>Ga0272449_1000174_pt1 | contig 83465 bp, 61 predicted proteins | sample YNPCB0241_FD_198679 | JGI IMG/M metagenome (GOLD analysis project Ga0272449, IMG submission 198679) | Hot spring sediment microbial communities from Yellowstone National Park, WY, United States - YNP-CB-024-1 | ecosystem: Environmental > Aquatic > Thermal springs > Hot (42-90C) > Sediment...
CAAGGATATTTACGCATTTCAGGCATTCCCTAACGAGCCCTGGAAACGAAGCGCGGGCGGCCGAGAGCGGGATGGAGCAGTGCTCGCTTATGGACAAGTCCTGCAAGATAGCGCGATCCGAGGGCGTCATATAGAGATCCGTGTAGGAGATGATGATAGGGAACCTGTCTGTGTGGTGTTGCAGTCAGGGAGATTTACGGTTGTACCTGGGAATGATAATAGGTGCCCCACCGAGCCTGAGCCTGTAGGCCTTCCAACCCTGAGGTGTCCACTTGCTTTGAACCCGGCGTTCAAAGACGGCGAGACATACTTAGTATTCGTTGACTATTTCCCCAAAAACCCCTCGTGGATGGACTGGGTCAATGTCCTTGCTAGGGCACCGGGTAACAGGCTGTTGCTGCCACCGGGCAGTTTTGTGCGATATGGGGATCTGGAGTTTCCTTTGCTACAGGTCGAGACTGGACCGCTAGCGATTCCTCAAAGGTCTTTGTTCGTCGTAACCGCTAGAGGTGATGGGACACCTTTACAGTTCTGCCAGCGAGGTTTTGGCCATTACTTGATTGACAATGTTAGGGTATTCAAACTGAAATGAGATGGACAAACAAAAGGAGGAAAATATGAGAAAGGCAGTTTATCCAAGCTTGATGCTGGTTTTCATGGTTGTTTCACAAAGTTTTGCAGATCCAAATGACTGCGTGCCAGATTGCCAGGGAAAGGAGTGCGGGGATGATGGGTGTGGAGGCTCTTGTGGCGACTGCGAGCCTAATAAAGACTGTGTGCTAGGACATTGCGTTTACGGGTGCGGGAGTGTCCGTTTTACTGTTATCGGGTGCTGCTACCGCAATCAGTACGTTTGGTGCGACAATGGCAAACTGCGGGTGGTGGACTGCCCAGCGCGGGGTGAAGACTGCGGTTGGTGGCCAGGAGCCGAGCAGTACGGCTGCGTCCCTCCTCCAGGTCTCCCCGACCCAAGCGGGGAGTATCCCATGGAATGCGATTTCAACTGCTATCCAAAATGCGAGGGTCGAGAATGTGGAGATGACTTTTGTGGGGGTGTGTGCGGGGTGTGTCAGGAAGGACAGGTGTGCCTTGGAGGCAAGTGTTGCACTATCAACTGCGAAGGAAAGGAATGCGGTCCGGATGGATGCTATGGAGAGTGTGGTCAGTGCCCCGACGGCTTCTGGTGCACAGATTTCTATAAATGTGCCTATGGTTATGGTTGTGTGGCTACCAAGACTCCAGGCTGCAAGTCCTGCGCATGTCTTTCATGCGTATGCGAGATGGACCCATATTGCTGCCTGGATGAATGGGATGAACGGTGTGCGTATCTATGCGATGTGCATTGTGGTGGGTGCTTGCCCTGCCCCGAGCAATGTGGAGACAAGGAATGCGGACCTGATGGGTGCGGATGGGTATGCGGTGAATGCCCTGAAGGAAAGACATGCCAGGATGGACATTGCGTGGCTGTAGGCGAACCCGAGGTTTCTGAAGAAGTGAAGGAAACAACAGAACGAGCGGAGGTCGAAGAGGTGAAGGATGTGCTCGAGGAAAAACAAAGCGAGTATGTTGATGCAGTTTGGGAACATGTGGTTCCAGACGAATCCTGGCATGGGGATAAGGTCGAAAAGGACATAAAAGAAGAGGGAAGTATCGGGAAAGATTTGGGCACAAGCGAAGATAGGGGCATCAAGCCAGAGGAAGATGCGAAGACAGGCGAGAATAAGGGTGGTGGGTGCACCTCTAATCCTTTGCCAAGGCGTATTGAGATATTGCTTTTGGTCCTTGCTATTCTAGCGCTTGGGATGCGAAAGGGAGGTGTAAGATGAAAACATCCGTTTTTACAGGATTTTTGCTTGTGCTTTTGGGGGGTTGTGGGGCTTCTTCAAACGGCAACTCACCTCTCGATGCGAAGACCGAACTAGCGCAGGATGCTGATGCGATAGACAGCCAACCAGTTGACCCACCGTGGGACCCTTGGACTTATGTCCCATATCCTTCAGACTGGTCAGAGTGGGAAAAGTGCTACGAAACCCCGTGGGCTGCATGTAAGCCATGTAAGACTAACCGCGATTGCCCACCACAGTTTTCTTGCTATTGCTGTATTGAGGGTCCGTATGCCTGTAGCTGCTGGCGAGCAGGGACATTCGACAACTATTACTACCAGTGTCTGGACCATTGATTGCTAACCGCAGGTGTCCGACCTTACAACTGTTTTAGTAGGCATGGTCGGTCGCCGTGATCTGGTGATCAGGTGAAACAGTAGCGTGGTGTCTAACATTATTTCAGATACGATATTGCGGACGAGAGGGGGTTAATTGGGCACGTCCGTTAGAAAGTTTTGAAAGCCCAAACAAACACTCCTAGAGCGACAGCCCTCCGAGTTCTGCAAACTTGTGGACAACCCGCGGGTTCATTGCGCACTTCAGCACAGAAGGCGACTTCATCGTCGCATTCCATGGCTTTGGGACGCGGCGAGGGTGGTCACGATCTGTCAGCCCAGCGACAATTTTTCCTTGACAGAGGCGGGCGGGCTGTGTTATTGTTACAAGTGCTCTAACTAGGTAGGAGGCGACATGAGTCCTTGGAAGGGTTTTACACATGCAATCCCAGAAGAAGAAGTGCGTGACATACTGGAGGGTCTAATCGCTTGCGCACCCTTTGCGGTGATGCTTCTTGACGCAAAAGGTAATGTAATCGCCATAAACCAGGCACATACCGACCTTACTGGGCTTACATTCGACCGCCTGGTGCATGACCTCAAAATGAACTTCAGGGATTATCTGAAAAAGGTAAACCCTATGGCTGCGAGCGAAATCGAGCGTGCCTTCAAGGGCGAATATGTGGAACTGACAGATTTCTATTATCAGGTTCCTAAAGAGATTGCACTCACAGAAAAACTTGCGAAAGGATTCTGGTTGAACTCGAGGGCTTTTCCCATCAAAGACCCAGACGGCAATGTCAGATATGTGGTGCTTATAAATGAAGACATCACAGCAAAAAAGGAACTAGAAAGCATTTTATTGCAAACGCAAAAGATGGAAAGTGTTGGTTTGCTCGCTGGTGGGATTGCGCATGACTTCAACAATATTCTGGCGGGCATCATGGGATACGCTTCGCTTCTGGCTGCAGCCCTGAAACCAGGCACAGAAGAGCACGATGCTGCCATGACGATACTGGATGTTGCAGATAGGGCGGCTGCACTTACAAACCATCTTTTGACCATCGCAAGAAAGTCTGTTCCTTCGGTTACAAGCGTCAAACTACAAGAACTTCTGCCTAGAACAATAAAGTTTGTGGAGCGGAGTATAGGTCCTAAGTATCGGGTCGAACTTCAGATGGCTGATGACCTTTACCCTGTGGATGCGGACAGGGCTCAGCTCGAGCAGGTCGTCGTGAATCTGTGCATCAATGCTAGGGATGCGATGCCCAAAGGGGGGCTTATGGTGGTGAGGGCGACGAATGTGTCGTTCGAGCCCGGCAAGACCTTATTGCCCACTATGCCAGCAGGCGACTATGTCGAACTTGCGGTGATTGACCATGGTGCTGGGATACCACCCGATGTGCTCGACAGGGTTTTTGAGCCATTCTTTACTACAAAGGAACTTGGCAGGGGGTCGGGACTAGGACTGGCTGTTGTCTATGGGATTGTAAAATCCCATCGTGGTTTTGTGGTTGCGCAATCCAAGGTTGGTGTGGGTTCCCAGTTCACTGTATATTTACCAAAAGGGAAACTGGGCGCAGAAGAAAAGGTCGAAAGCAAAGAGGCACTGATAGCGCCCGAGAAGGTTGCCTTGAATGTGCTTGTAGTCGAGGATGACCCTATGGTGCGTCGGGTTTTGTGTGACATGTTGGCACGGCTCGGACATAGGTTCGAGGCTACATCCGAGGTGCAAGGGGCGCTAAATCTTCTGGTTGCGGATTCAGCACGCTTCGATTTGTTGCTTGTGGATGTAATCATGCCCGAAAGGGACGGATTTGACCTGGTCGAGGCGGTTCGTGCCATGAACCTTGAGGTTCCCATCGTTTTGTGCACAGGCATGAACTCGCCCGAGACGGTCGCAAGGGCGCAAAGGCATCGCAGGGTTCGGGTGCTTGCAAAACCTTTCGACCTGTCGGTCCTCAACAACACGATGCTCAACGCCTATTTTTCGAACTAGGGTGTCTTCCCATTCGCGATAAAAACCTTCTCTTTTGTGTGGCTCCGCGCGCTGTCCCTGTGCATTGCTGAGCCTTCCTTATCTCTGGTGCTTGGGTTTAACTGCGGAGGCGCCACCCGGATTCGAACCGGGGATGGAGGTTTTGCAGACCTCTGCCTTACCGCTTGGCTATGGCGCCATGCCAAAGTCGAACATATTATAAAAAGAGCCGTGCAGGTCTGTCAACCTTTTTGTTTGGGTTTTGTTTGGGGCAAAGATTGCGGATGGAAATTTTTCTTCTATCTGGCTCACCATTTGTTTCAAAGCCCAGGACAAAGCGCAAACAAGTTTGCGCACTCCAAAAAATGCTTTTGGAGTGCGTGTGGCTTGCCCCCGCTTTGTTTTCAAAGCCCAGGACAAGGCGCAGGCGAAGTGTCCGTTGAAAAAAGGTCAGAACAGACAAAGCAGAGATTCGAGCGGGTTGACAAGAGGTTTGAACAAGTAGACAAGCGGATGGCATCGAAAATAACCTTCATCAAGATTCTCTTGGGGATTTTCACAGCGATGACCATTGCTACCATAGGCTTTGCAATCTGGGACAGGAGAAGCGCATCGAGACTAGTAGAGCAGAGGGTAATAGAGGTAGCAAGGACGGCTGGAGATGAGGACGATAAAAAATGGAAAATCGAAGAGCTGGGGAAGGAGGGGCTAAGTGGTGTTTACGAGGAGCTGAGAACGATATTGAGGAAAACAAACCTTTTTGATTCAGGATTCTACTTTTACCACCGTTTTTTGAGATCGGATTCTTGACGAAGCAGGGGAGACGGTATAGTGCGAGGACCGCATTTACGAGAGATAAGAGCAGGAAAACTGATGCATGCTGGCAATACCGATATTGGCAATATTGATAACTATTCGACTCCAGTTATCGTTGCGGGAATCGCGGTAATCTGAATCCCGATGCTAGCAGATTCCTTCTTTCCGTCTCCATCGCCATCAATGTCAGGTTGGATTAGGGCGTCAATCATCCCGATAATCGTGTCTTTTGGCAAAGGCAGTTGGTCGTCTGGCACTGCCATCACCGCATCAATGATCTGCTGTTTTGGCACTGCCCCGCCAAGAACCCCTGTAAGTTGAGTTATGGTCGAGCCTTGAATGGTAATCTCTGCCTCGATCCTTGCGAAATACAAGGTTATTTCCAGTTGTAGCCCTGCGGTGATAGGAAGCCTGAATGGAAAGACATAGTTCTTCCCTCCAGCAACAAGTCTGTTCCCGAATACCCTTGCGTTGCTAAAAGACACCAGGGGATTGCAATCTTCGTTGTAAGAGTTCTTGTCAACGATGAACTTGCACTGCTGGGTCTGGAAGTCACAGTTTGGATTCGATGGGTCTAGCCTTTTGCCTACGAGCACCGCAAGCGAGAACGGCTGTCCATCGGTTCTAAAGTTCTTGTATTCGAACAGTGCGATGACTTGGCCGCGGTCTAGGGACTTCTGTATGTCCGCATTGCCAAGGGATGCTATAGGTCCAAGGGCATTGTCAACACCCCCAGAGCACCCATTCTGAAGCGGTGCGCATGTGGCAGGGTTCTGGTCAACATCTAGTCCCTGCCCAGGATAACCAGTAGAAGCAATGGTCATGCTCGTTATCTTCGTGACGGTCGGCGAGAAATCTGGCTCGCACACGCAACCCGATTTGTCCGCAACACACTTTCCCATCTCGCAATGATCGCCAACGGAGCAGTCAAGCCCATCATCGCAGGGCACCTGATCCAGAATGGTATAAGTGCATCGCCCCCCCACACACTGATCCAAGGTGCATGGGTTGTTGTCGTTACAGTCTATCGGGAGGCCAGCGCAAACACCTTGGGAACACGAGTCATACTGTGTGCATGGGTCATTGTCGTTGCACGCCGCATTGTTGAACACCACTTGGCAGGCGAATGTCTCGGGGTCGCAAAAATCGTCTGTGCATATATTGCCGTCATCACAAATAGACACCCCCGCCTGACAACATGCGTTGTCTTGTATGTCGTGGTAACAACCAGTTATCGGGTCGCAGGCATCTAGCGTGCATATATTGCCGTCGTTACAGTTCAATGGAACACCTGTGCACACCCCCTGCACGCACTTGTCATCCAGCGTGCATGCGTTCGAGTCATCGCACGGGACATTGTCCAACTTCGTGTAGAGACACCCTAGTGTTGGGTCACATTCGTCCTCTGTACACGGGTTGCCATCGTCGCAATCTGCCTCTGGCGGGGCAAGGCAGCGCCCCTCCATGCACACGCCAGGGGCGCACAAAGACTGAGTCTGACATGGGATGTTGCTTTGTGGTTCATGCAGGCACCCCTTTTCTTTGTCACAGGTATCTAAGGTGCATGGGTTCTTGTCGTCGCAGTCTTTTGGTGCTGTATTAGTTGCCACGCAAACACCCTTGTCGCACTTGCCTTCAGTTGCTATCGTGCACTGGTCAAGCGAAGAGGTCGGATCGCAACTTGTGCCTGCTTCCGCTTCTGTCCATGTGCCTTTTGAACTCGATGGATTACACACAAGGCAGTCGTTCAAGGGGTTCTTGGCGCCTTCCTGATAGCAGATATTCCCGATAAGACAGTATCCCTCGACGAGCGTAAAACTACAGTTTCCTTTGCCATCACACTTGTCCTCGGTGCACACCTTCCCATCATCGCACACATACTTTTGCCCACCAACGCATTCCCCATTGTGGCATCTCTCTCCAAAGGTGCACGGGTCGTTGTCGTCGCAAGGATCGCCTTCCTTACATGAAACCGTGTCGCCCTGAATGTCTTGTCCTGTGTCGCCCACAACCTCGACGGCGTCGTCTTTAGCCTGAGCAAAATCGGAAACCCCATCAACGTCGGCTATGTCCGACTGTTGTTCGATAGAGTCGAAATTCTCTAGCGCAGGGGTTGTTGAGCCTCCACCACATCCAACGAAGACCGCAAAGATTGCTAAAAGTCTCTTCTTCATTCTCATGGCATCCCTCCTTATTTCACTCTGCCTGAAAGCACAGTGTAGCCAAAGATCCTCAATACCTCTCGAAGGTCCATGCTTATCGAAGCATCGGGCGGGAGTCCTGGCATCATCCCTGAAAGCGGGATGTCTGGGATCGGGAACGAGCCGAAAGCACCACCCGTAAATGACTGGAGGATCATAGGCATGAACTGATCCTTCAGGATTGAATAAAGCGCTTCCTCGCCACCTGCAAGACCGCCTGTAAGTGATGCTATCTCGAGGTCTAAAAACACTGGGGATGAAACGCTAATGCCGAGCTGTGCCCCATGCTCTGTTTGGACTGCCACGATCTGAGCCTCCATCACAGCGCTTGCGTATATAAGCGCCTGCACAGGCATCCCGAAGAGCTTCATATCTGCAAGGATGGAAATATCCCCGATCTCGAGCCACATCTTGCCTTGTGGGGTGCAGGAAGTGACGATGGGTGGGAGCAGAAAATCTATGTATAAAGTCAAATCAGTGATGCCATACTGGGAAAGGTCTTGCCCGAGCTGCTGAGCGGTAACAGGAAATGCAAGTCCGCCACCATAATAAAGCCCGAACGGTATCTGATTGAAGAAGTCATCGTGCAATGCAAGTTCCAAAGAGCCATGCATGGGGAAGGCAAATGGCTCATCCCCGCTTTGCAAGCACTTTGCCCGCCCAATAGAACCAAGTGGATTGTGCGATGTGTTCTTTGGTGTAACAATAGTGGCATAGAACCCAATAACTCCACCTGCGGTCGTAAAGCTAATTGTGGAAAACTTAGTCTTTAGTTGCAGTGTAACTGGACTTCCACCTGTCATCAATGGAGGGATCTGAATCGTCTGGTCGAGTTTTAGCGACCTTAGGGCATCTTCAACCGCACCTTCAAGTTGTCCTGCAAGTTGACTGCGGAATGCGTCCTCGATCTGGTTTGCAAAGTCGTTCTCGAAGAAATCTATAATCCAGTTCAAAAGGAAGCCCCATAGCCCGTCAATAGTGACATTCAGTCCGTTTATTTGGACATCCGTGTTCGTTGCAGTTACCTGTGGGTCACCGTTAGCATCCACACTTATTAGCAATGTTGTCGTGATCACAATCGAGGAAGCAGTGACATGACCACTGAAATCGGGACACAAGAGGCCGCTTGTCGGAATGCTCACATCTGCGTAGAAGTTGGGTATTACTGCCCTCACATAAAGCCCTCCATTAACTGGCGTCAGATCAACTGAAGGATTCCCATACCTTATGTTGTAAACATTCACCTTGTAATCGCACCACCCGAATCTGCCTGAAGTGACAGGATTGTGGATGAGGCTTCCAATGTCTAGATTCTTGATATACAAGGTCATTATCGTAGCAAGGTCATCTACATCCGATGTGTCGTTATCGTCCCACACCTCTGGACCCAAGAAGACCATAAGCCCGTCTTTTACATACGAGCTCGAAGGATTAGCAGGGTTTATCGGATACCATTTTGTCGAATAATAATAGGACTGCACAAGGTGGTCCTTTCTTCCATACTGGTCTTGCGCATCCACCACAATCAGATTGATCCCCTGGCTCGATGTGACTTGCACACTGAATGACCCATCAAGCGGATTGGGCAGTATGGGCGTTGTTTGCCCGTTGAAAGTGAATGTGACTTGAGTTATGAAGCCTGCCCTGGATGTGACAGTGCCCCTAACCGTGATGGTTCGGCTTCCATCGAGCGTTGCACCCCTCGGAGGATATGTAATATTTATCTGGGGTCTGCATTCAGGTTTCACCATGTCTGGGTCGTGCATACAGCCACCACCCTGAGGGTTGGGGTCGCAATAATCAATGGTGCAATCGTTCCCGTCATCGCAGGATATGACCGTTCCAGAGCAAGTGCCATCCAAGCACCTGTCGTTTTCTGTGCAGAAGTTTCCATCATCGCAAAGAATGCCATTGAGGTTTTGATATGCACACCCAATCCCTTCGATGCAAGAATCAGCGGTGCAAGGGTTCGAGTCGTCGCAGTTCAACGGTACAAGCCCACGCTTGCATTCCCCGTTTTCGCAGTAGTCATTCAGAAAGCACGGGTCTTGGTCGTCGCATAAGGCATGATTTGGTATAAACACGCAACCCTGTAGAGGGTGGCATAAATCGTCTGTGCACGGGTTCTGGTCATCGCATTGGAGAAGTGTCGTCCCAGACACGCATCTTCCTGCCTTGCAATAATCCCCAATCGTGCAGACATTCCCGTCATCGCAAGGGTCGTTGTTCGGGATGAAGACACAACCCTTTGAAGGAACGCAGTTGTCCGTTGTGCACGGATTGCCATCGTCGCATGTAAGTCTTCCTTCGCCAGGCACGCACTTGCCCTGTAAGCAAAAATCCCCTATGGTGCAAAGATTTTGGTCATCGCACTGCTCGTAGTCTGCTTTTGGGGTATGGATACAGCCAACCGTCGAATCGCACGAGTCCGTGGTGCACGGGTTGCCATCGTCGCACGAGACAGGCGTCCCAACGCACCGACCCTGAACACACTTATCGTTCTGGGTGCACAAGTCTCCGTCCGAGCAAGTGCCTTCAACTGGCTTGTATGTGCATTGCCCTGTGGCAGGGTCACAGGCGCCTTTTGTGCATGGGTTCGCATCCTCACAAATAACAGGCGTCCCAACGCACACACCGCCTCTACACTTGTCGTCCTTTGTGCAAAGGTTCTTGTCATCGCAGGGCTTTGTGTCGTCTGGCAAAAAGGTGTCAGTGGCCAATGCGGTCTGGCAGGTAACGCACGGGTTGTCTTCTGGCGATTCGCCTTCCTTGAAGCATCTGCCGTTTATAAGGCAAAAGCCCGGCTTCAAGGTGTGGGTGCAATGATCTGCGGAGGTGCAGGAATCATCGGTGCAATAAAGATTATCTTCGCAGGCAGGAACAAGTGTGCCTCTGCAGTATCCGTTTTCCCTGCATTCGTCGTTTATCGTGCAAGGGTCTCTGTCGTCGCATGCCTCGCCAGGTTCGCACGGAACAAGGATGACTTCACGCCCGCTATCAACAGTGGTGTCCCCTTGCCAAGCATCCGCAACTGTGTCCAGGAATGTGTCGCCATCTAGGTCTGGCGCTTTGTCTTGGATCGCAGCGTCAGGTTTTTCGGTATCAAGGTTGCTTATGGATACACCACCGCCACCACAAGCAACCATCAAGCCTGCGAAGACCACAAGATAGGTTTTTTTCATGTTTGACCTCCGCCAAAAGTCATGCAATGCCAATGACATTATAAGAAAAGGCATCAAGTCAAAGCAAACAAGAATGAATCTCGTCACAAGAGATGTTCATCGTCCAATAACGCGTTTTGTCATACAAAATAACCCCTTGCGTGCTATTCTAAAATCGCGTTGGTTCTATTGTGGAGATGGCTTATGAAGGTAGTTGACCAGGGTCAGGGCGAACTTATTAGACCTCCAGACCCTTTTGGGTTCAGGGAGCACAACCGCAAAAAAAGCAAGGCGTTTTATGACAAAAGGATGACCGAAGAAGAGGCGATAGAGCGGTTTGTCCGAGATGGTCAATACATAGGCTTTGAGCTTTATGGCACGGTTCGCTGCCCCATGTCGCTCGTGCGTGCACTGATAAGGTCTGGGAAGAAAGGGTTTTCTGTAGCAGGACAAGGGGTTCATGAACTCGACCTCCTTCTGGCGGCGGGCATTGTGGAAAAGCTTGATTTCACCTACATTGGCGAAGAGGTCTATGGCGTATCTCCCATTGTGCGCAGGGCTTGTGGGGCGAATGGGTCGGTTAAGACCATCGTTGAATGGAGCAACGCTGCGCTTTCGTGGCGCTTCAAGGCGGCTGCGATGGGCGTGCCGTTCCTTCCGACATTTTCTATGCTAGGAAGTGATACGCTTCGCTATTCAGCAGCAAAGGTCGTGGAGTGCCCATTTACAGGGCTGAAACTGACGCTCTTGCCTGCCCTTGTGCTGGATGTTGGCTTTATCCATGTTCATAGGGCGGATAAGTTCGGAAACTGCCAGATAGAAGGAGTTTCAGGGTTTTGCGCAGAGATGGCAAGGGCTAGCAAGGTTTTGATAGTGTCCGCTGAAGAGATAGTGGATACTGAAGTAATCAGACAAAACCCCGAGAAGACGATCATCCCCTACTATCTGGTGGATGCGGTGGTGCACGCACCTTTTGGGTCATGGCCAGGCGAGATGGCTTCGATGTATGAAAGGGACGAGGAGCACCTGAAATATTTTTTAGAGATGGCAAACACAGAGGAAGGAACAAGGGCGTATCTGGAGGAGTGGGTATATGGCGTAAAAGACCACAAGGCGCTGCTTGAAAAGGTCGGACATGAAAGACTCGAGACATTGAAGGTGAGGGCGAGGAGGTAAGTATGGGTGGCTCTTTGGAATACACGCAGAACGAACTACTGATATGCATTGCATCGAGGCTCATCGAGGACAAGACGACGGCCTTTATAGGAACAGGCATCCCGATGGTGGCAGCGTCGCTTGCCCAGAAGATACATGCTCCAAACCTTGTCCCCATCTTCGAGTTCGGGGGCACTGGTGCAATCCTTGAAAGGCTTCCAAAGGCGGTTGGCGATGCCATGACTTCTAATCGGGCTTTGCATGCTGCAGGTATATGCGAGGTTATGGAAACAGCCCAGAGGGGTTTTGTTGACTATGGATTCTTGGGGGGGGCGCAAATAGACCCTTATGGGAATTTGAACACGACATGCATTGGTCCCCACGATAGACCGAAGGTCAGATTGCCAGGGTCTGGGGGGGCGAACGATGTGGGGTCTTTGTGCCACAAAATCATTGCAATCATGCGCCACGAGAGGCAGAGGTTTGTCGAGAAGGTGGATTTCTTGACAACGCCAGGATATTTGTGGGGACCAGGGGCAAGGGAGGCATGTGGTTTGCCACCTGGAACGGGTCCCTATAGGGTAGTGACGAACCTGGCTTTGCTAGGCTATGACGAAAAGAGTTTGCGCATGAAACTTATCGCTTTGAACCCTGGGGTAACCGTCGAGCAGGTCGTCCAAAACACTGGTTTTGAGCTTATTATCCCTGATAATGTTGGTTTCAACGAGCCGCCGACTGAAAGGGAACTCAAGGTTTTGCGCGAGGAGGTTGACCCCGAAGGGCTTTATCGTTGAGGCTTTTTTAGGAGGATTTTATGAGCAGGAAGGTGCTGATTGTCGGTTTGGTAGGTCTTTTTGGGTTTGGATCCCGTGCATGGGCTGATGAAAAGGAACAGAAGCCTGAAGAAGTGCAGGCGAAAGCGGAGGCGGATTCGGGCGCAGTTGTAAAGTTCGACAACGGCTTCAGGCTTCAGACAAAAGATGGGCGTCACGAGATGCGGATCTCGAGCAGTGCACATCTTGATGTGAGGACTTATCACGGTGCTAGCACTGCCCCGCATTCTTTCGATATAAGGAGGGCGAGGATAGATGTGATGGGAAGGATGTTCAAGGATTTGCTTGACCTGCGCATACAGGCAGCACTGGAAGATAACCCTTATATCAGGAATGCGTATATTGACATAAAGTGCGCCCCGTTTTTGCATATCATGGTGGGGCAGATGAAGGTGCCGTTTTCCACGGAATGGCTCACATTCGATAACAATGTCAACTTCATGGAAAGAAACACTGGAACGCCGTTCTATCCGTTTTTTGATAGGGGCGGGATGCTGTGGGGCGAGTTGCTTAGAGGGACTGTGACATACAACTTCGGGGTCTATACGGGCGCTGGTGTTGACCTTGATGCAACAAAAGGGGACATTGACAAGTCTAAGGACATCGTCTGGAGGCTATTCTTACAGCCTTTCAAGACCGTAAAAGTGAAGGCGATCAATGGGTTGTATCTTGTTGGGCAAGGGACATGGGGTTATCAGAGCACGCCCACAAAGAGATTCGAGGTGTCGGGACTAAGGACACCTACCTATGAATCCCTTGTGTGGAGATGGAGGACGGAACAGGTGCTTGCTGACAACGGCAGGGAGCGAGATGTGATTTCTGCTGAGGTAGGGCAGAGGACGAGGTTTGGTGCGGAACTAATCTACCTTTATGGACCATTCACGCTTTATGGGGAGTGGGCTATGGTGCAATATAAGGACATTGATATCTATCACGACTATTATATTGGCTCGAACAGGAAGAAACACGACCTCGTGCTTTCAAGGGATGGGACGATGCATACTTTCACGATATGGGCTTCTTATTTCATAACTGGCGAGGAAAAGGTTTTGAACAACTTTGGGTTTCGACAGCCCGTTCCTAAGCGGCAGGTCGGAGAGGGGGGTTTTGGGGCTTTCGAAGTGCTTGCAAGGTTTTCAGGGACATTCACTGATAAGGCGCTATTCGATAAGGCGAAGGTCTCAGGCTTCAAGGATGTTGACGGTAAGGACGGCATTGGAAGTACAAGCAGTGTGAATGCATCGGTTTTGGAGGGCGCATACAGGCTTTACGAGGTTACTGGCGGCGTCTCGTGGACTATGAATCAGTTCGTTAGACTTCAGTTGAACTATACATACCTGTGGGACCCGACTGACAGCCAGAACGGGATTGTGAGCGCTGGCGGATCAGACCTTTCAGACATTACGAAGAAAAACAAACTCATAAAGAGCGAGCATTTTCTAGGGTTGAGATTCATCTTCAAGATTTAGTTCTTTGGGGCGGGTTAGAACTCCAAACGCTTGTTTACTTCGGGACCCAGAGTATGGCGGCTGTTGAGATGTCGTCGGTGTAGTCTTTCGCAGGATTTGAAGGGTTCAAGTCAAAGCCCCACCGAGATGATGGACCATCGAGCCAGACCTGATAATCCCTGAATATGATCCCCTTGCCAGTTGCGAGGTCAAAGATACCGATGTCAGCAACCTGTCCCAGCCCACTTGAGTTTTTCTCGTCGCTCTGGATCCCTGTGCCACGCAAGGCAATGACCTTGCTTCCTGCAGCGATCTCTGGACCGGTGTATGCAGTTGGGGGAACAACACCCAGACACGACTCGCACCAGCGAAGGAGGCTAGCCTTTAGATAGAGGAACTCAAGGTCTATCCCGCCGTCCTGAGTGCCATCCGCGTCGAAGTCTCTGTCCGTGTGCAAGAGCACAGGGTTTTCTGGACTGGATGTGAGATCCACCTCGACGATTGCGTGCCTGTCGAGGTCAACACGGCTCCCTTTCACTCCAGCCAAAACCTTAGCCTTCACAGAAGCGGACTTACAGTTTGGCATCGCATAAAGCACCTTGCCGTCGGGAGAAAGGCTGAAAGATGTGATTAGGCGACCATACTTGGTTGTGTCTATCTTTGATATGAGCGTGCCATCAACCCGGTAGACAGAGATATCGTCGTCATTGCCTACAATGACCTTCGGACTGCCACCCCAAGATACTACTGTTATCGCTGGAACCCAGTTGCTTGTGGAATCACATGTGTCTTCTGCGGTCCCCGAATCCCACTGCTTGTCTAATGCGATTGTCCCATCGTCGTTTATCGAGAATGCATAGACTGTGTTCTTTTCAACGAGCTTTGACCACGAGGCTTCAAGGAGGAAGAGTTTTTGCCCATCTGTCGCAGCCCCACGAAGGATTCTGTCGCTACTAAAGAACTCGTTTTGTTCTTGGTCTAGTGTGGCAACGACCTTGCCAGTTGCCCCAGATGTCATGCCAGTTGTCTCGACAATGACAAGCGGATAAGGGGCGGAGTTGGTCAAAGAACCTGCGCCCTTGAATGCTATTAGATATAAAAACTCCCTTTCGCCCTTCTGAACTGCCACTCCACGGCACGGCCAAGGATACTTTTCTGGGTCAAGCCCCGAAGCCTCGCCTCCTTTGTAGTCTGGATGCGGTATGAGGACAGGCTCGACATTTGCAAATGTCCGTTGCTTTGTGTTGAACGGGAACACATAGGCACCTTCTGCGCCAACAGCAATGACATATATCCAGTCACCCTGACCACGCACAAAGCCACAAATGTCCCCTTCAAACTCCTTGCCTTTTAGCCTAAGCACAATGGGCTCAAGCGTGGAATACTGCTCAAGGTCTAATACTTTTATGTGATTGCGATATACCCCTGTCCCGCTCCCTGCGACAAGGAAATATCCTTGCTCGGTGGGCGGGGGAAAGGCAGGGTCTTCAAACAAGATATGTCCAAGCAGAACTTCGCCAGCATTTAGAGGAGAGCCTTTTGATAGTTGCACCTGAATCGTCCCTGCTGGAGGATTTTTTCCTACTTCGACATCCTGAACTCCGCTAGCAATCTGAAGTATGTCCATTGGACCAAAGTTCTGCGATTTATCGAACGAGCCATCGTATTGCTGACTGTACTTTGTGTCCACGCCGAATCGTGCATAGTAGGTGCCATCAGGGAGGTCCGATACGGTTATGTCTTTCCAAAATCCCGTGCTGAAAAGTTCCCCTTCCAGCACCTTTTTGCTTGTAACTACTTCTTCGCAGGCAGAATCTTTGCAGAGTTGCAGATATAGATCGCCTCTGAAGATGTAGTCAGGGGTCGTAAGATACTGCTTCAGAAGGTCAACGACCTGCAAAGGGAAGTTCTTTACAAGCTTGACCTTCGCAGTCATTTCTGCACCCCCGCTTACCTGACCTCCGCCGCCACCTTCTTCTGAGGTCGTCCCACACCCGTTGCCCCCTAAAAGAAAGGCGGCAATGGCAAGATGAGCCAAGAAAGACCATCTTTTTTGGTTTTGTTTGTGCATAAATCCTCCTTTGGCTAAAGAAAACCCATCTATGTTCGAGCCAAATGGCTGCGAACGGAGCCTTAATAATCAGAGTTGTGTGTAGAGTCAAGACCCAGTTACGATTTTGGAAAAGCGATTCGGAGTGCTCGCGGGCGACCTTTGCGGTTTGGGTTTTTCTGTTTACAGTGAAGTTTGGGCGCCGTGGGCAAAAGTAAACAAACTTACGAGTAGCGTTTTATTCAACCTTCAAAGTCTCTGTCCTCATCCCGCCTGGGTACCCGTAGGAGACATAGAAATCCCAGCCATAGACAACGACGCCGCAATCCCTATCGGAAGTCAGCACATGCGAGCCTTCGGATATTGGAAGGCGGGCAACCTTGTATACGCCAGAAGGCAGGGTTGTGAACTGATAAGACTGGATAGGTGCTCCGTCAAGGCTTACTGAAGCAGACGCCTCTGCGATGACATTGATATAGTTGCTTCGATACTTAGTAGGCACAAGGAAGACATACTGTTGCCTGAACTGCTCAACTGGCACGGAAACGATGAAACTTGGGTCACCTATGTTTGCATCGTTTGGAGAGCAATCGGATTGTTTTGTGCACGACGCGCCTGGAATCCCATTCTGGTCATAACAGGTGCACCAGAAGGATGACGAAGACATCTCACACCACTGGCCTGTGAGTTCATCGTAGCACCCTTTGTGCTCTGCATAAGGTGCATCCTGCCCTTCCATGAACTGCCCAACGAGTATCGGCTTGTTCGCTGTGACCTCGACATGTTGAGAGATCTCGAACTCGAAGAACTGCCCACGATTCAAGGTAGGAACTGTCTTTATGCTAGGATTCAAGGTTACCGTAGTTCCATCTTCGGATGCCAGAATACGAACCAAATCTGGTGCCTTCCCCCTGTCCCAGAGCTTAGTTACTACATAATGCTTACCCCAAGCACTAAGCGGAGGCAACTGTTCCTCCATATGGTCGCAAGCATAAATCCACGGGCAGTCTGCGCTCTTTGTGCATGTAACTGTGGGGTCGTAGGAACAACGCCCCCCAACACACTGGGACAAGGGCACCATGGCGCACACATGTCCTGCAAAGACCGCCACCTTCTTGTCAGCCTCAACTGTCGAGCCTGTAAGGTCGCCAAACTGGTCTGCTGCCTCTATGTTCAGCACCTCGAATCTGTTCAAGACCGTGTCGTAAGTCTGCCCAGGGCTCAATGTTGGCACCTGGGAGCTGCCAATAGTCCTAGCGGTAACCTTTATGCGGACATTCGTGCCGTTTTCGACACCAACCACTGCAAAGTTCGAGGCAAGCATCTGACGCAGCGAATTCGTTCCTAGCGTGGGATACGACATGACCATATAGTTTTTCCCCAAGGCATTCGTCGGCAACAAAAGGGAAGCGTCGTTCGAATAAACGCCCACATTTTCGAGTGGGTTGAACTGGTATGCAACCACTGGCAGACTCGATTTGACATAGTAGGCAAAAGGCGCTTTTACTGCGCCAATGATGTTGAACGGCGGTAGATAGATGATCGTTGCTTGCCTTGGTGGGGCATCGAGCTCCTTTACAACTGAGCCGTCAGGCTTTGAAACTACGACATGAGCATTGTAGTTTTGCGTCGTGTTCGAGATCACAATTGCATAAGGTGAGTTGTGCCCGTCGTCCTCCTGGCTTTGGTCCATGTCTATGGCGTAATACTCGCACCCTTGATTTGTCTTGAACTTCTCGTTGTACTGGCACAGATCGAGGCACATCCCCACATAACAGATCCTACCTGTGTTCTCGGTGTCACAGTCCTCGATGAACTCGTAATGATCCCCATCTGGGGTGCACCTCATCACCCTGTTTCCATCGCATTTCTTCGCTAGAGGCACGCAGTTCGAGCACTCGCCTTCCACGCACTTCTTTTCGCCACATGAAGTGACATCCCATCCAGACCCATCCTGTCTGCACACCTTCTTTTCGTTCAAGGGGCTACACTCCTTTGAGCCAGGCACACACACGAGGCATTGCCCGTTTACACACACCATGTCCCCGCACGGAAACTCGTGCAAATATGCATAGCCAGTCGAGTCGCACACCTTCACAACATTGTTCACGCAACTAACCGAGTTTGGCTCGCAAAGATAAGATTTGCATGTGCCTTCAACGCAATACCCCCCACCACAATCTGAGTTGGAAAGGCACTGGACACACACTCCTTTAGATGTATCGCACCTTGGGCGTTCAGGCGGGCAATCCGCATTCACCGTGCAGAATTTTGGAGAAATGTCTTCACTTGCCTGCTCAAAACCTAAATCTACGGGGATGATTTCGAAGGTGTCCTTCCCCGTCTCGCCATTACTGCCCTTCGAACAGGACATAGCCAAGACTAAAATCATGACTAAGCGGCGCATCCGAGCCACTCCATGCAAAAGACAACGGACAAGTATATATGAAAGCGCGCCAAAAATGAAGCAGCAAACAACTCCCCCGATTTTTCACGAAAGTAAAATCTCGTTGCCTTTATTATTTTATGGAGGAACCATTGAAGAAGCTGTCATAGGGCTTCCGTACGGACAGCGTGAAAATGTTATACCTCGAGGAGTTCGACAAGTTTTAAGCCCCCCTGAGTCGTTCAAAGAACCGCTGAGTCCGCTGCTTGTGCCTTTGTCAGTAGGTCTGATGGTCGCGCCAAAGCTAGCACTTAGTCTGTGAACCAAGATTTTGCTGAAAGTTCTGGGCAAGAAATCTGTGGCGTCTCCCCTGCACGCCTAGCCCACAACAAACCAAAAATGTGTTCTACCAAACGCCGCGGTTGCAGGCTGTGGTGGCGAGTTTTCCGCATACGGCCACTTTGCAGACTAAAGCCAAAAGCTTTCGCCCAAGGCCGCCATTGCGGGGTGAAGTGCCCATTTTTGCACCAAAGACTACCGCTGCATGATGGGGCGCCCATCTTTCGACCATGGATCGGCGTTGCGGGAGGTAGCGCCAACTTTTTCATCAAGGACCGCCGTCGCATGTTGGATCGCCTACTTTTTCTTCAAAGACCGCCGTTGCAGGCTGGTGGCATCCAAGCACCCCCCAAGCTTCGCTGTGACGCCCACTCTTGTGCGTCATGATGTCGTGTCGTCCGTTCCGAGCACTCCACAATCTCGACAGGTTCTCCACCTTCTGCGCTTCATGGCGTCTAGGGTTCGTTGTGAGCACACTTCGCAGCTTCGCTGAAAGGCCCACTTTTTTGCTATATGATGCCTTGGCGTTTGTTCCGAGCACACCCCCAATCGCGACACTCCTCCACCTTCTGTGCCTCATGATGTATGGGGGTTCGCTATGAGCACACTCCCCAGCTTCGCTGGGACGCCCGCCCTCCCGCCGACCAGCCTGCCTCGTCCCTTTGACCACTGGGCACACTCCCGCATGCCTCGCTTTTCGCGGGGCTTCATTGACCTCCCGCACCCCCTCTTTGGGAGTGCGAACGAGGCTATCGCCACACCCAGGTTATGACGACTGGAATCCGGGTCAGCTCGGATTCCAGTTTTTATCTATGCAATAATTGTGCCAAACTTAGCAAAGCCGAAACCCCGCAATTTTTATTGGTTATTTTGCATCGCCCCTTTTTGACAAGTTGGACAATTTGGACAACTTTTGGACAATGTCCAAATGTCCAATCGTCCAAATTGACCAGGTCGTTATCTTCTCCGGCGGCGAGCTACCCACGAAATTTTCGGATCTAGCACTGGACAACAAAAGCCAGGCAGGCGTGCTGGCAAATGTGGTCTTTTGTGTTTCTTTCTTGATAAACAGTCGTGTTGCTAGTTGCAACTGGCAAGCAAAAGAACGATACTTTGCTCGATAAGCTCCCTTGCGGACTCAAGTGGAGACAAGGACGCGAATGAAACTATGACAGGCATGTGTGGTCATGTGTGCTCATAACAAGTGCTATTCGAGTATAGTTCTTTCATCAACCCTCCTTTTGGCATTTGCATGTCAGGGCACGAAGGACGCAGGGAAACAAGATATTGGAGGCGATGAAGAACTAAGGTTGGAACTCTTTGACGCGAATGAGGGGGAAACATGCGATGGTTGGGAAGCCCACCAAACCGAGATCGCCGGGGCTGAGACTATTGAGGATAACACGCCGTCATTGGTCAAGTTTGTGGATCCTTTTATCGGCACAGGGGGTGACCTCTTCAATGTAGGAAATGCACTTCCAGGTGCCACCTTGCCTTTTGGGCTTGTAAAGGTCAGCCCTGATACCACGCCAGGGGTCGGAAGCCCGCCTGGTTTTCAGCATTGCTCAGGTTACTTCTACAAAGACCAATACCTTTATGGATTTTCGCACAACCACCTCCACGGAACAGGTGCTGCGGACTACGGAAACATCCTGGTTTTTCCTGCAACCACGATGACCTCTGATGCCACAAACAGAAAAAGGCACATAATGCCTTTTTCCAAAACGGACGAGGTAGCGGAGCCAGGCTATTATGCTGTCACGATTGAAAACCCCAGAGTTCGGGCTGAGTTCACCGCAACAGAACGGTGCGCCTATCATCGGTACAGTTTTCTAAACAGCGAAGTTGTGGGTGCCATAGTTTTCAATGTTGCATCAGGTCTTCTAGGTGCAAAATCCGGCGGCGGCTTTGTACAGGTGTTAGATAATGGCTTGGTCTTGCAAGGTAAAAATCACAACATAGGCGAGTTTTCTGGCCGATACGGGGGCTTTGAGGTGTTCTTCGTTGCGAAGTTTTCTAGAATGCCCGAACAGCACGGCGTATTTCTGGACGAAGGGCTTATGCCGAACGGCGCCTATGTGGAGGCACCGAGCGATAACAACGGCTTTGGCGCGTGGACATTGTTCGACATATCGTCTGACAACATCGTAGAAGTAAAGGTATGCCTTTCTTATTGTGATGTAGATGGGGCAAGGCTCGCCATGGAAACTGAACTTGGTGATAAAAAGTTTGAGGAAGTAAAAAAGGAAGCATCTGAGGCGTGGGAACGGGAACTTTCAAGATTTGAGATTTTTGGCGGTAATGACACGCTTGACAGGATTTTTTACACCGCAGTCTATCATTCGCTTCAAATGCCGACGATCTGGAGCGATGTTGATGGAAGTTACAGGGGTTTCGACAGGGCGGTGCATAAGGCTCATGATTTCATCTATTACACGGACATGTCTTTGTGGGATACATTCAGGACCCTACATCCCTTACTTACGCTTATGTTCCCAGAAAGGCAAAGGGCGATGCTGAAATCCCTTGAGATGATGCAGAAACAAGGTGGCTATGTGCCAAAGTGGCCAATGGGGATGGGCGATACTGGCTCGATGATCGGACAGCACGGCGCAAGCGTGGTTGCAGACAGTTTCTTGAAAGGGATACAAGATTTTGATGTGGATGCGCTTTATCAGGCGCTAAAGACACAGGCGTATTCCCCAACGCCAGCAGGGGGTTACGGAGGGCGTGATTGTTTCCCATGGTTCGCTGACCCGCAATATGGTTATTGCCCTGCAGACAAGGTTGATGGCAGTGTTTCCAAGACCCTCGAATACGCATTCAACGATTATTGCCTTTCAAGACTTGCGGATGCGCTCGGTTTTTCAGAGGATGCAGAAAGATTCATGGCACGCTCGAAAAACAACAAGAACCTGTGGGATGCAGAGACAGGATTTTTTAGACCTCGCAATGAAGACGGTTCTTTCGTGTCACCTTTCTCGCCTGATGGATGGGAAGACAACAAGGCGTATGTGGAGGGGACTGCATGGCAATATCTGTGGTTTGTCCCGCACGACCGACAGGGTTTGATGGCGCTCTTTGGAGGGAGCGAGCCATTTGCTTCGAAACTAGAACAGTTTTTTTCCCTCGCAAAAGAAAACTTTTCGTTTTTGGCACCGACAGCCTGGTATTTTCATGGAAACGAGCCAGATTTGCACGCCCCCTTCATGTTCATCGGCGCATCTGAACCAGAAAAGACCGCAAAATGGGCATCGTGGGTTTTGGAGGCGAACTACAAGGATACATGGGACGGGCTTGTGGGTAACGACGATGCTGGGACACTAAGTGCATGGTTTGTTTTTGTGGCGTCGGGACTATATCCATGGGTATGTTCAACGGGGTATTATGTGTTTCCCCCAGCGTTTGAAAAGGTGATATGGCATCTTCCAAAAGGGGATTTGGTCATCGAGAAGGAAAGGCAAGACGACGGGGGTCTTGTGCCTTTCTGGAACGGCACTGAACTCGAGCGATGGTGGATCGAGCACGAAAACCTAAAAAAAGGTGGGCATCTTGTATGGAAGTCTAGCAATCGCTAAGTCTTACTTATCGCAAGTATAGAAACAAGTCTCAAAAAGAGTCCTGTTTGCATATGTGAGGCGGGAATCCGTTGCATGGAGGCTCAGTTGTGTCATGTAAGGGTAGGTGAAAAAAGCGCCATTCTGTGATTTCTAGTGAAAAGTTTTCAGAAAAAAGCAGGCACCGCGCCGGTTCACACCAAGTTTCAGGCTTTGTGATAAAACTTCCAAAAAATCTGCTTTACGGCTGGACAACAATGTTCAAAGCGGTATCAGATGAATAGCCGTTTTGCCATCCATCCAGGTCTCCATAGGCATAGTGGTAGCCATCACTCGAAAATCTGAAGGCAACAATATATTCTCCAGAGGTTTCTATGGTGAGTTGGGCTTGATATTCGTAGTTGTTCCCACACTGCAAGCACTGGTCGTTATAGAAGGCTTTGAACCACTTCCAGTCCACACCAGCATATGGGTCGCTCCCTTTTGGACCGTAGCCAATTTCGGCAATAATCAAGTTTGGATCACCATGACTGTCAGTGATGCCAGGCACCCAGACCCTTCCGTATATTGTTTGTGTCGTCTCGCCTGGGGCAACCACTATGGTCTGATTTGGCCACTGTGTGTTTGCCCATATTATTGTGTCTTTTGCGATGAAACGGACTGCACTGGCTAGCGTGAACGAGACGATGCCATCGCTCACAACGACATCATAATCTCCGACGCCTAATGTGTCGGACGGCAAAGCCACGATGAGGTCCACCCCTTTAATCTCGAATGGAGCGTCCAGTCCCCCAATCAGGACCTGTGTAACAATGTCGAGGGATGAGCCTATTAGCCCAAGAACCATGCCTATGCCAGTTGGATACAGCTTAGGCTCGACCCTTTCCACTGCCATCTGGCACTGAGGATCAGCATCGTCCACTAGCCCATCGCAATCATTGTCAATGCCATCGCTGCAAGTAGGGTCTCCCTTTGCCCCTTCCTTTCTTGTTGTGTCCCATTCGTGCACGCACTCCCCAGTCTGTCCGTCGCAATAGTCATTCGTGCACTCAATGTGGTCATCGCAATCCTTTGGCTGATGCACACAGGTCTTCGCCTGTTCGTCGCAAGAATCTATGGTGCACATATCCTCGTCAGCACAGACCCTTTCGCTTCCCTTGCACTGACCTCCAGCGCAGGTGTCGTCCACCGTGCAGAATAGTCCATCGTCGCATGCTGCCCCGTCAGCTTGCGCTTTCGCCCCGCATCGTCCAATATCGGCACGGCACCCCCTTACCTGGCACTCAGGAAAGGTTACACCAGGATATGACGAGGCGCAATCTTGGTCCAACTCGCAAAGCCTGATATCGCTGTTTGGTAACCTGGGAGTGCCAAAGTTCCTTGTCTGGAATGGGTCGCCTTTCCACCCTTCGTGCCAGAACGCTGTGTGCCAGTTCTCGTCCAAAAGCCCATCCCCTGGCACTGCATTCCTCTCCATCGAAAGGTCTGGTCTTCCAAGGTTTGCATCTCCGTTGTAGCCTACCTGTCCGCTGAAATGAGCCTGATCCACCACGGTATTGTCGGGTGCGATAAGCCGTGTTGTCCATGGGGGGGTGTTGCTAAGGAGCATCGTGTTGTTGGCAACTATGTCGGGAGTGTGGGCAACTTCAGATTGGTCAACATCGTACTGCGCAACCAGGAAATATCCATTCGGCTCGAGCACAAGATTGTGAACCACCTTTGGGTTCATGTAATCGAACACAATGTCACTGCCCTGTATGCCGACCGATGTGAGCCTGTAACCTGTAAGGTCGTATGGTGCCTTTGTCATGTTCCTAAGTTCTATCCACTCGTCCCTCGTGTTCTGGTTCGACCCCATCCACATGATTTCGTTTATTACAATAGCCCCTGGCTTAGGTTTCCCCCACGCCTTGAGCTTTCCTGCCTTATCCGTCGAATATCCGTTGTCCGACCCATCGCTGTCACCATAAAGGAATGTAAATCCGCCATCCACCGAGAAACGACAAGCCATGTCTAGATAACCGCCCTCCTGCACTGTCACATCCGAGGCGAACTCGACCTCCCTCGTATCCGCAAAGTCCAAAGTCAAGTCAACCCAATGCCACGGCTTAGCGCCGTAAGGAAGTGTATCCCGCGGACCAAATCCTGCCTGCGCAATCACCGAGTCGGGGTCAATACCCCCCGAGGCGTCTGGCTTGAGCCCTAGCCTGCACCTGAAGCCAGGGACAGCCTCTCCCTCCATGAGCTCGTAAGACAGAGGACCCATATAAGTTGCAATCAGGTCGCTTTCCTGCACAACCCAGACATACTTGAATGCATTCTCTAGATCAAACCGTATTATCCCCGTAGAAATGGATACCCTTGCGAACCCAGGGGCACGTGGAGGCATGGTTATGGAGATCTTCTCAGGTGAAACAATCGTAAAATCAGGGACCAGAACATTGTCAACCTCGACCTGCCTCACCAAATCCAGCGCCTCGCCATGCAATGTGACGCCAGTGCCCCCTTCGGCAGGGCCTTCATTAGGCTCTACCCAGATCAGCCTGAAATGACATTCATAGTCATCGGTGTCTGTCTTGCCATCGCAGTCGTTGTCTGTGCCATCACTACACAAAGGTGAACCATAGGGACCTTCAACCGCGCCAGGCATCCATTGGTGCACGCAGGCATCAGCAATAGGGTCGCAAAAGTCCATGGTGCAGGGGATGTGGTCATCGCAGTCGGGCGGGATACCACCAAGACACCCAACCTCGGGGTCACACCTCTCCGTCCCATCGCAGAACTTGCCATTGTCGCAGTTTTTGGGCGCCCCTGGCACGCATTGCCCCATCGAGCAGTAATCCCCTTCAGTGCAGGCATTGTTGTCACTGCAAGGGGCATTGTTATAGACATGAACGCACCCCTTTGTGTTGTCACAAGAATCATCCGTGCATGGGTTGTTGTCGTCGCAATCAAGCATATTCTTAGGCTGGCACACACCTTGCTCGCACCTGCTCTCGACCGTGCAATAGTCATTGTCCTCGCATATCTCACCTTCATTTTGTGGCGTCATTTTGCATTCGCCTGTCTCGCGGTCACACAGGTTTTTCAAACAGAATGTGTCAGCAGACGGGTCGCATTTCACCGCGAACGAGCTATCTAATACGCACTTATAGGGCGGGGGCTTGGACTTGTCGCATATCATCTTTCCATCGCAAGGGCTCACAGGAGGACAATCGTCGTCTTTGGTGCACTCACAGATGCTTTCTTCGCCTGGCGTGCAAACACCGCCAAGGCATTTGTCGCCTTGAGTGCATGGCTCTCCATCGTCGCACAAAGTTCCGTCAGTTTTGGGCACTTTCTTGCAGGTGCCCCCATTCATAGATTTGTCGCAGTGGTATGTCTCGCACTGACCTAAGTCGTGCCACTTGTTCTTACAGTCGTCATCAGACCGACACTCGCACATCCCATCGTAACTACACACACCATCCTTACATCGGTCGTTCAATGTGCAAGTGTCGCCATCGTCACATGGGGTATTGTCCTCAGCGTTCCTTAGCTCGCACCTTCCGCCTTGAACATCGGTATTGCAAAAATAGACCTTGCACTGGGGCGGGTTGCCGAGCTTTGCGATGCAATCATCGGAAGATGTGCATGATGGGAGACCCTGGTCACCAGCATCTGCAAGATCGCCTGGAACATTATCTGTTTTCGCATCTTCTTGTCCACCACCTCCACCCCCCCCGCCTCCGCAAGCGACCACAAGCAAAAGTCCAAACAAGAACAACGATGTTCTAATGGCGCCTTTCATGGAGTCCTCCGTCGAATGAACCAAGGGGAAATTATACACCGCTAACCAGAACAAAACAACCAAAAAGCGCCCATTCAAATCGGCAGGACTTGAAAATCGACGGCGCTAAGTGCGTTATTCCTGCAAACACGCAAGTCGCTTTCACGCAAATCTTTTCTTGCATACAAGTATCCACTGGTCGCAAGTATCCAAAGAGACTTCACGCGTGAACACAGGCTCGATATCTGTCTTTTGTAGAATATTCAGAACCTCATGAAGGTCAATGTTGTGAAAGTGTTGAAACCCGCCAGTTGCCATTTCGTGACATCTTTGGGAAGCCTTTCTGGAGCGCAGTAAAGGAAGAGGCAATGACTCGATTAGAAGCATCGTGCCACTTGCCCTCATCGCCTTGACCATTTTTTCAAGCCCAGCATTTATATCCGCTATGTGATTGATGCTTCTTATGGCTACAACATGGTCGTAAGAGGCTGGCTCTATTTGGGCTTCCTCGAGTCTATGTGCTATCACCTTTAGCCCCATCTCGCTCAGTCTAGCCCAGTATTTTTCCTCTGGTTCTATCGCATGGATAGTTATTTCCCCATTATGGATCAACTCAGTGACCGCACTGTAGTAATATCCTGACCCAGTCCCCACATCTAGCACCCTCCCACGCACTTGTCCAAGCCAACTACGAACCCACGCTTCGTCCATCTCGAAAAAGGATTCCTTCGCCTTTTCATAGACCAAACAGCACATTTCAAACGCATCGCATTCCCTGCATTCATTCGAGACAACTAACTGAACGGTGTCTTGCCCCAAATCTTCAATCTGCAACTTTTGTGACCTGTCTAAATACAACTGCCCCTTGTCGTGAACAACTCGCCTGATTTCTGCGTCCGTGAAATCGCTCGTTCTGGTTACGCAAAGGAAAAAGTCCATGTCGCCTTTCACAATGACCGCCCTGCTTGACCTGCAACTGCTCAGACCTAGCGCCATGCATGTGCATGAGGTCTTCAAATGCACAAAGCCTGAAAGCCTTTTCACGGGGACATAATCAAAGGAATTCGACACAGGTTTTGGGCTGAAACTACTCATAGATATGGCTCTATCTCGGCATCGGAATAGCGCTCAAGATAATCCCTCCTTACCCCCATACATTCTTGCTCATAAAATCTGCACGACTTGCATTTTTCCACATAAGTGTTTGCACTTATGACTGACTCCCAAAGTTTGAACTTAGAGTTCGGCGTCACAACTAAAACCTTGTCCTCTCGAAGGTCTCGCACGAAACTTTCATAGCCACGAAGCATGCACCTTGGGATGTGCCTGGATTGACAGAAGACCCCAAGCCTCGCCGCAGTGTCGAAGGTCCTGAAGATATAAGGTCTCATGGTCGTGACCGTAGGCAATGAGTCAAGATTGTTCTTGTTCCTGTCCGTCAAGGACACTAGCCACAAAACAAACTTTCTGATGCCCACTTTTGTCCAGAACTCCACTATGTCAGGCAGGACCTGGTAAGTGTCATTTTTTATAATCAAATCAGCGATTGGCTCGACACCAAGTTTCAAAAGGTTTTCTACGCCCTTTCGGACAATCCGCAATGCACCTTTCAATCCCATGATACTTTCATAAAGTGCCTCTGTATGTGCCATTATCGAGAGGTTGAACTGTGTGATACCTGCCTGCACTGCCTCCTTGGCATATTCTTCATATGAGAACATAAGTCCGTTCGAAGCAACCTTCACGAAATCATATCCCCTATCCCTGCAAAATCGCACAATAGGCAACAAATCCTTTCTTATCGTTGGTTCGCCCCCCCCAAAACTGACTTTGTGTATCCCAAGTTTCCTGGCATCGCTTACCTCCAGAAGGATCCTTTTCGTGCCCATGTTCAGCCGCCTCATCTCTTCCGTGACCGAGCAATAGTCACACTGGACATTGCACTCGTAGCCCATAATCACATCTAATAGCACTTCCCCCCAGTCTTTGAACTCTCTACTGTTTCCCATCTTCCTCACCTCCAAAGTCCACTACACCTTCGCAGATCATCGTGTAGGGGCATGAAAAGCACTTTTCCACCCTTTTTCTTTTTGTGGCGATATATTTGAAGAGATTGACCTCTTCTTCCGAGACGAACACCATGACCCTTCCCATCTTTTGCGTGTCCTTTACCACAAAATCCTCGAATCCTTCGAACAGGCATAGTTCCGCATTCACGACCTGAATCTGCAATCTATCCTTGAACCTTTTTATTGCCTCCACAACGCATCTTGCTGCCTCTTCCCTCGGAATTTCGACCTTGGACGACGCAGACCCAAAAGGCGTCAAAAGTTGTATATTCCACCTATGAACCCCTAGGTCACAAAGAAGATTGCCTATTTCCAGCAAGTGCCCTGCATTGCCACGCCACACAGTGGTATTCACACCACACGAAACCCCCATGTTTCTGGCGAGTTCACAAAGGTTTCTAAGGCCTGCCATCGTCTCGGCAAAACTACCTTTCTTTGTCGTGGTCGCATCGTGCACATCCGCTGTTGCGCCGTGAACCGAGACAAGAACGGATGTGACACCGCTTCTAAGCAACCTCCACGCCTTTTTCCTGTCCTTCAAAAGCCTTGCGTTCGTTGTGACATTTATCTCACGATAGCCAAGACTTCTGGCAAACCGAACCACTGCACAAAGAAATGGGTGCACTGTTGGCTCGCCTCCATCGAGGTCAAGAAGATCGACCCCTTCCTGGCGATGCTTTTCAAGGATTTCCTTGATTTTCCCAAGGGGGATATCCTTCTTTATCCTGTTAGAAACCGCACAAAAGACACAGTCGTTTAGACACCTGTATGTGACATTGATTATTATCTTTTTCGATTGCGTCGCATTCATCCGTGTCCCAAGCGCCCACAAAGCCCTTTCAAGGAAGTTTGGGGGGATTTTGGGGGGCACGAATGCGCTTTTGTGCTGGAAAAGAAGGGGGTCTGATATGTCAAAAGAATCGGGATCAATAAGGCGCTCTCGGACGACCGCATCATAAAGTTCTGACCCTGGAGTCGGCGTCGCAAACTGGACCGCTGGGGTGGCACCAAATCTTTCCCAGAGTTCATAAGCAAGCGATAGTGTTGCCATTACATCGTCTTTTGTCTCCCATGGGAAGCCAATGATGTAATGAACCATGGTCGGCACATCGTTGTTCTTGCATATTTCTAGTGCCCTTTTTATCGCGCTTACAGAAATCTTCTTTCTTATCCTATCTTCAAGGTCAATGTCTGAAGCACTTTCGATGGACATGGGGAGTATCGTTACATGACCCTTGAGCAAACTTGCGACTTCCTCGGTAATCCTGTCCGCACGCAGTCCGTTAGGAAACTCATATAGTAAGCCAAGCGAGTTCCAGTATTTCAGTATTGAGACAAAATCCTTGTGGAGGTTTGCGACATCATCCAGAACAAAAATCTTAGTCGCCCCAGTTATCTTTTGCAAAAGATAGGTCTGATGCTTTATGACATCTAGGGGCTTTTGCACATAGACCTTCTTTCCATTTCCTTTGTATCCTGGGTTGCTAGTGCAAAAGATGCAGCGATAAGGACACCCTTGAGAGCACATATAAGGGCGGGTGTCTTTCGTAATGGAGAAAGGATTCGCAATCTTGCCAGAGAAGACCCTTGAAAGGAAGGCGCATAGATGGCGGTTGTTCACTGCCTCGAACATGGGCATTGGGAAACTAAGGACTTTGCTAAGAGGGGCTTTGATTTCCACGCCTTTTCCTTTGAGCTCTAGCAAGCGCCATGGTTCATCGAAAAAAACGTGTCCTGCATATCTAAGCACACAGTCAACCCCGTCCACAAAAGAAAGCAATCGCTTTCCGTCATACTCTACATAGTTCATCCCCCCCAGATGGCAATCAGCGAGCACAAGCGTCGCAGAGGCATATCTCTTGCGCATGAAGGATGCTAGCTCCTTTAGCGTGGCGTGAGGTTCCCACGGTCTTGAAAACGGCGTCACTAGAATAACGACCAGATCGAAATCTTCCTGGGGGGCAAATCCAAGCAATTCTTCTACAGGCACACCCAGCAAATACCCCCCTTCAACCTCATAAAGCCCTGATTTTTCCTGAGCAAATGCATCGAGGACACTGACATCAAAGCCTGCCTTTGCGCATCGCCCCGCTTGTTCTAAAATGTAGTAGTTTGCGAAATAGGGATAGTCAATAAAATCTTTTCGCAGGATAATCGGGGGGTTTATGAAGAGTGCCTTTTGCATCTTTTAAAATCTTTCGACCTTGCCCTTTGCATATTCCTGGATGTCGGATATAAGTTCGTCAATCACTGCCCTGTCAGCCTTGTCGCTGGCAATAGGCAAACTTCTTATGGTCTCGGCAATCCTGTTCAAGAAGTCCGCATCAGCCAAAGCCTCTTTTTTCAGAAAGTCCCTTAGCGCCATCAAATCTTCTTCCAGAAACTTGAAGTCATCGCCTTTTCTAAAATGTCTAAACGCATCCATCTTGCCCATCGCTACTGCCTTCAGTATCCTGGAAACCGCATAGATAGGTCCAGCAGTCTTAAATGTGCTCCTTATCCCGACATAAGCAAGGACAACGCATAGAACGAAAGATGCAACAACCAGACCTAGAATCTTCTTCTTGTCCTCGCTTTCGTATGTCTTTTCCTCGAGGTCTTTTGCGAACTCTTCGTCCTTCTTGTCTCCGCTTATCACGCTTGTTTTTGCGGCTAGAATCCGTGTCTGCTCTTTTAGTGTCTCGACATAGAGGACGCCCAGCACTGAGCACACAAGGAGCGCCACCACGACAAGCATGGCGGTATAGCGCACCTGAAAAGACGGGAGCACTATGATTTTCCTTCTTTTGTACTTCTTATCTGCCATCCTGCCCTCCTTTTGTTAGTGTCTCGGTGGTCTGTTCACGGATAGTCCTTATAAATGCAAGGATTGCTTGCCTTGCACCAGTCTCGCTCGCTTCTATTCTTGGGTCAATCTCGGGGGTTGGCATTGAATATTCATCTCGAAACTCGTCTTCCTCCGCCTTCTTTGCGACCGCCCTCCCTTCGCCTGTGCCCTCCCAGACCTTACAGCCATGCACAGATGTAACTCTGACCTTTACAGTTGCCACGCCCACCCCATCCTCTTTTCTTGCGTCTTCTAGTTGTGCAACTACAGAAAGCATGATGTCATCCCGAGCGCCCGAAAAACCGCCGTTTCCCTCAAAGTCGATCAGCCTCGTCTCTATGTCGATATTGGATTCCTTTGTAAGCACTGACAAAAGCCCATCCATCATCATTCGTCTTATGTCTTCTCGCTCAACTGATGTTGCATTACGGATATTCCCAACCTGAACATCCACGCTGACTTTGAGGTTATGACCACCTTTGAGCACCTCCAATAGCCCCTCGCTTGCCCACTTTGCTACGAATTTATCCTTGTCAAAAGACGCCTGGCACAGCACCCCAAAAGCCCTTTTCGCCCTTGACAATCCCAACACCCTTGCAACAGTGCCTCTTACGACTGGGCTTTTGTCTGACATAGTTTGGATCAGCGCATCAAGCACGCTTTCATCGTTCGTAAAATCCGCAAGGCTCAGTGCTGCCTGCGCCCTTACCTTTGCACTCCTGTCGGTAAATAGCGCCCTAAGAAGCCTCTCCTTGACCTCCTCAGGACTTTCTGCTCGAGTCTGTGCCATTGTCATTCCGACCGCCCAAAGAACCGCCACGCTCCAAACGGCAAATTTTTTGATCCTTTGAAAAGGGCAATAAAGCATAGGATTATCCTATCAAAGTTTTTCCACTGGTGCATCAAGGCGATATAATATCTCTTGGGTTCTAAGGAGGAAATATGGAAATCCTCGATAGACTGGCACAATACCATCGTCAAGATGAATACAAAGATTTGAACTGGGTTGGTTCGTTTTCAGACTATCTAAGGATGGTGCATGAACAGCCCGAAGTTGTTCGCTCTGCCCATGCCCGCCTTTACGACATGGTCGTGTCTCATGGTGTGACCGAATACATGGACGCCAAAAAGAAGATCATTCGTTATAACTTTTTCCTTGACGAACAGAATGGAGGGCGTGACGCAGTTTATGGCATTGATGTTGCACTGATGAGGCTGATGGATGTCTTGAAGGCGGCTGCAAAGGGTTATGGTCCGCAAAAACGGATCATCTTACTGCACGGTCCAGTAGGGAGTGCGAAGTCAACAATAGTTCGGCTTTTCAAGCGTGGTCTTGAACAATATACACGATCGCCCGAAGGTGCTATTTTCACCTTCTATTGGGACATCCCCCCCGAGATAAATGGCAAGCCCGAGATTTTCCATTGCCCGATGCACGAGGAGCCTTTGCATCTGATACCAAGGGAGTGGCGAGAGCAGGCGCTAAGGGAACTGGGGCTTTCGACAGGTCCTGAAAACGAACATCTTCTTCAAGACCTTTGCCCCCCGTGTAGGTTTTATTTCAGGCAACTCATGGACATGTATGAAGGGGATTGGACAAAGGTGATTTCGCATGTTCATGTAAGGCGGTTCTGCTTTAGCGAGCAGGACAGGGTTGGGATAGGGACTTTCCAGCCAAAGGACGAAAAGAATCAAGATTCAACGGAGCTCACAGGGGACATAAACTATAGGAAGATTGCAGAATATGGAAGCGATTCTGACCCCCGTGCCTTCAACTTCGATGGCGAGTTTTGCATAGCGAACAGAGGGCTTTGCGAGTTCATCGAGATATTGAAGCTCGATGTGGCTTTTCTTTACGATTTGTTGGGCGCAACGCAAGAGCACAAGATAAAGCCAAAGAAGTTCCCCCAGACAGACATTGACGAGGTCATCATAGGTCACACGAACGAGGCGGAATACAAGAAACTCTTGCAGAACGAATACATGGAGGCATTGCGAGACCGCACGCTGAAGATTGACATCCCTTATGTCACAAGGCTCAGTGACGAGATAAAGATTTACGAGAAGGAGTTCGGGCGAGGGAAGGTAAGGGGGGTGCATATTGCACCACATACGATCGAGGTTGCTGCGATGTGGGCGGTACTCACAAGGTTGACCCCCCCAAAGAAGCACAACATGACGCTCATCCAGAAGATGAAACTTTACGATGGCAAGGTTCTGCCAGGCTTCACCCAAGACACTGTGCGAGAGCTCAGGAAGGAAAGCGAAAGGGAAGGGATGGAAGGGATAAGCCCTAGATATGTTCAGGACAGGATTTCGCATGTCATTGTGTCGGATAAGGGTGAAGGTGTGGTAAATCCGTTCCTTGTGATGAATGAGTTGCAGGCTGGGCTAAGGCATCACAGCCTGATAACGAGCGAGGAACAAAGAAAAAGGTATCAGGAACTTTTGACTCATGTAAAGGAAGAGTATGATGAGATCGTGAAGAATGAGGTGCAAAGGGCAATTTCTGCAGATGAGGAGGCGATAGCAAGGCTTTGCGCAAACTATCTTGAGAATGTGAAGGCATATCTGCAAAAGGAAAAGGTCAGAAACAAGTTCACGGGGAGGGAGGAAGAGCCTGACGAAAGACTGATGAGGTCTATTGAGGAGAAGATTGATATACCCGAGAGTAGAAAGGACGATTTCAGGCGAGAGATAATGAACTATATAGGGGCACTTGCTCTGGAGGGTAAGCCCTTCGATTACAAGAGCAACGAAAGGCTTTACAAGGCGCTGGAAGCGAAACTTTTCGAGGATTCCCGTGACACAATAAGGCTTTCAAGCCTTTTGTCGGATGTGGTGGACCGTGAGACTCAAGAGAAGATCGAGATAGTAAAGGCTAGGCTTATCAAGTATTACGGATACAATGAAGTTTCTGCTGCGGATGTGCTGACCTATGTTGCAAGCATATTTGCGAGAGGCGATGCAAGGGAAAGGGAGTGAGTGGGGGCACAAATGCCTGTTGACGAGTTCATAAGGCGGATCGAGAAAGACCACGCAAGGTTCAGACAGATCGTGCGTGGGAAGGTGCGGGAGGATTTGAGGAAATACATAAGCAGGGGGGAGCTGATAGGAAAGGAAGGAAAAGATGTAGTTAGCATTCCTGTGCCCCAGATAGAGTTGCCCAAGTTTCACTTTGCTGGGCGAGGTGAAGGGGGGGTAGGGCAGGGGGAGGGCGAAGAAGGGGATGCGCTTGGGCTGGATGCTCAGGAAGGGGATGGCGGAGGGGGCGCTGGTGACCAGCCTGGCGAGCACATCCTTGAGGTCGAGTTCACCATTGAAGAACTTGCTGAAATACTTGGCGAGGAACTTGGACTTCCAAGGATAAAGCCCAAGGGCGCTGACCAGATTTTGACAAGGAAGGTCAAGTTTACGGGGATTTATAGGGTTGGTCCGCAGTCGCTCAGGCATTTCAGGCGCACTTACAAGCAGGCGTTGAAAAGGACTATCTCATCTGGGCTTTACAACCCAGAGGACCCAGTCGTTGTCCCTGTGCGTGAGGATTTTAGATACAGGTCATGGAAGGAGGCGCCCATGCCTCAGTCCAAGGCGGTGGTCATATACATGATGGATGTGTCAGGGTCTATGGGGGACGAACAGAAAGAGCTTGTGAGGATTACCTGTTTCTGGCTGGACACATGGCTTCGTGCCCACTACAAGAACATTTCTTCTAGATACATCACGCATGATGCAAGCGCTAGAGAGGTTGATAGGGATACATTTTTCAGGACCAAGGAGGCAGGCGGGACGATGATATCTTCTGCCTACAAGTTATGTGCCGAGATGATAGAAAAGGAATACTCGCCTCTGGAATGGAACATCTATGCCTTCCATTTTTCAGACGGCGACAACTGGTCATCGGACGACTCCCTGCTTGCTATTGAGGTCGTGAAGAAACGTTTATTGCCCGCAGTCAATCAGTTCGCTTACGGACAAGTGAAGAGCCCTTATGGGAGTGGGCAGTTCTTGAAGGATTTGACGGAGCACCTCGGCAATGAAGAGGCGGTTGTTGCCACAGAGATAGACGGAAGGGAAAAAATCCTTGATGCCATAAGAGTGTTCTTGCAGAAGGGGAGGTAGGGTGGGAGTTTCGAGGCAAAGGTTACAGGCACTGGTTGAAGAAGTTGCAGAGGTTGCAAAGTCCTATGGTCTTGATTTCTTCGAAACGCACTTCGAGATAGTGGATTTCGAGACCATGAACGAACTTGCTGCATATGAGGGGTTTCCAAACAGGTATCCACATTGGCGCTTTGGGATGGAATATGAAAGGCTCACGAAGAGCTATCGCTATGGACTGCACAAGATTTACGAGATGGTGATAAATAGCAACCCAGCAATCGCCTACTTGCTGGAAGACAACACAGAGCTTGAACACAAGATGGTCATTGCGCATGTGTTTGCTCATGTGGATTTCTTCAAGAACAACGCATGGTTTGCACCAACGAACAGGCGGATGCTGGACGAGATAGCAAATCATGGTGCGAGGATAAGAAGATATGTGGATATTTATGGGCTGGATAAGGTTGAAGCATTTCTGGACAAGTGCCTAAGCATCCAGAATTTGATTGATTTCCATGCCCCTTATGTGGTGAGGCGGAGGGAGAGGAAGGAGGAGGAGGTTGGGAGGGAGAAGGACGACAAAGAGGCTTTTAGGTTCAAGACAAAGAAGTATCTAGACCCCTATGTGAATCCGCCTCATGTCCTCGAGGAAGCAAGGAAGCGGGCACAGGAGGAGGCAAAGAAGCAAAAGGCTTTTCCACCTGAACCAGAACGGGATGTGATGGGGTTTTTGGCGCTTTATGCCCCCCTCGAGAGGTGGGAACAGAATGTGCTTTCAATGGTTAGGGAGGAGGCTTATTACTTTGCGCCTCAGGCGATGACAAAGATACTTAATGAGGGGTGGGCGTCTTTCTGGCATGCGAAGATATTGACAGAAAGGCTTTTGAAGCCATCAGAAGTGATTGATTTTGCGGACAGGCACAGCGCCACTGTTGCTCCGATGAGGTTTCAACTGAACCCTTATGCGCTTGGCCTGGCATTGCTTCGAGACATCGAGGACAGATGGAACAAGGGGAAGTTCGGCAAGGAATACGAAGAGTGCCAGGACATGCAGGAAAAGGAGAGGTGGGATAGGAGGCTTGGTCTTGGGCTTCAGAAGTTGTTTGAAGTTCGAAGGGTGCACAACGATGTGACCTTCATTGATGAGTTTCTGACAGAGGAGTTTGTTGCACGCTCGAAACTGTTTACTTACGGGCGGGACCAACAAGGGGTATGGCGTATCGAGTCAAGGGAGTTCCACAAAATAAAGGAGAGGCTCTTGTCTGGGCTTGTAAACCTTGGGGAGCCATTTATAAGCGTGGTTGATGGAAACTATGGAAACCGTGGGGAGTTGCTTTTGGAACACAGGTTCGAGGGAGTTGAGCTAAGGCGTGATTGGGCAAGGCAGACCCTTCAAAACATCGCCTCGATATGGAAGAGACCAGTCCTTTTGAGCACCGTATTTGACAATGAGCCTGTTCTTTTGCGCCACGACGGGAAGGAATACCAGATAATGAAAGGTAAACCCTAAAAATGCACTGGTGGACTTGCACTTTGCGTTATTTCGGACGACACAAGCTCGCCTGAGCCTTGCCTTGCTCCCGTGTCAGCGCATATCTCCACCTGGCGTAGTTTGCTATGACATACCCGCCCATTCGACATTGGAGAAATCTCATTGATACAATCCTTTCCCCAATGTATCCTGCCTTTGGCTGTTGGACGGAAGAGATATGAAAAAATGGTCTATCTTTTTCGCAATCATGGTTGCCTGTGCCTGCTCTAGGAGGGAAGAGGTTCAGATGCCTTTGGCTGGTCAGGACTATGCGCCAAACCCTTTGACCACAATCCTGCCTGTTGGGGTGCGCACAGTGGAGCTACTAGACCCATCGAGACCTAAAGAAGATGGGACGCCAAGACGACTGGTCACAGAAATCTGGTATCCTGCAGGCGACGAGGCAAAAAACATGAAGGGATACACATACGACCCTTTGGAGCAAGCGCCTGACGCTGTGAAGCCACTCATTCAAGGCATCCAGACAGGCGTCCTAAGAACAAGTGCTGTGCGTGATGCCCCTGTGCGAAAGGAAAATCGCCCGTTTCCACTTGTCATCTTCTCGCATGGGGCTTATGCAATCAGGTTTCAAAACGCCTTTTTTACCGTTGCCCTTGCGTCTCACGGATACATCGTGCTCGCCCCAGACCATGAAGGAAACACTTTGTGGGACTTGTTACAAAACGGCTATGACCCTAAATCCTTGAACGACTCTGCATTTGCAAGACCAGTTGATGTGGAGTTCCTTGTAACTAAAGCAAAAGAATGGAACGAAGACCCGAAAAATGATTTCTACCGAGCAATATCGCTTGAAAGTGTCGGGGTTTCAGGGCACTCCTTTGGCGGTTACACTGCCCTTGCTGTCATGTGTCGCATCCCGAACCTGAAGGCGATTCTGGCTATGTCACCAGCAGCAGAGATGACTGTGCTTGGCGGTTGTTTGCCAGAGGAGGTCTTTGTGCCCATCATGATCATGGGTGGCGAGATGGACAAGACTCTCGATTTCAAGTATTCGATGGAGGCGCCGTGGGAATACTTCAATCCGCCCAAGTTTCTTGTGGATGTGAAAAGGGCAGGGCACTATTCTTTTACCGATTTTTGCCGTTTCAATCTTACGGAAATCGCCGATAAGGCAGGCTATCCTGATGCAAAGGAGGCTCTTGGGGACGGGTGTGGTGCAAAGAACTGGGATTACGAAAAGGTCGCAGAAGCAACCCGATACTATGGCATCTCATTTATGAATACCTATCTCAGGAACAGCGCTCTTTCAATGGATTATGTCACAGCCGACCCAAAGCCCATTTTCCAAAATGAGGTCGAGGTGCGCTATGTGCTGAAATAGGCTAAGCCTTTTCGATATCCTCTAGAACTCGAACACATAGGAAAAACGAAGCAGTCCCTCGTTATAAAGAGTGCTTGTCGTGCCAACTATGGTGTCCGTGCGCTCGTAAGATGCCTCGATGTGGTGCCTTTGGGCTATGTTGAACTTCAAAAGCGCTCCGTAAGAAAGAAGCAATGAATCGTCATTCACAGCGTGCAAAAGTTTTGCATTAACTCCGTAAAGAAACCATGTGGTCACTGGATGTTTGAAATCCACAGCAGGTCCATGCGTGTGATATGGCGATGTCGGCGAAAAGTAGTAGTCTTTTTCGTCACGATACACCTCCACGCTATAGGTGTAGGATGTTTGAAGCCTGACCTTCTTGAAGAACACATATCCCACTTCACCAAACCCAAAGCCACGATGGTTATAGTCGTCCAGAAACGAGTATTCGCCTTGAACGCCAAGGAAGAGCGCCCGCCACAGATTGAAATACGCCTCTGCGCCGAAGGTGTTCAACACGACCTTGCCCCCTGTCCACTTTGTGGTGCCTGCGGAATCTGTGTAGCTCTTCTTCACGATCGCCCCAACGCATGTCTGGTTGTCGCTCCGTTCTGCAAATAGTCTTAGATACACTCTCGGGAACTCCCCTCTTGCTTCAAGACTACCCCCAACCGATGTCCAGCCACTGTCATAGTGTCTCACATCAACGCCCGTCTGGAACACAAAGTCGGACAACCCTTTCAAGTTCAAGAAAACCCCGCCCTCGTGTGCCATCACCTGCTCTTCGTTCCCACTAAGCCCCTTGACCGTCAATGGTCCTTTAAACCAATGAAACCTGTATCTCGCACCGATTCCGACCTTCTCGCTAACCCCCCACACCCCCCATAGTCCAGCAAGCACATGGTCTAGCCCAAGATTATCTCTGAACCACATGCTCTCGACACCAAGAGCACTCTCGTAAGCGGCTTCCATAAGCAGTGCTTGCCTCATCATATCCCTGTATTGAGCGCCTCCCGCAGCCATGACCCTAGCATGTTTCCTAACCTTTTCAGGCAAACCGATGTCAATGGAAAGTTCAAGCGCCCTGCTTCTTGCAACAGGATCAAAAGGTCGTAGTTCCAAACATCTTTCGTAGGCATAAAGCGCAAGCCTGGGTTTGTCGGTCAACTCATAAAGTTTCCCGAGCGTGCAATAGGCTTCTGCATCATCTTTCTTTATCTTGACCACTCGTTCAAGCGCTTCGACCGCATCTGCGACCCTGTCTGCGTCAAGATAGGCATCAGCAAGTTTGTGCAGGATTTCTGTGTCTTCAGGCTCTGCCTTTGCCAAGTCTTCCAGCACCTTCACCGCCTTTTCATGTTGGTCTGTCCAGATATAAAGGCGATAAAGTGGCATAAGCACTGTCTTGTCTTCAGGCATTGCACGGCGATATTCTTCTAACATCACCACCGCCTCTTCGTTCCTGTCTAGCGCCATCAAGACCTCTGCGACCCTCCTCTTCAAGGCGATGTTCGCAGGTTGTGCCTTTAGGACAACCATGTAATGTTCAAGCGCTGAATCCTCTTGCCCATTTTCTAGATACAGGTCAGCCAAAAAAAGCCTTATTTCCACATCATCCTGCTTCAAAGACAAAGCCTTTTCGCACGACCTAAGCGCCTCTTCTTCGTCACCTTTCTCCTTCAGCACCTTCGAAAGCGCAAACCATAAATCAGCCCTTTCAGGCTCTTTTTCAAGCGCACCCCTTACGAGTCTTTCTGCTTCCTCCACCTTGCCAGACTGGGCAAGGCTTATCGCATCTTCGCCTACATCCTGTGCGTGCGCAGGACATGGCTCGCCGAAAAAGGCAAAGGCAAGAATACCTATCGCCACTTTATAATGCATGGTTTTTCACCGACCTTGACATACAGCCTGTGCTCCACGCTTGATCTGAACAGGATCTCGCAAGTGCTATCAAGTTCCCCTTGAAACGAGGCACGAACCAGAACCATAAGCCCACCCTCTGGAGGGTTCGACACCCTGATAACAAGTGATTTTTCCCCCTTTGACACTTCCAGTTTCGCCTTGTGAAAAGATGTCAGGAAGCGCCCGAACTCGGATGCTGTCATTCGTCTGAGGAATGGATAGTTATTGTGCACCACCCCGACGAGTTTTTCGAGCTCCAGTGCCATGTGCTCGAAGTCAAGCCCCCTTGACCTTGATGGGTCCAAAATGTCGTCTGGGTGGATAAAGTGGGAAAAAATACCAGGGCACAATAGGGCATCCAGGATTTCATGCGCACTTTCTTCATCCAGGAAGCATTCAGACGATATTCTGGGCACATCCATCACTCCCTTTATGTCAGGGTCTTCGATGAACTCTTGCCCGAGGATTGCGCGTTCGTCTAGATACTGCGTGGAAAAGACCTTTATTTCTGGAAAGACCATCGCTAACGCCTTCTTTCCTATGGTGTGTAAAAGATTGTTAGGAGCAATATAGACCTTGGGGACGAAATCTTTTCCGAAGATCCTAGCCATCTCTTGTCTTGTGAAGGACAACGCCTCTACGATCGCATCAAAAGTAAGCCACCCTGCTGACTCAAAGGATTTGGAAACAACTAGGGATTGGTGGTTGTAACCGTGAAGCCCCACTTCATAACCAGCACTAAAGACTTTTCTTGCAAACTCGACCGCCATCTGATGAACTGGCTCTATGTCGCCCTCTGGTGTTGCGGGCGCATATCCAGACGAGAATGGGGGTGAGGTTTGTTCATCGTAACTCAGAACAAAAGCAAATGTGGGCTTTATTTGATAACGAGAGAACAGAGAGGCAAGCCTTGGCAACCAGACTTCAGAGTAAAACTGTGCGTCGTCCATGTCATAGAGGGTATCCAGAGGGGGGAGTTTTTTCCCCCACATCGGCATCGGGCAGTCATCAACAAAAAACAAAAATCCGCCCATTATGGCGCCAGCAGAAGGGCTTGCGCAATCGAGCATAGTCAAAAGTATCCTGCCTCGGGCGCTTTTGTCGCCCAGAATGCCTGCATTCCAGTAGATCCTGTTTCCTTTGTATCTAAGCACAACAGGCGCTGATTTCATCGTGCTATCTTTGCCAGTGCACAAAACCTGGACATCTTTGTCGAGCTCCAAAGGCGAAACCTGCAGGTTCCATTCTTCATCGTACTTCATAACCAAGCCTTTTGCCCCAGGCAGAAAGGTTTCATCGCATTCGATAGTACTGACCTTGACCTTTTCGGTCTTTTCCTTTTTTATGCCGAAAACATCAAGAAGGGCTTCATCGCCTAAGTCTGTGAGGGCGGCTACACCAATACCCTTTTCCGCCGCCCGTTTTATCTTGGGAACTAGACCATCAGGGATCTTGTCGGTGGCGAGCACAACGGCGCTATATTCATCAACAAGGAAATCGGGAATGCGCGCAAAGTCATTGGGGGTCATGAAATGGGCATGGAGTTTTGCATAATAGACAACCCAGGCAGTCTGGACAAAGAGGGACCGCCCCACTGCTGAATCCTCCTCGACGATAAGGGCAAAGGTTTCAGGTTTAGGGGCATTGGGGTCGTGGGATAAGGCTTTTGTAATGTTCTGGGTAAGTGTTCGCAGTCCTGCTTCATCGAGCGGAGCAGTAAAGGACAGGCATGGAGGGCTAGATTTTGGCTGGCAGGCAGTGTTTTGCTTTAGGCCTGAAAGGACCAAGACATGGTTCTTCAGGCTTTCCTGAGGTGGCATCTGCTTGCCGAGTTTCACAAAAAATCCCATGCCTTGCAAAGCAGTGCCCAGGCGATAGACCCATGTTGGGAGGTTCTTTTTCCCTTCCACGCAATCATCACAAAGTATCAGGCAATCGCTGTTAGGGCGATACAGAGCGACATCGGGCGGAAATGGGCGCACAGAAGAGGTTGCCCTGGACTTTTGACTTTGGGGGCTCGACACCAAAGGTAAACAAACAAATACCAATGCGACGACTACGGGAAGTTTTCGAGGCATTTGACCCGCCCGCAAACCTAATAGATTTTAGCATCTAACTGGGCAATCGCAAACAAAATCACTGATCGATGATTTTGCCTTTGATGGCTGCCTTGTTTTCCATTGAAGAGAGAGGAAGGCAGCTGCGGCTTGAATGCAGGGGGTGCTCTGGTTACTTTTGAAAGTCCTGAATAAGGCGCAAGCAGGCTTGCACTTTCCCAAAAATGATGCTTTGCCAATGGTTTTTTATTGGTTCTGACACTCGCGGCGAGTGGCGCATTCGCGTCAGTTCCACTGTCTGCACACCCTCACACTGTCTTCGCTACGAAGTTGGATATAACGGTGTGTCCCCTGTCGGTGGTCACTTTCAAGACATATTTGTCAGGCATTTTCCAGACGGCGGTCTTTATCTTATCGCCTGGGTATGTCACAGCAGTAAACCTGCACGAGATCTCTTTGAGCCTCGAGACATCGCCGCCCAATGCGGTGTTCACAAAGTGCCTCACAGCAAAACCCATGGTGCAAAGCCCGTGCAATATGGGCTTTTCAAAGCCAGACAATCTTGCAAACTCGGGCGAGGCATGAAGTGGGTTGCGATCGCCGTTCAAGCGATAAAGAAGTGCTTGCCACGGCAAGGTTGCCTGTTCGACCTCAAAATCAGGCGCCTTGTCCTTTGGGGGCTCTATAGGTTCCACCTTGGGTCCAGGGTCGCCCCCAAATCCGCCCTCACCTCGGATGTATAAGGAAAAGATATTTTCAAACATCAAAGTCCCCTTGGTATCGCAAGTTACTGCGCTCACAACCGCCAGCGCCCCTTTACCTTTATCGAAAACATTCTTCACAGACCAGCGCGTGCTCAAGCGTCCAGATATGGGCACAGGATTGAACCACACAATAGCCTGCTCGCCGTGCAAAAGCTTGTCCAAAGGCGCTTGAAGGGCGGAAATCGCATCAAAAAGAGCCTGCGTCCCTGGGATTACCGCAAAAGAAGGCAATGCACAGAAGCCATCTGCACCTTCGAACACATATTTCAACTCTTCTTCAGTCGCGCCAACACTAAGTGCGTAAAGGATTATATCCTTGTCAGAGTATTCAAAATCGTATGGTCCGAACTCCTTGCCCACGCAGTCTAGATTCAATAGCATGTTGACCTCCTCCTTGTTTCTCTAAAGTTTGACGATGTTGCATGTTACAGTGCGAAGGACACCGTCTATTGACTGAATCTTGTGATAGCTCACCCTACCAAGGCTGTTTATATCCTCCGCCTCGATCCTCGCTATGATGTCGTATTGACCTGTCACTGCATCGGCAGATTTCACTTCTGGAATCTTTTGAAGTTCCTCCATGATCTTGTGAATCCTTCCAGCAGCACCTTCGATCAAAACATAAGCCTCTAGCGCCATTTCAATCCTCGCCTTTAGAGCCCTTAAACACACCAAGAATCCGCTTCACCACGGATTCCTCTTTCCTGAATGTAATTGTACTTGGCATTTCCCTTTTTTGCAAGAGCGCCTTTGTGCGTTTTGCATCGCTGTTTTCAGGGTCTATGGACAACGCCTTCCTACAGCATTCTTCTGCTTCTTTCTTTTGTCCCGCCCTGCGATAGACCTCGGCAAGTGTGGCATAAGCCATGGCACAGTCTTTGTGGTCCTCGACGACCTTACTTAGCAAAGCGACTAACCTTTCCGTCACATCTTTTGAAAACGCTTGTGCCATCAACGCCTTAGCGAACCATACCGCATACCTCGGGTCTCGAGGCTCACGATTCGATGCCTCTAAAAAGGCGTCCCCTGCTTCTCGATAATGTTGCTTCTTATATTCCGCCATTCCCTGCTCGAATATTGCCTCGGCATCGAACATGTTCGCTATAGTTGACAAAAGCCCGGGCGTCTCAATCCCAATATTCTTGTTGTATGCAAGTCTCAGGTCACGGTTCAAAAGAGTCCTGTGCGCCTCTTCTAGCCTCTGGTGAATATAAAACAAGAACTTCTTGGCGTCGTCTGAACTTCCTTCGTACTTTGTCAACGCGTATTTCTTTCGCAATCGCTCCACACTCTGAATGCAGTCATAAATGGTCGCATCTGGTGGGATTTGAAGCAGTTGATAGTGATTTTTAGCCCTCATTTCAGACACGACTGGTTTCAACGCAGTCGCCACCTCGCTTAAAGGCGATGATGTGGCAGACTTAGCAAACACTGGTTTCCTTTGCCACGCCCGTGTAACCACCAGAAAGAAAGCCACCTTCAGCTCTAAAGGATTAGACACTGTAACCTTTGGTATCTCGGCGAATCGTCCCTGCCTTGCAAGAAAAACAACCCGCGAATCCCCGAAAGACCTTTTGACTTCATCCAGTAAAGCCGCATTTTCGTCGGAAGGAAATAGAGTCTCGGTTAAGAAAGTCTTCTCAATAGCGGACTGCATGAAATCGTTATTTTTAAACGCCTTGATTGCCTGCACAAGCGGCTTTATTGGGTCAACTCCCTTGCAGGGGCAGAAAGTATTGCAGATGGATTCTTCGGACAGTTGAAAATCCTGTAGTTCCAAAGACATGAGTCTCTCGAGCACCCGTTCTACCAAAGATTGCTGATAAGTCCTTATTTCTTCTGGTTCCAGGTGTTTATCTTTCAAAAGTAGGTGGCACGATGAAAGGTTGTTCTGAGTTGCTAGTTCAGCAACTCTTTTCAAACGGACCTCTGAAATCTTGTTCGACTGTGCCAGATAGGCTTCGAGTGAATAATCGGGGCTTGCCTTATAGACACACTTAGGCAAGCCAAGGTCCATTCCAAACAAGACCTCGAAGTCCCTTCCTTTGATTATAAGGACACCAGAAGCCTTTTGCTGTTTGTAAGCCTGAATGACCCTGAACAGTCCAAAAGGCGGTACAACGGGCATGACATCCCCTGAGTCGAAAATGCCACTCTCATTAAAATATCAGAGACCCGATAAAACGCAAAGTCCTAATTAGTTTTTGGTGGATTCAAACAGACTTTTGCCATATCTAGACGAAAATGGAGCAGACTCATATTTTCCTATCCCTTTGAACCCTCGGGCTTTGTTTTGACAATCGAGGCAACTGTTGCCACCAAAAGGGTCAAAGCGACTATGGTCAAGGAATAGTGAATCGGGATTGGGTAGAAATCGGACAATATCATTTTGACACCGATGAACGCTAAGACAAACGCAAGGCCCATACGAAGGTAGCGAAACCTCTTCAAAAAACCCGCAACCACGAAATAAAGCGCCCTAAGCCCAAGTATTGCAAAGATATTTGAGGTGAAAACTATGAATGGGTCCAGGGTGACAGCAAAAATGGCGGGGATAGAATCAACTGCAAACAATATGTCTGTGCCCTCCACGACGACAAGCACTACCATCAATGGTGTTGCAAGGGTCTTGCCCTGGTGCCTAACAAAAAACTTCTGTCCTTCATAACGAGGGTGAACCCTGAAAAATCTTTTGAAGACCTTCAAAGCCCAGTTCTTTTCGGGATCAACCTTTTCTTCCTTCTGCTTGAGCAACTTTATCCCTGTAAAAATCAGAAACACCGCAAAAATGTAAATGACAAAGTGAAATATCTTGATGAGCTCGATGCCAATGAAGATGAAAAGCGCCCTTGTTATCACTGCACCTAATACACCATAGAACAAAACCCTGTGCTGGTAGGCGGAAGGCACTGCGAAATACTCGAAAATGACGATGAAGACAAATAGGTTATCAACGCTTAGTGCCTTTTCAAGTATATAACCTGTGAAGAACTCAAGCCCGCTTTGCGTCCCTTTGAACAGAAACACGCCAGCATTGAACAAAAGGGCTACAGCAATCCAGACCACAGTCCATACAAGCGCCTCCTTTATCGGCACTTCATGTGCTTTCCTGTGCACGACAAGCAGGTCAACTGCTAGCATCCCTATGACGATCGCTGAAAACGCAAGAACCCATAACATGTTTTGTCACCCCACATGGGCTCAAGGCAGATCGTACTTCTTCTTTTCTTCTTCCCTCATTGCCCAGAGCCTTTCCGCAATCGCTTTGTCCGTCAAGGCAAGTATCTGTCCAGCAAGAAGCCCAGCGTTTTTGGTGTTGTCAATCCCGACAGTTGCGACTGGCACACCTTTTGGCATCTGCGCAATGGAAAGCAATGCCTCGAGCCCCCCAAGGGTCGAGCCAGAAAGAGGGACCCCTATGACTGGCAATGTAGTCAACGAAGCGATAGCCCCAGGCAGTGCAGCAGACAGCCCCGCACATGCAATGAACACGCGCACCCCTGAAGAACAAGCCTTTTCCACATACTTGGAAAGCCTTTCTGGTGTTCGATGTGCCGACAGCACCTTGACTTCGTAAGGAACCCCAAGAGCCTCCAGAGTCTCCTGTGCATCCTTGATTTTCGGTCTGTCTGCTGAGCTCCCGATCACTATTGCGACTAGTGGATTGTTTGTCCCTGTCTCGTTCATTTTAACCCCTCCATGTTATCTCTTCTTCCAGTAACGAATCCACGCCTTCGTGAACTCGCTTCTTGCACCTTCGAAATCCTTCAGTGTTTCCCTTATCACCTTTTCGTTTACCTTGAAGTAGTCTCCAGCGAATATGTTCACTGCCTTTGAAAACGCATGGTTCAAAGCCATCGCAGAGTTCAAAAGTCTCTGCGCATTCGTGTCCTTCGATTTTTCTAGAGCCGCAAGAGCCCTGTCAGCGCCTATGAAAAGCACTTTCAATGCATACCGCGGAATAGGTCTCGCCTCTTTCAGGTTCTTCACGATAAATTCATCGAACGCCTCGCACATCCCCTTGAACCATTGAACTGCGTATTCAGCATCTGTGCTTGCCTGTGCATCGAACACCGCTGGGTCACGAAGAAGATCCCTGCCTTTTTCCAGGACTTCTGCGCTTGCGGTGCGTATCGCCTCCTTCAGTTGAGCGACCTCATCCATATAAGGCTTTCGATCTTTTATCGAGACCTTCTTTGCCTTCAATGACAAAAGTAGATACAGGTCGCACAAGCGTGCGCCACTTTTCAAAAATCCATCCCACTGTTCGCCAGAAAAAGCCCTTTCCTGCAAGATTTCAGAATATCTTGCAAGCATCGGGTCGCATTCCTTTTCCATCTGTTGCGCATCAACGACCATCTCCCACTTCTTTATGCGCTCAGGGTCAATATTTGCAAGAAAGTCCTCGTCACAGTTTGCAACAAGTTCTAGAAACTCTTTTAGTCGCCCTTGCTTTTCCTTTTGTGCTTGCTCTGGTTTTTGCACTATAGGTTGGTTGACATCTGGGGTCCTCTCGGGCACATCAGTGCCTTTGTTTTCGAGCGTGTCATGTGCGCCTTTCGAGCAAGCGGTGACGAAAAGGGTAGCGACCAGCCACAAAAAAGATTTCCCTACTGAACATCGCATACTTGCACCTCAATCAAAGGTTTTAGTTCTTTCGGGTGCTGGCAGTTGGGGTCGCACACGAAAAATGCCCAATCCATTATTTGCACAAGCCTTTCGTATGGCACTTTAGCATCGAAAAGCAACAAGCTTGGCTTCCGTGTGCACAGGTTCCGTATCGCTTCATCCTCGCCTTTCTCGATGCGACTTGCGCCTTTCAATCCTCCATTTTCGACTACTCCACTTAAAACCCTGTCCTTTCCAACAAACACCCACCTCTCGAGCTTCTTTTCGAACCCTTCCTCGTCTTGAGACACCCCCAGAACATAGCAACTTACCCTTCCTACGCCTTCCACCTGCCCCTTGAAGTTTTTAACCCCAACCTCCCTGAAAAAAAGGTTCGCAACTGTGCTCTTCTTTGCCACATAGTCAGCCCTTCTTCTGGCAGCAAAACGCAAGACCCTCGGTTGAAGGTCTTTCAACACCGACACAAGCCCGCCTATGATTCCAACTTCTTTGTCCCTTGGCATCTCTACGACGACAACTTCCATGTTCTCGGGACCCCTTTCCTTTTCTATATCTGCAAGCATCTGCTCGATCTTCTTTTTTTGTAAAGCGATGTCTTTAGCACGAAGTGCAGGCTTTTCCAAAAGGGGCTTTTCACCGAGACTTGCCCCTTTCTCGTCTATCCTGAACAAGAGGTCATAGGCAAAAGGAGCGGTCGAAATCGTCTGAGGAAGCACAGGACTTTCATGATATTCCTTCACCTCTTGAAGCGCCTTCCTCGCATCCACCAGATACTGGTCGAACACTTTATTTAGCGGACAGTCTGGGTAGTCCTTCACAAACTTCTCGACTATTGCGATTGCCTTTTCCAGATAAGGTTTTTCCATGGCAAAGTGCAAGAACTCGAATGGCACATCCTTGCAAAAGTCCTGAAGCCTTTCTTTGCAAAGTTTTGCCAAGTAATCAGACACAGACTCGTATGGCTCTCTCGGCAAATCGAACGCAACCTGCCAGTGCCTGAAGAAATACAAAGCCCTGTCGTCTCCTTCCATGTCTGATGCACCATAGAGCGCCTCCACATGCACGAATGCGTAATCGAAATCTGCAAGCATGTTTACGACCCTATTGGTCGTTGCGCGCTTGAGCTCCTCTCTCGCCTTCATATACTCTTTGAAATCTATCTTCTTTGCCCAGAAGTTGTCCATCGCCTCAAAAAACGCTGGGATTGCAAGGATTTCCTTTTCGAATATAAGCCCTTTTGCCTGCATCGCCTTGCTCTTGAGCGGTATCTTCCAATCATAACCTTGCATCTTCAACCTGAAATCAACTAGCGGGCTTTTGACCTTAGGATACTTCTTCACATCCTCTGGCAGCTCCTTCTTTGCGAACTCGAGCCACCCGTTCAGCACATCCTCGATGTCTTTCATGATTTTCGCCTTCTTTGCCTCGATCGCCTTTTTCTGGGTCAAAGCCTTGTCCTCTTTTGAACACTGGGCAAGCGAAAAAATGAACGCAAGGAAAAACAATAACCACCTCATCTTTCCTCCATCAGGGAATACACCTCTTGTTATTCTTGGGACATGCAAATCTAACATGCATGTGACTTCTATGCTCGTCGTCTGGCACTATCTTCGCCTTGCTACCGCCAGGAAAATATTGCAGATATTTTTTCAGCATTTGTTTGTTTTTCTTGTAGAGCTTCACCACATATTGTTTTAACGCTTCCACGATCGAGGCTTCCATGAATATATGGGTCGTTGCATCGAGGTCTAGAAAACATTTCGTCAGAATCCACTGCTTTGCAAGGTCAAGTGAGTCTGGTGTTGCCTGGACAAAAACTCCATTGACTGCAGCCTGTTGCGCGCCTTTGACAATAAAGCCGATATCCACATCCCTACCACTTTGATGCGACTTGTGGGGGGGCAATGGTCCGCCTCCTTTTTTGGATATGTCCCCGATTACAATAGGCTGTGCCTTGCCCTTTGGGAAATAAGACCTGTATGCGCTGGCGCAATACTTTATGTAAGCGATAGTGTCAGGTGTCCCATACACATTTTCTCGCTCGGCACTAATGACCCACCCAACGCCTTTCTTGTCTCTGTCTGCATCCAGGCTTTTCCCCATAATCAGCCTGCCGTTGCTAGGGCTACCAACGGATTCGGGTTTCATTTTACGCCCATAATAGACCAGTTTGGCGCCCTTTGGAAGGGACTTTGCCTTTGCAAATCTCTGATTCCATTTTTTCAGGTCTGAAACAGGCACCCCAAGCGTTTCAGCGATGCTTTCGAATGTATCCCCAGACTGTATGGTGTAATATTGTTTCTGACCTTTGGGTTGTTTTTGTGTGTCAGGGTCTTTTGCTAGCGCCCCTGAGGACATGAAAAATGAAAACAAGATTGCTAGCCATCTCATTCGAACACCACATGATAGCGGGAGGTAAGCCCTTGCCCTATGCGGACATTGAACTCACGCACCCTTCCCGATTTTCCAATGACCTTTACTACATGTTCGCCTTCTTCTAGTTCAACCGCATCAACGGGTGTTTCCATGCGATCCCATCCATCAATAACCACAATGGCGTCCTCGTTGGAGGTTACACTAAGATAACCTATTTTCTTGAAGTCGCAGAAGAGCGCTCGCACCTTTGGGGGAGAGACATGACCAAGCACTGCTCGCATCAAGCCCATATACTGCCCCAAAAGCGCATGGTCGTTGAAAAGTGCTTGCTCCCCTAGATAAAACCTTTTCATTTCCTTGCCTTTTGCCACCCAAAACTCATAGACAGTCTGTTCGTGGGCCATCTGTTCGGGGTCGAAGGCACCATCCCTGGCTTGCAAAGGCCTCTCGATATCGAAAACTCCCTGCCTGGAAAGGTTTTCAAAGAATGCCATAGCCTTGCCTTGCTCGAGGATTTCGAGCGCCTGTCTATCGCCACGGTAGCAGGGCAAGTCTCTTGAGACTGTTATTATGGCGGATCCCGCTCTCAGGGTTGCTTCGTATGTCACCTTTCTGAATGGCGACCCTTGTGGATAAACAGTCACCCTTGCGAATGAGCCATCAGGAAGAGGCTCGGCGGTCTGGGCTTGCAATCGTGAACAGGGCAAGATGGATAGCGCGGTCAAGAAAGTTCTGATATACTTGAACGCCATGGTGCGCCTCGCGTCAGCGATAGCCATAATAGCCATCGCATGCATGCAAATGTTAGCACAAGCCAAACCTTTGGCAATATGTAATGTGTTGGAACCTTCAAATGACGCCCTTCTGGAGGCGTATTTCAAAGAAGGGGTTTATTCGAAAGGGCTAGAGCTCATACGGAAAGGGCAGGGGAGAAGGGGGGTGAGCGAGATAAAAAGACAATGGGATAAAGTCAATATAGAACTCTCCAAGGCGTTCCAGAGCAAGGATTGCCGCAAAATACAGGACATAATGGGAAAATATGTGTTCAATGAAAAACCTTTGGCTGAGGTAGCTTTGGACAGGTTTGTGATGCCTAAGACCGTGCGCAGGGAGGTGGCTAAGGTGATGTGTCTTGGGGCAGATTTCGAGGAGGCGGCAAAACTGCTCGTGGTATCTGGCGATTTGGAAGACATGTTTGTTGCATCGCTTTTATTCGGTGCTGGGGGACGGACTGAGACATGTGTAGCAATGCTTTCGGGCATGGCTGGTCGTTGCGAAAAGGCCGTGCTCGGGGCGGTTTGTAATGGCAATTTTAGCCCACAGATTTTGTCTTGTTTTGAAGGCACCCAGATGGAAACGGAGGCTAAGCGCCTGTGTGACCAGAACAACGAAAAGGAGGTAAGATGAGACCATATGTCGCAACAGAAGAAGAGGTCAAAAGGTTTCGTGAGGAAAGGGAGAGGTTCAAACTTGTCTATAAATGTCACGACTGCGCATTTATGAACAAGGAAGACCTCTCGTGCACATTTGGCTATCCAAACGAGACCCTGCTAAAGGCAGATGTATTCTTAGACAAGGTTGGCAGGTTTGTTTTTTGTAAGTATTTCGAGGTGTAATCATGGCTAGGGAAAAGCGGGTGTTGATACCAGGGGCAGGTGGACCTGGCGCAATAAACATGACCAAAAGCCTTTTGTCCGCAAAGGAAAAGGTTTTTCTTGTAGGGTGCGACGCAAGTCCTTTCTATATCCACCTTGCGCTTACGCACGAGAAGGTGCTGGTGCCAAGGGCATCAGATGAAGATGCGTACATAAATGCAATAAACGAGATTGTTGCCAGGTTCGACTTGAACTTCATCATGCCTAACTCGAGCATCGAGATGATGGTATTGACAAGGAACATGGACAGGCTTTTGGCACCCATGTATGTGCCAAGCCTGAAGACGCAGGAGCTATCTGCTGACAAGTTCGCATGTTACGAGAGGTGGCTAGAAAAAGGGATTTCTGTGCCAAAAAGCATCAAGATTGATAAGCCAGAAGACATCGAGCGGGCTTTCGACGAGATAAAGACAAGACCTGTTTGGTTCAGGGGGACTGGGATACCTGGAAGAGGCGTCGGGATGGCTGCATTGCCTTGCAAGAAGCCGTTGGAGGCACTTGGATGGATCGAATATCACAATGGGTTTGGGAAGTTCATGGCAGCAGAATACTTGCCTGGTGAAAACCTGACTTTTTTGGGGATCTTCAAGGATGGAGAACTTGTTACAAGTCAAGGAAGGCAAAGAGACCTTTATGTGATCCCGCATGTGAGCCCATCTGGCATTACTGGTGCTCCAGCAGTGTCTCATACTGTTTGCCGAGATGACCTGAACGAGCTCGGTCACAAGGCGATTCTTGCGATTGACGAAAAGTTCAGGGGGGTTGCGTTTGTAGATGTTAAGGCAGATGCAAGTGGCAGGCTTTGCGTCACCGAGATAAATGCTGGGCGTTTTGGCACGACGCACCATTTTTACACTGCAGCAGGAAGGAACATGCCGTTTTATCTTTTGAAGATTGCATTTGGCGAGGAAATCGGGGAGGATTTGCCCAAATACAATGCACTTCCGCCTGACCTTTACTGGATTAGAACGCTCGATGGCGGACCAAGACTTATGACACGAGCGGAGCTAGGTATCTAGGAGGGCTCGATTACTTGCCCCTCTTCCGTCTCTCGTGCCTCATTTTCTTTCTGAGTTTGCGATATTTGTGTTTGCGCATCTTTTTGCGCCGTTTCTTCAGAACGCTCGACAACTTTCGTCTCCACCAAAAAGCCGAGTGACTTTTTAGCGACTTATCGCTTTGTTGTCAAGCCCATGTTGTGGTCCAATAGGTGTAGCATCAAGGCTCAGATTATTTAGGAACTTGTGCAGCCCCTGACTTTTCATCTAACGGAATGTAAAACCCCTCGGCTTTGTGGTTTCAGGGAGCTGCGATTGCCGGGGCTTTTACTGGATTTTTTCACCAACCAGATGAAAATGTTATGGCTCAAGGTGTTGTGCTTTTCAACTATCAAGTTGACCCCTCGAGCGCTCGAAAACGGGTGAATAAATCGCTTACATCAATATTGGTTGATGTTCTAGCTGAAAAGCTAGCATCCAGCAGGTGAAACAAGATTCAGCTGGAGCTTTCAAGAAAAAATGTTTGGCACCAGCCCTGGATGCCTAAGCCATAGAGAGGCGAACATCTGTTCCACCAAAAAAGGCAAACGCAAGCTAGACGCCCAGTCTTCCACCAAAGCCCAGAGTTGCAAGCTGGAACGCCTTGTTTTCCGCACCAAAGGTGGGTGTCGCAGGCTACACGCCCTCTGGACACCCCCAGCTTCGCTGGGACACCCTTCCAATTGCCATACGATGCCTTGGCGTCCGTTCTGAGCACACCCCTAATCTGGACAGGTTCTCAATCTTCTTCGCCTCATGGTGTCTGAGGATGCGCCGTGAGCACACTCCCCAGCTTCGCTGGGACGCCCGCCCTCCCGCCGACCTGCCTGCCTCGTCCCCTTGACCACTGGACACACTCCCACACGCCTCGCTTAGTGCGGGGTTTCAGTGACCTCCCACACTCCCTCTTTGGGAGTGCGACCGAGGCTATCGCCACACCCAGGTCATGACGACTGGAATCCGGGTCAGCTCGGATTCCAGTTTTTATGTGCCTGCAATAATTGTGCCAAACTTAGCAAACCCGAAACCCCGCAATTTTTATGGGTTATTTCGAATCGCCCCTTGTAAACAAGTTGGACATTTTGGACAACTTTGGACAATGTCCAAAATCTCCAAAACGGTGTTGCAAGACATACGGACACAGTAAACGGCTGTTTCGACCAAAACTGACAAGGTTCCTGAAAGCCTGCGGGTGCTAAGACTGAAAAGATTTCGTGGGACAAAGTAGGGTGCTGGACCTGCTGGGCTCTGGCACGCTATGTGTAACAAAAATCTCCATCTTCCGAACTCAAAGTTGAAAGTTAGGTAAAGAACTTTGGCTTCTTATAGTGCCAAGGCACGCCTAGCCCTTACACCGTTAGGGCAACAACAGACTGGCGGGATGCTACTCGAGACGCAATCTCAAGAAACGCCCTGGCAGACTCGGAATCAGGGGCCGAGACCACGACTGGCTTTCCCTGGTCGGCAAGTGGTGAAACGCTTGGGTCGAGCGGAACCGCACCCAGATACCCTAATCCCCTCTTTTGACTCTCATCCTTGACCCTCCCCTGTCCAAATAGGTAATGAACCGTTGAACACTTATTGCACACAAAATATGCCATGTTTTCAACTATCCCAAGCACAGGAACCTTGGTTAGCTCGAACATCCTAATTGCTCTAAGCACATCCGCAAAAGCGACATCCTGGGGGGTAGTCACAACGACTGCTGATGTTACTGGCACAAGCTGAGCAAGAGAGAGCTGGACATCCCCTGTTCCGGGGGGCAAATCAACCACCATATAATCCAGTTCTCCCCACGCCACATCTTCCAAAAACTGCTGAATCGCCTTGTGTAACAAAGGTCCACGCCATGCAACAGCATCTGACGACTTGATCAAGAAGCCGATTGAAAACACCTTCAGCCCGAACTTCTCGATGGGAGCGATCTTGTCTTCTATTGCAAAGGGCGCTTGCCCTTGGAGTCCTAACATGATTGGAATACTTGGGCCATAAAGGTCAGCATCAAGAAGTCCAACCTTTGTCCCAGATTGTGCCAGTGCGATTGCTAAGTTCACTGCAACCGTGCTCTTCCCGACCCCCCCCTTGCCAGCGCCCACCGCGATGATGTTCTTCACTCCTGGAAGCCTCTCCTTTTTCGCCTCGCGGCGACCAGATACAACAGATGCGCCCATCTCAACTTCGATCCTCTTTTCAGGAAAAGCCTCTGAGAGCGCTTTATAAGCATCTTGCTTGATAACATTTCTCAAAGGACAAGCTGGGGTCGTAAGGTTTATTCGAACCTTGATGGTGTCATCGCTCACAGCAATGTCCCCAACCATGTTCAAAGAAACAATATCCTTGTTGATCTCAGGGTCAATCACCTTTCGAAGGGCTTCTAAAATCTTGTCACGCATTGCAGGTCTCCTGGTAAAAACACAATCAAAGGTTACGCACAAACATAAAAAAATCAACGATAGAACGCCTAAGCAGAAGCGCTGATAGCGATTTTTTCTTTTTTGTGGCTCGCTGCATTCAGTGCAATCTTCTTGTTTTCTCGCTCCTTTTGTCCCTTCATGGCTGAACCCGCCACGCACAAAGGCATTTTCTAGCGTTTCTTCTGAATAACATGTCTCACGACACCTGTTTGCTGGCATTCAAATACACACCGCCACAATGCACTTTAGATAATCCCCTTCTGGATAAGAGGGATTCACAGGGTGGTCAACGCCAGCGCCAGATATCTTTACTATGTGTAGCTTCCTTTTCGCTTTTTGACCAGCATCCCTCACCGTCTCGATGAAGACATCCCTCGTTACTGGGCCAGAACAACAGCAGGTCACAAGGATTCCCTCCTTTCTCAAAGCCCTCATCGCCGCCTCGTTTATCCGAAGATAGTATCGCCTCGCTGCATCCACATGCCTTACAGAGGGCGCAAGCCCAGCAGGGTCGCAAATCACCAAATCGAACCCTTCCTTCTCTGTCTTCATGAAATCTATGGCATCCCCTGTTACAAATCGCATCCTTGTCTGTACCCCATTTTCTTTGGCGTGTTCCTTTGCCATGTCAATAGCTGGGGCAGAAGTGTCAATGCACACCACCTCTTTCGCCCCCCCTAGTGCAGAATACACCCCAAACGCACCCGTGTATGAAAAGGCGTCAAGCACTCTAAGCCCATTCGACAAACTTTGCACGAAAAGCCTGTTGTCCCTTTGGTCCAGATAAAACCCTGTTTTTTGCCCTCGCCCCACAATGGCGCTGAACCTGATATTGTTTTCCAAAAAACATTGCCTTTGCCCAGCAACCTCCTTCTGCCCTGCGCTTTTTTCATCGCCATCAGTTACCCCTTCCAGCGCATAGGCAATCTTCGATGTCTGAAAAAAGACTGTCTTGATTCCTGGCAACAACTGTCGCAAAGCGTTTTCTATCGCTTGCCTGTGTTGACGCACCCACAAGGCATTCTCGACCACCACTGCTGTGGCATCGTAAACATCCACCACCAAGCCCGAAAGCCCGTCCCCTTCGCTGTTGACCGCCCTGTATCCAGTGGTTCGAGACGAAGGGAGACCAAACCTTTTCCGATATGAGAGACATTTTTCCATCTGCGCCCTCAGTAGCGCCTCTATACTTTTGGGTGGCTCGCCATCCGTGATTGACCATACAAGCCGAACCCTGTAGGAAGAAAAGGGGTTGTAGAAACCGAAACCAATAGTTTTGCCTTCGTAGCTTCTAACTTCGACAAGACCCCCGCCCGCGGGGCTACCGTCTATTTTCTCGATTGCGCCAGAATATACGAGAGGGTTGCCAAACCAGAAGGGTCTTGCCTTCCCCCGCTTGATAAAGACGGTTCCCTGTGTCATGGCTCAGTTTTCTTGTAAAAAAGGCGATCGCAATATTACACTTGTAAAGTGATGGATGCTAGACCCCTTTTTTTCACAACGCTGGCTTTGGTATTCGTGGGCGCATGTTCGAACAAACATTATGTGAAGCGCTACGATGGAAAACATGGAACAAGACAAAGATTGTCAACGAGCGAGAATACGAGCACAACCAAGTTTAAGCAGGGAACAACACCCTCCGAGCGCTGCGAATCTTTGCTTCCGCTTTTCGAACGAGCATCGAGGGAAACAGGTATGGAGCTTGCTTTGCTAGTAGGTCTTGTTCGTGTGGAAAGCAACTTTAGGAACGATGTGAAATCGAGCGCTGGTGCAAGGGGACTGACGCAGGTCATGGATGTCACTGCGAAAGCGTATAAGTGTGAAAGTCTTGATGACCCATACGAAAATATTGTCTGTGGTGCACGGGTACTCAAAAGTCTGTTGAAGGCATGTGAAGGTAATTTGATCCTTGCCCTTAGCGCATACAATGCTGGATTGGCAACCATCAAGGAGGCGAAGGAGGCTCGTTCCCTGCCCGTAAACATGGGATATGTCGAGGGCGTGCTTTGGTCGAGGTCGCGATTCTTACTGAATGGCTGCGATTTTTGAAATCTCTAAAGGATGTGGATAAAATAATATTCGGCTTACACGAGGTGGAACCATGAGGAAAGCCTCTTTGCTGGCGCTCGCACTTGTTTGGGCTTGTCACGGTTCAAGACAGCCAGGTGTTGTTCCTCTTGATGGTTCTTTTGCCTTCGATACAGCATCTTCTGCCGAAGAGTTTCAAGCGCAGTCCGACCTGATAGGTCACGACGAAACTCCACCAAGGGAGTTTGCTGATACTAAGGAGGACGTGAGGGGTGGGGACGAAGGTCAAATAGATACTGACAGGCAGGAAAAATTTGATTTGGAAGAAGTGATTCCCACAGTATGTCCTGAAGGCAGTTATTGCCCATGTAGGGATGCAAGCGAGTGCGAGTCTGGGGTGTGCGTGGAGACAGAAAATGGGGGGGTTTGTTCGCATGGCTGCGACGAAGATGGCGACTGTGGTGAGGGTCTGAAATGCGTAGAGACTGATACCCATGGCAAGGTCTGTGCAGACTTGTTCTCGAGGTTGTGTATGCCATGCATGGCTAAAAAGGACTGTGTGCTACCATCTGTGTCGCAAGACTATTTCGAGTGCGTTCCTTATGGAAAGAACGGCAGTTTTTGCGGGGTCTCGTGCAATGAAAATAGTGATTGCCCTGGTGATTATCTGTGCCTGGCAATCAGTGGTGCACCAAGGATAGTGAAGATGTGTGTGCGTATGCCTGGCGAGGACTGTGCATGCCCTGATCGGTTCAAAGGTTTTGAAACCTTGTGCTACGAGACGAATCCTTTTGGGACATGTTATGCCAAACGCACATGCGATGTGGCCTGCAACGCGCCAACGCCCGCCAAGGAGGAATGCAACGGCAAAGACGATGATTGCGATGGCCTAACGGACGAAGATGTGGTCTATGACAAGCCTGGCACTTTCTGTCCTACTACTGGCGTCTGTTCCGCTGGCGTGCCTATAAAGTGCATCAATGGTAAGTGGGAGTGCGACTTCGCAAGCGTCCCAGGCTATTCTTCGCAGGATTGCTATTGTGGGGACTGTGAAGACAATGACTGTGACGGGCAAACTGACGAAGATATCTGTTGTCAGGGGGATAACTGCTGTCCTCAGGGCGACCCGTGTGACACGGACTGGGACAACGACGGGGTGCCAAACCGCTCGGATAACTGCCCTCATATCTTCAATCCTTCGCAGAATGACCTCGACGGAGACGGGGTTGGGGACGACTGCGACAACGACATAGACGGAGACGGTGTCACAAATGACCTTGATTGCGACCCAAGAAACAACAATGTCTATCCTGGTGCGACAGAGACTTGCAACCTTATAGACGACGACTGCGATGGACAGACGGACGAGGAAGGGAGCGCTGGATGCAAATATTATTATCAGGATTCCGATGGAGACGGTTTTGGTGCCCCGACTACCAGCAAGTGCCTTTGCGCACCCGTGCCCCCATTTACAGCGCCAAACGGCGTTGATTGTGATGACCGTAATAGTCAGGTAAATCCTTCCGCTCCCGAAGTTTGCAACGGGGTTGATGACAACTGTAACGGCTCGACCGATGAAGACAACGCAGGTGGTTGCACCACATACTTTCGTGATAACGATAACGACGGATTTGGGGTTGCTGGAGATGCTAGATGCCTTTGTGCGCCAAGGTCTCCGTTTAGCGCCACAAAAATAGGGGATTGCAACGATGCAAATCCAAACATCTATCCTGGCGCAGTGGAATCGTGTAACGGGGTGGACGATGACTGCGATGGTGTAACCGACCAGGAAGGCTCGCAAGGGTGCAGACAGTATTACCTGGACGCTGATGGGGACAACTTCGGGACTGGGACACCTAGATGTCTTTGCAGAGCGGATGGTCTTTTCAGAGCGACGGTTTCTGGCGACTGTAATGACAGTGACCCGAGCATCAATCCAGAGGCTGTCGAGATGTGTGACGGGAGAGACAACGATTGCGATGGAACGATTGACGAAGAAGGGGCTCAAGGTTGTATCTTTTATTACAAGGATGTTGATGGCGATACCTTCGGCACTAGTGACAGGAAATGCCTTTGTCTGCCGAGCGGTTCTTATAGGGCAAGCAGGGTGGGGGACTGCGACGATACTGACCCGAATGTGTTTCCTGGGGCTCCAGAGGTGTGCAATGGTAAGGACGATAACTGCGATGGCATTACAGATCCCGAAAGCTCTGTGGGGTGCAAGACATACTACATAGATTGGGATAATGATGGCTTCGGGCCTGCTCCTGTCTTCAGGTGTCTGTGTGCACCAACAGCGCCATGGACTGCAACGACCCTCGGAGACTGCGACGACCGTGATCCCGCCGTTTATCCTGGTGCCCCAGCGGTTTGTGGAAAGGATGGTGATTGCGACGGAAACATCGTTGACCCAGGGGAGGAATGTGATGATGGCAATAGCACCGATTGGGATGGATGCACCTCTTGCAAAAGGAGCGAGACACTTGTGAATCAGGTCACTCAAGGTGAACAATCCAGACCATCGGTAGCAGGGCTGTCAGGAGGCGGTTTTGTCGTTGTGTGGCACGCGAAGAGCGATATTCAGGATGGTTCGGGATATGGGATTTACGCGAGGGTCTTCGATTCCGCAGGCAGGCCTTCTGGTGTTGAGTATCAGGTGAATGAATACACAACGGGTGACCAGCGTATGCCTCATGTAGCGGCGTTGCAAAACAATCGCTATATGGTTGTCTGGCACACTCAGTATCTGGATGGGAGCGGGTATGGAATCGCAGCGAGGTTGTCGGATAGCAACGAAACTATCCCAGTCAATCAATACACGGCTGGCAACCAGCTGAATCCCAAGGTCGCGAATGTAATCAATCGAGGGGAAAGACCAGCGGTGGTTTATCAGAGTTTTGGGTTCGATGGAGATGACTACGGCATTGCTTCTATCGTCTTTCCCTTCGGTTCTTCAGAGCAGGTGGTAAATGTCTATACGACTTCGACTCAGGAGACCCCCGTCATTGCCAAAACAGCGGGGGCATCAGATGCCGACCCAGCGTTTTATGTGGTATGGCGCAGTGTGGGTCAGGACGGAAGTCAGGGTGGAATATATGGAAGAAGGTTTAGAAACTTCCAGTTTGGTCCCGAGTTTCGCATCAACTCGTATACAACAGGTGATCAGGCTTCCCCAGCCATAGCATCTTTTGCGGACGGCTCGTTTGTTGTTGTGTGGAGCAGTTATAATCAGGATCGCTCAAACTATGGCATATTCGGCGCCATCTTTGACAAAGATGGAAATAAGATAGTGGATGACTTTAGGTGCAACACCTTCACGACCGACTCTCAAACGAGTCCATCAGTAGCGACGGTTGCTTCAGGGCGTTTCGTAGTGGTCTGGCAAAGCAACCTACAAGATGGCGATAAGTGGGGCATTTATGGGCAGATATTCATGCGTGACGGCACGCAGTTTGGGCAAGAATTTCGAGTAAACACATACACTACTGGCAGTCAGACTTTGCCTGCTGTTTCAGCCCTCAGGAATGGCGGGTTCGTTGTCGTCTGGCAGAGTAGCGGACAAATAGACGACCAGGGGGATGTCTTCTTCCAACTGTTCGACGACAGCGGGAACAAGGTTTATTAGGGTTCGAAGCCTACTGTTTCGCCATCGCCTTGCGCCCCAAACCTTGTCGAAGCAAGCAGCCTTGGTCGCTCGCTCTCGCCAGTATTTACACGAGGTTTGAAGATTTGATTTTTCTCACTTCTGGGATTCCTGCGGCGGCTTCACCACCACGAAAGGCGCAAGCTTCATGATCGTTTTTTTGCCGATACCCTTGATCCTTCTGAGGTCCTGGACAGACCTGAAAGGCTTTTGTTTTCTTGCCTCGATGATGGCTGATGCCCTTTTTGGACCGATTCCTGGAAGCTTCAGGATCTGCTCGGGCGTGGCTGTGTTTAGGTCTATCGGGTCGGAAGTGCTCTGGGCGACATCCTTCCTTTCGCGGACCACGCTCTGGGTTTCTGCGACTACCTGCCTCTTTTCAGGTTGAGGCACAATAGCCCCATTATTGAGGCAAACGGTTGCAATGAGTGTTAGAGGAACCAGCAAAAACTCCATGCAAAACCTCCATGAAAAAGACGACCTTCTTGCAAGCAAAATGTGTGCCAAACTTAATGGAGTAGAATAAGCCATTGAGATGTAAAGGTTTTCTATGCAGGCGACCCCTTGCGACATTTGGACATTTTGGACATTGTCCAAAAGATGTCCAAATTGTCCAAACTAGCCGATGTCATCCAGTGGGCGCACCCTGAATGCCACACCTAGCCCCAAAGCAAGACGCCTGCATGCTTCGATGTCCACATCTGGAAGGGTAACTACCGTAGCAACAACCTGCGGGATTATCTTCTTTGCCTCCTGCATGAAATCCAGAACCGCCTGAAAGGCCTGTTCACCATATTTAGACCTGCAATATTTAGCGTAAGTCTTTGCGTCCTGCGCATTCAGGCTGACACTGATTTCGTCAACCAACCCCCTCAATTCCTCGAGGCAGTTTCTTTTGTGAACCAGATTTGCTAGCCCATCGGTGTTTACCCGCACCTTCTTCCCTCTTTCTTTGAGCCATTTCGCAACCTCTTTCACAACATCTAGTCTCAAAAGGGGTTCCCCATATCCACAGAACACGACCTCCTTGTAGCGCTCGAGATTTTCGTTCTGAAGTGCCTCGCAGATTTCTTGGGCACTGGGGTCTTTCTTCAACCTAAGATTGTGTCCTTTTACATAGAAGTCTCTGAACTTGCCACAAAAGGTGCAATGGAGGGTGCATCTATTCGTTACATTTATGTAAAGCGAATCTCGTATCCCATAAGTGATTTTGGGCTGGGCATAATCGCCACTGCTTAGACCAAAAAGCCTTCTCGCATTCAGAGTCGTAATCCGAGCCACATCTTCCAAAGACAGCCCTTTTATGGAGGCTATGGCTTGGACGGTGTATGTCACATAGGCGGGTTCACATCTTTTACCCCTCATGGGTTCTGGAGACAGATAAGGCGAATCCGTCTCGACCAACATCCTCTCCACAAGTAAGCCCTTCACTGTTTCTTTCAGCGCCCCTGCGTTTCTGAAGGTGACGACCCCAGGTATGGAGACAAAAAACCCCAGCCCCACATATCGCCTTGCTGTCTCCAGATCGCCGGTGAAGCAATGTATTACCCCCTTTACCTGACAAGCAACCTCCGACAGGATGCCGAGGCACTCTTCGTGCGCCTCACGACAGTGGACGACAATAGGGAGTCCACGATCTCTTGCAATGGCAATCTGCCTCTTGAATACCTCTATCTGACTTTCTTTTGATGAATAGTTGTAATGGAAGTCAAGCCCAGTTTCGCCGACTGCCACGACTTTTTCGTGCCCAAGCAGAGCCTCGAGAGCAGAAAAAGTCTTGTCTGTAGCACTTTGAGCCTCGTGCGGGTGAATGCCTATGGCCGCATAGACCCCCTCAAAGGTCGAAGCCACCTCTATTGCTTCTTCCATGACAGCAGGGTTAGATGAACTGCCAACAGTGACGATCTCATTCACATTCGCATTTCTAGCCCTTTGAACGACTTCACATATGTCTTCGAAGAATTCTTTCGATAAGTGGGCGTGAGAGTCGAAGATCTCTAACATGACAAGTCCTTGTTCATCGTGACAGATTTTTGCAACGATTCGCAAAAACGAGCAGGCGCCTATTTTTTGGCATCCTCTTCATCACCGCCATCTGATGGGTTTTGTGAACGAACACTATTATCACCAAATACCTTGATGTCATCAATCGCTACATCCACAACCTTGTGCTCTTCGAGCAGTTCCACCTTGACCAGCCCAGTAAGGATGTTGAAGTTCTGCACCCGTCCTTTGCCAGCGGGAGTCATAACTACACTGCCAATCTGTGGAAACCTCTTCAAAGCCTCCTGATAGATTGGGTGTTCATAGGCTAGACAGCACATGAGCTTACCACACAGACCTTCAACCTTTTGCGGGTTCATGAAAAGCCCTTGTTCCTTTGCCATCTTTACGGAAACAGAAGTGAATTCCCGAAGGAATGTGGCGCAACACAGCTCGAGCCCACACGGACCGATCCCCCCCATACATTTCGTTTCGTCACGCACTCCTATTTGCCTGAGCTCAACCCTCATCTTCATGGCTGATGCTAAGTCCCTTACGAGTGCCCTGAAGTCCACCCGCCCTGGAGCAGTAAAATAGAAGATAACTTTTGGCTCTCCATAGATAAATTCGACAGCGCTAAGGTGCATGTTCAGTCTATGCAATGCAACCTGTTCCTTGAAAATCTGCCGTGCCCTTGCCTCTCTCTCCCTGTCCCGGGCAAGCATCTTCTCTCCTTCTTCCCTTGGGAGCCTGTCAACCACCTCTAGAAAAGACTTGGGGGGCAAGGTTTGTCTTCCCAGAGAACACAGAACACGCCCCAGAACATCACCCTTGTCAGTGCGGACTATCACGACATCAAAAGGATTCAACTGACCTTCAGAAGAGCCGCATATCACCATCCTCCCTGTCTTTATCAGCTTTACATATCCGCATTCGACAACCTTGCTATCGAATATTTGTGCCTGGGAAATATTTTCATCCATACCGATGTCTTCCACGAAGCCTAGTTCGACTTTTCAAGGCTTACCTCAAGGGTTGCTGTTTGATTCTTGGGTATATAAACCGCCCGAATAAAAGGATCATATCCCTCGCACTCGAACCGTACGATGACCTTTTTCGCCTCCAGACGAATCGGTTCATCAATTGGCGTAGTCCCAACTTCCTTGTCGTCCACGAAAACCTTTACCCCTGACTGTGGGTTTGTCTTTATTTTGAGATATCCGTAGAAAACCTTGGCTTTTAGCGTCTTCGACACAGTGGTCTTTGCAAGTGGCTTTATCTCTACTTTTTCTTTGCTATCCTCATAGTTTTCGTCCCTAAGAAGCACTTCATACACGCCAGGCTGGAGGCTCAAACTCGCAGGTGTCTTGCCCACAAAAGCCCCATCTACAAAGACAGAAATCTTGTCAGGTTCCGACGAAACTTCCAGCGTTCCCGCATTTGTGCTCTTCGAGCACGATTCTATTGCTTGGCTGGCGTCTGTCGCATCAGTTCCAGTGCCTCCAAGCGCAAGGAATCCTTTCATGTAAAGAAGGGCGTCTCTGCATTTGTGCAAGTGAAATGCGATGTTTCCAGCGCTGAAATATGCATCAATACCGAAAGGATATGCTGAGACTGCATCTTTGAACGCAGCAAGCGCTTGAGCGTACGCCCTTTTCTTTGCAAACTCTGCCGCTCGCTTCATGGCATCGTTATAGTTCTTGACCTCTTCTTCTGAAGGTCCTTTTGCAAAAGCCCATGATGCGAAAAACACAAGGCCTAGAAGGAACGACAAGGACGACACAGCCTTTCTCATATATTACTCCTCCTGCGTTGTAAGAACTGCTCCCTTTTTCTTTCCGCACGATATAGAAAACCTGCGGACAGTCGCTCTGTCCTTTCCATCTATAGCATATACCGCGAAATCGTTCAAACCCCTTTCAAGGGTCGCAGATATTTCGAAGGGCACATCGATCGCGCCCCCGTTCGCACTACCAAAAAAGAAGACCTTGTCACTACCCTTAAATATCATTACCTTTCTTCTGTCTCCGATCCCGTATCTAGGGTCGAAGTGCGCAACTCCGTTTATGCGCAAGTCCTGCGGGCATTCTCCCTCCATCTTGCCTTTTGTGTAGGAAACCTGGAGTTCTGGCTGGGCATTCAGAAACATGGGTATCTGGGGAAGTTCTGAAAACCTGACTACACCTGGGACTTCTAAAGCGAACTTCCTGCTCACAAAGCCATATCTGCCTGGTTCGATTTCAACCTTGTAAAATTCGTCAAGTTGGCCAACGCCTCTCAGGTAGGCTCCGCAGGGCACAGTGTAAAGTGGACGGGCGTCGTCTCGACCAGCCGAGAGTATAGGAACAGAGCACCCACTGGAGTCAGGATCCCGTCTAAATACCTGCAATGGCGCCTGCCATTTGACAAAGGATTGGGGCTTTTTTCTGACAGGCAGTTCTATAGTTTCGGACATGTATTCTCGAAGTTTGGTGTCCATTATGCCGATCTCGAACTTGGCTGTGTCCTGCGCGAAGGAAGGTCGAACCTCGATTTCAAATACAGCAGTGACAAGGTGACCAACCTGTAATCCCTCCTTGAAGGTCTTTCTTCCTTTCCTAATATAGATGCCTTCTCCGGACTTGTTGCGAAGGGTCACCAACACCTCACGAGATGGACCCGCACCTTGATTCACTACATCAACAACAAGGTTTGCAACCTCGCCCAATGTTAGCACTCCATCGCCATCACCTTGCTGGTCATCAACCTGATAGAAATACGCGAATCTGGGACGCGCTGCGCCCCGCACCGCTACCATAGAGCCTTTCACCCTTTGAGTCTCGGTATCAGATTGAAATACAACGAACTCGAGCATGTCGTTTCTGTCCCACGAGTAGGAAGGGATCTTGATGACCGCTTGTCGGGACACCACCTGTCCAGGGTGGATGCGCCCGAATATGAACTCTTTATAGTCGAAAGCAGGATTTGCGGATTGGGTAGTGCAATGCACCCTATAAAGAGGAACAGAACCTGTGTTCTTTGCCTTTACAGTAAGAGTAACCTCCGAACCTGCAACGAAAGGCTGGGGCTTGTCCGCATGCCATGACAGCTCTATGTTGGGGTAGGGTTGAACAGGTCCACTTGACCAATCAATGCCGAACTCCTTCAACCTTTCCGTAATCTTTTCGTCCTGCTTCCTTATAAGTTCTTCGATCTGTGACCTAGCAAGATTCAATGCCTCCTCCCTGCTAAACCCTTTTGACCCCCATTTGTCAGAAGATATTGCGCGAGCGATGGTTTCCGCTGCGTTGATAACATCATCTCGTTCGAACTTGTCCTCTTTGATGGGAGGCTCTTCGTCCTCTGATTGTTCGCTATCCCCACTTTCCTGAAATACTGGAAGGTGAAACAAAGGGGTATCGTCTGGAATTGGGCCAAGAGGTTCGAGCTTTCGCCTTTCGTCTCTTTCCTCCCTCTGTTCGAGCGTGCCAAGGGTCATGTTGTCCTTGGTTATTGAAACAGGGAGCGTGTCAATATCGGGCGTAATGCCGACTGTGTGGATGGAAAGTCTTTTTGGCGTGAGATACTGAGCCACAGTAAGTTTTAGCGCCCCTCCGCCGACCTCATATAGAATCTGAACAGTGCCCTTGCCAAAGGTGGTATCCCCAAGGACTATCGCCCTGTCGTTTTCTTTCAGGGCGGCTGCCAAAATCTCCGCGGCACTTGCAGAGCCAGCATCAACCAAAACCACGATGGGCACAGATGCAAAAGGCGCCTTTCCCCTCGCATCATATTGTTCAAACATCTCATTTCCTCTACCCTCTGTGACCACGATGGTGCCGTTTTTTACGAAAAGCCTTGCGGTCTGCACTGCCTGTTCAAGAAGACCGCCTGGGTTCTGGCGGAGGTCGAGCACGAGCGCTCGCAAAGCCCCCTGGTTTTTGAGCTTATTCAAGTGCTTCGATAGCTCCTCACTAGTATCTTCCTGAAACTGCCTGATCTTTACATAACCCACCCCATGCCCTAACACTTCGCTCGACACAGATTCGACATGTATCTCTGCACGGCGAAGCGTGAAGGGGCGTGGTTCAGCCCAACCTTTCCTCAAAACCTGTATAGTTACTTCTGTGCCTGGTTCGCCACGAAGTTTGCTGACCGCCTCGGTGAGCGGCATATTCAGGGTTGTTTCGTCACCGATGTCTGTAATCTGGTCCAGAGATTTGAGCCCTGCCTTTTCTGCTGGTGTTCCAGGGAGCACGGAGACGACTGTGACAACGCCATTTCTTATAGTTATGACAATTCCCAGTCCTCCAAACCTGCCTTCAGTGTCGAGTTTCATCTCTTCGTATGCCTTTGGGGGGAGGTAGGCGGAATGTTCGTCAAGTGGGGTAAGAAGACCGTTTATTGCGGCGTACTCGACATCTTCGGGCTTCACCTCGGGGGGCAGATAATCCCCGATAAAACCGAAAATGTCCATGAGTGTCCATGTCATTTGATATAGGTCAGATATGTTTTTAAGGGAGAACTTTTTGGAGTGCTCGCCCATCTGAACGACCACAGAGGTCGCGAGGTCAGGGTCGCTATTGTCCTCTGTTACCATCAAATCTGGTATCAAACTTTCCGCAGCCTTAAGGGCGCCTAACAGCATAGGAATGGGCTTTATGCGGGCTGGTGCGACATAGTTTGAACGGAGATAGGCAACACAGCGACTAAGAATCCTTAGTTGTCCAAGCGGGGATTTCGTTTCCCCTGCCTCTGCATCTTGTAACGCGATTGTTTCGAAAGCTGTGCTTCTAGGGCTGAACTTGAGAGTGGCGACGGAATAGGAGATGCACCCAACAGCGCCCAGAAAGACGAAAAGCCTGATAAGATTCTTGCTAGCCCGCACTCGCTCCTCCCGAGGGAGAACCCACATGGGCAATACTACCATCATTCGGTGGTTTCTGCAACATTTCGGGGGTTCTCTAAAGCCAGTAAGAGCGGTGGAAAGTGGATTTGTTTTAGGTGGAGATAAGCAGGTTAGGTTGAAGACAGAAGGCGATCCAGCATCGTCAATATCGAGGCATTTGGGAGTGGGAAGCATTGTGGGCAACTGGCAAACGATAAGTGACATAACAGTATGATGTGTCTATCTGCTAGTTTGCCGAGGCTAAAGATGCAAAGTGTTGGCACACCTTTAGAATCCATGCCACCTTTGCAACAAGCGCAGGACGCAATTGCTCATGGCGTGCACGATGGTTGGGGCTAAAATCCCATGCGTGCTCTCCCGCAAAAAGCCAAACAGAAGTCCAGGGAAAAAGACTGCAAGCCTTGCTAAAGAGAACCCACCTGTTAGATGGACCAGTGCAAACAAGATTGAGGCAATCACGACCTCGTAGCCAATGTCAGTCTTGAACAGTTGCCATCTTTTCCTGAAAAGAGGTTTTAACCTTGTCTGGACATAGCCTCTGAAAAAGAACTCTTCTGGGAACGCAACACCGAAGACCTGCACTATGAGGAAGTTTAGCATCCACCTTAGCGACCTTTCGCCGGCAACCTTCTGCCCGCGTGCACGAGAAGAGCCGCCAACTAAAAAGCCATGTTCCGATGCAGTAGTGCATGCCAGAAAGTAATGCGAGCCTGACAGGTCGCAGGAGATACCTTGTTGAGTAGGGAGAGAGATTGATATTGTGGCATCGGACTCTATGACGCGGAGCGCTTTCAGTTCGCCATTCTCGGTCATCTTCACCAGATATGCTTTCCCTGAACATCCGTCCAGTTCGACCTGGCTGGCCCTGTCGCTATGGTTTACGATGAAAACGCGCTGTCCTTCTATCCACAGAGCAAGACCTGTTAGGTCTTTGGGTCTTCCCCTTAGGTCCTCGTCAAAGTCGGCAAGAAAGAAGGACGGCAGTCCAGTAGGTTTCCAGTCCCATAGTCTCAACCACCCATGATACAGCAATGCATAGACCGGGAAAACAAGTAGAATCACGACCAAAATGGAGATGACCAGCTTTTTTGTGTCTCCGACAAGAGCCACCGCATTTTTGTCGTGTGACCGCAGTTTAAATCCGACAAGGATGGGGGCTAATAGCAGGTATCCAATCCCAAGAATGCCAGCGTTTTCGCCCACAAACCCTCCAACATTTCCAAGTATGTTCGAGGCAAGCAAGGACAGAAAGGCGCCGAGAAACAACAAAGAGACCTCAATGAACCTGGTTTTTTCTGGTGAAGAGCCGCTTCCGTTAAAATCTGCTGTCATTACTTTTCCCTGATGCTGGTTTCTTCTGGAGGGTGCTGTTGAAGATTTGCACAAGTTCGGGCAACTGCTTGCGCAGGGCAATCATGATTTGCGATTCATTCACAAGTCTAGATTCGCCCTTTGTAGTAAAAAGAACAAGCAAAATCAAAAAGGTAGCCAGAACTGCCCCTTTTAAAGCGCCAACGAGCGCGCCCAAAATCCTGTCCACGAATGAAAGCATGGGGGCAACTGCCCTGAGTAGCTTCACAACTGCCTGGGCAAGCAGGATCAAGGCGATGTATGCCAGTATGAATGTTATGAAGGCAAATAGCCCTGTTCTCATTTCTGGTCTTTGCTCCAAAAGACCTGGAACAAGGTTTGCAAGGTGCCTGGATGCAAAAAGCGACAAAAAGATCGCACCCACGACTGACACAAGGCGTAAGACCTGCATCAGAAAACCTGTCCAAAATCCAAGCACGGCGAAAAACAAGACGATAATAGCAAAAGCAAAGTCGGTCATGGGCAAAGTGTAGGAGAGATTGGGGGATATGTCAAAGTCAGGGTATTCGTTCCGATGTGAGTTCAAAAATCAAAGAAAAGAAGGAAGGGTTGATAGTCATCCCACTTTATGGAATGCCGAGGAATGACCTACACTGCGCGAGGATGGAAGAAAAGTAAGACTTGGAAAAGTAATGGCGAAGTGGAGGAAGAGGCGGGGTGCGAAAAACATTTTAGTGGTAGGTCTTGACGCGATTAGAAAAGTAGGGTCTGAAACGCGAGAGTGTTTAAGACTGAAGTGTTCTAAAAAGTGAGGCATAAGCATAGTGCGAGGCAAAACGAGTTTTAGTTGGGAAAAGACCATTATTTTCAAAAATGTGAGAAATGTCAGTTTTAGTAGGAAACGATTTTGTGGTTAATCCCGATTAGGTAAGCGACAGACAGCTCTTCTCGCCATTGCCCGCGGGGATGGTAGGGAAGAGCAAGCCTTGGGTGGGTCGATGGAGGGCGCATGGGAAATGCGGAGGCTCAAGTCTGTCGTGCGGCTGGACCGCGGCGGGAGGCTCCTTGGGGGGCCGGGGGGTGGCGGTCGGTGAAGTGTGACCATAGGGGGTGGGAGTCATTGGACCACCAGGGGACTGATTGTGCCTTAGAGCGGGCTGTCGGTGAGGTGTGCATTGAAGAGAGTACGCTACCAGAGAAAGGTGAAAGATTCCGGGATCAAGGTTTGAAGGGAAATCGCCGGGAGAATTTTTGAAAAATCGATCTTATGCCAATGAATGAGGAAAACTCGTGATCACACCGTATTACGAAGGGTTTAGATTATAAGTAGCCACAAGATGATGTTTTGCGTAACCACGCCTTCCAGCCTAGACCCTCCTACGATCCCTCAAGTTTCCTATATATGGTTCTTGTTGCAATCCCGAGCAACTGCGCTGCAAGCCTCTTGTTTCCCTTTGTCATCTTCAGGGTCTGATGTATCACCTCCTGCTCGATTTGTTCCAAAGGTGTCCCAAGTTCTATGGTCAAAAACTGCCTTGTCTTCTCTTCGGATGCCACAAGCTCTGGCAAGTCCTCAGCCCTTATCGTGTCTCCCCTGCACAGCACCACTGCGTGCTCAATCGTGTTTTCAAGTTCTCGCACATTGCCAGGCCAACTGTATTCCTGCAAAAGTTCCATAGCCTCTCTGGAAATCGCCCTCACATCCTTTTTATTCCTCTTGGCAAACTTTTGCAAGAAATGCTGGGCTAGCAAAGGAATGTCCTCAGGTCTTTCTCGCAATGGAGGCAAGGTGATGGTGATGACATTCAGCCTGTAAAACAAATCCTCTCTGAACTTCCCTTGCCGCACAAGTTCGATCAAAGGTTTGTTCGAGGACGCTATGACCCTGCAATCCGTCTTTATAGTCTGTGTGCCCCCAAGCCTCTCGAACTCGCCCTCCTGCAAGACTCGCAGGAGTTTCGGCTGGACAGACAGATCGAGCTCTGAGACCTCGTCCAGAAATAGAGTCCCTTTATCTGCAAGTTTGAACCGCCCTTCCTTCCTTGTAAATGCACCTGTAAACGCCCCTCTTTCGTGCCCGAAGAGTTCCGATTCCAGAAGTGTATGTGGTATTGCGGCGCAGTTCACTGCCACGAACTGCCCCGACGCCCTCTCGCTTTTGGCGTGTATCAATCTGGCAGCCAGTTCCTTCCCCGTCCCAGACTCTCCTTGCAACAGCACAGTGGCAGAGGTGGGCGCCACCTGTGCAATCGTCTCCAAACACTTTCTCATTGCAGGGCTATTCCCGATGAGCATCCTTTCATGGGAAATCGCCTCGAGCTCTTTTCTAAGCCTGAGGTTCTCGTTCTGCAGGGATGCCTTCTCAAGCGCCCTCGAGACAGAGCGAACGACCAGCGGACGACGCAAGGGCTTTGTCACAAAATCGTATGCCCCTTCACGCATCGCCTCCACCGCCTTCTCTATCGTGCCAAAAGCGGTCATTATCACGACCTCTGTCGTAGGTCTTATCGCCTTTGTCGCCTTTAGCAAGTCCAGCCCATCCATCCCTGGCATCCTCAGGTCCACTAGCATCACATGGAAATCCGCACCACGCAGAAGTTCCAGCGCCTCCTCGCCAGACCGTGCGACCGCGACCTCGTAACCCTCTTGCTTGAATATGTGCGACAACGATTCAAGTGCAGAGGCATCGTCATCAACGATTAGGAGGTTGCCTTTTTGGACGCCTGCCATCGCTAAAAATAATAACAACTATGCTTGGGAAAACAAGGGAAGATTTTGTGCTTGAAAACATCTCACCAGATGGCTAGCATAAGTTGTCCTTTTCACGGGGCCAGTATGAGGAAAATCTCTGCTTGTTTTGTGTTTCTTTGCGTTGTGACTCTTTCATGTGGGGCACCAGACGAAGGCGAGCCAAATCTTTTGAAAAAGTCGAACGCAGTTCAAACTGTGAAGATGCTACCAAAATGGAAGAGCGAAGAAGAAAAATCGAATCCAGAACTGGCGGTGCTTGGAAATAGCATCAGGGCGAGCAGTTCCCAGTACTATGCATTAACCGTGCCGCCCCAGAGCAGGAACTTCAGGATGATGACAGAATGGGAACAGATGGCTGGGGTGCTCCTTGCTGTGCCTGGAGATATGGGACAAAGCGTAAATAACTCGATTGCTGACATGGTTGTAAATGGAGCAGGCTATGTGGATTTCTATATCGTTGTTCCCGATTCTTGGACTGCATCGTGGTTTTCGGGTGTGCTGAAGAATCGAGGGATGTCCGATTCTCTTATCTCGCAAAAGGTGCATTTTATAAATGCGACTCTGGATTCTATCTGGATGATAGACTTTGGACCTTTCCCTGTCATATCGGAAGACGACAGGGTGGCATTCGTGGACTTCAGATACTATTCTGAGCGTGTGAACGACGATGCTATCCCGACCAAGCTTGGCACATACTTTGGCACAACCACATACAGGGCAGGTCTTAACTTCGAAGGTGGAAACCTTCAGATGGACGAGGTCGGGACTTGCTATACATCGCAAGGCGTTTATCAGGAAAACCCCTCGATGACCCCATCCCAGATCGAAAGGGTATTCACCACCTATTTGGGGTGCAAGAAACTGATTGTCATGGAGCCTCTCGAGGACGGCACTTCGCATATTGATATGTTCATGAAGGTGGTGGGAAAGAACAAAGTCATTCTAGGTCAAGCCACAACAAGCACAGCGACATCCCGGACCGTGCAGACGCTCGAACATGATGCGGAGATACTTAGTGGCGCTACTGCTGCGGACGGCACGTCAATTACTGTTTACAGGATCCCCATGCCCTATCAAAGAGACGGGGTATGGCGCACCTACACGAACTCCACGATGGCAAACGGGGTAAACCTTTGGCCAGTTTATAGCGTGAGTAGTTCTCTGCAACAACAGGCTGCGAATGTGTGGCAAAGCGCACTACCTTCGTGGACTCATATCCCGATAATGTCCGACGAGATCATAACATGGGGTGGGGCAATGCATTGCATCTCGAGGACGATCCCTGCCAAAACTTATAAAAAGTGGGTTCCAGACGGGAGGTGTGTAAGTGGAAAATGCCAGGCGGTGCCCGGCGGTTACGATGGAAGTTGTTCGACTAGCGCCGACTGCTATGGACCTAAATGGCTCTGTTCGAATGCATATTGCGCTTGGCCCAACGACTGTGGTTCGCTTACATCAGTTGGGTGTTGTGATGGACAGGTCGTGCGTTACTGCGCTAATGGTATAGCGAATGCGATTGATTGCACATCGCTCCCTTCCTGTGGATGGGATTCTTCTTCATCCTTCTATGATTGCCTGACCTCTGGCGGTTCAGACCCATCTGGGACCTATCCAAAGTCTTGCAGTGGTTCGTGCGTCCCTAACTGCGCAGGCAAGGAGTGCGGGGACGACGGGTGCGGTGGTCAATGCCCGCCCGGGTGTTCAGGAACGCAGGTCTGCAGTAACGGCAAGTGCGTTGAACAGTGGCCGCCACAGTGTCTTGGGAACGCAGGACCTTCCGCGGATACATGTCCAACTGGATTGACCGATATTGGATGTTGCGACAATGGGCGTCTTTTATATTGTTGGGAGAATCATCTTTGGTGCATGGATTGCGCTGCAGATGGCTATGTGTGCGGATGGTACAGGGGTGACAACCAGTATCCAGCGGGATACTATTGTGGCCCTCAGAGCATATTGCTTCCATCGGACCCGAGCAGGCAGTATCCCCCGGACTGCCCAAAACCTTGCGTTCCAAACTGTGCTGGCAAACAGTGCGGGGATGATGGATGCGGAGGTTCATGTGGGACCTGCCCTTCTGGCAAGACATGCCAGAACTATCAGTGCGTGGAAATTTGCGTCCCCAACTGTGCTGGCAAGGAATGCGGTGACGATGGATGCGGAGGGTCTTGCGGTGCGTGTCCCTCTGGATACGACTGTTCCACAACAGGGAAATGCATTCCGTGGTGTACTCGTGACTGCACGAACAAGGAGTGCGGAGACGACAACTGTGGTGGTTCATGTGGCACCTGTCCATCTGGTAAGACATGCCAGAACTATCAGTGCGTGGAAATTTGCGTGCCCAACTGTGCTGGCAAGGAATGCGGGGACAACGGCTGCGGAGGCTCGTGTGGCGAGTGTAAGCCTGGGTACACTTGCGACGGATTCTATTGCAAACTTGCGGGAAGTCAGGATGCTACACAGGCCGACATATCAGTTGACTCGCAGACAGGTGACATCCCGTCCTCTGGCAATAGTAACAATAAAGGAGGCGGCTGCTCTGCAACGAACTCTGGCTCCGCTGTCTGGCTTTATGCCTTGTTATCTATGGCATTTCTGTTTATTGGAGGCAGAGCGAGGCATAGAACGGGGATTTTGTGATGGGTTTTCCCGCTCTTTTTGGGGACCTGGCGCATAGTGATTGGCGCCACGCCGTCACTGCCATTTTCGCTTAATGTTGCTACGAGAAAAAACAGGCAGTTGAACATTTCAAATATTCTTGGTATCCTTCAAATGGCGTTTGCATTGTTTAGATAGCAATGGGCTTCCCGATGGAGGTTTCCTTATGAATGTAACATGCCCAGGTTGCGGTGCTATTTATCGGGTTCCTGAAGAGCGTCTAGCGCAGGGTAAGAGTGTCAAAGTAAAGTGCAAGAAGTGCGGTCAACTAATAGATGTGGGCGGGACGCTCGCTCAACCGCAGGCAAAAGAAGTGTGGTTCGTTGCAGTTGGAAAGGAAAGACGCGGTCCGTATTCGCAGAAAGACATCGTGGATATGCTGGAGGGGGGTGTAATAGGACCCGAGACATTTGTGTGGAAGAAGGGGATGAAGGATTGGACAAAATTTGGGAATGTGGAGGAACTGTCGGCACTTTTGAAGAAGCCTGAGCCTTTGTCTAGCGAGGAGCCCACCGTCGTCACAGAGGCGCCTAAGCCTTTGGAAGATGTTGTAAAGCCCGCAGAGAAGGAAAAGAGCGAACCTATGGTTTGGCAACGGAGAGAGACATCAGTTTTGTTCTCTCTCGAGGATTATAAGGCGAAGAAGCGCACAAGAACGGAAGAGGCAGTCATCGAGGTTCAGCCAGTCGGGGGTCAACAAGCACAGCAGCCTGTGCGCAGACCCTCTGAGAAGATTCAGGTCATAACCCTTGATGAATCAGAGGTCAAAAAGGTTGCCGAGCAGTTGAGAGCCAAGAAGAGGCGCAAGACACTTCTTTTCGGCGGCGCGGGGGCAGTTGTTTTTGTTGCTCTAGTGGTTGTTTTGGCTATTTTTGCCATAAAGGGCGGTGGAAAGGAGGAAACTGCTGTTGGAGCCAGCACGGCACAGGTTGCAAAACCTGTCCACATGCCCGAGGAGGCAGTCGTGTCGCCTAGACCCACAGTTCAAGGACCACAGGAAAAACAGGAAGTTAGAGTCGAGCCAACAACGCCTGTCCAGCCTGTCCAGCCTGTCCAGCCAACAGTGACCAGTGAAACTTCAGAGCAAAAAGGGAAGAAGGTTGCTCTGAAAAAGGAAGAAAAGCAAAAACCGCCAGTCGGGGAACAGAAACCTGTCGAGCAGAAGCCTGTCGAGCAGCCTCAAGTGAAGCCAGCAACCCAGCCCCAGGAGGATGTGAACGCATTGCTTGCACAGTTGAGAAAAGGACAGGGTGGTGAAGGGGCAGGTGGTGGCGAAAAGAGAGCAGAAGAACCAAAGAAACCAGCGGGAGGCTCTGAGGAAAATCTCCCAGAACAACTAAGCTCTGGGCAGATCACATCGGTGATGCAAAAGGGGAGGGCAGGCATAGCATCTTGTTTGAAGAATGCTGGTGTCCAGCCAGGAACTAGTGTCACGGTGAAGACAAAAGTGGAAATAGAAGGCTCTGGGAGGGTAGTTTCTGTGCAAGTCTCGGGGGCGCAAGGTGCGGAGGACTGTGTGAAAGGCGTCCTTTCCAATCTGAAGTTTCCTAGATTCAAAGGCGCCAACATGGTTGTCCCTTATCCTTACACTGTGACTCCTTAGAGGACAGGTTTAAAAATCAATGCGTGCTGGCGAAAGTCCGCAGTCGCTGGAAATCTCATCCAGACCTGCGATTTTGCGAAGTCGGATACATGTTGGTTTGCTCGAAAGACCGACCTGCTGAACCTAGTCGCCTGAGCGAGAACCCATGACCTTCATGTTGAATGTTCCATGATGATACAGGATTCCTGTAAGGGACGCGCAAGACCTCTCCGAGCGGAAGAATGCTACAGATTTTTCGGCTGGCGCCAACAGGACGGGCGGAAGAGCGGATGAGCGAATCTGCATGTGGGCGAACACCATGTTGCAGCTCCCAATATTATGTTCCACCATTGTTTTTTGTTTTTCGTTTTTTTCAATTGCTTATTTCTTCGCTTTTCGGTTACACTAACCTAGTTTAGTTTAGCGGGGCTACCATGGCACTGAGTTCAAGCGGAGAAAAAATCATGAAAAAGACAATGCTAGTCTTGATGCTTTTTTCTACTCGTGCCTTTGCGCAGGCAGAAGCACAAAGTCCTGAACAAAGTATTAGGGTGTTGCAGCAAAAGCCTTTAGTAAAGAAAAACAGGGCAGAGATTGTCCCCCTATTTTCTGTCGGGCTGAACGACACCTTTTCACAGCATATTGGTGTAGGAGGAAACATTACTTACCATATAACCGAGGAATGGTCTGCGGGTGCCGAGTACCTGAAGTTCTTCGGGTTCAAAAGTTCTTTTGCCGACGAGGTTACTGCCTTTGGAGTGGCTGACAAGACGAGGCTTCTTGATTACACCTTTGGGGTCAACGCCAACTTCTCGCCTGTTCAGGGAAAGTTCTTGTTTTTTGGTAAGGGCCCTATCTACTGGGACATCGCTTTTACCGTGGGGCTGGGCGCGACACGCACCGAGACCCGCTCGCTTAGATTTACAGGTAGCCTTGGCTGCGGGATGCGCTTCTTGGTATGGCGTTTTTTGACATTCGAGGTTAGCTACCGTGATTACATCTTCAGGGACGATTTGGGTGGAGGCGACAAACGTTTCGTCAACAATATGCAACTGGTATTTGGACTCGGTGTTTTTGCGCCATGGACATATCACTACAAATACCCTAAGTAGCGGAGGATGGCTATGAGGAGGCTTATTTGCGCAATATTTTTCTTGTTGCTTGGGCAGGCGACACTTGCGAAGGAATACGGACAGAAGGTTAGCCCTGTAAGAAAGCAACTTCTTTTGCGAGCGGAGAGGGGCGAGTTGAACCTCTTGCTAGGACCTACCATCCCGTCTTATTACACAAGGCACATGCTATTCTGTTTTGGGGGAAGCTACTTTATAACAGATTGGGTCGGTGTTGGGGCTGACATCATCGGCTCGATTCCTATGGCTACGAATCTGACATCTCAACTTCAGAACGAGCTTTCTCTAGAAAGCAATAGTAAGGTCTCGCTTCCAAGGTCTGGGTTCGACTTCATAACCGCAGCTAAGGTAACCTTTGTCCCTCTTAGCGGGAAACTCGTGCTCATGAATCGCTATTTAGGCTATGTTGACTTGTTTTTGTCGGTTGGTGGTGGGATGGCGCATGTGAAGGGATACAACGGGCTTAGCAGTCGTGTGTCTTATGCAATCACGGTTGGCGGAGGATTGCGTTTTTATCCAGTAAAGTTCTTGTCTGTAAACATCGAGGTGATGGATTATATGGTCTCGATGGCAATGCCTGAAAACTCGCAAGTCAAAGACACTGATAATCCTGTCTATAAGTTGAGTGTGGGCAAAACTGTCGTGCCTTACTACAATAGGATCGTCCAGAATCCAGCCATCCTCTTTGGAGTTTCGCTTTATCTACCGTTCGAGCCTAAGCGAGGGGAATAGTTCATGACGAGGTTCATCGCTATTTTCTTTGCAATAAGCACCCTTCCTCGTTTATGTCTCGCTAGTCACTATGAACTGGAGCAGATAGACTTAGTTGAGCCTGACATCCTTCAAAGACTGTTGTCCATGAACATCGTGACGACTGAAGACCTGTACAATCGGACTAATACCCCAAAGAAGAGGGCTAAACTGGAAAAAAGCCTTGGCGTGCCGAAAGAAAAAATTCTTTTCTGGGCAGAGTTCTGCGACCTCTTGAGGATAGAAGGGATAGGACCAAAGGTGGCGAGGGTTCTTCTGCACTGTGGGATTCACGGCACGAAGGATTTAGCGAAAAGCGATCCGCAGGCACTTTTGGAAAAGATAATCAAGGCGAACAAAGAGATTGAGGTGCTTGGGAAGATCCCCGACATAGAAACAGTCAATCACTGGATTTCTTTAGCCAAATCTCTTCAAAAAAGAAAGAAACCTTGATTTGTGGCGCTTGGTGAGGAGGTAATGAAGGGACGCCTATTGAACCTGGTTGGTGCGGTAGTTTCAACTTTGTGGCTTGTTGCAGTATGCGTGTTCATCCTTCCATGGATTAGGGATAAGTCCACCTCGGTCACAGTTGACTTTGTGCTTATTCTTTTGTGGGTGTTCGGGGCGGTCCTTGCGGGGTGGTTTCAGGTCTCCCTTGCCACAGAAGTTGGGACGGCGGATGAGTCAGTCTTCAAAAGACAGACTATCGTGAAGTCTATGGCAGTGGTTATCGCCATAATGGCAAATCTGTTCTGGTCTAACTACGCGGGTGGCGACTTCTGGTTTTCATATTATGGAAAGGTCGGGGTGTATTCGACTGCACTCAGGGCGCATTCCAGTGAGACCAAGAAATGGGCAATAGAGAAGGTTGCAGGGATGACATCTGACGCTCTTGTCACAATGCTTCCTAAGGTTGCAGTGCTGATAGATGACGAAGACGAACAGGTGCGGGCACATGCAGTGGCGTGTGTGGGGCACATAGCCTTCAAAATGAGGCTCGCCCTGAAGACGAGAAATGAAGGCGACGAAGGTTTCGAGCAAGAAGCACTGAAACTCGCAAGACAAATACTGAGGTGGGGTGATGTTAGACTGCAAAAAGCCAAAGGGACCGAGAAACTTGCGTGGATTTATGCGCTCGGGTGCCTTGGGGACGATAACGTGTTGGGGCCACTGGCAAAGGTCTTAGACGAAGCGAAGGAGGGGTCCGAGGAACAGAGCGCTGTTATTGGTGCCTTGAACGACATAGCGACAGAGAAGAGTGGCTTGGTGCTAGCAAGGCTTGCAAAACGCACAAAAGGCAAAGACCAGACACTGGCGACATATGGTGTTGCGACCGTAATGGCTGCAATGGTCGAGAAACTTGGAAAGGAGGCATCTTTGAATCACGATTATTTGGGGATGAGGGATGGATTGTTGGATGCGTTTCCGTCGCTCGAAATAAGTTCGTTGTGTGCGTTTTTGAAAGCCTTTAGGCTTATTGCGGATGCAGAGTTTACGGATGCGCTGATTCAGCGTGGCACGAACGAGGCGCTTGGTTCTATGTGTGAAAGGGTTGAAAGGAAAAGATGGTTTGGGGCGCCTGATAGCGTTGTTCCAGAAGCTAAGTTTTGGGTTTTGTATATGGATGCGCTTTCGGCAATCGCTGTTGGCAACCAAAAAGTGGTTGACTACCTGAAGAAACTAGCCGAAAGCGACGGGGTTCTTGAGGATGTCAGGAGGCAGGCGTTGTCAATGCTGAGGGAGCTCGGAAAATGATGGACTACGGGTCAAAAGGTTCTCTGGTGCTTCGCAGGATAGGCAGGTTACTGACCATGGACCCGAATGAGGGGCTTGAAGGGCTTAGGGACGCAGCGGTCGTTGTGAGGGACGGCGTTATAAAGTTTGTTGGTCGGGAAGATTCTTTGAACTTCGCGGATACAAAAGACTTGCCTGTTGTTGATGCAGAGGGCGGGCTTGTGACGCCTGGGCTTGTGGAATGCCATACCCATACTGTTTTCGCTGGATACAGGACGGACGAGTTCGAGGCGAGGGGGGCTGGCCTGTCTTACGAAGAGGTGACGAGGAGGGGTGGGGGGATCATGATGACTGTGCGTGCGACAAGGTCAGCGTCGAAGGAAGAACTGCTGGAGCTCGGTCGCCAAAGGCTGTGGCGCTTTCTGTCTCAAGGTGTGACCACAGTCGAGATCAAATCTGGATATGGTCTGACTCTTGAATCCGAGATAAAGTTGCTAGAGGTAATAAATGAGCTGAAAAAGGTGGTGCCTATTGATGTTGTCCCGACCTTTCTTGGTGCTCATACAATACCACCCGAGTATCGAACAAACAAGAGCAAGAGACAGGCATTCGTAGAGACTATCTACAAGGAATGGATACCCGAGGTTGCCAGAAGAAAACTTGCAGTGTTTTGCGACTGTTTCTGCGAATCTGTTGCATTTTCGAGAGACGAGGCGCTTGCGGTTTTGAAGGCTGGACTTGAACACGGACTTTTGCCAAAGCTTCATGCAGACCAGCTGTCGAGGTCAGGAGGTGCGTCGCTCGCTGCCGAGTTAGGTGCGGTGTCTGCGGATCATCTGGATTTCGCGGAAAGGGCTGAGCTTGAGGCGATGGCAAGGCGAGGTGTTGTTGCGGTTTTGTTGCCTGGCTGTGCCTTGAGTTTGGGGCAAACAAGGTTTCCAGATGCTGGGTTTTTGCGAAAACTGGGGCTGACTGTTGCCCTTTCCACTGATTACAATCCTGGGTCGTCGGTGACTCAAAACTTGTTTTTGATGGGCACGCTTGCAGTGGCATACATGGGGCTTACTGTTAGGGAGGCTTGGGAAGCCATAACTTGCAATAGTGCAAAGGCTGTTGGTCTTGGGCATAAGGTGGGAAGGGTCGCTGTGGGGTACCAGGCTGACCTCTTGGTGTTCCACGATAGTGACCCTCGCCTTTACTTTTACGAATACGGAGGACAATATCCTTCCAAGGTCATAAAAAAAGGGGTTGTGGTTGTGGAGCGGTCAAGGGATGGCGAGGTGACTTACAGGCGTTAGGGGTAGGGCGGGTTATGTTGCAGGACAGGGGTGCGAAAAAGATCATTGTTTTGATGGGCGGCAAATCAGAGGAGCATGATGTCTCGCTAAGGTCGGGAAGCGCAGTTCATCGGGCGTTGAAAGCCGGTGGTTACGATTCTGTGCCTATCGTTATCAGGAAAGATGGGTCTTTTGAGGTGGAAGGGGAGGGGGTTTTGGAGTTGTGGGAGGCGCTGAGTTTTATCAAGCGCTGTAACCCTTATTGCGCCTTCGTGGCTATGCACGGTCCTTTCGGGGAGGATGGGCGGGTTCAGGCACTGCTCGACATGCTGGATATCCCTTATGTTGGGTCTGATGTGACAGGGTCTGCGCTCGCTATGGACAAGTGGCTTGCAAAGTGCGTGTATAGGGCTTGTGGAATCCCCACGCCAGATGCATTGCTTTTCAAAGACATAGAGATTCAGGACTTCGTAGAAGAGGTGGAAAAAAGGCTAGGAGTCCCATGCATGGTCAAGACCACAAGGCTTGGTTCAAGCGTGGGTGTTGGACTTGCAAAGGACAAAGACGAGCTCAGAACTCTGATTGTTGCGTGTCAATCTTATGGCGATGTTATGTGTGAAAGATATCGCCGTGGCAGGGAGCTTACATGTGCGGTGCTCGAAGACCCTGATACGCTAAAGCCTTTTGCACTACCGATAATCGAAATTGTTACGAAAAAGCATCAGTTTTTCGATTACGAGTCCAAGTATGACCCAAATCTTTCAGATGAGATATGCCCTGCAAAGATACCCGAGGATATCGCTAAAGAAGTCCAGGAGTTGGGCGTTCGAGCTCATAAAGCGCTTATGCTTGCGGGGTTTTCACGCACGGATTTCATTTGGGATGCAGAGGGATTGTGGGCGCTCGAGACAAACACCATTCCAGGGCTTACAGATGTGTCGCTGTTCCCAAAGGCTGCAAAGGCGAAGGGGATTGGTTTCGAGGATTTGGTTTCCATGCTTGTCGAAGGGGCGGTTAGAAGGAAGGGTGTAACAGGCAGGAAATAGGCAACTTAGAAGGGAAGCCCGCCGCCCCCGCCACCGCCAAGATTGACGGGCACAGTTGGGATAAGGAAGATCGCCTGGTCGCTTGCTGGTGGGTCTTGAGAGTCTGTTACCTGAGCCATGAAGAAAAAGCCAGTGAGCGTGAAGTTGAGGAAGGGGATGTTGAGCTGGATAACCTGGTCAGTAGATGTCACAGCACCAGATAGAGTGCCAGAATCCGAAAGGGTAAGCCCCTGAGGGATGCCCGCCTTTGGCATGAAGGTCTTCAGGAAAGATGGGATTTCGACTTCTTTCCAGTGATATGGTTTCAACCCACCCTTTGCCTGAAGCTGCGTGCTGTAAGGGATTGGGACATTTTCGATGACAGTGATTACGGGCAAAATCACAACCTTAGTCAGGAATAGGTCTACCATTTGGTCGCCGACTATGCGAAGGGGTGCAATCTTGACCGTGAGCGCAAAATCGCTTGTCGCTTGCTGGACAGGGTCACCGCTGTCAACGACCCTGACCTTGAACGAATAGGTGTTTGGTCCTTCTGGGGTGCCTGATAACTGGCCCGTATAAGAAAATGCTAGCCCTTTTGGCAAAGTCCCGCTCAGGATCATCCAGCCATAAGGCTCGACCCCGCCAGTCGCTTTGAACTGGAAGGAATATGGGCTTCCATCCTCTGCATCAGGCAAGGGGGATTTCGATGTTATCGTAAGCCCGGGACCGTGCACCACCACTTCGAACTGCTTTCTTGCCAAAGCCCCTTGCTTGTCTTTTGCCTCGACCTCGAACGAAAACTTCCCTTGCGTGATAGGTGTTCCTGATATTTTTGCACTTGTGTCGTTTTGTGTGGCTATTTGCAAGCCAGGTGGTAGGTTCCCAGTTGCAACCGACCACGAATATGGGGGCGTTCCGCCTTCTGCCTCGATGGTGGCGTCATATTGCTTGCCAACCTGCCCATCTGGAAGTTCTGCTGTGATAATAGTGAGGGCTGGGGTCGTGCAGACACCATCAATGCATTTTGTCCCTTGAGGACAATGTTCGTTGGAGAAACAATCAATGCAGTTTTCTTTGAAGCATATCTGACCTTCCCTGCACGGTTCTTCGACCCACGCACCATCTTTGCAGACAAGGATACTGGTCTGAGTGCATGTTTTTTCGCCTTCTATGCAGCGTTCTGGAACACAAAGCCCAGACTTGCAGACATTGCCTTTAGGGCAGTTTGTCGGCTTTCCGTAACCAGAGCCGTCTGGAAGGCAGACCTCTACAAGTCCCTGGTCGTTGCACCTTGCATTGTTCGGCATGCAGGCGGTCTGGATGCAGCCGTCCTTAGTGCATCTTGTGCCAGGTCCGCATGTAGTCACCTCCCAGTCAGTGCCCTTGTCGTTGCATCGCAAGAAGTTTGAGCCTATGCATTGTGAAGAGCCTGGGGCGCAGATGAACCCATCGGGGACAACATCACTAGAGGTGTGAGCTCCAACATCCGCATCCAGATTTTCGCCATAGACGTCTTGTGCCCCACCAGCAGTGCCTCCAGAAGAACATCCGACAATTGCTAGCCATAGTGAACCCAAAAGGACATGGCGGAACATAAAGACCTCCTGGAAAGGCAAGAGGATTATAGGAAATACAGCACTACTGTGCAAATGTGTGGGCTGGTGCAGAATGCAAAGTGAAATCGCCAACTTTGGTGAAAAGATTTTTGAAAAAGGCGTCCAAAGTAAACGGCTGGGCGGTGTCAAGTGAGCAGGTTATGGTCATCCTGCACAAATGGGCTTTCGGGCACAGTCAGGACGGTGGAATCTTTGCGAAATCCCATGCCCTTTGTTCGATCCTTGTTTGCTCTTGATCCTTCTAACTTTCGCTGGGCCGAATCAGAGCGATGCTCAGGGACTCTTGTTCCACTTCGTTCGATAGCCAAAGGCGGGAGAATGTGAGAATTATCAACTTCTAGATGAAACGATTCTGGCGCAAGTGACGATTAACAATATGACAGATATGCTTCTCTCGCCGCTGCCCGCGGGGACGGCTGAGGGAAGCAAGCCTTGGGTGGGATTTCCTAGGGTTTGTCAAGTATTTTTTTCGCGTGGCTCGTACCCACGCCAGATAAAGGGAAGATGGATTTTTAGGAGAGGTCGAAAACTTAAGATGAGACCTGACAG
>Ga0272449_1000175_pt1 | contig 83142 bp, 81 predicted proteins | sample YNPCB0241_FD_198679 | JGI IMG/M metagenome (GOLD analysis project Ga0272449, IMG submission 198679) | Hot spring sediment microbial communities from Yellowstone National Park, WY, United States - YNP-CB-024-1 | ecosystem: Environmental > Aquatic > Thermal springs > Hot (42-90C) > Sediment...
AGCCTTAGGACTCGTCCCATTAACCTCACAATAAAACCCAAGATTCCTAAGGTAAACAGTAGCCGTCAAATAAGACTTAGCCGCTAAATTATCAAACCAACGTCGCACATCCTCATCCTCAAGCAAATAAGCGTACTTAGCCCTCATATACATCAATAAGGATAGTGGATTATTCCATATTTAAGGATTCGCTTAAAAAATTAAGTGGACCGGGCGGGATTTGAACCCGCGACCTCCCGAGTGCAAGTCGGGCGTTCATACCAACTGAACTACCGGCCCGCGAACCCTCTTTCAGAAAAGAGGCTTCACCGAGAAATTTAGAGCTTTCGGTTTGGCTTGTTTTACAGTCTTGAGCTTCCATATAGCTCAGAATGGAGCTTAAGGCTTCCTCAAGGATTCTTGAAAGGTTCAGCTTGTTTTTCTTAGCTTTCTCCACTAGGGTTTTAGGAAGGTAAACGCCTACCGTTGTTTTGGCTTCCGTTCGCCTGTGAGATTTTCCTCGAGGAAAGTAGGCGGAGTTCCTCGAGGAATTTAAGCTTACCTCACTCATGGCTTACCTCTCCTTAATTCGCTTTCAAGCTTATCGAATAATTCTACATTAGTATAGTATGAAGCGAGTTTAGCCATCAACATAAGTTCAAACTCTTTCTCGCTTATGCTGTCCAAATCTAAGCCTTGTTTAATCAATTGGTTAGTGCATTCTCTAACAGTAAAAAACCAATTGGGAGAAACTACATTCATCATTTTGTTAAGCTCCTCTTTACTTATCAAAGCTCCTATGAAGGGTATTTTGTGAATTTTCTCTGCTAAATCGCTAAAATCTATATTATTGAATTTAACGTAGGGTAAGAACTCGCCCATATCGTTGAATAAAGTTAAAGCCACACATGCACCTTTTAATGTTAAATGCCATAAGCTTTTTCCACGTTCAATGTATTGTTTATTCTCCAACTCTTCAAGTCTTGAGCCTTTCCTTGAAATGATGCTTACAATTTTTTTAACTTCATTCTTGTTTAATTTTTGAGGTTTTATCTGGGCCTTTCGATTCAAATAAATATATTCAGCTATCTGGTTTGTGGTTTTAGGGCCGAAAACAAGGCTTTTAAGGATAAGTTTGTTGTATTCAGCCTTTTTAGTTTGGAATATGTTTAGCAACTTACTTTCCCCTTCTCTCTAAAGTAATTCAACTTACTTTTTTTAAATCAAAAGTAATATATAACGTTTTTCATGATGTTGAATTTGGTGGAAACATGCAACTACTCAAATTGAAATGCGAAAAATGCGGCCATGAATGGATTCCCAGAGTTGAAAACCCGCTAAAATGTCCAAGATGCGGACACATAAGAGGCTCACGAACCTACAAAACATAAAAGTTTAGACAAAGGTGTGAAAAATGGAAGGGGACAAAAAGGAAATAAGCAAAAACAAAGCTAAAAGCGTTACGCTGGTAGGCAAGTGTGGAAAGTGTAAGAAGGAGTTTACCGCTGAGGCTGTTCTGCCTTCAATTAGTTATTGGGATGAAGAAGGCAACAGCTACAAGGATTTTGTCTCACCTCACTTTGTTGTGAATTGTCCCTACTGTTTCGCCCTACTTAACTTAGGCTTAAGGATGGAAACAAAAAGGCGTTAGAATATGGATTTGAAGGCTGAGGCTAAAGGTTTCGTGGAAGTTTGGAGAAGCCGAAACCTCATAGATTACGTTCTTTCAGATTTGGAGAAGCGTGTTAAAAGGGATAGGCCTACTAAGTTAAGCGTTTTCTTTACGGGCCTGAGTGCTTACCTTCCAGAGCCTATTAACCTGTTTTTGAAAGGTGAGTCTGGCATTGGTAAAACCTACAATACAATGCAGACTTTAGCGTATTTTCCTGAGGAAGATGTTTGGAGTTTAGGCGGTTTATCACCTAAAGCACTTATTCATGAGCATGGAGTTCTGCTTAACAAGTATGGCGAGCCCATTGACTTAGATGAGAAGCCAATTAAACCCAAAAAGAAGGATTACGAGAGTGAAGAGGAATATAGAGAGGCCCTTAAGGAGTATCGTGAAGAGCTTAAGGCTTATGTTGAGGAAATCCGAAATAGCTACACGCTTATAGATTTAAGCCGTAAAATTCTGGTGTTTCTTGAAGCTCCTGAATATGAAACATTCAGGATGCTTTATCCAATTCTGAGCCATGATAAAAGGGAAGTTGAATATCGTTTTGTGGATAAATCAGCTAAAGGCCCTTTGAGAACCGTGAGGGTTAAGATTAGAGGTTGGCCCGCTACCATTTTTTGCACGACTGATAGGCGATATATGGAAGAGCTTAGCACAAGGAGTTTCACGGTTACTCCGGAGATAAGCAGGGAAAAGATTTCAGAGGCAAACCGTTTAATTTCTTACAAATCATCTTTTCCATGGGAATACTCCGAGGAAACAAGAACAATAAAGGCGCTAATTGAAAGTCTAAAAAGGCAGTTGGCAGACGGAAAAACAGACGTTTTAATTCCCTTCCCAAACTTGGATGAGCTTTTCCCTAGTGAAATAACCCGCGACATGAGAGATTATCAGCATTTCAACCAATTTTTGAGGGCCTTAACGGCTCTCCATTTCTATCAGAGGCCCTTCATAAAATTGAGTGATGGGCGGCGGTTTGTTGTTTCAACTGTGGAAGACGTTAAAGAAGCCATGAAAATTTACTCTGAACTCTTTGAAACTACACGCACGGGAACAGAACAGAGAATTCTAAGCTTTTACCATGACATTGTGAAAACAAAGGATTCATGGCTTCTTTCAGATTTAGTTAGGGCCTACAATGAGAAGGCTGAGAGAAAGGTTAGCTCTGAAACTGTCCGGAGATGGCTTGAGAGGTTAAGTGAAATTGGTTACGTAAACATTGAGAAAAGCGATTTGGACAAGCGGCTTAACACTTATGAGCCGTTAGTGAAAGAGGAAAAATCCAAAATTCGCCAAAAATTGGAAATGTGGACAATTTCAAGCTTAGAATTGGAAAAGGGCTTTAAAGAATGGCTTGAAAAAATCCACAACACAAGAGGGTTGGAAACAAAACAAAAATTTTTCGCATATAAAAATTTGGAAGTAGAGTTATCCACAGCAAAGGTTGAAAACAAAGATTTGGGGAAATGGGGAGAAGTTGATATTTCCATCGAAGAACTTGCGAAAATAGTGTTGGGAGAATCCTCAAGCGAAATTTTTTCTTTTAATTCTGAGGGGGATGTGTTGTGGATTTCTCAAGAGCCTAAAACTGAGTCTGTTCCAGAAAAGAAGCCTGAAATTATCCACATTGGCGAAAATAGGGGAATTGTGGATAATTCAAACACGCCTAAGGGCCTAATCAGATGTGAGTTCTGCGCTAGGCAAGGCAAACCCGTGTTTTTCGCAACCAAAGCCGATTTAGAGAGTCACATGAGGGCCTTTCATGGCAGTTATGATTATGTGAGGTGAAAGAGGCGTGGAAGAGGATTTAGCTATATTCCTCGAGGATTTCCTTGATTTGCTGGACGGTTTAGAAGCTTCCATAGTCAAAATGAAACAGCAAATCGCCAAACTTGCCGGAGTAGCTGAAGCCAAACCCGAGTTTTCATGGAATCCGGATAAGATTAAATGGGAGAAGGCTCAAGGCGTTAAAGGCGAGTTTGAGAAAAGCGAGGACGTAAACAATCCAGAGTTTAAGGCTATGCTAAAAGACTTAGCCCAGCATGGTGGCAAACTAACTAGAAACGGTTTGTTCTATTGGGTTTACAAGAACGGTTCAACCGTTGGAAGGAAAAGACGGAAAGGAGAGGCTAAACCGTAATGGTTAAGTTTGAAATTGTTAAGGGCCGGAAGGGAGAGAAAGACAAGCTTGTTAGGGTTTGGAGTTATGGAGAGGTTTTCACCTTCGAGGATATCCTACGCCTATTAAAAACAATGTTTGAAAGTGAGGATTCCATATATCCGATTAGTGAGGGTTATCAAGGTAAAGCCATGCTTTTGAAGGCAATTGTAGACGTTTACTCGGGCCTTCCCATTGAACGTGTTTTAGAATCTTACCGTTTGAACCGTAAAGGAAGGAAAACCATTGTTATCGAGAAGCTTAGTAGGGGTGAAGAGCATGTTTAAACATTTTTGTTTATGTTTAAACTTTCAAATCATGTTTAAACCATAGTGAGGTGAACAAGCAAATGAGCGAAGAAATCTACATTGCGGTTCTATGTCTATGCAGTTTCGTTTTAGGCTTTCTGATATGCGATAAAATCCACAGCATTCTAGCTTCAAGAAAAAGGAAGAGGGAAGGGGAAGCCTAATGTGTTTACGGATGGAGCGTTATGAATTTCTCTGCAAAACCAAGCGAGAGGCTCAGAAAGACAATTTGCCTTTAATCCACAGCTTTCTGAACAGGCGTGTCCGCGTCAAAGTTAATGATGGCTTAACCGTGGAAAGCGTGCTTATCTATTATCGAAACGGCTGCAAGGCTGAGCATTTGCCTAACGTGTTGATTCTCAAGGATGGAGAAGGCTATCACATTTTGCGCGGCAATTGGCAGTATATAAGCGAGGTGGCTAAACATGGAGTTTGACACATCAACCATAACAGGCCTGTTCATTCTAGCCATGCTGCTGTTATTATTGATACTGTGGCTTCTTCTGGAAAGAAGAGAGCCTGAAGAATACCCGAAAAGGCCCAAATGGAGGCGATACAGAACTGATTATTGATAACACGTGGGGTTTAAGCCGGTGGTTCCTAGCGGCTACAATAGTGCTGGGCTCACTTTTCCATTACGCACTTTTCCATTTGCGGGATTTAAAGATAGCCATGTTTGTCCTGTGCCTGTGGCTGTTATTTTTTATCATTGAAAGCGAGCTTGAAAGGCTTGAGTTTGAAATTTGGAAGTGTGAGGTGTTCAGATGAGCAGGGTTAAAACGTTTAGCTGTCCTGGATGTGGGCGGCCGATGCAACTGCTTAAGCCCGGCCGCTTTGAATGCGTAAACCCAAAATGCAGCGTCATCGAGGTGCGCGTGCATAAATGGCATGTTCAAACCTTAAGGGAGGCTGGGTGTAAGTGATGGAGATTGCTAAGACGCGGGGTTGGTATTGGCAGGTTCACGGAGAGGAGTATGAACGGTTTAAAGTTGGCGAGCTCCCAAAATTTTGCGGCTGGAATGTTCTGTTGAGGCTTATAAAAGAATGCGAGAACACACGCTACTTTGAACGGAGCCACCTGTTCAAATTGACGGAGGAGGAGAAGGAGCAGCTTAGGCGCAAATTGATAATGCGTGATAAGGCTTTGATTGCCACGGCTTTTGAAACAGGCGGACGCATAAGCGAGGTTCTCGCCTTGAAAAAGTGCAACTTTGAGGTTCAAGCGGACAGGATTGTAGTGCGCGACATGCCTGTGGTTAAACGCTATGAGAAGGTTGGCGAACACATCGAGAAATGGCAGGGGGAAGGCGAGCCTGAGGACACTAGAACTTGGCATTGGAGCCACAGATATGACGCTTGGATAAGGAGGCGCTTCATAACCAAGCCTAAAATGGACAGGCGCAACGTTCTAGAGATTCCCCTGTTTGAGCCTTTAACCCCCTACATTGTGGATTGGCTTGAGCAGCTTCCCCAGAATGAAAGCTGGATGTTTCCAAGCTACGGCAAGGACATGGACAGGCATATAACGCCTACAAGGGCCTATCAGATTGTTCGAAGCGTAGGCTTGCGTTGTGGCGTTTGGGATATTTGTAACCATTGGTTCCGCAGCATGAGGGCCAGCCAGTTGGCTGAGGAATATGGCTGGCGGGAATATGAGCTGATAAGGTTCTTTAGTTGGCAGTCGGACAGGTATGCAAGGTTATACGCTAAGCTTTCGAGCGCAAAGCTGTTTGAAACCATGCGTCCCGACAAAATCAGGGTGATGTAAAATTGAAAGTTGAATTCCTGGAACGCTTAGGCAACATTGACGTTTACGTTCTCTCTGAAACCGATAAGCCGCCACTTGAGGTTTTAAGGCTTCTAGAAAGCACTTGCCAAAACCTTATCGAACGCTCTGAAGCTTTAACTATAACAAGCTGGAATGACAGTTTCATCGTTTACTTCCAATACAATGGCCATAAAACCGATATCTTATCTTTCATAGTGCTGGAGAATACCATACGCATATTTGCTGATAGAAGACATGAGCTTGCCGAGCATTTGAGCCAAATGATTTTCAAAACGTTAGGGGTGCCCTTTCATCAATTGAGCGAACGTGATAAAATCAACATTATGTTGGAAAAACAAAAACAAGAGCGCTTAAAAAAGCTCAAAGAAAGCTTAACAGAATTCGACTATGAAGTGCTTGAATTAAGGAGTCAAGGAGCTAGCCTTTGGACTATAGCGTCTAAACTAGGCTGCACTGTCGCTAAAGTGCGCTGGAGCCTTCAGAAATTGGCTTTACTGCCTGAAACAAGCGAGAAGCTTGGCGCTTTCAAACCTTTGCCACGGAGTCAAAGATTCAAAAAGCGGTGAAATTTGTTGCTGCTATCACAACTGTGCGCTTTTTACATTAATTAATATAATATTGTGAATTTTCATGGTGGTAAGAAGCCAAATTTACCGTAAACTTTAGGTTAGGAACTTAACCTTAAATTTGGCTTAAAGTTGATTACTTAAACTCAAACTCGCTATATAGGAGTAGGAAAAGAACGTAAATAAATAAAAGTAAATAGATGTATGGCGTATAGGCCTTATGTTGTGGTGGATGGAAAGGAGTAAGTAACTAATCAGTAACCAAGCTTTCTTTATGGAGGGGGCTGTTTTCCATGCATGGCATTACGTTTTTCAGAAAAAGGGAGAGGTGTTAAGAGATTAGGCTTTCTATTTCTGTTAAGCCTCTGAAAACCCTATCCTTCAAATCCGTTATCAAAGCCGGATTGAAATAGTTCCGCATAAACACGCTTCCGCTTATCCTTCCTTGAAGGAAGTCTATTTCACTTTGGTTAAGCCATTTAGTCATGAAGGTGGCGTAGTATTCCCTCAACTCTGGAAACCTTGACTTTAGCCTCTTATCCCTTCTAACCCAATTGCTGATTTGGAAAAGCGTAAGCTTTTCTTGTCTGCTTATTCTTTCAACAAGCCTTTTCGGAATAAATGTTACAAACACCTTTTTACTTCTACGCATAAACAAGCCTCTGAAGTGATAGTGTTCGAGAGTCTCGTTCTCCTCATTGTAATATTCGCCTAACCTTCCTTCTCTCGCTAAATCAATAATCAAATTCCATGAGTTCACAGCTTCCCTAAGCCTTAAACCGCTAAGAACTATGAAATCCATGAAAACGCTAAGCTGAGGAACCTCAGCCTTAACCCGCCTAACCCATTCAAGAACAGAACCATTATTCTCCGTGTGGGACATCCTAGAAATAAGGTAGTCTTCAGCCTTTCCGCTACTCCATTTTAAGCCATAGGCTTTAACAATCCGCTTCCAATCTTCATACATTCCCAGAAACTTAGCTAAATTGCTAAGAGAAGCCAAAACCATTTTTCTAACACTATTGGAATGCCTAAGTAACTCAGAAGCTTCACCGCTAAACAAGACATGGCTGAAACGCCTAGAATAATTCAGCAAATCCTTAGCATAATTATGGGAAAAGTTTTTCCGAAGCCATTCAGCATAAGCTCCCCAATTTAAGCTCTTTTCATCAAAATAAGCCTTAAAACCGAGTGCAAGTCGGGCGTTCATATCAGCTGAACTACCGGCCCGCGTTTCCAGCCTTTTTGAGTTACATACCCCAATTTAGGCTTTATGTTTTATAAGCGCCTAGAAAGATTTTATTTTGGTTTCTTCTCCAGAATTTATGGCATAGGGCTTATTATGGAGAACCATAGATTTTGTAGAGTATTTGACCCTTCGTGTCCGTTTTAGGAATGGTTATTGTGAATTGGGCGCCCTTACCATACTGGCCTGTTTCCTCAATTCTCCAACCGTATATTTCACATAGCTTCTTTGTTAAGTAAAGCCCGTAGCCCGTCCCTTTTCCATAGCCTTCCCTGAAAAGATGGGCTCTTATTTCGTCGGATATTCCCACACCATCGTCCTCGTAGATAAGCTTTAGAGCGTCTCCCTCGTCTTTATAGTATAATCTTATCTGGCTGACTTTCTCGCCGTGCCTTATGGAATTTTCAATCGTGTTGTAGAATAGCTGACGGAGCTGCGAATCCGCCAGCACCTCAAGACCATGACACTCATTTATTATCTTGATACCCTCCAACCCTGAGACTAATGCAACAGCTTCATCGAAGATTTTACCAACATTAATGTATGACCGTTCCTCCACGCCAATCATCTCATAGGCACTTGCAAAATTGAAAATCTCAATAATCTGATTGCATGCAGCGTTAATTTCTTCCAGATGCTTTAGGACCGGATGATCTTTCGGCAGTTTCTTTTTAGCCAGGTAAAGGCTGTTCTTGATCACTGAAAGTTTGTTTCTGGCATCATGTCTAGCCCACTTTCCAACCACCATAATTTTTTCATTAGCAAGACGCAACTTCTCCATTATCTGGCTAATCTTATCTTCAGCCATCCTACGTTCCGATATGTCCCTTGCTATGCTTAGGATTGCGCGTTTTCCGCCATAAGTCACAAGGCTGGAGCTTATTTCTACTGGAATTACCCTGCCATCCTTGGTAATGTGGGTTGTCTCAAAAACTTGTATCTTGTCCTCAGGCATTCGCTTAATAAGCTCCATTATCTGCTCCTTGGTTAGGCTTCCATCGATGTCCTGGGGACCCATTTTAAGCAACTCTTCTCTAGAATAGCCTAAAACTTTGACTGCAGCCTTATTAACGTCGATGAATTTTCCGTCAAACCCTATAACCCATGCAGTATCATTCATGCCGTTAATCAACTCTCTATATTTTTCCTCACTAGCCTTCAATGCCTCTTCCATTTTCCTCTGCTCAGTAATGTCCCTTGCAAAATGTATGTACCGGGTGGGTTCGCCCTTCTCGTCTAGAATGGGAGAAACCGTTGTATGGTAAATTTTACCTACTTTAGAGTTGACGATATCCCTAGACTCCACCTTTTTGGTTTTGGATGCCTCTATTTGAGGGCAGTCTGGACATGGATCATTTCTATCGTGAAGAATCTCATAACAATACCTGCCTACAAGTTCCTCCCGCCTTCTTTGGAGAACATCACACACCATTTTATTTACCTTTAAAACTCGAAAATCCTTGTCTGCGATAAACACCAAATCAGGTATTGCATCGAAAGTCCTCTGCCATTCCTCCACTACTTTCACTTTTTCATCAGTCTCCTCGCTGGAGAGTGTAACTTTGATGAAGGGACCTGTGGCAGGTTCATACAATTTTATCATCTTTTATGATATCACATTAAATTATACAAAATCGCCTAAAAAAGTTTATGAATTGAAACTTACATTCAACAACCTAAGCAAAAAGCATAATCATAAATTTATTAAATCAAAAACTTTCATAAGTCTGGTGAAAATATGTCTGACAAGGTCTCCGGAAGATTTGTTGTTCAACGCCACCAAGCAACCCATTTACATTATGATTTCAGGTTGGAAATGGATAATGTCCTAAAAAGCTGGGCTGTCCCAAAGGAGCCGCCCTCTCAGCCTGGAATAAGGCGACTCGCCGTGGAGGTTGAGGATCATCCCTTAAGCTACATAGACTTTGAAGGTTTAATTCCTGAAGGAATGTATGGCGCTGGTAAAGTGGAGATATGGGATAAAGGCACTTACATTCTTAAGAATAGAAGCGAAAACAAGATAGAATTCACGTTACAAGGAGAGAAATTAAGCGGCAACTACGTTCTAATAAGGTTTAGGGGAGACAAAAACTGGCTTCTTATAAAGAAAAGCAAATAGAAAGCCGCTGTCAAATTTAAAAGCGATTTCAATCAAATATTCTAGAAGGGGTTAAGCCGTGCTGGAGCTTAAAAAAGTTAAAATCGAAGTGCCGAAGGACTGCAATGTCATTTTAGGTACAGCCCACTTCATAAAAACCGTTGAAGACCTGTACGAAGCGCTGGTTAATTCCGTTCCAAACATAAAATTTGGGATAGGCTTCTGCGAGTCCTCAGGTCCCTGCCTTGTAAGGCGTGAAGGAAACGATGAGGAATTAACAAGGCTTGCAGCGGAAAAAGCCTTTGAAATCGCATGTGGCCACAGCTTTATAATATTCATAAAAAATGCTTATCCCATAAACGTGTTAGACAAGATTAAAAATGTTCCTGAAGTGTGCACTATATACGCAGCTACGGCAAATCCGTTGGAAGTCATAATTATCGAGACCGAACAGGGAAGGGGTATTGTAGGGGTAATTGACGGATTAAAGAGCAAAGGTATAGAAACAGATGAAGACGCCAAAGCCAGAAAGGAATTTCTGCGAAAAATAGGATACAAACTCAATTAGGCTATAGGCTATGGTTTGGCAGGGCGGGGTTGATGGCGAAGCCAAATGGCTACATTCATGCCGTTAGGCATGCTTAGAAACTACTAACTCCTGTGTTGCTTCAAAGGGAACCTTTTCTTTCATTCTTTCTGCGACATAGGCGGTAAGCTCTTTAAACTGCCTTTCAGTTAACACGTGTCTTGCCTTATGAAGGATATCTAGACATATTTCTTTAAAAACAAGTTCGGTGCAGCTCATCTTTGCATCGTCAACAAGTTCTTTGCAAGCTTGAAGAATTTGACTGTTCAACAACATCCCCGCCCTGCAATCAAAAAATCGCCTTAGAAAATTAAAATGCCTTATGAATTTTGAATTCATATTCGAAGTTCATAACCATTTTAATTATTCCTGTTTAATTTAAGCATGAAGGTGAAAGCCTTGTACATAGTATGGGTAAAGGTTGATGAAAGTCTTCCATGGATAGAGCTTAAGGGCATCTATAGAACAAAGAAAGCAGCTAAAGAGGCGGCAAGAGAGCTTTTTGGTGGGGCAGCAATTAAAGTTGTAAGGGTAAACGTTAAGGCTGAAGGTATAAGAACTTTAGCGGCTATAGGGCAAAATTGCACGTTATGATATGGTTTTAGACGTAACCGCAGGTGGACATGTAGGGCATCTGCATTCCTCGAGGGCTGGCAAGTCTTTTTGATGAAGTTTACAGATTATCTTCTCAGGTTTCATTGTCATGCAAATTTCACATATCTTTTCTATGATGTAGTCTACGGAGACATCTCTTTTCGCCAATATTTCAGCAACCTCTGAAACCTTTTCCATCGTTTCCTTGGATTGCATTAGTTCCTGTGTCAGCATGACGCCCCTTTCGCCCTTGAAATATTGGGTTATGGCTGCTGGTGTTAATTCCATTTTTTCTGAGACATCAATCTTCCTCAGGTTGTACTTCTCAACAAGTTCCTTAGTTACTAGAAATCTTATGGCTGGAAGTATATATTTCACAACAACTACGCATGGAGGTTTCATTTTGATCTGTAATTATATTGGCAACAAATTTATATATTTTTAACGGTGTTAAATGACTTACGCGGGGTTCAATGTGGCTAAAATCAATCTAACTGAAGAAAACTTTAGACCCTTTGAGGCTATGGACGTCTACCTAGTGGAATTGGACAAACTTTCACAACACGAGGAGATAGACACGCAACTTCTAGAGAGCATCATGAACGAGATTGAGTCCAGCAGGATTCTTGAAAGGGCAATCGTAGCTGATAAAAATACAAACATAATTGTTGATGGAGAACACCGCTACGCAGCCCTCAAAAGGCTAGGATGCAGAATAATACCTGTTGTCTACGTTGATTATAATTCTCCAAGCATATTGGTCCAATCGTGGCATGAAGGCAAAAAGTTGACCAAGAAGGACATAATTGAGGCTGGGCTACGTGACAAAAAGCTTCCGCCGAAGTCCTCAAAGCATATGATAAGGAGCAATAACGAATTATTGCATATTTCGGCGATCGAGGAAAAAGTGGACGCCCCATTAAGTATGCTAAAAAGGGGACTAACATTCGTTGAGATGAAAGATGTAAAAACCGCAATGCAGGTTGAACTTGAGGATACTCTGCCACAATATTCAAAATTCTTAAGCACAGAGCTCGTAGACGTTCCATTATTGCTAGATGAAAAAACCAACGTGCTACTAGTTGGTTACGAGGCCTTCCAAGCGCTTGACTTGCTTTCGGTGGAGAGAGCCCCAGCCCTTAAAGCGGATATTGAAGAGTTGAAAATAAAACCTGCAAAAGGATGCTCGAAGCCTATCACAAAGGAGGTCATATTGAACGCGGGAATTAAAGGGCCGAAATTACCCCCGAAGAGTTTCGAGGTGGAAGTTAAACCATACAAGATAAATGTTCCATTAAAGAATTTAAGGACAACCCATGAACCGGGAACCCCTAGTCAACTTAAGGTTTACAATAGCACATTGGCATTGCTTTATGAAGGATGGCCCACGCCCCTCGTTAGACTGAACTCCCTATCCAAGGAAAAGCGAAGCGTCTGGGCCAAGCTTGAGGGTTATAATCCCTTCAGCAACAGCGTAAAGGACCGCATAGGCTGGGCAATGATTAACGAGGCCAAAGAGAAAGGCGAATTAAAAGAAGTAATTTATGAAGCTACGTCCACAAACACAGGCATAGCTTTAACCTCCATAGCAAACATGCTTGGAATAAAAACCAAACTCTTCATACCCAAATATGTACAGAAAGTAAGCGACATATACCTAAAGGTTCTAGGCGCCGAAGTTATTAGGCTTCCAGTGGGATTAACGGTTGAAGCCATAAGCCAGGTGGACGCAGAAGCAAGAGCTCATAGAGGCACTCATCTTAATCAGTTCGAGAACGATGCTAACTTCAAAATACATTTGAAAACTACAGCCAAGGAAATAGACGAGCAACTGAAAAGTGTAGGACTCAAACCTACATGTATAATCGGAGGTTTAGGTACCTCAGGGCACATGAGCGCTATATCCTACTACTTCAAAACCAAATACGGAGATGACGTTAAAATTATCGGCGTACAACCAGCCCCAAACGACGTGACCCCTGGAATCAGGAGGATTGAAACGGGCATGAAATGGTTCCATAAGGTATGCTTCGACGAAATAGTGGATGTTAAACAGGATGAAGCCATCAAAGGCTCCATGAGTATTGCAAGGAAAGAGGGCATTCTTATAGGGTTGAGTGCCGGAGCCGTGGTTCATGCCTTCCATAAAATTGCTGAGGAAGAGGGAGTGTACGTGCTTTTATTCCCTGACACAGGATATAAGTATGCCGAGCAGTTTGAAAAGTACTTTGAAAACCATCCAGATCAGCAGTAAGGTTTTGAAGATAATGTGCAATGCTTCACTTCCATTTTCTACAATCTGAAACGTTAGCCATCAAATATCAGTAGTAGCTTGGCATCATGAGTCCTTACTAATCTTCTGCAGTATATCTATGGCCAGCTTTCCAGCCTCGTCCATACTACTTCCGAGTGATAAGAATCCGTGTCTCCTCATGATTATGAAGTTGTTCCTGTCCAAAACCTCCTCTATGCTCTTCACAAGCTCCAAACTTCCATAGGGGTGCCAGCTTTTAGTTTGAATTAGGTTCATGCCGCCTGCGGCCCTGAGAATTTCCTCGCTATGGCCGTGAAATATTGCATTAACATCACTCCTCAGCTCATAAATTCGATAGTGAAGCATGCTTTCCGAGCTAGGCTTCCTAACCCCAAAGGCGTAAACAATTTTCCTTTTAAAATCACATCCAACAACCTTAACGAAGCACCCATGCGAAAGGTCGTCCTTTGGTCCGAGACCTGAAGCGGTAATTATGAATTCATTCACTCCCTCATTTATTCTGAAGCTTAAATTGCCCATGGAGTGCCCCTCAACCACCGGTGTCAGACCATAGGAGTGAAAGGTTTTGCACCACGATGCCAGTTCTACGACCCTTTCGTCATCTGGAGGGTTTTTACCCATAAAGACAACCCTGAACTTGACGCCGCGGTACCTCTCCATACCCTCACCTAGATATCTTGACCAGCATCCTAGGCACCCGGTGCATCCAAGAGAATATGATGGTCACCCCAACGGACGCCAAAGTGGAAACCGACATCCCTCAGCAGTCATCTTTAGAAAGCTTTCGTATAACATTTGCTTTACAGCTCCTCTCACATCGAGGAATATGAAGGTTAAGCCTTTGCACTCTGGTAAAGCAGAAGCGCCGGGAGTGGGATTCGAACCCACGCGGCCCATAAGGGCCACAGGCTCTCAAGGCCTGCGCGTTATCCACTCCGCCATCCCGGCACGGTTTAACTATAACATCTAGAAACTGGACTTAAATATTTATTCGAAAAGGGATGCTCCGACATGCACCGTAACAATTAAAAATTATGGATACTACTAGTTGTCAACGGCTAACGGACGTTAGCGGCAAAGGGGCCGGTCGTCTAGACGGTTAGGACATCCGCTTGACGCGCGGAAGGTCACCGGTTCGAGTCCGGTCCGGCCCACCTAAATTTTTAAGTAAATGATTTTGTGGTTGGCAGATGCATGGTCAGCGTCCATCTTGGGATTTTCGGCTTTTTCTATGAGCTTAATTGGGAATTATCCTAAGGCGATTCATATGGTGCCAAAAACCAAGACTTTCAGCGTGTTTAAAAAGTTAATTGGGGAGGCCCGTCAGCTCCTGCTAAAACATATTTTGCAAGTATGTTTTCTATGGCTGGTTCAGTTAATGCTTCCAGCTATAATGCGGGGGTCTGACGGTGTGAAGTCCTCATCTGCATAAAGCTCAGTCTGGGACGGCGTCTTCATCCCCTAGGGATATTGGCACACGCTGTTTTAAAGAGGTTACTGTTGCATGTTAGGACTGATACGTTTAGCGTTAGCCTTCAGCTTTGTTCTTAGGGCCTTAATTGTTCCTGAAACTGCTATTATATGAACTGCTGCGGGTTTTGATTCTATCTGGGTTATTGAGGCTACGGCTGCCCTAATAGTTTCAACCTCTTTGTGGGATACATGTACTATTGCAACGTGATTCATTTCATCATAATCAATAAGCCTTAAGCCCGTTCTGCTTGCTCCATATTCGCCGAAAAGCCTCAGAAGAGCGGACCATAGAGCTTCCATAATTTCCCTTGAGCTGAAACGACCAGGGGAATCCACCTTTAAGGCTAGGTAGCGGCTTCTCAATTTCATCAGCAATCTTTACCTCTCCTTATCAATCGAATGCCGGGCGAGATAAACTCTGGGCTTAACTTCTCTCTATTCCGTTTCACAATAGCGGCTGGAACTTTTGAGATGGCATCTAATGCTAAGGATCTGTCCATATCAAAAAGCATGGTTAAGGCCGCTGCTTCTAAGGGTCTACGCATAGTCAACTCCTCAGAAGCCCCGCTTGAAACAACAACCGGCACGTTGAAGGCTTTGGCTATCGCCGCCTCCTTTCTAAGGGCGGCCAATAACTTTACTCTAGCCGCCCCCTCCAACCTTATTATGGACTCAATGTCTATCTCCAGAGCTGCCAAACCCCTTGACGCAAGCTCAGCTTCAGCTTCGTCGAAGAACCTTTTACGGGGGTCTGATGAAAAATTTAGAAGATCCACACGACGATCTTTTGCAGCCTGCCTTGCAACAGCCTTAGACTCACAGAAAACAGCAATAATTTCAAAGCTCCTCCTAAATCGCTTCAAAATCCGAAGAAGTTCATTAGAAGTTTTAGGCTTAACATCTAGGCGTGAAACAAAATCAAGCCCAACCTCCTTTGATAAGGCCGTAAGCTGCTCAATAAGCTGCTTGTTTTGGCTGAGGGTTAATGTTGGAGCAAGTGGAACGGACACCAAGCGATAACCAAAATACGCAGCCCTCCTAAGCATACGCTCGGCCAATTCCATATCGGCTAAATTAGGTTTTAAATGGAGATCGGCGAAAATCCTCCTCATGGGATAATCCCAATTTCCTTACAAGCTTTAATTATTGCCTTTGCTCCTGACTTTCCAAACCGCAATCGAAAATGTATAGGATCAATCGTGCCAAGCTTAACCTCATTTAGATAAGCCGACTGCTTATCAAGCCTTAGATATAGGCTTGAGCCATCAATATGCCGATCAATTTCACGGCCTAAAACTTCCTTATCCAAGCTGCTTAGCCTAGAAGCCAAATGCTCAAGAAAGGCTTTGATATGATTCTTATCCTTAACTTTGACCTCAAAAAGGGTTATTGGATTGCCATGATGGCCCATAAGGTTTGTTTTTTTAAGCGGCACGTTGCCCTGGAGGTTTGATGGTAAGACGTTCCAAAGTGCCGCTAAGACTTTATCCTCCTCCTCTGTGGCATGGACGAACACCCGTACATCCATGCAATTTACCGGAATTTTAGAAGACAAAACTACATCATCAAAAGCTATTTTATTCTTTCAGCTTTTAGCCTTTTTCTCCACATTAACTTCCTTAGGCTCAGAGGATAACGACTTTCCACTTTCTAGAAATGTTTTGAGAAGCTTAACATTATCCTCATGGATAGTTCTCCGCCTGGGATCTACCGGAAGCCCAAGCTTTAAAGCCCTCTTTAAGTATAGTCCAGCCTCTTTTAGTTCTCCAACACTGAAACCCCTTCCAGTCCGCTTTTTTCCACCTCTCTTGAAAACCACAGGTCTTAAGTTTTCCATGGTTAAACTACTCCCCTGTAGCCGCTTTCCTACTTGGCCTAACTTTTTCAGCTCCCCGACCCTTATTCCTTAGACCCCTAACCTTTTTGCCCGCACTGGTAAGTCCCCTGAAAGCCCTTCCCTTATGCTGTTTTTCGCATATCCAGTTTATGTCCTTATCAGCCTTTATTACAGGATGATTAGGATCCACTAGTATAACTTCAAACCATTTATGGCGGCCGTCCTCGCCAACCCAGTAGGAATTAAGAACTTCAAGGTTTGGAAACTTCCTTGCAGCTCGCTCCTCAGCAATAAGCCTCAAACTCTTGGCAAGCTTATATTTGCTCACACCCATCCTTTTCGGTCTTCTTCCTGAACTAGGTCTCTTCTTCCTAAAGCCTCCGCGTCTAACCCTGACACGAACAACCACGAAACCCTGCTTAGCCTTATAACCAAGTTTTCGAGCGCGATCCAAGCGTGTAGGTTTTTCAATACGAACAACAGCTGGTTGTTTACGCCACTCCACAAGTCTCTGGCGCATAATCTCCCCTACAAAAGACTCGTCTGGTTTTTTCCAAGCCTCTGCAATGTATCTGTATGCCACATTCTCACCTCCACTAGTTTATGGTTCAACCTAAACGGTTACATCCCAGCGGATTTTCTCCGCCCTTGACTTTCAAAGAATTTCCGCTCAACAAAATAAACCTTTCTTAAATAGGTAAACGCTTACGAAGCCTTTCTAACCTCGCAAATGCCCTCTTTGAATGGCGGAAAACCTACAATAGGATCCCATTCTCTGGGAATCAGCTCATTAACATTAGCTTCAGCCCAGCCATGCAGCACGTCCACAATCCCTTCGAGCATCATGGATGTTACATTGGCTTTCACCTTAATGCTGCCCCATGGTGAGCTGACAATCACATTATCGCCGCTTTTTATTCCCCGTTCTGCGGCGTCCCTCGGGCTTATGTTGGCTACGGGATGGGGCATGAACCTTCTAAGATTTGGTATTTCGCGCCACCTGCTATGAGCGTAAAATGGAACCCTGCAGCCAGTTGTAAGTATCAAAGGATACTCTTTCGTCGGCTGAAGGGGCATCCTAAAAGCCGGGAGGGGATCAAAACCATAATCTCCAAGAACTGTTGAATAAACTTCAATTTTTCCGCTGGGTGTAGGAAAGCCAGGCTTTCCATCAGCTCTCAGCATACCAATCTCATATTTTCTATAAACCTCTTGACTGGGAATCTTAACGCCGGACTCCAAGCTTTTTTCCAGATCATTTAGGCTTAATCCGATTTTCTTTAGAATAAAGTTGAGCCCTTCATCAACATTGCCATTCCAGAACTCTGCAGCATATCCGAGTCTTACGCCTATATCGAAGGCTATTTGCCAGTCTTCCCGGCATTCTCCAAGGGGTTCTAAAACTTTTCTGCCGTAGACCCTTCCATGGAGAAATGCGAAGGGTGCCCTCCTCTCTAAGCATGTTGCCGCAGGCAAAACTATGTCTACAAAGTCATGGGTCCACGGCCTATAAAAGTAGTCTACTGCAACAGCGAATTCAAGGCTTTTGATGGCCTCTTGATACTCCCGAGTTTGAGGCCACATCATTGTATTGCCGCCCCACATGAGAATTGCCTTAACCTTTCCAGACCTGACATATTCCGGAAGCATGTTAATCTGCACCTCGGAAAGGTACTTTGCCCATATCGGGAAAAACTGGAGGTCAAGCCGCTTGTCCCTAATTTTTGGCAGAATATCTGTCCTTCTGCAGAATTCCGGATCTCCTGAATCCCAGCTATAAAGCGGAGGATGGGCAGGTATGATGATTCCCCCGGGAACATCCATGCATCCGGTTAGCGCTATAAGTGAAAGTATTGCCCTGTGATTTTGGACGCCGTTTCTACAATGGATTGTTGTCTGGGGGCTAAGCCAAAATGTCACAGGCGCGTTTTCCGCAATTAAATGGGCAGCTTCCTCTATTATTTTGGCAGGAACCCATGTGATCTTTTCAACTTTCTCTGGGGAAAAGGCCTCTGCATATTCCTTTAGCTCTTTAAGGCCGAAGATCCATTTTTCGGCGAAATTAACATCGTAAATCTCGTCTCTGAAGAGCACGTTTATCATTGCTAGCGCTAGGGCTCCATCCGCGGCTGGTCTCACCCGCAAGTGTAAATTGGCAAGCTTCTCAGAGGTCGGAGTTATTCGTGGATCTATAACTATGAATTTTACTCCCCTCTTTTTAGCTTTCAACATTCTAACCATCATATACGGGGCTGACCATGCTGGATTTGAGCCCCAGATAACACAAAGCCTTGTTTGGGCTCTTGGAGGATTGCCTAGGGTTCGGAAGCCATATGTTAGAAGCTCTGCCAGTTCAGCGGCTTTCCTGCAAACGGAACTCTCAGTGGCATAGTTCGGAGAACCGAAAGTATAGCATAGCCTCTGAACGGCGGCACGGGGCTCCTTCGGGTTTCCAACGTAGAAAACTACAGACTCCGGTCCATACTTGTCCCTTATCTCCTTAAGTTTTGAAACTATGATCTCGTAGGCCTCGTCCCATGAAATCCTAGTCCACCCTGGATTCCTAGATTCCTTGCTTTGGGTTCGCTTGATGGGGTAAAGTAGCCTCTCCGGATGGTGTCGTAAGTCCCGTAAGGCGTAGGCTTTTATGCAGAGGGGAGAGTTTGGGAAGTTGGGCCAGTTTTCAATTTTGGCTATAAAATTGTCCTGAACAAGAAAACGCATACCACACATTGGAGTTTGACTGCAGGCATCACAGAAAGTATAGTAATATTGCCCTTCTCTCATGCTTTCGCCACGCTTTTAAAGTTTCCATGAATGCTGATAAAATTAGCGGAAGACGGTCATACGTCATTTAGAGGAGCAGCTATAAAACTAGCGGCTTAACTTTTAAAAGAAGCCAAGCTGAAACGATCAGGAATATCGAGGCAAAAGCAAATGTCACGTGAAAACCAAGATGGAAGGACATGAAACCGGATATTAGCGACCCCAACATTATGGCGATTCCAACTAATGCGCTGAAAACTCCGAGGGAGGAGCCCTGATGTCGGTCCTCTAGTGTGTTAAAAATAATTACATAGGAGGATGTATAGTACAGCGAATATGCCAGTCCAGCTCCAAGCGGTAAGAAAATTAGAACAGGGATCAAATATAGGGTTCCATATAGGAGATAGGCGGATGCGCCTATAACTCCATAGCATATAGACCTTAGAACAAGCGCTCTCGTAGCCACTTTAATTAGAGGATTTCTCTCACAGTATGGGCCGGCATATCTAAAAGACATCATTTGACATATCATCGCTAAGGCCACTGCAAGTAATATTAGCATATCTGAAATTTGCTTCGCCTGTAGGGAGGGAACTATGGAAGTGTTGAACAAGCCTGATGATAGATAGAACATAAAAACTGAAAGATACAGGAGGAGGTGTTGCCTAGCGAGTTCGAATCGCATGGTTCTGAAGATTTTTCTGAAGTCGCTGATTTTTGGAATTCTGAAGAAAATGTATGGGAGGGCTTGAAGTCGCTGAAGGAAACTATGCCTATCCATAACCATTATATGCCGCTCAAAGATGACGTGGGGCTCCTTTATCATGAATGCAGATAGACCTGCGGAAAGCATGGATAAAACTCCAAGGGGGACAACGAGAAAGTAGAGCGGAAGGAGATATGACCAAAATGTGCTTATAATCAGCCCTAAAGTTTGCCCAAGGCTTGCGGTCATAGAAAGACGTGCAAAGGTTGTCGCCCATTTATTTTTGCGCTCCGTCTCCATAACGAGAAGGTTCAGAGGAGTTGTTGAGGCCGCTGTTACAAAGGAGAGCAGAGCATACAGAACCGAGATTTCATTAATAGTTTTTACGAAAAGGAAGGATAAAATTAGCATGGCAGTTGCCATATAACTTGCCACTATAATCGGTTTCCTCCTATGAAAATTATCGGTAACAAAACCCCAAATCATCGCCGCAGGTATGCTAACTAAGTTAAAAAGGGTTACAGCTAAGCCAACATCAACGACGGATCCTTTAAGTTGCAGGATTAAGAGCTGAACAAGGGTTCCGATGGGACCTATCGCAACATTGAACGGAAGCACAGAATAAATCCAACTAAAACGCCTGCCATTTTCTGCACCGGATTCATGAATCTTTTTTGAAAAGCACCTTTGAAGGGTCACAATCATGAAATACGCGACCAATGAATCTTCAAGCGGTTAAGGAATTTTAGATAATATTAAGTTTACCGCCTAAACAGGGATGAAAATACCTTATCAACATATTTATTGCTATAAGGGCATCCTCTTCTAGGTTTCAAGACTAGCTTTGTGGTGGGGTAGCTGGGATTTGAACCCGCAGCAGACTGGAGAAATCTCCCGCAAATCCCCCCTTTTTTCTGGCTTCGCGCTCCATTTTGCTTTAAAAGTATTGGAAGGGAGGGGTGAGCATGGTGAAAAGGCTTCTTGATTTTTTCCGCAGAAAGAGGTGTGATGAACGTTTGGAACAGGAGCTTGCAAGGCTGGAGGCTAAGGCTTTAGAGGCTGATATTCGACTGTCAGGCTTCGCTCTCTTTGAAGAGCGCCTAGTCTACAGGATGCTTAAGGAAGCTCAAAGGCTTGAGCGTAAGAGGTGGAGAGAGGTGAAACGTTATGTTGTTTGAAGAGTTGAGCGAAACTTTCCCGGCTGAAGTTGTCGAGCCATACGGGGAAGTGCTCATAGTTCCTGTTAAAGCCTTCAAGCCTGAATGGAGAAGCATGCTTGAAGCTGAAGGCGTGCAAATCTACACAAACGCGTATAGGGGGCAGGTTTGCTTCTTTCTGAGGAAAAAGGCTTCAAACCAAGCCCCGCAAGAACAGCCTCAGCCCAATGTTGGTTCACCTGAACCAACATCCTCTCAGCCTGCTCCTCATCCTCAAAATGTTGAGGATGCTGTGGTTCAGCTTATCAGGGAAGGTTTAGGCTTCAAGGAGATTCAGGAGAGGCTTGGCTTAACCTCTGGGCGGCTGATGGGCGTGTTTTCAAGCTTAAGCCGGAAGGGCGTTCTCCGAGAGCTTGGATGGGTTCCTGAAAGGCGAAAGAGGAAGCCCTCAACACGAGATGTTAAAGTTGAGCCTGCCAAACCTAGCCTAAACGCAAGCCTGCCTGTTCGTGAAATGCTTGAGGCAAGCCTCAAAATACTGGACGAACACCCCAAAGTTGCCAGGTTTCTTTTGGAAAAATGCGTGGAGGCTTTAACGTGAGCAGGCAGGGCTATTGGAGTTTACATGAATACCACAGGCTGAGCGTAAGCAGCTTTGTAGAAGAGTTCTGCGGCTGGCAGCCCTTAATCGAGCTTGTGGAGCTGGCTGGCAGCCCCCGGGAGCAAGCCTTCATAAGCGCCCTGTTCCTTACGGGTTCAAGGGTTAGCGAATGCCTGCTTTTGCGCAGAAACATGTTTGAGGTTAGGCGCAGAGAACGCGTTATCGTTTGCCGAGGCGTGCCTCTGTTTAAACGCTACCGGAAAATCGAGGAAACCCGAGACGAGAAGGGAAGGCGTAAATGGGTAACCCAAAAAATTGAGGCTAGACGGAAGCCGTTTCCAATATTATTAAAGGAGCCTTTAACTCCATACTTGGTAAATTGGCTTGAAGCCATTCCAGAGGAAGACGGCTTACTTTTCCCTTCACCTTACCGTGTGGGAAAGCCTCTCTCACGGTTCTGGGCTTATCGCCTCATAAGAGACTTGGACAGCCGCCTAACTCCAGAACTGAGGCAAAGGCTAGGCTTGGACAAGCCGTTTGTAGCGGATGGACGGCTGATAAGCGACAGGCTCCACCTGTGGCTGCATTGGTTCCGCTCTCAACGCGCCAGCCAGCTTGTAGCAGAATACGGCTTCGAAGTCATAGACTTGGTGGACTTCTTCAGCTGGGAAAGCTACGACACAGCCTTGACTTACAGCCGGAGAGGCTGGAAAGGCTTAGCCTCAAAAATGCGCAGAAAATAAACAAGCCCTCCATACATATACACCGTTTATTTATTTACTTACCTCTCCAACAACACCATACAGAGCCTTCCATTATACAGTAAACGGGAAGCCCATGGATTCAACCTTAGAGACTTAACGTTGAATTTTTGAACTCTTTGCCAAAAAGAAGCCAAAATAAGCCTTATTTTCGTCAGTTATCAACTACACATATACATAACTGAGGCATATCAAAGCATATTGAAGCATACCACAAGCATATTCTAAAGCCTAGAAAAAGAAGGGGGAAGAGGGTTTTAGGTTTGGTGTTTGGTTTATGCGCGTCTTGGTGGAGCAGCTCCAAAAGCTCCCAACACTAGGGCGATTAAGCCTACAGCAGCCAAAATTATTATGCCTATTGCGCCTAGCTGCAGGCCTGTGTAAACGTTGTTTATGGCTGTGGTTGCCGTAGTGTTAGCCACACCTGTTAAGCCTAGGCTTCCAATGCTTTTCTGGAAATTAGCGATAATCAGAACGCCTGCGACAAGTATAATGCCGAGCGCCACCATGGTTATAATGTCTCCAACACGCACCAACCTTCACCTCCTCTAAAGCTTACCGAGAAAGTTTAGACAACAAAGGAAGTATATAAGCAAAATTAAACTTTTCCATGCTTTATCTCTAGCCTAAGCAAAATCGAGAGACAGAAAAGAGGGGGTTAGAGGTTAGCCGAAACCTGCATGCTCTCCTCATCTCCTTAGGAGCCAACCTGCTTAAGGCATTGGCTGTAAATGTCTTCAAGGACTTTGAACTCTTCAGGCATGGCTTTCCGGAAGTTCACCTTCAACTTTTCCACGGTTTCATCGGTGAGCCTTATTTTTGCTTCTTCAATTTTAAAAAGCGAATTGTCATCAGGCAAATCTGCAACGAACCGCCCTGTGCCATAAGCAGCGGGAGATGGAAGTTTCCTAATTCCAAGCTGGGAAAGAAGGAGTGGGGTAAATGGCAGTCCGCCCGCCAGCGGTTCCCATGAATCGTTCTCAGTTTCCAGGTGTTTGATGAGGCAGAAAAGCTTGAAAGCGAAAAACCTACGGCTTATAACTTCAAAACGCTCCGCCAAAGAAAGGCCAGCATACTCGTCTTCAAATTCTTCCCTAAGGCAAACCTCGCCCCCTTCAATTTTAATCTGCGTTTTTCCGTTTTGTTTTTTCAAACCCAAAATATAGTCAGCCGCATACATTTCGAAGAGCAAAGGCAGAAGGGGTTTATGCAGCCTATACCACGTGCGGTGTGTTGGCTCCACGCGCTTCTCTAGAAAACCTTCTCTACACAGCTCAGCGAGATAGCGCATTATGGTTCTTTCGCTTGCGTTTCTGAGTTGTGGTTGTTTTTTGAGGAAGTTGCGTAAGGCATGGTATTGGCGCCACTCGGCTGGGTTGTCCCGCCAGAAGCTTTTAAGCATCTGTTTCACGGTTTCAAGGGGGATTTGTTTCCATTTACCCATGTTTTAAACCTCAGCATTCTGAAATTGTCGCTAATGACAAAAACCGTCACGTTTATATTTAAGCATTTCTCCATACTAACATGACAAAAATTGTCGGTGGTGATAGAAAATGGCACAAGTCAAGGCGTGCTTCCAAACAGAGGCCGAAACGCTAAATGAGTTCAGACGTCTAGTGGCTGCCAAATACGGACGGCTTTACGGTGTCCTAAACAAGGAGTTTACTGCAGCCCTCAGAAGACGCATCGAGGAACTGAAACAAGAGCTCCAAAATTAACAGGAGGCGACATGATGCGCTGTCCATATTGCGGACGTAAAATGCGGTATAACCCTGCAGGCCAGTTTTACCACTGTTGCAACTGGCAACTTGTGGTTGCGAAGAAGAAGCTTCCATAAACATCATAAAGAGGGGTTTAAAAGTGGGGGAAACTCGACAAAAAATCAATAAAAACTTGTTTAAAAACGTTGAGGTTGAAACGCAGCCGCTTTATCTCAGCGGGATTTGCCACTGTGGCCGCCGCTTTAACGTCTATGTTGAGTTGCCAAAAACTTGTGAGGCTACAGACGAATCTGGAAACCATTTCAAGTTGAGCCTGGCTGAACACATCATCGCGCTTTGTCCATCGTGCGGACGCCTAGTAAACATTGGCAACGGGACGAGGCGGAGCAGAACGGTGAGGAGGTTCCCAAATGTCCGTTGAGGGAAATTTTGAGGATTTTCTCAAGAGCTTTGTGGACGCTTTGAATAGCGTTGTGGACGCTTTGTCAAGTAAAGGCTCCATGGCTGTGTATTATCCAAAGCCGCCTCTACGGCTTCGGAGAGTTTAGCCATGGATGTTTTAAGCCAATATTTTAAGCTTGGATGGCGGGTTATCCCGTTAAAGGGGAAGCGCCCGTTTATTGAGGGTTGGCAAAATCTCAAACTCACGCCTGAAGAGTTCAAGGCAAACTATAGGGAAGGCGACAATGTTGGCGTAATCACAGGCTGGCTGAAGCCGGGCGAGCTTGCTTTAATCGCTTTGGACGTTGATGAGCCGCGGCTGCTTGGCTTCGACTTTGACTTTTGGCTTGCAAGCGGTGCTATGGCGCATACAACAAGCACAGGTAAACGCATTGTCTTTTACACGGATTCGGCTGAAGTTGCAAGTTTTTCGCGTAAAGTTGCGGTTAAACCTGAGGATTTAACTGAAGAGGAGCAATTAGTTGAGAAGGCAAAGGGGAAGGAAAGCGTAACGCTGCTCGAGGTTTTGGCTGAAGGCCGCCAGTTTATGGCTCCGCCAAGCGTCCACCCTGAAACGGGACAGCGCCTTGAATGGGTTGTTGGGCCTGCGGGGCCGCGCAACTGTCTGGTTGTCCACAGCCTTGCGGAGCTTAAGCAGCTTTTACTTCAAAGCATCCATAGGAGCAAGTGGGTTGTTGAGGAGCTTTTCGAAACGAGCAGGCTGGAAGCTAAAGGGGACATGGAGCTTTTGCAAGGTTGGCTTGAGAAGATTTTAGATAAGCTTAAGCCTCGCCTCGCGGGTGAAACTCCCCGCTACTACACTTTCCATTGTCCGTTCCACGAGCCCGACAGGAACCCTTCATTTGTCATAAACAAGCTGAAGTTTTACGCTTTTGACTACCATGATGGCGAAGCCTACAGCCTTAAACAGTTGGCTGAAAGGCTTGGCGTTGAGTTATCTGAACTTGAGAAGAAGCCGAGCCTTTGGCTTGGCGGTTACCGTTTTGCAGTTTCAGGCAAAGACTTCATGTTGTATGACAAGCAGGGCGCCTGTGTTTTCACCTGTAAGCTTTCGTTTTTGAACAGTGGCCGAAACAAGAGGCAGATTAAGCAGATTACAGGGGCTTCTGAAGCCGAGGTTGAACGCGCAATAGCCTCTTTCCTTGAACGCGTCAAAGCCATGGAAGAAAGGTGGGTGGAGGAAGAAAAAGAGGGGGAGAAACGTGTTGTAAGGGCTGCCTTTGTCGAGTTGCCTGATGGGCGGTTGGCTGAAGAGGCTTATAATGGTGAAAACATCTATTTTCTGGTTTACAACCCGAATGATGGCAAAGTTGAAAAGCTCAGCGAGGTGGAGACGGAAGATTGTGTTTACCGGCCTATTCAAAGCGAAGAGGTTGAGCATGGAACTGTTCTTTTGCCAAGCGATGTTGAAGAGTATGGAAGTGACGAGCAGCTTGTAACGGATATCGTTGAATTTTTAAACAGGTGGCATGAGCCTCCAGACGTTTTGTCAAGGGTTTTAGACGCGTATTATGCGCTTTTAACCTACATCAGCGACTTGCTTCCACAAGTTCCATACAGGCGTTATTTGGCGCCTTGGGGGCGTGGAAAAACAACATGGCTTGACGCTTTAGGAAGCATTTGTTACAGGCCTGTTTTTCTGGCTGGCAGCGACACGGAGAAAAGCCTTGTGAGGCGCATGAACACGTGGCGTGGAACATGTGTCGTGGATGAAGCAGACTTCAGCGACAGCAGCCTCTACTCGTTTATCATTAAAATACTTAACATAGGCTACGACCGGAGGAGAGGCTGGTATTACCGCTGTGACGATGATAATCCTCGAAAGGTTGTAGGCTACAACGTTTTCGGTTGCAAATGTCTAGCCACCAGAACCAAGTATAAGGATGTAGCGTTGGAAAGCCGGTGTTTAACAACTGTAGGGCGGGAAAACATGAATCCGCTTCCACTTTTCAGGATGGAAAAGTTCATGCGGGAAGCTCAAACCTTGCGCAACAAGCTTATCCTGTGGAGGTTTCGAAACTACCACAGGGTTAAAGGGCTGGTTGCTGAGCTTGAGAAGCCAGATATAGCTGAAAAAATATACAATGGCGGGGGACAAATAAGCAACCGCGTTAAACAGGTTATTCTCCCCTTGTGGCTTGTGGCTGGAGATAAAACGCGGGCTCAGCTTGTGAACCTTGCTTTGACGTTTGACTCTCAGTTGAAGGCAGCGGACAGCGATTATGTCCTCGAGGTTGAAGCAAGGGAGGCTGCTTCAGCCATGATTGAAAACGGAAGCGGTGAGGTGAACGTAGTGAACGTTTTGAACGTCCTTATGCAACCCCCTAAACAAGAACAATATTATGCTGTTCAGCTTTCAGAGTTAAGCCGCCAAATATTGAAGTCACGCGGCTACGGAGAGAAGGAAATAACCGTTAAAGAGGTAACCTCTCTTTCCAAGCAGCTGGCTCGGGTTTTTGAAACCCGTTTAGGCTTCACTGTGCGGCTTGCCAAAGCTAGAAAAAGGGTGGTTCTGATACCTTCCGAGTGGCTTAAGAGGAAAGAGAACCCCGACTTGTTGGATTTGTTGCAAAGTGAAGCCCCTTCATATAAGGACGTTCAAAAAGTTCACCATGTTCACCCGGAAGCCCAGGCAACGTTAACTCAAGACAACGTGGAACGCGTCTTCCAAGCTTTGGCTGAAGCTGCAAGGGTTAGGGGAAGCGCCACAACTGAAGAGGTTGCGCTTGAAGCAGAACTTCCCGTGGACACGGTTAAGGCGGTTTTAGAAGCCCTTCAAAGGGATGGGCGCGTGTATTCGCCTTATCCAGACTGGTGGAAGCTGGCATGATTAGGTGTAAACGTTATCGCATAGAGCTGTGCCGCTGCCAAAACGGAGGCTTCCATGTAAGCGTAACGCCTTTGGAATATTTAGGTGAAGGGGAGTTTAAAGCGTGGGTTAAACTTTGCAAAAGCAACTTCATGGTTTTAACCTGTCAAAAGCCTTGGCGTTTCGAAAACGCCTTCGCCCTACACCAGGATGCAGTTTTGTTCGCTAAAATTTTGGCTAGACAGCTTGGCGAAGCCGCGTTTTTTGACAGAACCAAAGGCATGGTTATGGTTGTAGCTCCAAAGGAGGAAGTTGAAGTTGAACAGGGAAGCTAGGGCTTTGGAAAGCGAAAATCCAAGTCAGACGAAAAATCGGGGGAGGCCGAGGAAGGCAGACGTGAAGGACATCCGCATAAGCTTCCGCGTTGATTGGCAAACCTACAAAATGTTGTTGGAAAAGTGCGGTGGAAAGAGGCGGTTGAGCAATTTCATACGTAAAAGTTTGGGGCTTGAGTGATGGAGGCTGTGGCTCCCGCGTTTAAATGCCCGGAGTGCGGTGGAACCCGCCTTTACCGGGATGGGCTGCGCTACCTCAGCAGCGGAGAGGCTGTCCAAAGGTGGCTTTGTAAAAAATGCGGTTTCCGGTTTAGCGAAACTTCTTTAAACAGTTGTCGGACAAAAAATGGGAGCGATGCACATGGCAAGAAGGTTCTTGCCGTGGAAGTTCAAAGGGAAAGCGAAAAAAGGGAAGCGGGAGCCACAGAGCAGGACGTTAAAGGCGCTTTGGTTCAGTTCATGTGGTGGATGAAAAAAGAAGGCTATGCTGAAAACACCATTACAAGGAGGGTTAAACTGCTTTCGGTGTTGGCAAAGCGGGGCGCCAGCCTCTTCGAGCCTGAAAGCGTGAAGGAAGTAATAGCAAAACAGGACTGCTGGAACGTTAAAACCAAGGAGTTGGCTGTTGAGGCTTACAGCTGCTTTCTGAAAATGCTCGGTAAAAGCTGGAGCCCACCCAAATATAAGGCTGTTAGGAAGCTTCCGTTTATTCCGACAGAGCAGGAGCTGGATCAGCTTATTGCTGGATGCAACCGTAAAACGGCTGCTTTCCTGCAGCTTCTGAAAGAAACTGGAGCCCGTTGTGGAGAGGCTTGGCGGCTGAAATGGATAGACATAGACTTTCAAAACAAAATTGTCAAGATTACGCCTGAAAAAGGCGGGGAGCCGCGGGCGATAAAAATAAGCGACAAACTCGTTTCGATGCTTAACGCTTTGCCGAAAAGCCAGCCTGAAGTTTTCCCCGGAAGCCTTAGGCATTTCGCAAGGAGCTTCAGAAGCCAAAGGGCGAAAATCGCCTCTAAACTTCAAAACCCAAGGATCAACAATATAACGTTCCACACGTTCCGCCACTGGAAAGCCACAATGGAATACTATAAGACTAAAGACATTCTCCACGTTATGAAACTGCTTGGCCATAGAAACATAAACAACACGTTGCTGTATACTCAGCTGGTGAACTTTGAAAACAATGAATACCACGTTGCCACAGCCAAAACGGTTGAAGAGGCATGTAAGCTCGTTGAGGCTGGCTTTGAATACGTGACAGAAATGGATGGAGTAAAAATATTCAGGAAACGCAAATAGGCTGATACAAGAATGGGGCTTCTGGTGTTATGGTGGGGTAGCTGGGATTTGAACCCAGGATCGCCAGCGCCCCAGGCTGGTATCCTTGACCAAGCTAGACGACTACCCCACACGACTAGACGATTACCCTGTAATGTTAGGATTTTAAATACTTTAATTAAACTTAAAAGTTCTGGTGTTTCAGAAAACACTTTAAAGCATGTAAGTTAAAGGCTTAAAGTTTTTGTGAAACATATTCTTCAACATCCTCTCATGGTAGAAGCTAACATCGTTGTAATTGGTGCTGGCGTAGTGGGTTTGGCTGTAGCCGCAAAACTCTCAGAGGGTAATAAAGGAGTCTACATTTTGGAGAAGAATGCAAGGTTTGGGCTGGAAACCAGCACCCATAACAGCTGTGTAATTCATTCGGGAATCCATTATCCGCCCAATTCCCTTAAGGCGAAGCTTTGTGTAAGGGGCAATTTTCTAATGTATGAGCTTTGCGAGAAACATAGAATCCCCTATAAAAAGTTGGGAAAATTGACGGTGGCAACAAACGACGATGAGATAAACGAGCTGGAAAGGCTCATGCGCTGGGGTGAGGCGAACGGTGTAGAAGGGCTTAGAGTCTTGGATAGGCGGGACATTAAAAGATTGGAGCCAAATGTTGAGGCTGAACGGGCCATTTATTCGCCTTCAACGGGCATAGTTGATCCCGACGAATTGATGAACCTTTTTCATGCAAAAGCGACCAGAAAAGGCGCGGTTTTGGTCACAAAAACAGAGGTTACGAATATAAGGAAATTGGACGATGGCTACGAGGTTTCCGGGGTCAGCCTAGGCGAAAGATTCACAATAAAAGCTGATACGATAATAAATTGCGCAGGCCTCAACGCAGATAAAATAGCAGGCATGGTTGGGTTGGACGTTGAAAAACTTGGTTACCGAATACACTATTGCAAGGGAGATTACTTTAGGCTCTTGGGAAAACCTCCCATTAAAATGCTGGTTTACCCTGCCCCGGAGAAGCTTGGCTTAGGGATACATTTAACCCTAGATCTAGCTGGGACGGTTAGACTGGGACCCAATGCCTACTACGTGAACAGCATCAGCTACGAAGTAACTTCAAGCGAACGTGAGTTTAGAGAGAACGTTAGAAGGTTTCTGCCCTGCATTGACGAGTATGGGCTGACACCCGATTTTGCAGGCGTTAGACCGAAGCTTCAAGGTCCCGGGGAAGGGTTTAAGGATTTCATCATAAGACATGAAGCTGACAGAGGATTGTTTGGTTTTATAAATTTAATTGGCATAGAATCGCCTGGCTTAACTGCGGCTCCTGCCATCGGCGAATTTGTCTCTGAAATTTATGAGAATGAGATTAAAAAGTAGCTAAAACTCAAAGTTCTAAGAGTCTTTATCTTCAATCTTTTCTTCTCGGATAGGCTTTATGGATATTTCACGTATAAGTGGCTCAGACTTGCCGCCCTCAATTTCTATTTTGGCTCCAGGATACTGCCTTTCAAGCTGCCTTCTAAGGGCATTTACATCCGTATCCTTGCCTGCCTTCACCTTCACCCTCGTACCGTTTGGAGTCTGAGTAACTGATATGGAGTATCCGCTGAATTGGTCTTCAGGGAATTCATCAAATAGCTTTTCCATTTCCTCGAAGGGGGGACCTCCAAAGAGTTCGTCTATAATGCTTTTTCTCCTTTTTTGTGCAGGCATGCGGTTTTATCCCCTCCCCACAAGATTAAGCGTTTAACTGCAAACTTAAAAATTTTAATAAGACCTAAACCATAGGCACCGTGAAGGGTGTAAAAAATCGATGGCTGGAAAAGTTGTTATCCTCATGGGTTCTGAAAAGGATTTAGAATTCGCCCGGGAAATAGGCAAATGCTTAGAAGCCTTTGGCTTACCCTATCAGTTTAGGGTAGCTTCAGCCCATAAAACCCCGGAAAAAGTACTTGAAATCCTAAAGGAAAATGAGGAAGAGAATGTTGTTTTCATAACCGTTGCTGGGCGATCCAACGCGCTAAGCGCTTTTGTTGACGCCCACACCTCCAAGCCTGTTATTGCTTGTCCACCTTACTCGGACAGGTTTGCAGGAGCCGACATATTCTCATCGCTTAGGGTACCCAGCGGGATAGGCTCTGTCGTCACCTTAGAGCCTGAAGGAGCCGCCATAGCTGCAGCTAAAATCTTGGCCCTAGAAGATAGGGAATTAGTTAAACGCGTAAGAGAATATCAGATTTCCAAGAAAAGGGAAATAGAAGAAGCAGATAAATCCGTGAGAAAATTGAAGGTTTAAAGGCATGGGAAGCGTCAAAGATTTAGAAGTGCTGAAGAAGCCCACAGCTGACAGCATGGGAGTGGGCAGATTCCACTTTTCAGACCGCTATTCAGTCTTCGATTGGGGAGAAATGCCAGACCATATTGAAGGTAAGGGCGCAGCACTATGCCTCATGGGAGCCTACGCTTTTGAAAGGCTTGAAGAGAAGAGCATTAGAACCCATTATAAGGGACTTGTAAACTCAAAATGCAAAGTTGTACGCTTCGACGAGCTGGAAGAGCCTTCAAGCATTATGGAAATAAGCCTAGTAAACGTTTATAGACCGAAAACCTACGTTAAGAACGGAAAACTACAATACGATTACAGCATTTACACTCCTAATTTAAAGAATTTCTTAATACCTCTCGAAATAATCTACAGAAATGGATTGCCTGAAGGCTCATCAGTTTTCAAACGGCTTGAGCAGGGATTAATAACTCTTAAAGATTTAGGCCTAGACCACATGCCTAAGCCAGGCGAGAAACTCCATAGGCCAATATTTGAAGTAAGCACAAAACTCGAGGAAGGAGACAGGTACATCTCATGGACTGAAGCCCAAAAAATTGCGGGTTTAACGGACGCGGAAGTCGAAGAAATTAAAGAAACGCTATTGGAAGTCGACAATACCATAACAGAAATCGCCTCAAGGGCTGGTTTGGAGAACGAGGATGGGAAAATAGAGTTAGCCTTCGATCCGTTAAGGAGGCTTATGGTTGTGGATGTTGTAGGCACGCTGGACGAGTGCAGGTTCACTTATCAAGGGCTCCATGTAAGCAAGGAAGTGGCCCGCCAGTTCTATAAGCGCACAGAATGGTATAGTGCCGTGGAGAGGGCCAAAAAGAAGGCAAGGGAGCAGGGCATAGAAGATTGGAGAAGGCTTGTTGAAATAAAACCGTCAAAGCTAGACCCGGAATTGAAAAGGATAATAAGCCAGATGTATATGGCTGCGGCTAATGCCTTAACAAACCGTAAACTATTTGATGCTCCAAGCCTTGCAGAAATCGTGAAAAAGTATAGGGAATACGCTGGTGAATAATCATGATCAACCGGAAAATAATCAGTAGAATTGTCAGCGAATATGATGAGCGGAGCATTCGAATAGGTGTTCTAGGTTCACATTCTGCCTTGGAAATTGCCCATGGCGCCAAACAGGAAGGTTTTGAAACTGTTGTAGTGTGTCAAAAGGGCCGGGAAAAGACCTATACGTGCTATTATCGGAATCTTTTTGACCATGTGCTTCTCCTAGACAAATTCGCCGAAGTGGCCAAGGAAGAGAACATTGAAAAGCTAAAAGCCCTAAACACCATTTTTGTGCCTAATCGCTCCTTTTCGGTTTATGTTGGCTATGACAATATTGAAAATAGATTTTCAGTGCCCATCATGGGAAACAGGTTTATGCTTAAAACAGAGGAGCGCAACGTCCCCAGAAACCAGTATTATCTGCTTAGAAAAGCAGGTATACCAACGCCTAAGACCTTCAAGTCTTATGAGGAGATAGACCGCCTAGTAATAGTGAAGGTTCCTGAAAAGGAGCGTGCCATTGAAAGAGCCTTCTTCTACGCGGCCTCCCCTGAGGAGTTCAAGAAAAAGGCTGAAGAACGCGTCAGAAAGGGGATCATAAGCCCAGAAGCCCTTGAAAAGGCAGTTATAGAGGAATATGTGATCGGGGCAAAGTTCAACGCTAACTTTTTCTGGTCGCCCCTAACAGACGAAATAGACCTCTTAGGGTTTGATAGGCGAATACAAACCGACTTGGATGGTGTTCTGGACTTACCAGCCGCAGAACAGCTAGAGATTGGAATAGCCACACAAAATATCGAGATTGGCCATATGGGCGTGACCATGCGCGAAAGCCAAATAGAGAAAATCTTTGAGGCTGGAGAACGCTTCGTCCAAACATGCAAGGAGGAGTACCCACCGGGAATCATTGGGCTTTTTGCGTTACAGGGCGCGGTTACGAAGGACTTAGAGTTTTACGTTTTTGACGTCAGCCCCCGGGTTCCAGGATGCCCATGCGTGGAGCCCACTTCGCCATACATGAAGTACAAGTATGGTTTTGAAGTGGGTCCGGGGAGAAGAGTGGCTATGGAAGTTAAACGTGCCATAAAGGAAAACAGGCTTGAGGATATTGTAACATGATAACAAGAGAGGAGATAACCGAACTTTTAGGCAAGTATGACTTGAGGAAACTGGCTATAGGAACAATAGGCTCCCACTCAGCCCTCAACATTTTTAAAGGAGCCAAGGAAGAGGGCTTTAGAACAGTCTGCATTTGTAAGGAAAAAGACATTATTGTTTATAAGAAGTTTCCATTGGCAGATGAACTCATAATAGTGCAAGATTTCACAGAACTGCTTAAAGAAGAGGTTCAGGAAAAACTTAGAAAGCTTAACACGGTGATTGTGCCCCACGGCTCTTTCACCGCCTACTTAAGCACGGAACAGCTAGTGGACAACTTCTACGTGCCCATGTTTGGAAACCGCCAGCTCCTCCACTGGGAAGCAAGCCGAGTAATGCAGGAGGAGTGGCTCAGCAGAGCTGGGCTTAAACTCCCTAAAACCTTTAACAGCCCAGAAGATATTAACTGCTTATCCATAGCAAAACTTCCAGGAGCAAAAGGCGGGAAAGGCTATTTTTTGGTTAACTCACCTGAAACCTTCAAGAAAAGGGTTGATGAAATGGTTCGCCGCGGCCTCCTCAACGAGGAAGATGTGGAAAAAATACACCTTCAAGAGTATGTTTTAGGCGTTAACGTTTACCCCCATTATTTTTCATCCATAATGCGTGAAGATGTGGAGTTTTTGGGCGTGGACAAGCGCTATGAGTCAACCGTTGATGCTATAGGACGGGTTCCGGCAAACGAGCAGTTGGAAATAGGCTTTAGTCCAACATACACAATTGTGGGCAACATACCGCTAACACTCCGTGAGTCGCTTCTACCGGAACTCCTAAGAATGGGGGATAACGTGCAAAGAGTGGCAGAGGAAATTGCTCCCCCGGGAATTATTGGGCCCTTCTGCCTAGAAACCGTAATCACAGATAACCTGGAGATCTACACTTTTGAAATTTCAGCCCGCATAGTGGCTGGGACAAATGTTGGAATTGGAACTTCGCCATATGCCTACCTCAAATACGGGGAAAATATGTATATAGGCAGAAGAATAGCCATGGAAATCAAAGAAGCGTTAGAGAAAAGGCAAATACATAAAGTTGTTACATAAGCCTGCGTAACGCCGGCCTAAAGACCGCAAACCCTTAAAATTCTTTCAAAGCTTTCGCGGTTTCCATCAGCTTTATAACGCCTCAATGCCTCTATTATGGGGTCCCTATTTTTCTCGCCAATTTTCAAAGCCACTTTTTCAGCTACCTTCCCGCTTATAAATAAGAACTGGGATAGCGAAGTTACATTCGCCGGCTTACGGTTTAAACTGGCAGATTCAAAATCCACTATGAAGGGGCTGTCATTAAAGTCAACAATTATATGTTTTGGGGCACGGCTGAGCTCCCCATGGTCAAGATGGATCTTGTCAAGGCGCCAGCACTGCTCCAGCATGTTCCTTAAAACCCTCTTCACGCGTTCTGCGTCTGAAACCCTTTCTAACCATTCAGGGAGTAGAACGCCCTCTATAAACTGCATAAGGAGAAAGTTTCTGCTAACGCTGAAAAGTGTGGGACCCACATCAACAGCATTGGCTCTTTTAAGCATTTCTGCTTCATGCTGCATCATCGCTCGGTCGGCATCCGTTCTTCGAATTTTCAAGGCAACCTTTTCAACATTTCTATAGGCTAAAACAACCAGGCCTACACATCCCTTACCTAAAACAGGCACATTAAAAACCTGCTTTTCTCCCTGAAACTCTAAAGCTGTAACGCCTAAATCCTTCAGCTCTTTAATGCGTTCCTCTAAATGCTCCCCATCTAGTTTCGGGTAGCACAATATAAGGGAGAAAGGTTCAGACCTTAGACCATCAACGGGAACTCTCAAACCCTTTAAAGATAACTGCATGCTCCTTCGCCTTAAATTTTGGCATGTTAATAAATAAATCCTAAAGCTTAAGCTAAAATTTTCAAACTTTCGAAGCTAAAAGATTTTTCATATTCCTCAACTATTTTTATGTGGGGAATACGTAAAAATGCTGGGACTCTCGAAAATATCTTTAAGGGCGCCATTTTGAGGGCTATTAGGGAGTATAACAAGTATAGAAGCCCTGAGGCTAAGGCGAAACTTATTGCATGAAAGAGAATGAGCTTATATTAGATGTTGAAGGAACATTTTGTAGGACCTGTGGAGTTTGGAATTACCTTGACGATTTCGTGTATGAACTCCGGAAAAACGCAGGATTAGAGGCCAAAATTGTGAATTTTAACGAATATGCACCGGAGAAAATTAGAGTTACATACGCCTTAAAGAAGACTAAACGTTCACCAATTCCTTAACTCCCCCCAGAACATTATAAAATCAGACTTACAGCTATATGCTAACAGCAGGACCATTGACGCCAGCCCTCTGCGTAAGGCATTGCCCCATACTCGAATTCTTCTATAAAACTATTCTGATTTTGGCGACTTTAGCCCTATCAGGGCGATTATTATTCCTATAACCGCAATGACAGTTACATATGGAAAAACTGCAATATAGGCGCCGAATATATCCCTAGCTTGTCCAGCAAGCAGATTGCCGGCAACTGCCCCAGCGCCATATGCTGTAAAAACTAGCCCATAGTTTCTAGCATAGTTTTTAATCCCGAAGAAGCTGGCTGTAGCTGCTGGGGCTATGGCAAGCCATCCTCCCAGATTCAACCAAAGAATGGCGAAGGCAACCGCATACGCAATAATTGATGCTGGATTTGTATAAATAAGGGCTGAAGCTAGGCATATGAGAATGAAAGAGAGAACAGCCGTTTTCATGGGAGCTAGTCTGTCAGTTATCCAGCCAAAGAAGGGACGGCCAAAACCATTGCAAAAAGCGAATGGAACAGCCAAAATCGTCAGAAGACTTGAAATTTCTGACTCGGATATTCCAGCGTTCTCTGCAACCTCTAAACCTACGGGTTTAGCTACTCCTATGGCCATCAGTCCGGCTAATGTTCCGATAGAATAACATACCCAAAGTGCATAAAAGCTTAAGGTCTTAACCATTTTGCTCCTTTCAAGCTCAATATTTGCAGTGGCCTTGGATTGAACAGGTTTCCAGGATGGAGGTTTCCAATCTGATTGTGGAAAACGAAGGAACATGGAGAAGGCAATAATCAACAGGAAGAACATTATTCCAAAGATCTTGAACATTGTAGAAACTCCGAGTCTTGCTGCAAGAAAATCGGCGAATGGTGAAACAATTGCAGCAGAGATTCCGAAGCCTAGGACGGTTAAACCTACCGCTAATCCCCTTCTATCAGGGAACCATCTTGCAGAAACTGTTATTGGACAGTTATAAGCTATCCCAACGCCGAGACCGCCGATCACTCCATATAAGAAAATGAGCATCATTGGCGAAGTTGATAACGATGCAAGAAACCAGCCTAAACCCACGAATATGGCGCCTATAACTGAAACTTTTCTTGGACCATACTTTTCGATGAACCTGCCCGTGAGGGGCATAACGAGGGCAAATACTAGTAGGAAAACTATGAAAGGTAGTTGCATTTCTGTGGCTGAAGCCTTCAAACCAAGCCCGTCTGGAGGTGGAGCCTCAAAGAACCTCTTTAAAGGCACAGCGATAACGCTGTAGGAATATATGGCTCCAAGGCAAAATTCTATAACTAAACCAGCAAAAACCATAAGCCACCTTGCCTTTTCAGGGGGCAATCCAAATAACCTTTCCACAGCCCATCACCATTCGTACATTCAGACGACTTTAATCCATTGGAAGCTTAGAACTTTAAGCAGTTTTACATAAAAAGATTTCCGCCTCTAGATTGATCCAGAATAATTTAAAAGTTAAGAGATCTCTGAAGCACTTGAGGGTTCTTAGGCTTTTAAAAGTAACACTTTCCCTATTTTGGGTTTTATATGATTGAAGACAAGCGAAAAATGCCATTAGCTTTTGTCCTCCTTTTATGGCGTAGCAGTAACAGCGTTTATGGCTGTAGTGTGCGAGTAAATAGCTTTGAGGGGATATCAACAAAAAGGTTTAGAGGAGCTATACTGCTCCTAAGCTTTGGCTAGGCGATGTAGCAGGTTTCCCTACAATGCATTTACTGTGAATTTAAAATGTGTGGGAAAAGATGGTCTTTACTCTTCTTCGTAGAACTCTTCATAGCTTGGCGGTGTTGGGCTTAATCCTTTACGCTCGCGGATCTGCCTTATAACATCAGCATGCATGGATTCGGGCACTGGTGCCCAGCGGCTGAACTGGGTTGCCCAGAAAGCTCTGCCCTGCGTTGACGATCTAAGCTCGTCAGCCATTCCAAAGGATTCAGCCACTGGAATTTCAGCCTTAACTATAACCATATCCTCCTCATTCGCCATGTCCAAGATCCTGCCTCTACGCTTCTGCACAAGCGAAATAACAGGGCTTACAAAATCGTTTGGAACCTTACAGTCGAAACTCATTATAGGCTCAAGAAGCTTAGGCTCGCTCATCAGGAAGGCACACCATATGGGGCGCCATGTCATTGGCAGAATCTGAGCTGGCCCACGGTGCACGGGGTCCTCGTGGATTAGGATATCTTCAAGGTTCACCTTTAACCCGTACATGGGTTCTTTAGCCAATACCCCAGTGTCAACAGCGTCGCGGAAGCCTGACTTGATATGATCAATAACTTCCTCCACGTATTGTCTTCCCTTGATTCTGTTCACAAGTATGTTTGCACCCTCGATAGCCACAACGTTGCGCGCATCCTCTGTTGACCATCCATACTCCTTTGTGAGAATCTTTTGTCTCTCATCGCGGGTCTGCATTTCATTTATTTTGCCAGTTTTTATGGCTTCTATAACATCTTCTGAAAGTTTTTCAACGGTTACCCAGAGCCTATTATGCTTGTTTGGACTCTTACCAAGCACAGGTGGGCCCTTGTAGTCGCGGCCTACAGTTTCACGGTAAATGACAATAGGCTTACTTATCTTAACCTTTAAACCTGCCTCCTGCATGCGGTAGGCTGTAACCTCAAGGTGAAGTTCACCCATGCCGCTGAGAAGGTACTGCCCAGACTCCTTGTCTATTTTGAAGTGGAGGTTCGGATCTTCAAGGGTGAGCTTATGAATAACCTTGTCGAAGAGAGGCAGATCCCTAACGTTTTCAGGTTCAACAGCCACGGTAACCACAGGGTCTGAAACATATTTAAGCGCCTCGAAAGGAACCGTTTCAACACCTTCTTCCGCAATGGTTTCTCCAACGCGGACGGATGGAAGCCCTGAAAGCGCAGCAATGTTTCCAGCTGGAATACGTTCCACAATCACTCTGTCAGCAGCCATGCTCATGTAAACTTGCTGTATTGTGCCTTTCATGCGGCTGGTTACGAGACGTATTATTTTGCCTCTTTCCACAGTACCGCTGAAAACCCGACCGATAGCAACCACACCGCTGTGGGGGTCAACCTCAATAGTTGTTATGCACATAAGAAGGGGTCCATTGGCGTCAACCTTACCCATTGCGAGGCCAACCGGGCTTTTGGGGTCTCCAGGCCATATTTGGGTTTGCCTATAAGGCTGAGCTTCCAGCGGGCTTGGAAGGTGTTCACAGAACATGTCAAGGATAGGTTCATATAATGGGGCCTTTTTGCTTAGGGCTTCAACCTTTCTTCCTATTTCGTCAGGATCACCTGTATAGGCGTCTATTATGTCGCGGAAGGTTATTCCCTTAGCCTTCATGTGGGGAAGGTTTAGACCCCACTTATGAAGGGCTGAACCAAAGGCAACTCGCCCATCTTCAACCTTAACTTGCCAGTCCTTTTTATGCTCTGGAGGAGCATACTTTTCTATTATGTTGTTCACCCTCAAAATTATCTTTGCAAATTTCTTCTGTATCTCCTCTGGAGTGAGTTTCAGTTCCTTAATCAGCCTATCCACCTTGTTTATGTAAAGTAAAGGTTTAACCCTCTCTCGAAGGGCTTGCATTAAGACGGTTTCGGTCTGAGTCATGGGACCCTCAACCGCGTCCACAACAACAAGGGCACCGTCAACTGCACGGAGGCTTCTAGTTACCGCGCCGCTGAAGTCTATGTGGCCCGGCGTATCGATGAGGTTTATGAGGTAATCCTGCCCCTTATACTCATGGACTAGGCTTATGTTGGATGCAAAAACAGTCATTTGCCTCTTCTGCTCAAGCTCCCAGGAGTCTAGGAAAAGTTTCTGTCCAGCAACCTGTTCGCTTATGATTCCAGCGGCGGCTAGTAGACTGTCTGAGAGTGTCGTTTTACCATGGTCTACATGGGCAATTATGCTGGTGTTCCTTATCCTTTCAGGAGTATTCATCAGCTTTACTATTTCCTCAATTTGCCTATAACGTCCCATAATTAACCCTCCACATTTTATCGAAGCATCCTCTTTTGTTGAACTTTAAATTCACTTTTATATTTAAACCCAGCATCAGTTTCCCTTTACAGAGACAGGCTACATGGATGTAAAAAATGCGTCATATTAACCTTTTGCATATAACCGATATTTAACAGATAGAAATGGAGACGAAAAGGAAAGATTAAACGTCTGACCATTTCTATAAGCTGTGCCTATGAGGGGAAGAATTTTAGCCTCGACAAGATTTAGGCAGACTGCTAAAATCATCGAAATAATGAAAATGAAGGAGCATATCCGCAACGTTGGAATAGTGGCGCATATAGACCATGGAAAAACCACGCTTACAGATTCTCTTCTAGCTGGAGTTGGGTTAATTTCGCATAAAATAGCTGGAAAGGCGCGGGTTCTTGACTATTTAGAAGAAGAACAGAAACGGGGAATAACTATAAAGACAGCGAACATATCGCTTCTGCATGAAACCAACGGAAAACAGTATGTAATTAATTTAGTGGATACCCCCGGCCACGTGGACTTTACAGGCAGGGTTACGAGGGCCTTAAGGGCCATAGACGGTGCTGTTGTGGTTGTGGACGCAGTTGAGGAAATTATGGCTCAGACGGAAACTGTTACTCGACAAGCCCTAGAGGAGAGGGTTAAACCAGTTTTATTCATAAATAAGGTTGATAGGCTCATTAGAGAGTTGAGACTTAACCCAAGCGAAATACAAGAAAAGCTGAAGCGCATAATACGCGAGTTCAACAATCTAATTGAAATTTATGGCGAGCCTGAATTTGTAGAATCTTGGAAAGTGGATCCCATAAATGAGAGTGTAGCTTTTGGATCGGCTTTAGACGGATGGGGCTTAACATTAAAGATGGCGCGGGAAAGGGGGATAAAATTTAGTGACATTATTGATGCTTACGAGAAAAATCGGCATGAAAGCCTTGAAACGTTCATTCCACTTCCCAGAGTTATCCTCGAAATGATTATTGAAAAGCTTCCAAACCCTATTGAAGCCCAAAAATATAGGCTGCCCAAAATATGGAAAGGCAATTTGAATTCTGAAGTTGGCAGGGCTATGATGGCATGTGATGATCGCGGACCTACAGTTATATGGGTGACAATGGTTCAGGCGGACCCGAATTTTGGGCTTGTCGCAACTGGAAGAATCTTCTCGGGAACCGTTAAGGCCGGCAAAGAGGTTTACCTTTTGAATTCAGGCGAAAATCATAGGGTAAAGCAGGTTTTCATGTACATGGGACCTTTCAAGGAATCTGTGTCCGAAATGAGTGCAGGCAACATAGTAGCAATAGCTGGGTTGGATTCCGCTAGAGCGGGTGAAACCATTATTGATGTGGCCTACAAGGATGAAACTGCACATTTTGAGCAGATAAAATATGTATCAGAACCCGTTATGACAATAACAGTTGAGCCTAAAAACCCGGCAGACTTGCCGCGTTTAATAGAAACCATGAGAAAAATTTCCATAGAAGATCCAAACATCCTCATCAGCATGAACGAGGAAACAGGTGAATATCTGCTCAGCGGGGTAGGGGAGCTCCACTTGGAGGTTTCTTTAAAATTTCTACGGGAATATGCTGGCGGGATGGAAATTGTAGCATCCAAGCCCGGCGTTGTTTATAGGGAAAGCGTCGAAGAAAAAGGGGCAACTGTTTCGGCGGAAAGCCCTAACGGGCAAAACAAGTTTTTGGTGCGAGTGGAACCCCTTGAAGAGGAGTTTATAAACCTCATTGGAAAAGGTGAAGTGGATAGAGAGCTCTTAATTGAAACAGGATGGGCTGAAACTGAGGCGAAAGGAATTCTTGCCATTGACAAGTCCGGGAATGTCCTTTTAGACCTGTCTGGAGGTATTCAAGGAGATGATGAAGTTAGGAAAACTGTGATCAATGGATTTATGTGGACATGCAGGGCCGGGCCATTATGTCAGGAGCCTATAAGAGGCGTAAAAATTAAAATTTTAGAGGCTAGAATTGCCGATAGTGTAGAGCATAGGGGAACAGCACAAATATTACCCGCGCTACACCACGCTATATTTGAGTCATTCTTGACGGCGAAACCTATACTTCTAGAGCCAATTTATAGAATTGAGGTGTCTGTTCCAGTCCAATGGCTTGGTGAATGCCTAAACATTATAAAGAAGAAGAGAGGCAGGGTATTATCATCAGAAATTAAGGGAATCTTAGCTGTTGTTAAGGCTTATATTCCAGTAGCGGAATCCTTCGGGTTATCAACGGAGATGCGTTCAGCCACTGCAGGCCGCGCCTTTTGGCAATGCACTTTCCACGGTTGGGAGAAAGTTCCAAAAGATTTAATGATGAAGATCGTGAAACAAATACGCGAAAGGAAAGGCTTGCCTATTGGAGGTCAATACGCCCAAAGCTGAAAATAAAGGGTAAGCGTGATTTTATGGAGGAAATTAAGCTTGACGACTATCAGCCCTTTGATTTAGAATCAACTCTATGTTGCGGACAAACGTTCAGATGGAGCAAAATCGGCGAGTGGTGGTATGGCACAGTTGGGGAAAGCGTCTTCAAGATTAGGCAAGTATATGGGAAACTTGAATTTGAAAATGCCTCCAGAAAAATGGTGGAGGAGTATTTCGGCCTAAAGGATAATTTGCAAGAAATTTTACGTCAAATAGCAAAAGATCAACACATGCAGAAGGTGGTTAGAACCGTTAAAGGTCTACGTATTTTAAGACAGAATCCATGGGAATGCTTAATCTCATACATATGCGCAACCTATAAGAATATACCTGCAATATCGCGGATGCTCCATTGTCTATGCAAAAAGTTCGGTGATAAGGTTTTATTTGACGGGTACGCCTTTTACACCTTCCCAGAAGCTGAGAGTCTAGCAAAGGCGGGTTTAGCTGATCTGGCTGAATGTGGATTGGGCTATAGGGCTAAATATGTCCTAGAAGCTGCCAAAAAGGTTTACAGCGGCGAACTGAATGTTGAAAACTTAAGGGTCAAAGGGTTCGAGGAAGCCAGAAAGGAGCTGGTCAGTTTAAAAGGTGTTGGTTTAAAGGCTGCGGATTGTGTGCTGCTGTTCTCCCTTGAAAAGCTGGAGGCTTTTCCGGTGGATGTATGGGTAAAACGCGCTTTAATAAGGCATTATGCAAGCCACTTTGACGGAAATTTTCTTCGGAGGATAGTCTCAAAAAGTTCCCTAACTATAAGGGAATATGAACTCCTAAGCTCTTTTGGGCGAAACTACTTTGGAAAGTTCGCGGGATATGCGCAGGAATACCTATACCATTTTGAAAGGCAAAACTTTAAATCAAACCCATTGCCTTGAGGGTTTCTGCGGACCTGCTTCCCTGAGTTGTTGCCATTGATATGGCCTCAGAAATAAGCCTCCTAGCAACATCGTAATTGCGTGTTTTCGCTTCTTCAAGAGCCTTTTGAAGCTTTTGAATTATTTCCCTGAGCTCCTCCATTTTGGTAGCATTAACTGCTATGCTAACCTCAAGCATCAAAGCGTTAAAGTATGCCTTTAGAAGTTTTTCAGCTCCAACGATTTCCTGTTCTTTCAAATTTTCAAGGAAATCTAAGAGGCTTGACGCCACTATAAGGCTTGACTTATTTTTTCGGTATAATGGAAGACGAGAAAATCCTTTCTTTGTTCATGCAAATTTATCCCTTCTCGGCTTTGGCTCTTGCCCTCCACCTTTCAAGTCTCTTCTGAACTTCCTCTTCAAGCTGCTCCTTTGATATGAGACGTCCCCTAACGAGAACCTCGTCCTTCAGAACTATACTTGGAACGCTCATTATCTGATGGGGTTGGGCTTCTTCTAAACCCTCCCGCGTGCCCATATTTACTTCTTTATAGGCTAAACCAAACTTCTGTGCAACCTCGGAAGCAATACGCTTAGCCAAGGGACAGATGGAACAGCTTGGCAGAGTGAAAACCTTCAACTCTAAGTCACAACTTGTCTCCATGATTCTAAAGTTTTACAGCCAATTCCTTAAAATTGTTTTGACACAGGGAATAGAAAACATTTAAATGGACTTTCAAAACGAATAATTTAGTGGCAAGTCTCTGGGCCCGTAGCTCAGCTAGGTTAGAGCGACAGGCTCATAACCTGTTGGTCGCCGGTTCAAGTCCGGCCGGGCCCACTCGTTTATGGGTTTTGAGGTCAGCTCTTCAGGCCTGCCTTAGTTATAAATATCCTTTTCAGGCAGCATAAACAGCGATTTAGCCAACAAAATCCTAATATAAAGCTTAAGTTGCCAGTTTCCTAGCGAGTAAAGCTGTTCTTTTTCCGAGCTCTCTACAGTTTTCAAGATCCTCTGTACTTGGACCTTCTATGGCTGCCACTCCATAATGTTTGTCGTCGGCCCTACCCTGCACTATCATCCCATGAATTAGCATGGCCTGAAGTATAGAAAGCAACGTTGTCTCCGCACCTGTGGCTGTTCCTCCGGAGCTTGTGAAGGCTGCGCCTACCTTGCCCTCAAGTTTCCCATGAATCTTTACAGACTCGTCTATGAGTGCCTTAATTTTAGCTGACATTTGCCCAAAATATGTGGGTGAACCGATCATTATTCCATCAGCATTTATAAGGTCTTCAAGGTTCGTTTTCTCAACCCTCTTAACAGTAACTTCCACGCCATCCACTTGCTTGGCGCCTTCGGCAACGGCCAAAGCCATTTTCTCCGTGTTTCCAGTTTTGGAGTCATAAATTATCAAGATCTTAACCATAATCCCACCCACATAACCTTCGGTTAAATTATGAAAATCAAATCCTTAAGCTTTACCAGAACAAGGGAGAAGACGGGATGTGGTTCGGGGGGAGAAAAACTACACCAAAGTGCCCGTCTTCTCCCTTAAGAAGGGCTTTAGGAACCGGACTTTTAAATTTTTCCTAACATATACTAATTGTTTAAGCGGAGTGCTTCAGCATCTTCGCCATTATCTATTAAGGCTGATGAAAGTTAATCCATATTTCATAAATTAACTCATTTATTATGGAACCTTGAAAGGATATTGACCGTATGTCAATTTTTCAGCACCAAATTCGCCTACAAGAACGGTGTCCTCAATCCTTATGCCTCCGAAGCCTACCAAATATATACCGGGCTCCACAGTCACAACGTTGCCGCTCTCAAGCTTATTCCTACTGTTCCGGCTGAGGGTTGGAGGTTCATGAATCTCTAATCCCACTCCATGGCCTAAGCCGTGAACGAAAAACTCGCCGTAGCCTGCCTCTTCTATGATTTTGCGGGCTGCAGCATCCACCGCCTTTGCCTCCACTCCGGGCCTAATGTTTTTAATGGCGCTTTCCTGCGCCAGTTTAACTATCTCGTAAAGTTTGCTTTGCTTATCTGACGGTGCTCCAACGACGAAAGTTCGAGTCATATCCGAACGATAATAGCGATATGCAGCGCCTATATCCACAACAACAAGATCGCCTTCTTGAATACGCCTATCAGTGCATCCTCCATGGGGATATGCAGATCTTGGGCCTGAAGCCACTATGGTTTCGAAGGCCGTTCCCCATGAGCCCCCCTGTCTCATGGCATATTCTATTTCAGCAGCAACCTCATATTCTCTAATGCCAGGCTTTATAACCTCATAGGCAGCTTTCATTCCCATCGAGGTTAGCTCCGCAGCCTTTCGCATGAGCTCAAGCTCCTCAGAATCCTTAACTCTTCTTAGCCCCCATATAATGGCGCTTTGCGGCTTAATTTTAGCCTCATTTTTAAGTCTTCCAGCAAGTATGCGGTAGTTTTCGACGTTTAACGTGTCAAAGGCCAGCATTCTAATTTTCAAGGTCTTAACATGCTCCGCAACTTTATCTATAAAATTTTCCTCACCCTTTACCAATTCAACTCTAAAATCTTTACATTCAGCCTTGGCCTGCTCATAATTGACGCTGTAGACGTATAACCTATTTTCGCCATCCTTTGGGATTAGTAGGCATGATGCCCCGTAAAACCCGGAAAAATATAAAATGTTAACCTCATTAAATAACAAGAAGCCATCAAAATCCTTTTCTTCAAAACTTTTCCTTTTCAAAATATCTATTCGCCTCAATAACTTCACCTTTAGGACAATATCGAAATACACGTTTATAAAACGCTTATCATCAAAATTCTGAGGCTGGAATTTAGCCTCCGCTTACAACAGATGTTAGAATTATGTGGTCGCCATTTTTCAGTTTCGTTCTAACTCCATCTAATTGGTTAATGAGGTAACCATTAACCGTAGCTATAAAGCCCTGCTTAAGATCCGTGTCTCCGGGCTCATAGACGGCTACTTTGAACGGTGCACCATATTTTTCAGCCAGCATGTTTAACAGGTTCTCTAAAAGGGCGCCTTCGGGGACCTCAAAGGTTTCCTCTCTCTCGCTGCCAATTAACTTTCTTATATGCCCAATATATTCAACTTTAACCCGCAAACATGATCCCCCGCCCATTAGTTCTCATTATTGTTAATATGAGAATGCTTTGATATATCTGTTTCACATAGAAGACATTTAAACATTTTAGATTGATGCAGATCTGAGAATTCTTATAGATAGATTAATATATCGAAAAACCCCTCATCATCAATTCAAAAGGGTTTGGAGGTAAAATGTGATGTGGTACGGCTATGCCGGCAGAATTCTTATTGTGGATCTGACAACGGGCAAGACACGAACGGAGCCGCTAAACGAGGATTATGCCAAAAAATATATTGGCGGCATAGGTCTCGGCATGCGACTATGGCTGGACCATACTCCGCCGGGGGTTGATCCCTTCAGTCCAGAAAACGCACTGGTGCTGGCGACAGGTCCAACATCGGGTTCCATCTGGCCTACTGGTGGGAACGGTCATGCTATTGTGGCAAAGTCTCCAGAAAGTTATGGAATATCTGAATCTTTATCCCATGGCTCATTCGGAGCTGAACTAAAAAGGGCTAGATATGATGCTGTCATATTTAAGGGCAAAGCTGAAAAGCCTGTCTATGTCTGGATTGACGATGATTCCGTTCAAATTTTAGATGCAGCACATTTGTGGGGCAAATCCCCGCAGGAAACTGAGGATGCAATAAAAGAGGAGCTCGGGGACTTCTACATAAGGGTTGCATCAATAGGTCCGGCTGGAGAAAAGCTTGTCCGAATAGCAAACATAATGAATGAAACTTCAAGGGCTGCTGGCAGAACAGGTTTAGGCGCCGTTATGGGTTCAAAGAAGCTGAAGGCCATAGCGATGAGGGGGACCAACGATGTTAAAGTTGCCAAACCAGATGAATTTCTAGAATTTGTAAAAGAGTTCCATGAAAGGATGAAAGGCCCGGCCACAAAGAAGTACCGAACATTAGGCACTCCAGAAAACGTTCTAGTGCATAATGCACTGCACTGCATGCCAACGAGAAATTATAATAATGCACATTTTGAAGGAGCCGAAAGGGTAAGTGGAGAACTTCTGAACGAAAGGTTCGTGGCGAAGATTATTGGATGCAGTTCCTGCGCCATGAGATGCGAGCACGTTTGCGTTGTTAAGGAAGGCCCGTATAAGGGCGCCATGTCTAGGGTTGAGTATGAGCCACTTTGGGCTTTAGGGCCCTACTGTGGAGTGGACAGGCTTGACGCCATAATCAAAGGAAGTGAAATCTGCAATTATTATGGCATGGACTCAATAAGCGCAGGAGTAATTGTCGGCTTCGCCATGGACTGTTATGAAAACGGCATATTAACCGAGAAGGATATGAATGGAATAGAGGCCAAATTCGGCAATCATGAAGCGTTGGTAAAGCTTCTCGAAATGATGGGGAAGCGTGAGGGGATAGGCGACATCCTCGCTGAAGGAGTGAAAATAGCCGCTGAGAAGATAGGAAAAGGCGCGGAGAAACTAGCCCAGCACATAAAGGGAGTTGAGGTTACAGGCTATGACTTGAGATGCCTTAAAACGGCGGCCTTAGGCTATGCTGTATCATTTAGAGGGGCCGATCATAATAGGCATGGCAGCTACGCCTTCGATGTTAAGGGCAAATTCAACAGACTAAAATATGAAAAGGGCAGAGCAAAATTTGTTAAGGACATAGAGGATGTCTACACAATAATTGACTCCATGATTGTATGCAAGTTCTCAAGAGGCACATACTACAAGGAATTAGAGGACTTCGCTAAGCTCTATACCATTGTAACAGGAATTGAGACTACCCCTGAAGAGATGCGCCTTAAGGGTGAGAGAATAAACAACCTTGCAAGAGTCATAAATGTCAGAGAAGGTTTCAGCAGAAAGGATGATACGCTACCATGGAAGGTTATGAACTATCCGGTGCCCGACGAGGGACCATCAAAAGGAGCATATGTAAGTCAGGAAGAGCTGAACATGATGCTGGACGACTACTATGAAGTTAGAGGTTGGACAAGAGATGGCATACCAACACCAGAGAAACTTAAGGAACTAGGCATGGACGACCTGACCTCTATAGTGGAGGCGAAAATCAAGAGGAACTAGGAGGAGAAGCATATGGTAAAGATTCATGAAAGGAAATTCGTTTCCGTGGATCCAGAAAAATGTGTAGGATGCCAAGTCTGCGAGTACATATGCGCATGGACCAAGGAGAAGGCATTCAACCCATTGAAATCTAGAATAAGGGTTGTAAGGCTAAATCCGTTAGTCAATGTCTCATTAACTTGTAGGCTCTGTGAGGATCCGCCATGCGTGGCCGCATGTCCCAGAGACGCGTTGAAACAATCAGATGCGGATGGAACAATAATAGTTGATGAAGATAAATGCAATGGATGCGGCTGGTGTATTGAAGCCTGCGACTTCGGGGCAATCACACTACATCCAGATAAGAAGGTCGTATTTGTCTGTGACCTTTGCAAGGACAAGCCTGACGGCCCCCAGTGTATAAAATGGTGTCCAGAAGAAGCATTGGATCTGGTTTCAACAGATGTCCTTGCCCAGAAATCCAGAATGGCGTCCACAAAGAAGCTTTTAAGGGAACTCTTAAAAGCTGCTCCGACAGCCTGAATTCTCCATCTTTACCTTTTTCCTTTTTCCATGCATCATCAAGTCTTTAATTCTTTCTTAAACTTTTGAAGGCTCAGATCTTTCAAATTTAAATCGAACTATTAAGGAAGGACAGCGAGTAGGGTTTTTGAAACTTCTTCTGCTGAAACTTCAACCTCGGGTGATAATCCCTCTCCGAAATCCGTGTTCTTGGGCTGTATCAGAAGCAAAACTATTTTGGCCCCCGTTGTTCCAGCCAGATAATCGCAGAAAACTCTAAGGGGGAGTATATGAGTGGAAAACGCTGGAAAATTTTCCAGCACATTCGGACTGAAAAGTTTTGCTTCCCCAGGCTTTGCGTTTAATAGCGCAGCATCTACTATTAGGATGTGTGTTGGATTGAAGTTGACTATTTCGTGGATGTAACTTTCGGGAGCAGTTTCACATTCGATGAGATAGACTTTTTCTGAAACCTTTCCCTGTAAATGCTGAACTATTTTAACGCCTACATAATCGTCCATACGTATGGGATTTCCTATTCCAACGATCACAACCCTTTCCGCGCCGGATAGCCAAGGCTTCAGCTCTTTTTCCAATTTGCTTTTTATCAAGAAAATCGCCAGGGGCAGAAGAAAAAGAGGGATATCGGAGCTTATCTCTGCACGATTTTAATCAGTTTCCCATTGCTGCCATAGATTTCTAATGTAAGAGGCATTTGGCCCACAGCAAAGTGGGTGGCGCATCCGAAACATGGGTCGTAGGCTCTGAAGGCCATTTCCACCATATTAAGCAAGCCTTGGTCAACCTTGTCTCCGTGAATTAAGCCCTTAGCCGCGTTCCTCACTGACATACTTATGGAGGGCACATTATTTACCGTGGCAACAATTAGGTTAACATCCTTAACAAGGGCGTTCTCGTCTAAGACGTAATGATGGATAAGGGTTCCTCTAGCAGCCTCGACTACGCCGACGCCTTCGCCTGGTTTGCCGGGCTTATTCCTAACATTTGTGCTTGTTATTTCCGGGTCTTTGACGAGTTCAACAGCCCGCTCAGAGGCGTAAAGTAGCTCGATGAGCCTTGCCCAATGATAAGCCAAGGTTGAATGCACTGGTTTGCCGCCCAAGGTCTTGTACATGTTTTCGTATTCCTCTTGGGCTAAAGGTGTGGCCATGCCCTCAGCCGCATTAAGCCTTCCCAAAGGGCCGACACGGTAGGCTCCGCTTTGGGGACCATCCACGAAGCCTTTCCAGCCAACCTTTTTAAGGTATGGAAGTTTCACGTAGGTCCATGGCTCCACATGCTCGGCGATATGCTCCAAATAGTTTTTAGCCTCAAATTTGGCGAATTCCCTGCCTTCGGGGTCTACAACCCTTATCTTGCCGTCATAGAAGTTCACTTTGTTGTTCTCGTCAACCAAGCCCATATAGTATGTACGCAAGGTATAAGCGTCGCTTTTAATAAGTTCAACATATTTTGTGTTTTTCAGAACAATGTCGTGGAAAAGCTTCAAAGAGAGTTTTGCAAACTCAACAGCGGATTTTGCCATCTTCTCAATTTCCTGCCTGTTCTCCTCGCTTAATGGTTTAGAAATACCTCCGGGCAATCCGCAGACTGGGTGAGTAGCCTTTCCACCTATGATTTCGGTTATTCTCTGCCCATAAGCCCTATGCTTAATAACCTCCTTAACGATGTTTAAGCCAGCCTTCTCAATAACGCCTAAAATGTTGCGCTTTTCAGGCGGCACATCTGGCCCAACAATAAAGTCTGGTCCGCCCAAGTAGTAAAAGTGAAGCGTATGATCGTATATGTAGTAGCCACAGTACATTAGTTCGCGGAGCTTTTTAGCTGGTTCTGGCGGTTCAACATTGAACGCTGCGTCCAAAGCCTTTGTTCCAGCCATGTGATGGGCCACTGGGCAGACGCCGCAGATTCTGCTGGTCAAAAGAGGCATGTCCTCGGCTTTTCGTCCAATACAAAATCTTTCGAAGCCACGGAGCTCCGGAACTTGCAGGTAAGCGTTTTCCACTTCTCCAGCATCGTTTAGGAATATGGCGATTTTGCCATGTCCCTCAAGTCTTGTAATTGGGTCTATGATTATTTCCTTCATTCACGAATCACCTTCCTCCGCAATATTGAGGCTGGTAGAGCATACATGTAGAAGGTTCCAACAGGGTCCTTTATCTGTTCGATCAGTTTTTCAACTTCCTCCTCCGTGTATTTTTCTCTCTCCTCTTCTAGGCCAAGTATTGAGGCTAGAGCGCTTACCATGGCTGCACCCTGCTCAAGGACGTTTGGACAGGGCCCGCCACAGCCTGTGCATGGCATATCAGCTTTTAGGCATCTGGCTCCGCATCCGCCCCTCGTGGCTGGACCCATGCAGATGATTCCTTGCTCCAGCAAGCATTTTTCAGGATCTGCGATCTTCTCGTAGACACGGTATACTCGTGATATTTTCTTGTTCTCCTTCTTTTTGGAGCATTCGTCGCAGACCGACTTTAAGGGTGCAAGCACAGAGCCTTTTGGCGGTAGCTCGCCCTTAGCAATGGCCTCCAAAGCGAATATTGTGCGTTCCACTGCTGGTGGGCAGCCTGGCACGTAGTAGTCAACATCCACAGTCTGGTCAAGAGTTCTCACAGTGTCATAAAATTCTGGAATTTCCAGTACGCCCTCTTTAACATGTACTTTCGGTTGGGGTAAAACGCCGTTTGGATTGTCTGTTGAGAAGGTTCTGGCGTAGACTTTTTCGAAGATCTCCTTCTTGTTATGGAGATTAGCCAATCCTGGGACGCCACCAAGGTGGGCACATGCGCCGTAAGCCACAAGAATCTTTGACTTCTGCCTCAGGAGTTTCGCCATATGCTCCTGCTCGCTGTTTCGGATTCCGCCGTTGAAGAAGCAAACGTCAATGTACTTGTCCGGCATGGCTTCAACATCCCTATATTTTACGTCCATAGCCACTGGCCAAAACACGATATCGGCGATTTGCACCACGTCGAGGATCTTCTCGTTAATGTCTAAGACGGCGATTTCGCATCCGCCGCAGCTGGCTGCCCAATAAAACGCGAATTTTAGTTTTTGTTTCTCCATATTTTACACCTTAACTATCTGGTTTAATAGTTCAGTTGGCTTAACCCTAAGCTCGTTTAGGGCCAGCTCTTCTGGCGAGAGGCCCATGGCTAAGCCTAGAAGTTGCGGGTAATGGAGAACTGGCAAATTGAATTTCTCGTTAAATGCCCTTTCTATGCGGGGCTGGTTTAGGTCGAACATTATGTGGCAGAAGGGACAAACGGTTATAAGCGCCTGGGCGCCAACATTTCGAACATTGTTGAGCTTTTCCCTGGCCATGCTGAAGGGTACATCCTCATTAACGCCTATTATTGGGTTTCCGCAGCATTCAGTCTCATTCATATAATCTAAGCATTCGGCGCCAGTCAGCCTAATCAGTTCTTTAAGGGTTGCGGGGTTCTCAGGGTCGTCTCGTCCCACATATTTACGTGGTCTCAAAACGTGGCATCCGCTATGCTGTGCCACACGCAGCCCAGTCAGGGGTTTGGTTACCGCATTCTTTATCTTTTCGAAGCCTACATCCTCCGAGAGCACGTATATTAGGTGTTTAACATCCGTGGTGCCTTTAAACTCCATGCCGACCTCCTTAAGATAACCGTTAATCTTCTCCCTGAGTTTCCTATCCTCTTTTAGAACTTTGTTGGTTTCGTTTAGGCTGCAGAAGCATCCATTGCAAAGCGCCATTATTGGTAAGCCAACCTTCTCAGCTATGCATATGTTCCTAGCGGCAAGCGTTAACATCAAATCGTGGTTTATAACGTCCATCGGGTAGCCGCAACAGTTGTATTCGGGCATTTCAACAATTTCCACGCCAAGTTTGGCGAGCACTTTTCTGGCTGAAATCTCGTAGCTTGAAAGCCTATAGGGTATTACACATCCAGGAAACAACAAATATTTGGGATTGCTCATTTACTCTCCACCTTCGCAATAGTTTGAACCTTTTCAATTAGGCGGGCTGAACCAGTAACCTCGAAAATCTTCATAACGTCCTTCACGTTTGGCTTTGGAAGCGGAGGCAGCCCCTGCTCAACCCTTTTTTGTAGACGCGACTCCGGAATCTCGTAGACAAAACCACTTTTCATCAGGTTTGTGGCTAACTCTTTATAGACTAATGGGAGAATGTTTTTGTCTTCGACAGCCATGTTTCGAAGGACTCGAACTATGCCGGCGATTTCCACGCCTTGGGGACAGTGATCCACGCATGTAAAGCATGATGAGCAAAGCCATAAAGCCCTGTCCAGCAAGAGCCTATCTTTTAGACCCAGCTGAACCATGCGGGCTATTCTTCTGGGCCTGTAAAACTCGCTGAATCTTGCTATGGGACAGTCAGCTGTGCATGTTCCACATTGGAAGCAGGCCATTATTTTTTCTGCACCGTGCATCTTACTCATTTTATACTTAAATTTAGGGTCAAGCTCCTCGGCCTTTATTACCGGCGGGGCATATTCTTGGGCTTCACTTTTAGTTTCGCTCATTTCTTCGCCTCCATTTTTAACGGGTTTGGACCAAGCTTCTTAATTTGTTCAACCATATCTCTAACTACGGCTGCGAATTTGTCTCCCTCACTTGCGGAGATCCATTCCAGTCGCACACGTTCTGGTTCTATCCCAAGATCTTTAAGCACCCTCTTTAATAGCATTACCCTTCTCAGAGTCTTAAAATTGCCGCTAATATAGTGGCAGTCCGAGGGCAGGTGGCATCCAGCCACTAGAACTCCGTCAGCGCCGTTTTTTAGGGCTTCGAGTATGAAGGCAGGGTCTATTCTTCCGCTGCACATGACGCGTATAATGCGGATGTTTGGTGGATATTGAATTCGGCTTACGCCGGCAAGGTCTGCGCCTGCATAGGCGCACCAGTTGCAAAGGAAACCTATAATTTTAGGTTCAAAATCCTTTTGTTCGGTCATGCGGCTGCTGCCTCCATCTCCTTGATTATTGCCCTAACTTGGGCTTGGATTTCTTCGGTTGTAAAGTGTCCGAGGTTTATAGCCTTTGTTGGGCATGCTGTTCCGCAGACGCCGCAGCCCTTGCATAGGGCTTCAATCACATGTGCGACTGTTTCGCCATCCTTATCCTTCATTTCAATTGCGCCGTAGGGACATAGAAATTCACATATCCTACATCCACTACATAAACCTTCATCTACACTAGCCACTATTCCCTCCATTTCAAGGGCCTTCTTAGACAATATTGTAGCCGCCCTCGCCGCGGCTGCACATGCCTGCGAGATGCTTTCATCAATGAATTTCGGCGAATGAGCCATGCCGCATAGGAAAACACCGTCCGTCTGGAAGTCCACAGGCCGGAGCTTCATGTGAGCCTCTAGGAAGAAACCGTCCTTCGTTAATGGCACTTTTAGCATTTCGGCTATTCGCTTATTGTCTGGGTTTGGAATTGTTGCAGCGCTTAAGACTACGTAGTCCGGCTCCAGCTGAACTTCCTGTTTTAGCACCGGCTCGTAGAATGTTACCTTCAGCCGGCCATCCTCTTTTGTTACTTCCGGTTTCTTTTCATCTGAGTAGTTTATGAATATAACGCCTTTTGATGCTGCCTCCCGGTAATATTCCTCCTTAAAGCCGTAACTCCTAACATCCTTATAGAGAACGTAAACGTCAGATTCTGGGTTTAACTCCTTAATTTTCAAAGCGTTTTTGATTGCTTGTCCACAGCATATACGCGCACAGTTTGGGCGTTCCTCATTCCTTGCGCCTACACACTGTATCATAACCACTTTCTCAGCTTTGAATTCTCCTTTAGCGATTTTCTCCTCCAGTTCATGCTGGGTTATAACGTTGGGGTCAACGCCGTACAAGTATTCTTTAGGCTTATACTCAACAGCTCCTGTTGCAACAATGACTATGCCATGTTCAATTTCTCTTTCTTCGCCATTGCTAAGCCTGATCTTTGATTTGAAGTTGCCGACGAAGCCGCTTACATCCACAACCTCAGCGCCCAAATAAACGTGTATCAGCTTATTTTCGGTGACAGCTCTAACGAGTTTTCGCAAGTATTCTTGAGGGTTATCGCCCTCAAGTAGATAATAGATGTTTCGCAATTGCCCGCCAAGCTCTTTCTCGCGTTCCACAAGGTGAACTTCAAAGCCTTGGTTGGCTAATTCCAGCGCTGCAGTCATTCCTGAAACTCCGCCTCCGATAATAAGCCCTACTGGAGTAACGTTGACCGTCGGGTTTTTCAATGGTTTCAGAAGCCTGGCCTTTGCGACAACGGAGCGGACAAGGTCTTTAGCCTTTTCAGTAGCTTCTCTAGGCTCATGCATGTGAACCCAGCTGCACTGGTCCCTGATGTTGACCATCTCGAAAAGGTATGGGTTTAAGCCAGCCTCGCGAACGGTTTCTCGGAAAAGCGGCTCATGGGTTCGCGGGGTGCAAGAGGCCACAACCACGCGGTTTAGGCGGTATTCCTTGATTTTCTCCTTAATCCTCTTCTGGGTGTCATCTGAACAGGTGTAAAGGTTCTCTTCAGCGTAAACAACGTTTGGAAGCTTCTTGGCGTATTCTACAACCTCTGGAACATTTATTACGCCGCCGATGTTTATGCCACAGTGGCATATGAAAACGCCTATGCGGGGCTCTTCTTGGCTTACATCACTTTCGGGCGGATACTCCTTAATGGTGATAAGCTTACCCCTCTCGGGCGCTATTATCGCCATGGCTTTCGCTGCGGCGCCACTAGCCTGCGCCACGCTTTCGGGAATATCCTTCGGCGAGCTAAAGGCTCCGCAGACGAATACGCCGGGCTTTGAGGTTTCCAGAGGCGTGAAGGTGCTGGTTTCACAGAAGCGGTACTTGTTAAGCTTTATTCCCAAAGCTTCAGCCAGCTTCTCCACATCCTTTGGAGGCTGCATCCCCGTTGAAAGTACAACCATGTCGAATTCTTCAGTTCTCGGAGTTTCATCCTCGCCTACGTATTGAACAAACAGATTGCCGGTCTTAGGGTCTTCAGTTATGCTGGCAACCCTTGAACGCACGAAGCGTATGCCATACTCCTCTTTAGCCCGCTTATAATAAGCGTCAAACTCCTTTCCATAAGCGCGTATATCCATATAGAAAATTGTGCAGTCCAACTTTGTGGGCACATGCTCCTTGGCTATGATTGCCTCTTTAATGCTGTACATGCAACAAGCAGCTGAACAATAATTGTTTCCAAGCTGTGCATCGCGGGAGCCAACACATTGAACAAAGGCGATTTTTCGCGGAATCTCACCATCCGAAGGCCTTAAAACAATCCCACCGTAAGGTCCAGAAGCGCTTAATATGCGTTCAAACTCTATGCTAGTCACAACATTTGCATAACGCCCATAACCATACTCGCTCTTAAGCCGTGCATCAAACGGTTCAAAACCCGGGGCCAAAATCACAGCGCCAACATTTAGAACTATTTCGCTGTCCTTCTGGTCGTATTCAACAGCGTTAGCCTTACAGACCTCTTGGCATGTTCTGCATCCAATGCATTTTTCACGATCTATCTTGAAGCGTAATGGTACAGCTTGGGGAAATTCCACATAGACTGCACTTCTGTCCGTTAAGCCCTTATTGTAGGTGTCTATAGCTTCAACTGGGCATTTTTGAGCACAAAGTCCACAGCCGTTGCATTTCTCCTCATTTATGTAGCGGCTTCTCTTTCGAATTTTCACTTCGAAGTTTCCAGCTTCTCCGCTTAAGCCTAGCACTTCGCTGTTAGTAATCAAAGAAATGTTCGGATGTCTCCCGGCAGCAACAAGCTTTGGAGCCAAAATGCACATGGAACAGTCGTTTGTTGGGAAAGTCTTGTCAAGCTGAGCCATGACGCCGCCGATGCTTGGCGACTGGTCGACCATATATACCTTGAATCCTGAATCAGCTAGGTCCAGAGCCGCCTGTATCCCAGCAACGCCTCCGCCCACAACAAGAACCGCCCCAACTTTTCCTTCAGCCATCCTTTATTGCACCTCCAAAGCCTTGTATAAGGGCGTGTAACCTTCAACATGATCAAGGGCCATCATACCCTTACGCCTCATGTTGGTTATATGCCTCAAAACGGCAGAAGGCTTGATTCCAAGAATTTCAGCCAATTCCTTTACGGAGCGGGGCTTAATCTTTGTCAAATAGTGGATCTTGTAGCGTATGAACTCCGCTCTGACAATGTCATCTAATAAAGCGTCAAACTGCTCTTCCGGGATCTTCTCGCCGTAAGCGTTCATAAACTCTGTCAGCTCCTTCTCCCTTCCAAGGAGAACGCGGAGTCTAAAGGCTGAGGCTGCCTCCTTAGCCGCCTTGAGATTGGCCAAAAGCCCCTCTCTCCCAAGTGTTGGGTTTCTAAGCTTCCAAATTTCTACGGAAAACTCCTTGGCGTAGTGGCTGAATCCTTTGTTCTTTAGGGGCGAGATTAGCATAAGCTTTAACCTTTCAGGCTCAAGTCCAGTCAAAGCCAAAAGCTTCTTCAACATTTTGACGGCTCGTTCAGCGTGGAGGTTTCCATTGACAAAGTGGCAGTCTGGAGGCCTGCATCCGACAAGTAAGACGCCATCAGCTCCATTAATGAAGGTATCAATAACTAGCGCTGGATCCATCCTTCCAACACACATAACGCGGATAATGTTAACATTGTATGGGACACTTATTTCCTCTTCGCAGAAAGCCCAGTTACACATGAAACAGACAATTTTTGGCGGTTTAGAAGGCTCCATTCTATATCACCTCTTCAAAGCTGTTAAAACCATGGTTAAAACCTGTTCATCGGAAAGCTTCTTCATGGATATGGCTCTTTCAGGACATCTCGCGGCGCAGAGTCCGCAGCCCTTGCATAGGTCCTCATTCACATGTGCCACGCCCTTCTCATTCTTCTTAATGGCTTCAACTGGACATACAACCGCGCAGATGTTGCATCCTACACATTTGCCCTCGTCAACGACAGCCTTGTCGCCCTCGCATAGTTCCATACTTGCAAGGCATTCTGCACATGGACCACAACCCAAACAGCGAAAAGCCTCAAATCTGGCTTGACGCTTCAACCTTTCAAGATATTCCCTCGCCTCCTCAAAGCTTAAGTGAGGCTTCTCAATGGGAGCATCATATCTTCGCTCCTTCTTCTCCAACAACCGCCAATCCTTAACCCAAGTAGTTTCCTCAATCCTCTCCCCATCCCTATCCTTCCGCAGGTCCCAGCCCCTCAAATAACGGTGTATAGAGACAGCAGCACGCCTTCCAGCGCCAACAGCCTCAATGATGCTTGCAGGGCCAGTGGCAACATCTCCGCCAGCAAAAACTCCTGGAATATTAGTTTCAAGGGTTAAGGGGTCAACTTGCAATGACGGCCCACGTTTCTCCTTGCTTAACAGCTCCGGCGGCAAAACAGATGTTTCAACCATTTGCCCCAGGGCTGGAATAACCGTGTCCACTTCATATTGATGCTCTGAAAAGGCTATAGGTATTGGACGCCTTCTTCCATTCTCATCGGGCTCGCCGAGGCGCATTCTTAAGCATTCAACAGCCTTAACCCGCCCGTTTTCACCTATAATCTGCTTAGGAGCCACCAGGAAATAGAACTTTATTCCATCCTTTTCGGCTAGCTCCACCTCATGGGGAAGTGCAGGCATTTCCCCACGAGAACGCCTATAAAGAATCATGACCTCCCTAGCGCCTAGTTTTTTAGCCATTCTTGCAGCATCAATGGCTGTGTTGCCGCCACCAATAACAGCAACCCTTTCGCCAACGGCGATTTTCTCGCCGAGAGCAATGGCCCTCAAAAAGTCTACCGCATTTATTACACCATCCAAGTCTTCGCCTGGAACATTCAATTTCATGCCAAGTTGAGTGCCGATAGCAAGAAAAACAGCTTTATACCCGTCTTTTTTCAAGCTTTCAAGGGTTATGTCTTTTCCGAATTCCACTCCAGTCTTAATTTCAACACCCAAATCCTTTATGTAGGCTATTTCGTTTGCAACAACAAACTTTTCAAGGCGGAAGTCAGGTATACAATATCGCATCATCCCGCCAGGTTCAGCCATACGCTCAAAAACCGTTACTGGATAGCCGAGCTTGGAAAGCTCGTAGGCCGCTGCCAGTCCAGCTGGGCCAGCACCTATTATGGCAACTTTTTCACTATATTTCTTTGGCACTGGTTTAGCTATGACTCTTCCCTGTTCATGTTCAATGTCCGCTACAAGCCTTTTCAAGGAGCGTACGGCCACAGCTTGGTCAAGGTTAACCCTTGCACATGCATCCTCACATGGGCTAAAGCAAACCCGCCCGCAAATGGCCGGAAAGGGCAAATCCTTCCTTATGACTTCAACAGCTTCCTTGAACTTCCCCTTTTGGATAAGAGCAACATAGGCTTGAACGTTGACATGGGCTGGGCATGCCGCTCTACAAGGCGGTAATTTCCTTACTTCTTGGGAGAGTTTTTCCGTCAAATGTATCAACCTTCTTAGAAGTGTTTAAATGTAAAATCCGATATATTTATCCACCTAAACCAAACTTGACATAAAATATAACTTAAAAATTAACATATAAATAACATATAAATTGTGAACTGGACAATTCACTTAATTTTCCATCAAGCTTGATAAGCAAGCTGCATTCTCTGGAGCCTAAAGATCTTTTAATTCCTCTACAAGCATCAAGCATTTTTTGGTTTAATCCCTATTATTAAGCCATCCCCATATAGGACTTTCATTCACTAAGCAGGGCTTATCTTGGAAGATAAGCCTAAAATAAATAACAAACGCGCTTATGCTTGTGAGTTAAAGAAAATTCAGTTTATAAAAGGTTTAATGGAGAAAGGCATGCGCGTGGTAAGTCAAAGCTTAAGTTAATATAAGGATCTCAGAAAACAAAGTTTCAGCACGTTTAAAGGAGATGCCGCTTCAATGGCATAATCTAATGCGTGGATAAATACCATGTACAACGCTTCTTTCTGTCAGCACACCCCAATTTTGGCAATTTTCCTTCATCCATGTACCAGCCAAAATCAGGACAAGAGACCCATACAGATTCATCGTCATATTTGATGGTATAAATATTATGAACTTTCCCATTTGAACAAACACGTTTTCTCATTCCAATAACTTTAGGTTTGTCGGGCTTTACCTTTTTTACAAGTTCAATCTGAACACTTTTTATATAATTCATTTTTCATCATAATTTGTATACAATTTTTGTTATATATGGATATTCATGTTAAATTTAGCGTATATTTGGCATAAAATTTTTAAAAATTATTCTTCTATTTAAGTTCGGTACACTTGTTATGATCATTCGTCCAAAGTGTAAATAAAACATTTAACATTAAAGCACCTTAAAATTTGGGATAGAAAACGGGGGGCTATGATGGACTACTCGCGGAGTCTTCCCTCAAGTTTGCTTACCCACTTGTTGTACTCTCTAGCACTTAACAGACTATTTAGTTCCTCTTCCAATACTAGGGAGTTTTTGGGCTTAATCTCTACAATCCAGCCTTCGCCATAGGGATCCTCATTTATAAGGTAGGGCTTATTCTTCAACTTTTCATTAACCTTCACTATTTTGCCACTAACTGGCGCGTAAAGGTCGAACATAAACATCCATGTTTCTGCAACGCCGAAGGGCTCCATTTTGGCTATTTCCTTCCCAACAGGGTCTGTCATTATGTTTGCTATGCCTTTGAGATGCCTCTGAGCGTAGTCTGAAACACCCACGCGAATGTTTCCTTCAGGTGTTATTTGAGCCCATGTGTGCTTCGGCGTATATAGTAGCTGTTCTGGTATGGCCAAAAGTTCCTCGCGCTTAGCGGCTGGAATTCCCTCCGCCCGTATGAGCTCTTCTATGCGCAGTCTTATAGCTTCTGACACGAACTCGGATATGCTGCGGTATCGTCCTGTTCTGATGAGCCTCTCGATTTCTTTTATTAGTTCTTGCCTTATGCTTACGGTTTTCCATTCAGACATTTTATATCAACCTCCTTTACATCTGCGCGATATATAGAATAAAACGAAAGATATATATCTCACGTAAATAGAAAATATAGAATAAATAAATGTGTTAAAGTAAAAATGGTAAATAGGGATGCCCATGGAAATAAGAAAAGTTCAAAGAGTTGGGCGTTCAACGATGACTGTTTCGCTTCCAAACGAGTGGATTAAAGAACAAGGCATAAAACCACGAGACCTATTATTTATAATGCCCGAAAGAGACGGTTCCCTAAAAATAATGCCTAGACATATAGCCCAGAGAGAAGAAGCCGAAGAATACGTTGTGAATGCTGACGTATGCAACGAGCCCGGAATGCTTGAAAGAATAATTGTTGGAAGCTACATTCTGGGGCGAGACGTTATACGTATAACCTCCACAAGCCGCATTGGGAAAAACCACATAGACGAGGTGCGAAGAATAGTTCAAAAGCTAATAGGGCTCGGCATCCTTGAAGAAACCCCAAAAAGCATCCTCCTGCAGTGCTCCATTGATTCCACAAAGTTTAAGCTTGACATGCTTATTAGAAGGCTTGCATTAATAGCTTCAACAATACTTTCTGAGGCAATGCAGGGCTTCAAAGAAAAGAATTACGACATTGTTGAAGAAGCCATTGCACGGGAAGACGAAGCGGACAAAATATACTATTTGGCCGTGCGTCTGCTACTGTCTGCTCAGGTTAAGCCCGCAATAGCCGAGGAAGTGGGCATGGTGGACGTACTTTTTATACCAGCTGCTAGGCTTATACTACAATATTTGGAGTTGGTCGCGGACTATTCTGAATACCTTGCCAGAGAAGTTCTTGAAATGGAAGTTTACAGAAGTAGGCTTCCTGAAGGTATTGTTAACAAAATATTCAATTTAAGCGAGTTAACTCAAACAATTCTCCAGAAGTCTATTGAATGCATTTTCACAAGGGATCTGAAAGTTGCAAACCAGCTTTTAGAGATGAGGAAAATGCTTGACACAGATTCAAACAGACTCATGAGAGAAGCACCAGAAATCCCCTACATCCGCGCAATTCTCTCATGTTTAGGTAAAATAGCCGACAAAGGTGCAACAATTGCTGAAATAGCCATAAACAGGGCCTTAGAAGATCCAAGTAAGTATGTTAGCGACGTTGTTCGAGTAGTTAAGCATGTTAGAAGCTTGCCATTGACTATTGGAAAGAAGTAACTTTTAAGAAGTATAAGGCATGGTTCAGCCATGTTTAGAGTAACAAAGTTAATAGGATGAAATAATAATTATTATTTTAATTGAGGAAGACGTCATGGATGATTTTGAAGAAGCTATACGCAATATAGACGTCTTCTGTAAAGTTTTAGCTAAAAAGCTAGTTGAGAGCCTTAAGGAGGAGGAAAATGGCGAATTTAAAAAGGAGAATCCCATAGATCCCATGGAGAAACTATTAAAGAGAAAATATGTAATCGAAGAAAGGTTTGAGGAAAACCCGACAGTCAAATACTTTATTCCACTTCCCCATCTCGAGGAGCCGTTAATAGATATTTTTGAAGATGAAAACTATGTTAAGGTTTTAGTACAGTGCCGCTGTAGGAGTCAGCGAGTGAGAGTTAACAAGTTTGATGATGGCTTACAAATATGCTTAGAGAACAATTGTTGGAAGCTTAACCTACCCGTTGAACAGCTTCAAGTTGAAAACATGATAATGAAATGTAACAACAATGAAGCATTGGAAGTTGAAATTCCAAAACTGAAAACAACTGTAAATTAAGTTAATGCTATACGGTTACGCCCTTCTGCCTAATCCTCCTCCGACAAGCCTCTTCCTCTGCGCATTTTGCACAAGTATAGATTACGTCAAACTCGTTTTTGCTTGGATTTTCAGGATTAACGATAAAAACAAAGCATTCTTCGCCTTTTTTGATAACTCCACTACAGCAGAAGCACCTATGCTCTTTAAGGGATATAATTTTCATCTGGAACCCTCAAAATTTATCGAGCTGCTTCGCTTTTAACATTTTCTAATCAGTTTACATGGTAAGTATGGTGTTAATTCCATCTAGAATTAGCCATTTCGAATATTCTTTTGTCGCTTGTAGAGAATTCGTATCATTTACAACTTTTGCAATTGCAACCTGAAGAAAAAATAAGCCTAATATTCATGATTCTTTTCCAGAAGCACCTAGCATTAAACAAGCACTCTGTAATTTGAATCTTCAGCGACTTGATTCAAAAAAATAAGATATGAGAATGTCGGCAAAAATTAAGGAAGTCTTCAGCTTATTTTCTCCAAAACTTTGTCTAGTTTTACCTTATGGAAGTCTAAGGCTAGTTCTTTTGGTTCGACACCAAGGCTTAGGCTTAGCAGTTCAGCGTAATGGATTATTGGCAGGTTATACTCTTCCTTGTATGTGGTTTTAATTAACATTTGTCCAAGATCCAATGTGAGGAAGCAGAAAGGGCAAAGGGTGGATATGCAGTCTGCTCCGGCGTTGTAGGCGTTTACAATTTTGTCTCTGGTTATGGCTAGGGCTACATCGTCAGCGTAGCCTCTTAAGAGGCCCCCACAGCAGCGCAGTTTATTCTTGTATGGTATGCTTTTTGCGCCTAAAGCCTCAATTAAAGTGTCGAATATGCGGGGACGCTCCGGATCATCAAAGCGAAGCAGCTCGCTGGGTCTAAGCAGATGGCACCCTGAGAAAGCCGCCACTTTAAGCTTTGAAAGGGGTTTGACAAGGTTTTGCCTAATTTTTTCTATACCCACATCATTTAGGAGAACGCTTAAATAATGTTTAACCTCCCTTGTTCCCTTGAATTCCTTTCCAACATTTGACAAAATTTGATTTACTCGTTTTCTTAGCTGTGGATTCTCTTTTAGAAGGGTGTTTGCCATGGCTAGGGACTCAAAGCATCCTACGCAGAGGGTTAAAATGTCTAGGTCAGCTTCTTCAGCTAGGCAAATGTTATATGCAGATATTGCAAGGCCTGTTTCAAGGTCTATGGATTTGACGGGCGGAGGGGCGCAGCATGTCATGTTCTCCAAGTCGATGAGTTCTATTCCAAGCTTTGCCAAGGCTTTTCTGGCTGAAATTTCATATTGTGGTTGTCGTGCTGGTATTGTGCAGCCCAAAAAAAGTGCATAGCTTGCCATTATTTTCACCCTTTCTTGCTGATTAGCTTATCGAATCCTGTTGCCGCGAGGATTTTTCGTAATGGTTCAACACCAGCTGGCTTAAGGGGTGGAAGACCATAATCAGGTCGCTTCTTCTCCACGAATTTTGAAACGGGAACCACGCGTCCCTCATTCATAAGACCATTAGCAAAATCGATGTAAATCTGGGGAATTTTCCCAGAGCGTATGGCCATGTTTCTCAATGCGAAAATTACCTCCGCGATTTCAACTTTTTGGGGGCAGCGTTCCTGGCAATTGTAGCATGAAGAGCAGAGCCAAATTGCATCGCCGCTGAGAATTTCATCCCCCTCGCCTAAGAGGGCTATCCTAAGGAGATGCCTAGGATTGAAGCGTTCAGTGGTTTTTGCAACTGGACAGCTGCTGGCGCACGTTCCACACTGGTAACATGAGGTTATGGTTTCGCCGCCAAGCATTTCCTTTACATTTTTGATAAAGTCGCTGTTTGACTTTTCCCCTTTATCTTCCACAAAAATCACCAGCGCATCAGAACATTTATGCAATGACCAGCTGGCCTAACTTTTCGATTCTTTCACTCATCATTCTAGCGGCTTCGGCGAATTTGTCGCCTTCAATGTAAACTAGATTGAACATTTCAAGGCGATCGGGCTCTATGCCATAGGCAGCCAAAAGAGCCTTTGTCAATTCAACTTTCTTTTTGGCCATCTGGCTTCCCGCTTCGTAGTGGCAACCTTCAGGTTTACATCCGACAATCATGACGCCTTGAGCTCCTGCTTTGAAGGCTTCAATAATATGCTGAGCTCTAATAACGCCTGTGCATGGAACTTTCAATGTTCTTACATTTGCCGGATAACTCATCGTCATTCCCGCAGAGTCTAAGGCAGTGCCTCCGCACTCCGAGCAATATATGGCTAACACTTTTGGCTTAGATGTCTCATTAACGGATAAAAGCGCCTTTATTTGCGCAGATATCTGCTTTGAGTTTAAGTGGTTAAGTTCTATGGCGCCTACTGGGCATGTTCCAACGCAGATGCCGCAGCCCTCACACTTTAGCGGTGATACTCTTGCAACAAAATGCCCGTTTCCTGAGGGCACAAGGCTTATGGCTCCATATGGGCAGGTTACGGGGCAGCATTCGCAGTCTCCGCAATAGTCCTCGTTTACATAGGCCACCCTCAAGTCCTTTACAATTTTGCCCTCATTCAGGAACTTGGCCGCTTTTACCGCTGCCGAGTGGGCGTGAAGGGAAGCTGTTGGAACATCCTTTGGAAAGGTTGCGCCTCCGCAGATGAGGATTCCCCTCATCTTTGTCTCAGTGGGCCTCAATTTAGAGTTGTATTCCTTAAAGAATCCATCCTTGTCAAGTTCTATGCCCAAGATTTTTGCAAGTTCTTCTGAGCCGTCATTTGGAACCATGGCTGCTGCAAGAACCACAAGGTCGGCTTCCAGTTCTAGGAATCTTTTTAGAATTTCATCTTCAACATCTACAACCAGCGTGTTTGTTGCAGGGTCATGGAGGATTTCAGTAGGCCTTCCTTTAACAAATTTTATTCCCATCTCCCTAGCTTTTTCATAGTAATATTCATGCTCCCTTCCTGTGGTTCTAATGTCTATGTAGCATATGGTTATGTCAGCATCTGGATGGGCCTCTTTAATTAGTGTTGCATGCTTTAGGGATATCATGCAGCATATTCCCGAGCAGTATGGGTTCCAGCGTCTATCCCTTGATCCTACACATTGAATGAAAACTATGCGTTTGGCTTCTTTCTTGTCTGAAGGTCTAATTATCCTGCCGCCTGTAGGCCCAAAGCTATCTATCATCCTCGCAAGTTCCAGATGAGTTATGATGTCTGGATACTCACCATAATGGTACTCCTTAATTACGCTTGGATCAAACTCCTTAAAGCCCGTTGCAACTATAATGCTTCCAACATTAAGAGTTATGGTTTCGGCCTTCTGGTTCAAATCTATGGCCTTTGTAGGACATACCGCAACACATTTGGCGCATTCATGGAACTTGCAGACCGAACCATCAATCACATAGAGCGGGGGATAAACAATAGGCATGTTCATGTATATGGCCTTACGCCTTGCAAGTTTGGCATTATACTCGTCTGGCACTTCCACGGGGCAAACACTGGCGCATAAGCCGCAGGCCACACATTTATCATTTACATAGCGCGGTTTCTTCTCTATTGTGACTTTAAAGTTTCCAGGTTCACCTTCAAGTTTTATAACCCTTGAGTTTGTTAAAATTTGCAGATTTGGAATTTCTGATATTCCAGAGCGGTAAATACACTTTCTAGACGTATGAGTTACCGTTTTAAGGTCTGATGTAGGGGATTGAATGCAAACAGCACAATCATCTGTGGGGAAGAAGCGCACAGCCCTCGCTGCTAACCCGCCTAGGAAAGGTTCCTTCTCGATAAGGTAGACTTGAAAGCCCATATCAGCTAGGTCTTCTGCAGCCTGCATTCCGGCTACTCCGCCGCCGATAACAAGGACGGACTTAACTGCGGGAAAGACGGCCTTCTCTATGGGTTGAGAAAGCCTAACCTTTTCGATAGCCGCCAAAAGCATAGCCTTAGCCTTCTCAGTGGCCTCCCTAGGCGAGTCCCTGTGGGGCCAGGCGCAATGGCCTTTTAAGTCCAGAACCTCGACAAAGTTTAGGTCTAGCCCTGCCGAGCTAATGGATTTTGCTATTGCTATCTCACCTATTTTAGGTATGCCCTCAGCCACGACAACGCGGTTTATTTCTCCGCTTTTAACAGCATCAATTATCTTTTTGAGCCCATCGCCCCTCCAGAATTCGCTTGCCCTTTGAACTCGGGTTACGCCATGGATGCCCCTTAAAAATTCTGTTATGGATTCAAAGTCCAGAATTTTGGATAGTTGCCCCCCAGAGTCTGCTAGGAAGACGCCTATCCTTGCCTCTTCCATTAAATTTACCTCCTTAAAGTTTGAAGGAGCCTCTTTTGGCTATCATAAATTTCAATTTCTAGGGGCATCTGGCCTATTGCATAGTGGGTTGCGCATGCAAAGCATGGATCGTAGGCTCTGAAGGCCATCTCCACCATATTGAGGATTCCATCAGTTACTTTCCCCTTCTTGATTAGGGCCTTTGCAGCATTCTTTATGGAGAGGCATATGCTTGGCGCGTTATTTACCGTGGCCACTATGAGGTTCACCTTCTTTGCCAGCGCATTTTCATCAAATTGGTAGTGGTGGATCAGCGTTCCCCTTGCAGCCTCAACTATTCCAACGCCCTCCCCAGGTTTTCCAGGCTTGTTGCGGACATTTTTACTCGTTATTTCAGGGTCTGTCACAAGCTCTAAGGCCCTTTCAGCCGCATAGAGGAGCTCAATGAGCCTTGCCCAGTGGTAGGCTAAAGTGTTGTGGACGGGTTTACCGCCTAGGGTGGCGTACATACGCTCATATTCGGCTTGGGCTAGGGGTGTCGCCATGCCATCAGCTGCATTGAGCCTTCCAAGGGGGCCCACACGGTATAAGCCGCTTTCAGGGCCGTCGACAAGGCCTTTCCAGCCGACCTTCTTCAGGTATGGAAGTTTAACGTAAGTCCATGGTTCCACATGCTCCTCAATCACGTCCAAGTACTCCTTTGGAGGGAACTTTACAAACTCTTCACCCTTGGGGGTTACCACCCTAACGTTTCCGTCGTATAAGTTTACCTTGTTATTTTTGTCCACCAAGCCCATGTAGTATGTCTTCATGGTGTATGCATCGCTTTTTATTAGTTCAACATAGCGGGTGTTTTTTAGCACAATATCATCAAAAATCTTCAAAGAGAGTTTGGCAAATTCAAGGCAGCTTCTGACCATTCTCTCGATTTCCCGCCGCTCATCCTCGGTTATAGGTCTTGCAAATCCTCCGGGTATGCATGCACTGACGGGATGGGTTGCCTTTCCACCCAGTATTTCGGTGATTTTTTGCCCATAGGCTCTATGCTTTATTACTTCTTTGCCTATTTCAATGCCAGCTTTTTCAATAACACCCAAAATGTTACGTTTTGCTGGAGGGGCTTCGGGGCCGACCACGAAATCCGGTCCACCCAGATAGTAAAAGTGCAATGTATGGTCGTAAAGGTAATAGCCGCAGTACATAAGTTCACGGAGTTTTTTGGCTGGTTCAGGCGGCTCCACATTAAATGCAGCGTCCAAGGCTTTAGCGCTTGCCATGTGATGGGCTACAGGGCAGACTCCGCAGATCCGCGTTGTTATTATGGGGAGATCCTCTGCTCTTCGGCCCTCGCAGAATTTTTCAAAGCCCCGGAGCTCTGGAACCTGGAAGTAGGCTTCGTCCACGTCGCCCTCATCGTTTAGGAATATGGTTATTTTTCCATGCCCTTCAAGTCTTGTTATGGGGTTTATAACTATCTCTTTCATTTCATAACCCTCCTTCGAAGTATGGAATTTGCCAAGGAATACTTGTAGAAGGTTCCAACCGGATCAACGACCTGCTCGATTACTTTCGGGTTATCAACTATAGAGGCGAAAGCGCTTATCATGGCGGCTCCCTGGTCTGGCACGTTGGGAGCTGGACCGCCGCAGCCTGTGCAGGGTATGTTAGCCTTTAAACATTGGGCGCCGCAGCCTCCGCGGGTTGCAGGACCCATGCATATCACGTTTTGATCTAGGAAGCAGGTTTTGAAGTCGTCTTCTATCTCGTAAATCCTTTTAACTTGAGTTATTCTTCTCTCCTTTTTCTCCCTTGGACATTCGTCGCATACCGCCTTGTTAAGCAGGAAGCTGGAACCTTTTGGTGGGAGTTTGCCGCTTAAAATCGCATCTAAAGCATCAATGATCCTTGGAACTGGAGGGGGGCAACCTGAAATGAAGTAGTCCACGTCAACAGTTTGTGCTAATGTTTTAACCGTGTCGTAGAATTCTGGAAGCTCAAGTTCCCCCTGCTTTACTTTAAAGCGAGTTTGGGGAGTTACACGTTGGGGATTTTTTGTTGAGGGAGTTTCAAGATAAACCCTTTCAAATATTTTTTCTCTGTTCCATAAATTTCCAAGGCCTACCACGTCGCCGTCGCAAGCGCATGAACCAAAGGCCACGAGGACTTTTGACTTTTGCCTCAAAAGTTTGGCCATATACTCGTTTTCTTCTGTCCTGATGGCCCCGTTAAAGAAGCAGACATCTATATACTTGTCTGGCATGGCTTCAACATCCCTATATTTTACGTCCATGGCCACTGGCCAGAATACTATGTCCGCCTTTGCCACCACATCGAGGATTTTCTCGTTAATGTCCAAAACAGCGATTTCACAACCTCCACAGCTCGCCGCCCAATAGAATGCAAATTTAAGTTTATCCATGTCATCACCATCCTATGGATACCTTTTGGTGAGATTCAGTTTTATTGTATTTCTTTAATTTAAGTTTAGCCGTTAATAAGTATAGAAATTATCATACCAGTATTATGTTATGTTTAACATGTAATTTTATTAATCCTTTAAGGGCTCAGCTTTTTCCTGATTTTTCCAGCATTCCTTTTCCGGCACAGATTGCTGCAGCTCTTCCTTTAAATTTAAGACCCCTTTAATTGTTTCATCTTCTTGGCTTTGAAGCGTAAAGCCCATGTTTTTCAGGAGGTTTATGGCTCGGTAGTTGTCTGGAAGCATTATAGCATACAAGGTTTCAACACCCATATCCTTCGCGATTTCAATAGTGTAATCGACAAGCTTGGTTCCAAGACCTAGACCCTGCCATGGGTCAGCCACTATGAAGGCTATTTCGCCCTTACGCCTGTCCGGTTCTAGGCTTACCCGCGAAACTCCAAGGATCCGCCTGCGGCCTCCTTCGTTTAGTTCTGCAACTACGGCTATTTCCCTGTCATAGTCAATGTTACAGTAGCGCACCCTCACTTCATGGGGTGTTTCCCTTATTATCTGGAAAAACCTATAGCGTATGGATTCTTCAGAAAAGTTTTGGAACATTTCAAGCCAGAGAGGCTCGTCTTCAGGTTTTATCGGCCTTAATAAAACAGTTCTGCCGTCTCGAAGCCTCCATAAAGTTTCATATTTTTTGGGGTATGGACTTATTACTAAGTGCTGGTGGGGCTCAACTTTCCGGAAGACTAAATCTTTATCTACGGCTATCCGCGCGTCTAGTATATGAGCCTCTTTATCGTTTATCAAAAGTGGGTTAATGTCTACTTCCATTATTTGGGGAAAATCCATAATCATTTGGGAAAAACGTACAAGTATTTCCTCAAGAAGTTTAATGTTGGCTGGCGGCATGTTTCTATATCCCTTAAGAAGCTGATAGACTTTTGTTTCCTCCATTAACCGCCTTGCCAAGGTTTGGTTTAGAGGCGGCAATCCTATGGCATAATCTTTGAAAAGTTCCGCGCCTATGCCGCCCATCCCGAATAGGATTACAGGTCCAAAAATGGGATCTTTTTTGGAGCCTATTATGACTTCGTAGCCATTATTTTTAATCATGGGCTGGACTGTAACGCCGAGGATTTCAGCTTCTGGGCTGTAGGCTTTAGCATTTTTAATTATCCGCTCAAAAGCCTCTCGGACTTCAGTTTCGTCATTTAGGTTGAGGGCAACACCTCCAGCTTCAGTTTTATGAGTGATTTGGGGGGAAAGAATTTTCAGCACTACCGGATAGCCGATCTTTGAGGATATCTGCACCGCCTCTTCTGCGGTCTTGGCAACGTACGTTTTTACAACAGGCAAGCCATAGTATTCAAGAAGGTTTTTAGCTTCAGCTTCTGTCAGCATAACCCTGTTTTCCATGACAGCGTTCCGCATGGCTATTAATATTGGACGTTTTGGAGGTGAAATGTCAACTGGAAGTTCTTCAGGAGTCTCGTAAAGCAGTTCAAGGTTCCGCTTGTAATGATACATGTAAAGGTATGTTTTTACGGCTTGTTCCGGAGTAGAATATGTTGGGATGCCATTCTCGTTTAAAATACGGTTTGCCTCTTCTACAGCTTTGTAGCCCATAAAAGAGGTTAAAACTATCTTGTTGCGGTGTCTATCGCTTTTGCAAACCTCCACTATAGCCTTTGCTATTTCAGAAGGCTCGGCCACCGCTTGGGCTGTATAGATAATTAACACTCCGTCTACGTTCTCATCCTCGAGGCAGGCTTCCAAAACCGCCTGGTAACGGTCAGCTTTAGCGTCTCCTAAAATGTCTATGGGGTTCCCTTTATTCCAGTAGGGAGGTAGAATATTGTTGAGGGTTTCCATGGTTTGCGGGCTCAACTTTGCAAGTTTGCCGCCTCTAGATATAAGCGCGTCTGCGGCCATAACTCCCGGACCGCCAGCATTCGTTATTATGGCAAGGTTGGGCCCTTTTGGCAGGGGCTGAAGTCCCAAAACTTCAGCACAGTTGAATAGATCAGCTATTTCTTCAACGCGCACTATGCCGGCGCGTTTAAAGGCTGCATCGTAAATGTCGTCTTCACCTGTAAGCGAACCCGTGTGAGAAGCAGCTGCTTTTGCACTTTCAATGAATTTTCCAGCCTTAACCACGATTATGGGCTTTGTTCTCGCGAAATGCCTTGCTGCACTTATAAATTTTCTGGCGTCAGTTATTCCTTCAATATACATGAGAATGCTCCTTGTTTTCGGGTCTGTACCAAAGTAGTCTATTAAATCCCCGAAATCCACATCGATCATGGAACCCACAGATACAAAATTGCTGAAGCCTATATTCTCGTGGATAGCCCAGTCGAGAATGGCTGCGCCTAAAGCACCGCTTTGAGAGATAAAAGCGATGTTACCTGGCTTTGGCATCCTATTTATGAAGGTTGCGTTAAGGTTGATGCTTGGACGTATTACGCCCAAACAGTTCGGACCAATAATTCTTAATCCATATTTTCGCTTAATCTCCACGAGTTTATCTTCTAACGCCTTGCCCTCAGGGCCAACCTCCTTAAATCCAGCAGAAATTATTATTATACCCTTAATTCCAGCTCTACCGCACTGCTCCAATACGTCGGGAACAGTTTTTGCAGGAGTTGCGATAACTGCAAGGTCGACGGTTTTTGTAATTTGCTCCACGGTCTGGTAAGCCTTAAGTCCCAAAATCTCCTTTTTTCGGATGTTTACAGGGTAAACTTCTCCCTCAAAGCCTGAGTCAAGAAAATTTTTCATTAAAGCATATCCCACAGATCCTTCTTCGTCGCTTGCCCCAATAACGGCGACACTTTTGGGATTAAAAATTTTGTCAAGATGCACAGTAACCACGATTATACACCAGCAACTTGGAATGATCAGCATTAGGATTAAAACTTTATGCGTAATTTTACACTTCACTTAACAAAGAAAATTCAGAAAAGTGGATCTAAAAAATTGGACTACTTTTTATTCATCAAGTATTCATGTATGGCCTTTGCAGCCCGTTTTCCAGCACCCATGGCGCTTATAACCGTAGCTTCACCAGTTACGATGTCTCCGCCTGCATAGACGCCTTCAAGGCTTGTTTTGCCGTCTTCGTCTGTCACTATTGTGCCCCACTTCGTAACTTCAAGTCCCTCTGTTGTCTGTTGTATTATTGGGTTAGGTGTTCTTCCAATAGCGATTATAACAGTGTCCGTGTCCATGAGAAACTCTGAACCCTTAACCACAACGGGTCTACGTCTTCCAGTTTCATCTGGAGGCCCCAGCTCCATGCGGACGCATTCCATCTGTTTAACCCAGCCCTTATTGTCGCCGATGAAACGTGTGGGGGCGGATAGAAACTTAAAGATTATTCCTTCCTCCTCAGCGTTTTCGATTTCCTCCTTCCTCGCAGGCATCTCCTCTCTTGAGCGGCGGTAGACTACGCAGACTTCTTCTGCGCCTAAACGCAGGGCGGAACGGGCGGCGTCCATGGCTACGTTTCCTCCGCCAATGACTACAACATGTCTGCCTATTCTTATAGGCGTGTCGTACACCGGAAAGGCGTAGGCCTTCATTAGGTTAACTCTGATCAAGAACTCGTTGGCCGAGTAGATTCCGCCAAGATTTTCTCCAGGTATCCCTAGAAACTGCGGTAGACCGGCTCCTGTTCCAATGAAAACAGCGTCAAATCCCTTTTCCTTAAGAAGTTCTGGAATGGTGTATATTCTTCCAATGAGGTAGCCTAGCTTAAGCTCCACGCCTAACTTTTTAATGTAATCAACCTCGGCTTGGACTATGCTTTTTGGCAGACGAAACTCTGGAATCCCGTAGACCAATACTCCCCCGGGAAGATGCAGGGCTTCAAAAATTACAACTTCGTGTCCAAGCTTGGCTAGGTCAGCTGCAGCCGTCAGACCAGCAGGTCCAGCGCCTATTATGGCAACCTTCTTGCCTGTTGGAGGAGCCTTTTCCGGAATTTCGAAACCCCTAGCCCTTTCCCAGTCCGCCAAAAATCTTTCAAGCCTACCTATGCTTACCGGGTCGCCGACTTTGCCTAAAACGCAGAATTTTTGACATTGTTCTTCTTGGGGGCAGACTCTGCCGCAGACGGCTGGAAGGCTGTTTTTCTCCTTAATTTTCCTGATGCCCTCCTCGTATTTTCCCTCCCGCAACAGCTTGATGAAGGCGGGAATATTAATTTCAACTGGGCAGCCCTTTACGCATTGGGGTTTTGGACATTGGAGACAGCGGTTAGCCTCTTCTATGGCTTGTTCCTCAGTGTAGCCTAAAGCAACCTCGTTAAAGTTTCTCTTGCGAACCTCAGGCGGCTGTTTTGGGATGGGAACAGCCTTTTTCTTAACTTTAGGTTTACTTTCAGCCAAGCTTGCCACCTCCAAGCTCCCATAATAAGGCGCTTAAACGCTCTTCGGGCAGAAGCATACGTTGACGCTTAACCAATTCGTCGAAATCCACAAGATGCCCGTCAAACTCTGGTCCGTCCACGCATCCAAACATCATTTTTCCGCCGACATTTACCCGGCAGACCCCACACATCCCCATAGCGTCAACCATTAAGGGCATGAGGGTTACAATGGTTGGAATATTAAAAGGCCTAGTTAAATCACAAACAGTCTTCAGCAGTGAAACGGGACCCATGGCTATGCAGCGATCAAACTTTTCCTTAGCCAGAATTTCTTTTAGAAATTCTAAGCCTTTATAACCCTCGGATCCGTCATCTGTAGCTACATAAAACTTGTGACTTAAAGCTTTGATTTCATCCTTGAATATGAGGAGGCTCTTTATTCGCGCTCCAATAACTGTAACTAAGGTGTTTCCAGCCTCGCGTAGGGCTCTAACTTGTAAAAGCATTGGAGCAATCATCACCCCGCCGGCTACGCATAAAACTTTGCCGAAATATCTGATGTCGGAGGGGCGCCCTAATGGTCCCGTGATGTTCCATATTCGATCGCCCTCTTTCATAAGTCCAAGCTGCTTTGTTGTTTTACCCACCTCGTTAAATACAAAAGTTATAGTGCCCTTTTCCCTGTCATAGCCAGCTATGGTTAAGGGAACCCTTTCGCCCTTCTCGCCGATGATTACCATGATGAATTGGCCTGGCTTGGCCTTCTCCGCAATTTCTGGAGCATAGACCTCAAATAACTTGATTTTAGGGGCGATCTCTTTCGCAGTTAAAATTTCGTACATGTTTCACACCTCCTTTTTTGAAAGTTTAGTGGACGAGATTGAAGCGATTTTATTTGTGAAAGCGTCTAATTTCTTTTCGAACTCGCCTGCGGATCTTGGTGAAACTTCAAAAAGTTCAAAACGTTCTGTTAGACCCATTTTTCCCAGAAAATCTTTTAGGACAGCCATGTTTCTCTCGGCGGTGTCTCTTCCCTCTTGGAGTTTACAGTCCTCAGCTGAGCAAACGGCAGCCATTACTCCGTCAAAGCCATTCCTCAACGCGTTGACTATGTGAACGGGGTCAAGGGCTTTGAAGCATGGAACTTCTAGCACCACGCAGTTTCTTTTAGAAAAGATGTTTTCTGGATTATCCAGTGCAGAAAATTCTGACCATTGACAGCTGAAAACCAAAACTAATGGGCTTCTGCCTTCTGCCTTCAGTTTGATTGCCGTATCACAATAACGTTTCAGCACGTCTTCAAACTCGAAGCCTTTAACTTGGATTGCATGGTGGGGACAAACTAAGGCACATGCGCCGCAGCCCATGCAATATTCATAAAGGATTTTAGGTGTTGCAAAGGGTTCTGCTTCTATGGCGGAGTAGGGGCAGATGAAAACACATTTGTCGCAGCCAACGCATTTTTCAGTATAGTAAACTGCCTTTCGCGAATACTTTATGACTGTGACGGCGTCTCCTGGGAAGCCTAAATCTTCAAGAACTTTTCTGCCTAAAGCCAGTCGTCTTGTGTTGATTTTGGTTCCTTCTTTGAAGCGGCAGAATTCATCTTCACATTGTATTGAAACTATTTTCTTAACGCCTAAACCTAGAACCTTAAATATGAATTCTGTTGGAACTCTTCCAGAACAGGGAAGGCGTAGCGGAATATAATCCTTAATGCTTAAGCCCTGGTTTGCCAGTATTTCTTCGATTTCACGTGTCGAAGGAGAGTTGCCGCGGCACATAAAAACAAGTGTTTCAGCCTTACTTTTTCCCAGCATATCCTCAACGTACTTTACGAGGTTGTCATAGCTGTAATAGGCTATTTCAATGGCGAAAACGGGACATGCGCTGTAGCATATGCCGCAAACTTGGCATTTTTGCATGTTAATCTCAACTTTACCGGTTTCGACGTCGCGTTGGATAGCCTCATAGGGGCATATGGAGTAGCATATTAAGCATCGGCTACAGTAGTCCTGGTTTATATTAACAACAGCAACACGATCTTCGCTCATCGAGTACTTCTCCAACTCCACGCCACCACATAAGCATTGATGAGCGTATGAGGTTTTTAGAAAAGGGTTTATGTTTAATATATTGTTTTTGGAAAATTTTGCCGAATTTTTCTATCGCTTTTCTATTGCTTATAGTAGTATGGCCTGCGGATATATCCATAAGCCTCCAGAGCGGCTGTTACGCCTTGTCCTACGGCAGCTCCAACCTGTTTAACCGGATAGGTTGTAACGTCGCCTGCCGCATAAACACCTGGTATGTTTGTTCTTTGGCGAACATCGACTTTTATGTAGCCGTTTTCATCCACCTCAACCCCGGCTTCTTTTGCTATTTGGCTGTTGGGTGTCTCGCCCACCTGGACAAATATGCCATCCACCGGAAGCTCCCAGGTTTCTCCGGTTATTAGGTTTAGAAGAACAGCCTTTTCAATCAGTCTTTCGCCCCTAATCTCTTTTAATTGGGTATTCCAGAAGACCTTAACGTTTCCTCTTCCAAGAAGGTCTTTTATGAGACTCTCTTGGGCGCGGAATGAGTCTCTGCGATGGATGATTTTTACCTCTGATGCCAAATCAGCCAGATATAGGGCGGTGGCCACTGCAGCGTTTCCTCCTCCGACAACGAGAACTCTTTTGCCTTTGAAGAGGGGGCCATCGCATACAGCGCAATGGCTTAATCCACGACCTTTAAACTCCTTTTCTCCTGGAACGCCTAATTCCCTGTAGCTTGTGCCAGTGGCTATAATAACGGCTTTAGCCGCATGTTCTGCTTTATCGGTTTTAACGATTTTCTCTTCGCCCTTCAGGTCCAGGCTAATGGCCTTCTCGAACTCGTGGATTACTACGCCAGCGCCTATGCAGTGAGCTGCAATCCTCTGCATGAGCTCTGCGCCAGTTATCCTCTCAAAACCGGGATAATTCTCGATTATTGGAGCATCGGCGGCTGTTCCTCCAGCCATTTTCTCCTCAATGATCAGGGTTTTTAATCCGCTTCTAACGCCGTAGATTCCAGCCGTAAGCCCTGCAGGTCCAGCTCCAATTATGATTAGATCCCATTTCTCCATATGCAACCGCCACACAAACAACTGTTTGGAATAATTATTCCAAACAAAATAATATACCTTTAGAAGGATTGTTAATCTTCAAAGTCTAGTTCTGCAATTTAAGTTCATACTATTCTTGGCAAAAACTGATTAGAGCGATTATTTTTAGCCTGGTCTAATTCCAGTTCTTGAATGAATGTGCCGACTGATAAAACCTAGAGCTTAAAAAATTATAGATAGAATTAATGGAATAGCTATGTCTAAACTCGCGTTGGTCTTAAGTCCTTTAGTCGAGTTTTGAAAGGGAGAAGAAAAGACAAAACAGATTTTAGCAAGGGGGTCGATCGGTTCCTGTTAACCTTCCCACTCTTGAATGAATGTGCCATGCCATGTATGGTACCAGACTTGGCCTGTGTACCCGTTTACGCTAAGCATGCCATAATGTTGTCCGTTAAGCTGGACCATGACGTGGTAGTAGCCGTAGAAGGGTTTCACTTCACCTACCGTTGTGCCTGGATAATAAGTATTCAGGTACTGTTGTGCGTAGGTTTTGGCTTGGTCTACAGTGACAGGCATAGCAGCTGTTGGCGTTCTGTACCAGCCCATCATGCCGCCCATCATGCCGTATTTAGTGTTCCACATCATGTTGGGACCAGGTTCGGGGTAAATATTGCCAGTGTATTTGTCGATTAACATTTCAAAGGCGCCTATACCAGTGCTTTTTTCGTAGTATTGCACATAAAAGTTCAGCAAGTACTCCTCAACGTCGCCGACTGCCAGATCAGGATTGTTGAGTGAAGCAAGATACCTTTGAGCAATTTCTGTCGCCTTGTCGATAGTTATGGAGGTTGTTGTCGTGATAGGATAGTTAGGGTACGTTGGAAAACTAAAAGTGTTCCAACCGTTTCTTCCATGGCATCCACTGCCTCCATAGGGATAAACAGGATATGCTCCATAGACGTAATATGTGGGGGAAGAACCATACAAGTTCCACCCGCCCATGTGGCTATATACCGTAGTTATTAGCATCGCTAACGCTAATCCGCTTAGCACCGCTAAACCGACTATTTTCCACTTTTCCATCGGAATCACCTCACTTTAAAACCATGCACAACGCTGGATAAAATAGTTCGCTGAAACATAAGTGAAACATTTTCCGGAACATTGTGAAACAACAAGTTTAGGGCATATTTTACAACGAGAGAATGCCCGTCATGGTAAGCCTTAAATAAGTCGAAGCGCCTTTCTTTGGATAAATGCGCAAAATAAACGCTTTCTTAGTACTTTTCATCGTCTCCATAATTTGCCTAATAATTCTCGTAATTGTAAGCTTCTATCTTTTTATGGTGGGCGTTCAATATCCATGGGATTGGATGTGGATGCATATGGGAGGAATGATGGGTGGAAACTATCAAGTTCCAGCTCAGAATCCAATTTCACTTTATGTTGGGGCACTATTTATCGGATTCATTATTCTCACAGTGGTGAGTGTATTTGGATTAATCTATTTCATAGCATTCCCAGAAGAGAAACTTGTAAACCAGCAAGCAGAAAATCGTATTGAAAACTTTCAGGGAAAATTAACAACTCCATATTCAGCTGTTTTGAAAGCATTAACACCAGAAGAACGTAAGATTATTGAAATCTTAAGGGTTCACAATGGAAGATACTTGCAGAAATACCTAAGAAAAGAGGCTGGACTAACACGTCTGAAAACTCATAGGATTCTATCACGTTTAAGCGAGAGAGGCTTGCTGACCTTGATAAGAGTCGGAAACACTAATGAAGTGGTTTTGGCAGACTGGCTTAAACAACAGCCTAAAAGTATGGAAAAAGAGAGCTAGGAAATTATCAAGGCTTGTTTTAGGTAAAATTTTAAAACAACCATGTGTAACTAGGTTATGGTGGAAAATGAGGGGTAAAGTTCTCCGTTAATAAAAACAAAACCTTTAATATCCCTAGGAACATTTCAGAAAAATTTATGGAAATTTTGAAACAGATCGAGGAGAAATGGCAGAAACGCTGGGAAGAAGCGAGAATTTTTGAGGCTAACCCTGATCCATCAAGGCCTAAATTCTTCATAACCGTGGCTTATCCATACCCTAATTCTCCGCAGCACATAGGCCATGCGCGAACCTACACGCTAGCAGATGCATATGCGCGGTATATGCGGATGCGCGGCTACAATGTGCTTTTGCCCATGGCTTTCCATTATACTGGCACTCCGGTTCTGGCTATGGCTAGGCGCCTAGCTGAGGGCGACCCTGAACTGGTAAAGGATTTTGTTAAAATCTACAAAGTTCCCGAGGATAAGCTTAAGGAGTTGACGGATCCCCTTGCCATGGCCCGCTACTTCCATGAGGAGATCAAGGAAGGAATGAGGCGGATAGGCTATTCCATAGATTGGAGACGCGAGTTCACGACAATAGATCCCCAATATAACAAGTTCATAGAGTGGCAGTTTCGGAGGCTTCAGAAGGCTGGATATATAACCCGTGGAAGCCATCCCGTGGGGTGGTGTCCTAAGGATGGAAATCCTGTGGGGCAGCATGACACCGTGGGGGATGTGGAGCCTGAGATTGGCGAATTCACCCTCATAAAGTTTAGATTTGGCGAGTGGGTTATGCCGACGGCTACCCTTAGACCTGAAACGGTTTTCGGTGTAACAAATATTTGGATTAATCCTAAAGCCACATACGTCAAGGCTTTGGTTGACGGTGAAGGTTGGATAGTAAGCCAAAAGTGCGCCGAAAAGCTGACTTACCAGAACCGCAACGTTAAGGTGCTCGAGAGGTTTGAGGGTAAAGCGCTTATAGGTAAAGCCGTGCAGAATCCGGCGGTGGGCAGTGAAGTGCTGATTTTACCAGCGGATTTCGTCGACCCAGGCAACGCAACTGGAGTGGTGATGTCAGTGCCGGGGCATGCGCCGTATGATTATGTTGCTCTAGAGAACATTAAGGCAGATGATGCTAGGCTTAGGGAGTTTGGGCTACCCGTTGAGGCGGTTAGGGCTATTAGGCCAATCTCGGTTATTGAGGTCCCAGACTATTCTGAAATTCCAGCAGTTGATGTTGTTAGGCGGATGGGCATAACAGTGCAGACTGACCCTAAATTGGAGGATGCTACTAAAGAGGTTTATAGGCACGAGTTTCATAATGGCAAAATGAGGAGGAACACGGGTAAATATGCTGAGTTGCCGGTGGCTGAGGCCAAGGAGAGGGTTAAGCAGGACCTTATAGCCGAGGGAAAAGCCACTAAAATGTATGAGCTTCTGAACAGGCCGGTAAGATGCCGCTGTGGAACCGAATGTGTTGTGAAAATATTTGAGGATCAATGGTTTATAGACTATGGAAATCCTGAGTGGAAGGCCCTAGCCCACAAGTGTCTTGCAAGGATGAGGATTCTACCCGAGGAGCTTCGCTCAGAATATGTCTATGTTATTGATTGGCTTAGGGAAAAGGCATGTGCAAGAAGGTCTGGTTTGGGAACGAGGCTGCCCTGGGATCCGAGTTGGATTATTGAATCCCTTTCAGATTCCACAATTTATATGGCCTACTATACCATTGCCAGGCACATAAACGCCTATGGGATCAGGGCGGAGCAGCTGACCGATGAGGTTTTCGACTATGTGTTCTTAGGCATAGGCGATGCCGGAGAAATCGCGGGTAAAACTGGGATTGATAAGGGTGTGCTTGAGGAGATGCGCCGTGAATTCCTATATTTCTATCCGCTGGACAGTAGGCACTCAGCCCATGAGCTGATTCCAAACCACCTAACCTTCATGATCTTCAATCATACAGCCATATTTCCAGAAAACCTTTGGCCCCGCCAGATAGTGACTAATGGTCATGTAACCATGGAGGGAGCGAAGATGAGCAAATCCTTCGGCAACATAATACCCCTAAGGGAGGGCCTAGCTATGTTTGGAGCTGACCCAATAAGGCTAAGCGTTTTGGCCACGGCTGAGCTCCTGCAGGACGCAGATTTCAGCCCAGCCGTTGCCAGGGCGATGCGGGATAGGCTTGAGCGTCTTTATAGGCTTGCAGCTGAAACCCTTAAGGGGCAAGGGGAAGCCTCTGGGGAGCAGGCGAACATTGACAAGTGGATGCTTAGCAGGCTGCAGGGGCACATTGCAAGGGCTACTGAGGCCATGGAAAAGCTGGTTGTACGCAAGGCCATAAACACCATCATGTTTGATTTGGATCAGGACGTTCAATGGTACCAGAAGCGTGTAAAGGCCTCTGGAAGGGGAGTTCCGGCTAAAACATTGCGGGAGACACTTAGGGTTCAGGTGTTAATGTTGGCGCCCTTCGCACCCCACATATGCGAGGAGCTTTGGGAGATGATGGGCGAAAACGGTTTTGTATCGCTGGCTCCATGGCCCAAACCAGACGAGAATATGGTGGATGAGGGTGTGGAGGAGGTTGAATCCCTAATTAGGAGCCTCCTTGAGGACACGCTGGAAATTCTAAGGGCAACGGGCATTACTCCAAAAAGGGTCTGCTATTATGCAGCGGCTCCTTGGAAGTGGCAGGTTTACATGAAAGCCTTAGAAATGGCCTCAGGCGGAAAGCTGAACCAGGGAATCCTCATGAAAAGGCTTATGGAGGATCCAGGTTTAAGGGCGAAGGCTAAGGAAGTTGCAGAATTCGCAGGCAAAATTGTGGAGGAAATTAACCGAACACCCCAAGAGAAAAGGCAGAGACTTTTAAAGGTTGGAATCATCGACGAGATTCAATCATTAAAGGATGCCGGGGATTTCCTAAGGTCTGAACTCAACGCTGAAATAAGGCTGTACATGGAAGACAGCCCCCAAATCTATGACCCAAAAAATAGGGCACATCTTGCCAAGCCCTGGCGCCCAGCCATCTACATCGAATAAAAGTTATCCATGAAAGATAAGACTATATGCCACCAAATGTTTATTGAAAATGCGGGTCCGTGGCGTAGCTTGGACACCTAAAGCCAAAAAGCGCGTCGGCCTTCTAAGCCGGAGATCCCGGGTTCAAGTCCCGGCGGACCCGCCACTTATAAATTCAAATCACAAAATTTCAATTCTTTGATGTTTCAAGCACACAACAGGCTACTTTCAATTCCCTTTAATGGGATTTTCCGTTTGCATCGTATTACTTGGCTATTCGCAACCACAAACTTGGCTACACCTTTCAATTCCCTTTAATGGGATTTTCCGTTTGCATCAGAACAAGCACCACGTAATAAAGAGGGAGAAATATTAATACTTTCAATTCCCTTTAATGGGATTTTCCGTTTGCATCCTAACATGGATAACACTTAAAGGAATAGCATGGTATTACCTTTCAATTCCCTTTAATGGGATTTTCCGTTTGCATCGTAATAAGCGAATGATTCTTCAGCCCCCCAAGCACCACTTTCAATTCCCTTTAATGGGATTTTCCGTTTGCATCCCCATGTATGGGCTGTTTACTTGCCTCTTGAAGCACTATGCTTTCAATTCCCTTTAATGGGATTTTCCGTTTGCATCAGGAAGTTTGGAAAATTGACGAGGTTTATGCCCTTCTTGGCCTTTCAATTCCCTTTAATGGGATTTTCCGTTTGCATCAGCGGAGATGTGCTTGTTGTGGTTCAGCTTGACTTGGACTTTCAATTCCCTTTAATGGGATTTTCCGTTTGCATCTTTATGAAAATGATTACTTTAGCGTTTCAAACACGGTGACTTTCAATTCCCTTTAATGGGATTTTCCGTTTGCATCTATTGTGCTTGTGCAACGCCTAGCCAACCCAACATTCTACTTTCAATTCCCTTTAATGGGATTTTCCGTTTGCATCTATGGATGGCTCTTGAACAAGGAGAGAACCGTAGCCCTATCTTTCAATTCCCTTTAATGGGATTTTCCGTTTGCATCTTAAAAGCCTAGAAGCGGTAAATAACAGCTTGAGGTGGTCTTTCAATTCCCTTTAATGGGATTTTCCGTTTGCATCGCTTCAAAGAGGCAACCAAACATTCAAGGAATGGAGCATCCTTTCAATTCCCTTTAATGGGATTTTCCGTTTGCATCCCTCTCCTAGAGCCTCTATCGTGCAATTGTGCATTTTGCACACTTTCAATTCCCTTTAATGGGATTTTCCGTTTGCATCCAGCTATGAGGAATTAAAGGCGGATGGCATAGATAAGGACTTTCAATTCCCTTTAATGGGATTTTCCGTTTGCATCCGGCCCCTGTTTCCGCTTATTTTGTTGTTTGAGACCTTTTTATGGTTCGGCTTTTATGTATCATTTC
>Ga0272449_1000176_pt1 | contig 82746 bp, 70 predicted proteins | sample YNPCB0241_FD_198679 | JGI IMG/M metagenome (GOLD analysis project Ga0272449, IMG submission 198679) | Hot spring sediment microbial communities from Yellowstone National Park, WY, United States - YNP-CB-024-1 | ecosystem: Environmental > Aquatic > Thermal springs > Hot (42-90C) > Sediment...
CCCGACAAGACCTCCAACACAATTTTTGCCTTTTCCTTCGCTGACCACCTGCGCATCTCGCTACCCCTTCAGACTACACCCCTTGGCCTCTCTCTTGGGGTGGTCCAAATTTGGGGCAGCACTTCAAAGTGGCGGCCAAAATCCGTGCTGAACTGGAAGCGGGCAATCCCCAACCGGACCTCATCTGGAGTGTTGGCAAAGGGCTTTTCCACGAACTCCGGCAAAGGGGCCTCCTGCGGCGCGTGGCCCCAACCTTCCCCTCCTTGCCCCCCCAGTACGTCTACGAGGGAGGTTACTACTACGAGGTACGCCTCCTCCACATCATCATCGCCGTGAATCCCAAAAAGGTCCCCACACCCCCCACCACCTGGGCGGACCTTACCCGGCCGGCCTATAGGGACCTAGTGGTCATGGCGGATCCCCACTGGCCCGCCCCCGTGGCGTTAGGGCATCTCACGGAGCGCTACGGATTTCCCTTCTGGCAAGGGCTCAAGGCGAACGGCTTGGCCATAGAAGCCCCAAATCCCGTGCTTCAACAAAAGCTAGCCCGGGGTGAATACGGACTCGCCATCACAAACGATTACGGGGTCCAAAAGCTCCTGGCGGCGAGGGCTCCCCTAACCCTCGTATATCCCAAGGATGGAGCGGTTTACGCCCCTACCCCCGTGGGCATCCCCACGTGAAGCCCCAGACCAGACTTGGCAGAAAAATTTCTCCGCTTCCTCCTCTCGGAAGGCGGCCAGCGGATCTTTTCCGAAAGGGGTTACTACCCCGTCATCCCCGGTTCTCCCGTTCCAAAAGGAAGCCCCCAACGCCTGGCCAGCATCCGCGGGCCAGAGGCTAGCCGGGAGGTTCTAGAGCGCTTCAATGCCCTTTTTGGCCTGCGGAGATGACCTTCCTCCGGCGTCTCTATCCCCTCATCCCCTTCGCCCTCGCCCTCCTCGGTACCTCGCCCTTACTCGCCCTCCTCCCCCGAGGCCTCCCCCATCTCCTTCCCCCCAAAGACCTAGACGTGGTAGTCCTTAGCCTGGGACTCGCCGCGTCTGGAACCCTCCTAGCCCTTGGTTTGGGTCTCGCGCTGGCCTACCTGGCCTTGATGGGTGGCGTAAGCCGCCTCTGGGAAGGGGTGTTTCTCCTCTCCTATCTGGTCCCCCCGTTCGTCACCGGGATGGGCCTCCTCTTCACCCTTCAGGAGTTGGGACTAAAGGCGTATGGGGTGCCAGGCATCCTGCTCGCCTGGACGCTGCACTACGCGCCCTTGGCCTACCTCCTCCTCAAGCCCCAGGTCCAGGCCGCCCTACCCCTGCTGCAAGCGGCCAGGGTCCACGGGCTGAAGGGCTGGAAGCGCCTTTACGCCTTCCTACCTCCCCTCCTGCCCTCCCTCCTCGTGACGGGGGGCGCGCTCTACCTGGCCCTTCTGGGTAACTTCGGCGTGCCGGCAGTCCTAGGCTTGCCCGAGCGGGTCTACACCCTCCCCACCCTGGCCTATGCCCGGCTGACAAGCCCCTTGGCCCAGGACCCCATTGGGGAAGCCGCCGCCCTTGGGCTCTGGCTCGGGCTTCTGGCCCTCCCCGCCATCCTCCTTGCCCGCCCAGCCCTCCTAGAGGCCCACCCGGCCCTCCCCGAGGGGAGACGGGGGGGCTTCCGCCTCCTCTTCGCCACCTACAGCCTCTTTGCCCTCGGCCTTAGCCTCTTTGGCCTGCTGCGGGAAGCCCTCCTCAACCCCTACACCGGGGCTTGGGACCCCGCCTTTGCCCGCGCCTGGGAACTCCCCCTCGTCCGCCAGGGACTCCTCCACTCCCTGCTCCTCGCCCTGTTGACCACGGGAGTCCTCCTCGCCCTTGCCCTTGTTGTCCGTCCCTTTCCCCACACCATGAGAAGCCTGCGGCAAAGCCTAGACCTCGCCTACCTGCTTCCCGGCACCCTCCTCGGGATCGGGCTCATCCTCCTCCTGGCCCCCACACGCCTCTACGCCACCCCGGCCCTGCTCCTCCTCGCTTACCTTTGGAACTTCGCCAGCCTGGCCCTCCGGGCTGTGGAGGGCGGGGTAAAGGTGGAGGAGATGGTCCTCGCCGGGCGGGTGCACGGGCTCTCCCTACCAAAGGCTTGGGCTCGGGTGGGCTACCCCCTCCTGCTCCCCTCCGCCTTCGCCGGGGCCTTCCTCATCTTTCCCCTGGCCGTCTCCGAAATCACGCTCTCCTCCCTCCTCTATGCCCCGGGGGCGGAAACGGTGGGGGTGGCGGTACTCTCCGCCCTTAACGGCGGGCTCTACCGGGAAGCGGCGAGCCTAGGCCTCCTCCTCCTTGCCCTCGCCGCTTTAGGTCTTCTGGGGAGGCCGAGATGGTGAAGCTTGAGGGGGTGTACAAGCGCTTCCCCACGGGCGGGGGCGTGGAGGGAGTGGACCTCGAGGTGCGGGAAGGGGAGGTGTTCATACTCCTAGGGGCCTCGGGGAGCGGCAAGTCCACCCTCCTGAACTTGGCGGCGGGCCTCATCCCGCCGGACCGGGGACGCGTGTGGATTGGGGGAAGGGATGTGACCCGGCTGCCCCCAGAGGGGCGCCAACTGGCCTACGTGTTCCAGGACCAGGGGCTATGGCCCCACCTCACCGCCCTGGAACACCTCCTCCTGGTGATGCCCAAGCCAGATCCCAAGGAGGCCCTGGCCCTTCTTGAGCGGGTGGGCCTCTTGGAACACGCCCACAAACGGCCCCACCAGCTCTCGGGGGGACAGCGGCAACGGGTAGCCCTGGCCCGGGCCCTCGCCCGCAAGCCTCGGGTTATCCTCCTGGACGAGCCCTACAGCGCCCTGGACCCGGTCCTTCGGGAGGGGCTACGCCTCGAGGTCCGCACCCTCCTCAAGGAGACGGGGATCACCGCCATCCACGTCACCCACGACCCGGAAGAGGCCATGCTCCTGGCTGACCGCGTAGGGGTGTTGGCCAGGGGCCGGCTCCTTCAGGTGGGCAGCCCCCAGGAGGTCTACCAGCACCCCAACTCCCTGGAGGCCTTCCTCGCCTTCGGACGGGCTAACCTCCTCACCACGGAAGGGGTGGTCCTCGCCTTCCGCCACGAATGGGTGCGCCCAGGTGGGGATTGGGAGGGTGTGGTGCTGGAACGCCGGGACCTGCGAGGGGAGGTCCTCTGCCGGGTGCGCCTGCCCGCGGGGGAGGCCTGGATCCGTTGGGAGGGAAACCCCGGGGAGCGGGTTAGGATGCGGATAGAACCCCTCCTGCGCTTCTCCCCCACAACCCCTCCCCACCCAGGGGGCTAGGCAAGGGAGGACTGGAGGTGTCCATGGTAGACCAAAACCAGCGGCAAAGGGCCTTCTTGGGCGAGTTGCTGGGCACCTTCCTCCTGGTGCTCCTCACCGTGGGCAGCGCCGCCAACGCCGTGCTGGGGCCCCGGCTGACCCCTGGGGCCTACGGGTACGATACCCTCGCCCTGGGCTCGGGGCTTGCCGTGTTGGTGGGCGTCTTGGTGAGCCGGGCGCTCTCCGGGGCCCACCTGAACCCGGCCGTGACCCTGGGCCTGGCCCTGGGGGGCTTCTTCCCTTGGCGCCTCGTGCCCCTTTACCTATTTGGGCAGTTTATGGGCGGGTTTTTGGGCGCCCTGGGGGCCTACCTGGCTTACCGGGAGGGCCTTTTAGCCCAAGGCCTGCCCAACGTCTTCAGCACGGGGCCAGGCTTCCTGCGCACCGCCCCCGAGGCCCTCTACGGCTTTTGGGGGCCCATGGTAGCGGAGGTGCTCGGCACCTTCGCCCTCATGGCGGTCATCCTCTTCGCCGGGCGGGACGGGAGGTTCCTTCCCCTCTGGCTCGCCCTCACCGTGGCGGCGGTGGGCTATGGGCTCGGGGGTCCCGGGGGCTTCGCCCTAAACCCCGCCCGGGACCTCTCCCCCAGGCTCCTCGCCTGGCTCCTCGGCGTGGAGGGGGCGGCAAGCCCCTACGCCTGGGTACCGGCCCTTGGGCCGGTCCTTGGGGCCGCCCTCGCCGTGGCGCTCCACCGCTTCCACCGGGCGTAAAGGCCCCTTGCGGCCCTAGGCCCTGGTGGGGTTTGGGGAACAGGCCAAGTAGCTGGGCAGGACCTCCTCCAGGGGCGTCAGGGTGGGCAGGAGGTCCTTTAGCGCCTGGGGCAGGGGTGCGGTGTTGCCCTCTTTGAGCATGAGGTACTGGTCGCGGGTGATGGGGGCGAAGGGCAAGGGGGAAAGGAGGGGCACCAGGAGGTCCATGAGGGGCAAGGGGATGGGCAGAAAGGGCTTTTTACGGCCTACCGTGGCCATGACGAGCTCCAAAAGCTCCCGGAAGGTGTACTCCTTGGGCCCCACCAGGTCAAAGGTGCCCAGGACGTTCCCCTCGAGGGCCCGGGCGAAAGCCTCCGCCACGTCCCCCACGTACACGGGGCGGAAGGGAAACCGCCCGTCCCCGATGAGGGGCACGAAGGGCAAGGGGGCGCACACGAGGCCCCGGAGGATCTTCCCGAAGAACTCGTCCCCCGGGCCGAAGATGAGGCTTGGGCGGAAGATGGTCCACTTGAGGCCGCTTCGCCGCACGAGCTCCTCCGCCTCCGCCTTGGTCTCGTAGTAGCGGCTCCCCGTGCCCCGCCGGGCCCCCAGGGCGGACATGTGGAGGAGCCGCTCCACACCGGCCTCGCGCAGGGCGGTAAGGAGGTTTTTCACCCCCTCCACGTGCACCGCCTGGAAGCTTTGGCCCCGCTCCCGGATGATGCCCGCCAGGTAGATGGCGGCCTCCACCCCCTTCAGGTCCGGCACCTCCCGGGTGATGTCCCCCTCCACGAAGGCTGCCCCCTGGGGGAGGTGGTGGCCGCTCCGGGCCAGGACGATGGGGGTGTGGCCACCCTCCAGGAGGCGGCGCACCAGGTACCGCCCCACGAAACCCGTACCGCCGACGACAAAAACCCGCACCTTAGGCCGCTTCCAAGGCGCCTTGGGCCTCGGCCTCGAGGGCCCCCAGGTCCAAGAGGTAAACCTTGCGGTAGGCGGTGGCGATCAGCCCTTCCCGGCGCATGTCGGAAAGGAGCTTGGACACCGATTCCCGGGTGGAGGCGGTGGCATCGGCGATCTCCTCGTGGGAGACGGTCACGTAGAGCCCTTCCTCATCCCGGAAGGAGGCGGGGGTGTCCGCCAGGAAGAGGAGGTAGCGGGCAATCCTGGCCCGAAGCTCCCCAGTCTGCAGGTGGGTCTCGTAGGCCAACACCCGCCGCATCTGCCGCGCCAGGTTGCGGGCCACCTGGTGGAGGGCCTGGTGGTCCATGGCCTTGGGGTCAAACCCCTGCACCACCGCCTCCGTCATGGCCTCGGCGGCGTAGCGGTGGCGCTTGCCCTCCAAGGCCTCCTCCCCGAAGTAGTCCCCGGGGAGCACGTGCCGAAGGGTCAGGGTACGCCCGTCGGGAAGGAGCTCCACGATGCGCACCAAGCCCGACTCCAGCCGGTAGAGGGTGTGGGCGGGGTCCCCCGCCAGGTAGATGACCTGCTTGCGTCCAATCCGCTTCATGCTGCCTCCTCCCAAAACACCTGGGGGAGTTTCCCCAGGTCTTCCACATAGAGCGCCCCAAGCCGCCTGGCCTCTTCCGCCGTGGCCCCGGCGCCGCCCAGGACCACCCGGGGGGCGAGGCCGTGCAGGGCCCCGTCGGGCAGGGCCTTTAGGCTTTCCGCCATGAGGACGGAGAGCACCACCCCTTGGGCCCCAAGCCCCTGGGCCAGGGCCTTGAGGTCGGGTAGAGGGGTATCGGGCCCCAGGTAGAGGGCGGGCAGGCCCTGGCGGCGGAGGTGGTAGGCGGCCAGCATGGCCCCGATCTCGTGCCGCTCCCCAGGGGGCGTGGTGACCAGGATGGGGGCGCCCCTGGGCTGGCCGGTGAGGTCCAAAAGCTCCTGGAGCCGCGCCCGGAGGAAGGTGGAGGCCAGGTGCTCCTGGGCCACGGACACCTCCCCCCGGTGCCAGGCCTCGCCCAACTCCCGTAGGACCGGCAGGACCACCTCCCGGGCCGCCCCTTCTGGCCCAAGGAGGCGCACCGCCCTCCGGAAAAGGCCCTCCGCCTGCGCCAGGTCAGCGGCGAGGAGAGCTCTTTTGGTCTCCTCGGCCAAGCCCTCCGCCTTGGGCGTTACCGAAAGCACCCGCCGGATGGCCGCCTGCGGGGTAGCTCCCTCCTCCAGGAGGCGGCGGACCCGCTTTAGGAGCTCCACCTCCTCTTCCCCGTAGAGGCGGTGCCCTCCGGGGGTGCGCTCGGGCCGGGGAAAGCCGTAGCGGCGCTCCCACTGGCGGAGGACGTGGGCCGAAAGGCCGGTGAGGGCCTCCACCTCGGCGATGGTGTACGCCCCGCTTCGGGTCATGCCCTTAGGGTAGCAGGGCGTCTAGCTTTTGTCAAGCATGTGTATAATGGCGGGGATGCCTTGCGGCGGGCCCTCCCCGGCACCCTTCCCCCAAGGCTCCCTGGGGCGGAAGGGCCTGAAGCCTCAAGGGAAAGGGCCCGCCCTCCCCCAGGAGTGTGGTAGGGACAAAAGTCTCCAATCCGCCTTAAACTAGGATGCAAAAGAGGGCAGTATGGAACCCGATTGGAAACGCCTGGGGAGCCTCGTCCGTATCCATTCCTCCACCTTTTACTTGGGAAGCCTCCTCTTCCCCCCGGTGGAGCGGAAGGGGGCCTGGGCCGTCTACACCGCCTGCCGCCTGGGGGACGAGGCGGTGGATGGCCCCGGGGGCGGGTGGGAGGCCCTTTCCGCCTGGTGGGATGGGGTGGAACGGGCCTACGAGGGGCGGCCCAAGGCGGCGTGGGAGGTGGGCCTCGCCTGGGCCCTGGAGCGGTGGGATATACCCTTTGAGGCTTTCCGCCATATGCGGGACGGCTTCCTCACGGACCTGGGCCCCGTACGCCTGAAAACGGAGGCGGAACTCCTCCGCTACTGCTACCAGGTGGGGGGCACCGTGGGGCGGATGATGGTGGCGGTGGCGGGAGGGGAAAGGACCGAGGAGGAGGCCATCGCCTTGGGGCAGGCCATGCAGCTCACCAACATCCTCCGGGACGTGGGGGAGGACCTCTTGCGGAACCGGATCTACCTGCCCGAGGCGCTTTTGGACCAGTATGGGGTGCGGGTGGAAGACCTCCACGCCGGAAGGGCCACGCCGGGCTACCGGGCCATCATGGCCCACCTCGAGGCCCGGGCCCGCTCCCTTTACCGGGAGGGGCTAAAGGGCATCCCCCGGCTCCGGGTGGGCAAGGCGGCCATCGCCCTCGCCGCCCTCCAGTACCAGGGGATTTTGGACAAGCTCAGGCTCATGGGCTACGAGAACCTGGGCCAGCGCGCCCACCTGAAGCCCTGGGAAAGGCTTTGGCTCATCCCCCGGGCCTACCGCCTGGCCCGGATGGCGGAGTGATGCGCCTCGTCTGGCACCGGGCGGACCTCCGCCTGCACGACCACCCGGCCCTCCTCGAGGCCCTCGGGCAGGGCCCCGTGGTGGGCCTGGTGGTCCTGGACCCCAACAACCTCAAGACCACTCCCCGGCGCCGGGCCTGGTTTTTGGAAAACGTCCGGGCCCTGCGGGAGGCCTACCGGAGGCGGGGCGGGGCCCTTTGGGTCCTGGAAGGCCTCCCCTGGGAGAAGGTGCCCGAGGCGGCGAGGGCGCTCCGGGTGCAGGCGGTCTACGCCCTAAGGAGCTACACCCCCTACGGCCGCTACCGGGACGAGCGGGTGCGGGAGGCCCTAGGCGTTCCCCTCCACCTCCTCCCCGCCCCCCACCTCATCCCCCCCGACCTCCCCCGGGCCTACCGGGTCTACACCCCTTTCCGGCGGAACTTCCAAGGGGTGGACCCTCCCCTGCCCGCCCCCGAGGCCCTGCCCAAGGCCCCGGAGGAGGGGGAAATCCCCAGAGAAACCCCCGACGTGCCCCTTCCCGAACCCGGGGAAGGGGCGGCCCTCGGCCGGCTCCAGGCCTTCTTGGAGGAGAAGCTCGGCCGCTACGCCGAGGCCCGGGACCGGCTGGACGGGGAGGGGGGCTCGAGGCTCTCCCCCTACTTCACCCTGGACGTCCTCTCCCCCCGCCTCGCCGCCTGGGAGGCCCTGAGGCGGGGAGGAAGGGGGGCGGAGAAGTGGGTAGATGAGCTCCTGTGGCGGGACTTCTCCTACCACCTCCTCTACCACTTCCCTGGAATGCGGGAAAGGGCCTTAGACCCCCGTTGGGAAGCCCTCCCCTGGAACGAGGACGAGGGGCTTTTCCGGGCCTGGCTGGAGGGAAAGACGGGCGTCCCCCTGGTGGACGCCGCCATGCGGGAACTCTGGGCCACGGGCTTCCTCTCCAACCGGGCCCGCATGTGCGTGGCCCAGTTCGCCGTCAAGTACCTCCTCCTCCCCTGGCGGAAGGCGGAGGCTGCCTTTAAGGCCCTCCTCCTGGACGGGGACACGCCGCAGAACCTCCAGGGCTGGCAGTGGGCCGGGGGGCTTGGGGTGGACGCCGCCCCCTACTTCCGGGTCTTCAACCTGGTGGAGCAGGGGAGGCGGCACGACCCCGAGGGCACCTGGCTCGCCCGCTTCGCCCCCGAGTACCCCTCCTACGAGCCCAAGGACCCCGTGGTGGACCTAGGGGAGGCGAGGCGCCGCTACCTCTCCTTGGCCCAGGCCCTGGCGAAAGGGTAGCCCAGAGGGGAGAAGGCCTGGCCTTCCCGGGTATCCTCTAACCATGACCGCCACCTTGGACCTGAAGGAGGCCCTCCCCGACCTAAGGCGCCTCCGGGACGATCCCCTGGAAACCCTCCTCGCCTGGGGGAGGCGGCACGCCCGCCTAAGGCTTCCCCTCCCCGGCATGCCCCTCCACCTGGTCTTTGACCCCACGGGGGTGGAGGCGGTCCTCCTGGGCCTGGAGAGCAAGGCCACCTTCCAGTACCGGGAGCTCGCCTGCCTCACGGGGCGGGGCCTCCTCACGGACTTCGGCCCTACCTGGAAGGAGGCCCGGAAGGCCCTCAAGGACCCCTTCCTCCCCAAGGCGGTCTGGGCCTACGCCCCCCTCTTCCAGGAGGAGGCGGAAGGGTTTTTCGCCTCCTGGCGGCCCGGGGAAGCGCGGGACCTGGCCCGGGAGATGCTCGCCCTCTCCTTGCGCTTCCTGGGACGGGCCCTTTGGGGCAAGCCGCTTCCCGAACCCTTGGCGGAGGTGGCCCTGAAGGCCTTGGAGCGGGTAGTGGGAAGGATGCGAAACCCCCTCACCCGGCTGGACCTCCTAGCGGAGGCCCGCTTCGTGAGGCTCCGGCAGGCCCTGGAGCGGGAGGCGGAAGCCCTGGTCCGGGTGCCCCCCCTCGCCCACCTGCCCCGGGAAAGGGCCCTGGCGGAGGCCAAGACCCTCCTCATCGCCGGGCACGAGACCACGGGAAGCGCCCTCACCTGGGCCCTCTACCTCCTCTCGCAAGACCCCTCGGACCAGGCCCGGGTGGCGGAGGACCCCGCCTTCGCCCGCTCCGCCTTCCAGGAGGCCCTAAGGCTCTACCCCCCCGCCTGGGTCCTCACCCGCAAGGCGGAAGCCCCTTTAGACCTCCTGGGGGAGAGGATAGAGGCGGGGACCACGGTGGTCCTCTCCCCCTACGTGACCCACCGCCTCCACTTCCCCGAGGGGGAGGCCTTCCGGCCTGGGCGCTTCCTGGAAACCCCGGGCACCCCAAGCGGCCGCTACTTCCCCTTCGGCTTCGGGCCTAGGCTCTGCCTCGGGCGGGACTTCGCCCTCCTGGAGGGGGAGGTGGCCCTAACGGCCTTCTTCCGCCGCTTCCGCCTGGAGCCCCTGCCTAAGCCCGAGGTCCACGCCGGGGTCACCCTCTGGCCCAAGGGGGGGCTTCCCGCCCGCCTGGAGGCGGCATGACCTACCTGGAGTTTCACCTCGCCTTCATCCTACCGCCCCTCCTTCTCCTCCTCCTCTTGGGCCGGCCCAGGCCGCCCAGGCTTTGGGCCTACCTCCTCCTGCCCCTCATCGCCCTCCTCTACACCACCCCTTGGGACAACTACCTGGTCTGGCGGGGGGTGTGGGGCTACCCCGAGGGGCGGGTCCTCCTCCGCCTGGGGTACGTGCCCCTCGAGGAGTACCTCTTCTTCGTCCTCCAACCCCTCCTCACGGGGGCCTTCCTCCTCCGCATCGCCGGGCCTCCCCCGCCCCCGGGGCCTGGGGTCTTCCGGGTGCTCGGGGGTGGGGGGTTCCTCCTCCTCACCGCCCTGGGCGTCCTCCTCCTCGCCCTTGGGGGGAAGGCCCTTTACCTGGGCCTCATCCTCGCCTACTTCGCCCCCGTCTTCCTCCTCCAGTGGGCCTTCGGGGGGGACCTCCTTTGGGGGTGGCGGAGGGCCCTCCTCCTCGGGGTGGGGCTTCCCACCCTGTACCTGTGGCTCGCCGACCTCTACGCCATCCGGACGGGCATCTGGTGGATCGCCCCCGAGTACACCCTGGGGCCCAAGGCCTTGGGGCTACCCCTGGAGGAGATGGTCTTCTTCCTCGCCACCAACCTGGCGGTGGTGCAGGGCCTCCTCCTGGCCTGGCACCCCGAGGCCCTAAGGCGCCTACGGTGATGGACCCCGAGCGCCCCTTCGCCCGGCTCCTCAAGGCCTTCGTGGAAGGCCTCCTCCTCCTGAGCCTCAAGGGGAGCCTCCGGGGGGTGTACCTGAAAGGGCACCTCCCCCAGGGGCCCGTGGTCCTCGCCATGAACCACCATAGCTTCTTTGACGGGCATTTGGTCTGGCTCCTGGGAAGGCTCGCCGGGCGGCCCACAAGCCTCCTGGTGGCGGAGGAGAACCTGAAGGCCTTCCCCGTCCTGGCCCTGGCCGGGGCCCTCCCGGCGGGCCGGGTGCGGGAGGCCCTAAGGCGGCTTGGGCGGGGGGCGTGGGTGGGGGTCTTCCCCGAGGGGGAGATGCGCTACCCCGGGCCCTTGGGCCCCCTGCGGCGGGGGGCGGCCTGGCTTGGCCAAAGGGCCGGGGTGCCCCTCCTCCCTGTGGCCGCCCGGGTGGTCCTGAGGGGCTTTGAGCACCCCGAGGCCTTCCTCCTTGTGGGGAGCCCCTTGCCCCCGGAGGGGGACCTCCCGGGGGCCTTGGGGGAACTCCTGGCGGAGCTGGACGGGCTCCTCGCCGGGACCCACCCCCGGGCGGTGCCGGAGGGCTTCCGGGAGGTCTTGAGGGGGAGAAGGAGCCTGGAGGAACGGGTGCGCCCCTGGGTGGAGGCCCTGAGGCGATGAGGGGGGACTTCTTCTTCGGCGTCCTCCTCTTCCTCCTCCTGAGGTGGCTCGCCCTCCTCTACAACCTCCTCGCCTTCCCCCGCCTCTCCCCCAAGCCCACCCCCCCGAGGCCCCAGGCCTCCCTCCTGGTCCCGGCCCGGAACGAGGCGGAAAACCTGCGGCGCACCCTCCCTGCCCTCCTCCGGCAGGGGGCCCTCGAGGTCCTGGTCCTGGACGACGGCTCCGAGGACGGCACGGCGGAGGTGGCCGCCGCCCTGGGCGGGGGCCACCCGGGCTTCCGCCTCCTTCGGGGGAAGCCCCCTCCCCCGGGTTGGACGGGGAAGAACTGGGCCTGCTGGCAGCTGGCCCAGGCGGCGCGGGGGGAGGTCCTGGTCTTCACCGACGCCGACGTGCTCTGGCACGAGGGGGCCCTGGGGGGGCTCCTCGCCGCCCTGGAGGGGCGGGAGGCGGTCTCGGCCCTGCCCCGCCAGGAGGCCGGGGGAAATCCCCTGGTCCTCGCCACGGTGCCCTTCGTCATGGGGGGGCTCTTCTCCTTCCTGCCCCACCCCTGGCTCCTGGCCCTGCGGGTGGCGAACGGCCAGGTCCTGGCCTTCCGCCGGGAGGCCTACTTCGCCCTTGGGGGGCACGAAGGGGTGCGGGGCGAGGTCCTGGAGGACGTGGCCTTGGCGCTGAAGGCGAGGCACTACGGGCTTTTCCTGGGGGTGGAACTCTTCTCGGCCCGGATGTACCGGGGCTACGGGGAGGTGGTGGCGGGGTTTGGCAAGAACTTCCTGGAGATCCACCTGAAAAACCCCGCCGTCCTCCTGGGGTCGTGGTTCTACCACCTGGCCCTCTACACCCTCCCCTGGGCCTTCGGGCGCCCGGAGCTAGGCCTTTTGGGGCTTCTGGAAAGGGCCCTGGTCCAGGTGGCCACCAAGGGGGAATTCCTAGCCGGCCTCCTCACCCCCCTGGCGCCCCTCCTCCTCCTCCCCGCCTACCTCCGGGCCCTCCTTCCCGGGAAGCGCTGGAAGGGCCGGGCCTTGCCCTAGGGTGTAGCCTCTCCCGCAATCCTTCCCTTCCCCTGGGGTAAGCTCCTCCCATGCGCGCTGTGGTTATTGGAAGCGGGGTGGGGGGGCTCGCCTGCGCCATCCGCCTCGCCGCCATGGGACTAGAGGTGCTCGTTCTGGAAAAGCAGGACGGCCCCGGGGGAAGGGCCCGGGTGCACCGGGCGGAGGGCTTCACCTTTGACATGGGGCCCACGGTGATCACCGTGCCCCCTTTCCTGGAGGACCTCTTCGCCACAGGCCCCGGCAACCCCCGCCTTTACCCCGACTTCCCCGAGGAGGAGGGCCTAAGGGCAACGGAGCGCTACGTGAAGCTCGTCCCCTTGGACCCCTTCTACCGCATCCACTTCCCCGACGGGACCCACTTTGACTACAAGGACGACCGGGAGCACCTCCTTTCGGAGATCCGGCGCCTAGCCCCTGAGGACCTCGAGGGCTACCTCCGCTTTGAACAGGACGCCAAGGCCATCTTCCAGAGGGGCTTCCTGGAGCTCGGCTTCACCCACTTCGGAAGCCTCCTGGACCTCCTCCGGGTGGCCCCGGACCTCCTCCGGCTGGACGCCGTCCGCCCTCTCTTTTCCTTCGTGAAAAAGTATCTCCGGAACCCCAAGATGCGACGGGTCTTCTCCTTTGAGAGCCTCCTCATTGGGGGAAACCCCCTTTCGGTGCCCGCCATCTACGCCATGATCCATTTCGTGGAACGCACCTGGGGGGTCCACTTCGCCATGGGGGGAACGGGGGCCCTGGTGCGGGGGATGGTGCGGAAGCTGGAGGAGCTTGGGGGGAAGGTGCGCTACCAAGCCCCCGTGCGCCGCATCCTCACCCGGAAGGGCAAAGCTGTAGGGGTGGTCCTCGAAAGCGGGGAGCGGATAGACGCCGACCTGGTGGTCTCCAACGCCGACTACGTGCACACCTACGGGGAACTCTTGGCCTCCGAGGACAGGCGCCTCCACGGGGACTGGCGCCTAAAGCGCACCCGGCTTTCCATGAGCCTCTTCGTGGCCTACTTCGGCTTCCGCGCCCGGGGAGACGAGGGGGAAAGGCTCAAGCACCACAACGTCCTCCTAAGCGAGCGGTACGAGGGCCTTTTGCGGGACATCTTCCTCCGCAAGGTCCTCCCCGAGGACTTCGCCCACTACCTTCACCTCCCCACCCTCACCGACCCCTCCCTGGCCCCCCCAGGCCACCACGCCGCCTACACCCTGGTGCCCGTGCCCCACAATGGGAGCGGCCTGGACTGGCGGGAACTGGGCCCCAGCTACTTGGAAAAGGCCCTGCGCTACCTGGACGAGGCGGGCTTCCTCCCCGGGCTCATGGACCGCCTGGTCTACACCCACTACATCACGCCGGACTACTTCCAGTGGACCCTGAATAGCCACCTGGGCAACGCCTTCGGCCCCGAGCCCGTGCTCTGGCAGACGGCGAGCCTCCGGCCCCACAACCGCTCGGAGGATGTGAAGGGGCTTTACCTGGTGGGCCAGAGCTACCAGCCCGGGGCGGGCCTGCCCAGCGTCCTCATGTCCGCCAAGATGACGGCGAGGCTCATCGCCCACGACCTGGGGCTGGAAAGGGCCCCCAAAGGCCTCCTGGAGGCCCGGGTGTGAGCACCCTGGAGAGGAAGCGGAAGCACCTCCAGGCCTGCCTGGAAGGGGACGTGGCCTATCGGAGGACCACCACGGGCTTAGAGCGCTTCCGCCTCCGCTACCAGGCCTTGGCGGGGCTCGCCCTTTCCGAGGTGGACCTCACCACCCCCTTTCTCGGCAAGGTCTTGCAGGCTCCCTTCCTCATCGGGGCCATGACCGGAGGGGAGGAAAACGGGGAAAGGATCAATCTGGCCCTGGCGGAGGCGGCGGAGGCCCTGGGGGTGGGCATGATGCTAGGCTCGGGGCGCATCCTCCTGGAAAGGCCCGAGGCCCTGCCCAGCTTCCGCGTGCGTCGGGTGGCCCCCAAGGCCCTCCTTATCGCCAACCTGGGCCTGGCGCAACTCCGCCGCTACGGGCGGGACGATCTCATCCGCCTCGTGGAGCTGGTGGAGGCGGACGCCCTGGCCCTCCACGTGAACCCCCTCCAGGAGGCGGCGCAGAAGGGGGACACGGACTTTAGGGGCCTCCTGGAACGCCTGGCCGCCCTCCTCCCCCTACCCTTCCCCGTTCTCCTCAAAGAGGTAGGGCACGGGCTTTCCCGGGAGGCGGCCTTGGCCCTAAGGGGCCTCCCCCTGGCGGCGGTGGACGTGGCGGGGGCCGGGGGGACGAGCTGGGCCCGGGTGGAGGAGTGGGTACGCTTCGGCGAGGTGCGCCACCCCGAGCTTTGCGAGATCGGCATCCCCACGGCCCAGGCCATCCAGGAGGTGCGGGCGGTACTGCCGGAAATCCCCCTCATCGCCTCGGGCGGCGTCTACACAGGAACGGACGCCGTGAAGACCCTGGCCCTGGGAGCGGACCTGGTGGCGGTGGCGAGGCCCCTCTTGAGGCCGGCCCTGGAGGGCGGGGAAAGGGTAGCCGCCTGGATTGGGGATTACCTGAGCGAGATGCGCATCGCCCTCTTCGCCATCGGGGCGAGGCGGCCTGGGGAAGCCAGGGGACGGATAGAACCCCTCTGAGGGCATTCTTGCGAGGGACAGGGAGCTTTCACCTGTCCTTTCACACCCTTTTCACACGGGGCCCTTACCCTTCCCACCGGGGTGGTATATGCGGCGACCCTGGATCTGGCTCGGTTTCCTGGCCCTCCTAGTAGCCCTCGCCCAGGCGCTTAGCCTGGACCTGAGGCCGTACCTAGTACGGGTATTGGAAGGCAAGGAGGTTTACGAGGAAAACCCCGTGGCGGTGAAGCCCGGGGACGTGCTGGAGTGGCGCCTGGTGGCGGAAAACCGCTCCCAGGGTGCCTTGCGTCAGGTGGCCTTGGTGATCCCCGTCCCCAAGGAGACCCACTACCTGGACGGGAGCGCTAAGCCCCTGACCCTAAGCGGGTCCACCATCCGCCCGGAGTTCAGCTTTGACGGGGGGAGGACCTACGGCTTCCCGCCCCTGAAGAAGCGGGTCCGGGTGGTGGAAAACGGCAAGGAGGTGGAAAAGGAGATGGAAGTGAAGCCCGAGGAGTACACCCACGTGCGGTGGCTCGTCCCCGAGCTGCCCAAAGGCGCCAAGGTCCAGGTTTCCGTGCGCACCGTGGTCAAGTAGAGGAGGTTATGAGGATGAAGAGAGGGATGTATCTTCTAGCCGCCCTATTCATGGTCCTGGGCCTTGCCCTGGCCATGACCCCCGCCGGCACGGCCATCACCAACCAGGCCTCGGCTAGCTACATTGACTCGGCGGGGCAATCCAGGACCACCACGTCCAACTTGGTCACCACCATCGTCCAGCAGGTCTACGCCTTTACCATCACCCCAAACGGCAGTGAGACGAACCCTGGCCAAATCCGCTCCAACCTGCCCGGGGGACAGGTGCTCTTCCAGTACGTGGTCACCAACAACGGCAACGGCACGGACACCATCAACCTAAGCACCGCCCAAGGGACAGGGGACAACTTTGACCTGCAAAACGTCCGCATCTACTTGGACGCCAACTGCAACGGCAACGTGGATGCGGGCGAGGCCCAGGTGACGAACGTCACCCTGGCCATGGGGGCTCAGGCCTGCGTCATCGTGGCGGCCACCATCCCCACCACCGCCCAGAACGGGCAGTACGGCAACCTGAACCTGACCGGCTCGTCCGTAGGTAGTAACAACACCCTCACGGACACGGACAACTGGGCCCGGGCCACCGCCAGTACCGCCGCCGCCCTCACCGCCTTCAAGAGCGCCTCGCCCTCGGGCAACGTGGCCCCCGGCGCCACCGTCACCTACACCATCTCCGGTGCCAATACCGGTGGGAGCGCCGCTTACGGCGTGAGCGTGACGGTGGACAACCAAACCAAGACGGGCATCCTGGTGGAGGACACCATCCCAAGCGGGCTCACCGTGAGCCAGATGCCCACGGGAAGCGCCGGGGCGGGCACCGTGCGCTACGTCTACTACAACGGCACAAGCTGGGTCACGCTCACTTCCTCCTTGCTCCCCCTTACCGGGGACGGCACCAAGAAGATCGGCATGCTCATTGAGGGTACCGGGGCCTTCTTCCCGCAAGGGGCGCAGTACAGCCTCAGCTTCACCGCCCAGGTTCCCCAAAACGCTCAAGCCGGCACGGGCTACGCCAACAGCGCCGTTGTCCGCTTCAACGACGGGACGCAGAACCGGGACGTCACCACCAACACCACCAACAACACCGTGGGGGCGAGCTACGACGTGAAGGTGGGTCCCTATGGCTATCCGGAGGGAAGCGCCACGGGCACTTACACGGTGGGTGCCTACACCATTACCCGCTCCGGTGATGCGCAAAGCGTTGCCCAGGTCTATAGCGGCACCAACGTCATCTTCCGCCACACCCTGAAGAATACGGGGAACACCCAGGATAGCTTCACCCTTAGCCTCACGGGTGCTCCCTCTGGCTGGGCGTGCCAGCTCGTGGCCGACGACCTCACCACCCCCATCAACGGCCCTGTGGGTCCGGCTGCGGCGGGCGGCACCTACGACTTCGCCCTCAAGTGCGCCATCCCCGCTAACTACACGGGCGGGCCGGTGAACCTCACGGTCACCGCCACCAGCGTGGGCGATAGCAGCAAGAAAGACACCACCACGGACGAGGTAACCAGCATCCTCTCTGGCTACGCTGTGGACCTGGCTGCTAGGGGTTACAGCGGGGACGGCAACGCCAACAACGACAACCCCGCCTCCCAAAGCGCCAACCCCGGTCAGACCGTGTACTTCCCCTTGGAGGTCTACAACGCCGGGGCTAACCCCGACGTCTACAACCTTACGGCCACGGTGCCCCAGGGGTGGAGCGTGGTCTTCTACCCCGATGCCAACTGCGATGGCGTGCCGGACGGGGCGCCCATCGCCAACACCAACCTGTTGAACCCCGGTCAAAAGCAGTGCGTGGTGGCGGCGGTGACGGTGCCGGCTCAAACTGCGCCTGGCAACAACCCCGTATCCTTCACCGCCACGAGCACCACCGTGTCTGGGGTGTCTGACACCGTCAGCAGCCAGGTGGCGGTGAACCTGGTGGCCCAGGTTACCCTGGACCCCGACCGCTCCGGCACCGTCACGAGCCCGGGCACCATCGTCTACACCCACACCCTCCTCAACAACTCCAACGCCGCCGCCTACTGCGACATTTCCGGCAACGGCGGCGCCCACGGCTGGACCTACCAGTACTCCACGGACGGTACCAGCTGGTACGCCAGCCTGGCGGACGTGTACGTGGCCCCGAATGGCCGCACCGCTACCCTTTACGTCCGGGTCACGGTGCCGGCGGGCGAGCCCGTGGGCCGGGTGGACGTGAACACGGTCAGGGCTAACTGCGACGTGACCACCGGCACGCCCGACAACACCTACGAGGCCACGGACACCGCCACCGAGACCACCACCGTCGTGGGTGGGGAGCTCAGGCTCACCAAGTCCGTGGACAAGACGAGCGCCTTCCCGGGGGATACCCTCACCTACACCATCGTGGCCGAGAACATCGGTACCGGGAACCTCACCAAGGTAATTGTCTCCGACCCCATCCCCGCCTACACCAGCTTCGTGAGCGTGTCGGCCACCGCCACGGGCTTCAGCGGCACCTACACCATCCTCTACTCCACGGACGGCTCCACCTGGAGCCCGACGGCGCCTACCAGCGCGCCCACGGGCGGTAGCGTCTACGTGGCCGTGGACACCAACGGGGACAACTCCATCACCGACCAAGACATCATGCCCCCGGGCGCCAGGATCACCATCACCCTGACGGTCCAGGTGCAGTAGGCCATCCCCCCGCCCCGGGGTTTCCCGGGGCGGGGCCCCCCTCGGGGGGAACGAACAAACGAGAGTTTGTTTTTAGAACCAACTTTGACACGGTTTTGACCAGGAAAGGAAAAAGTGGGGAACGAAGATGGGCGGTGACCGGGCAAGCAAAGGGTTCTGGGCCAGGTGGGGAGTGGGCCTCCTTTGGCTCCTCTCCCTGGCCTTGGCCCTAACCCCGGCCGGCACCGTCATCCGCAACCAGGCGGTGGCCTGGGCGGGGGAGGAGCGCTACCTTTCCAACGTGGTGGAGACGGTGGTGCGCCCCCTCTGCCTGCCCCAGCTCTCTCCGGATGGTACCCCGGCGAACCCTGGGCAGGTGGCGTCCATCAGCCCTGGGGGCTACGCCTACCTCCCCTACCTCCTCACCAACGGGGGGAACGACCGCTTTACCTTCCGCCTGGGCTACACCTTGGGCTCCCGGGACTTTGACCCGGTGGAGGTGGCCTTCTTCCCCGACCTAAACGGGGACGGCCTTCCCGAGGGGAACCCCATGGCGGAGGTTACCTTGGGCATGGGGGAAAGCCTTAGGCTGGTGGTCCGGGTGAAGGCCCCCCTGGCGGCAAGGGGAAGCCTCCTCCTCTCCCCCACCGCCCGCTGCCCCGATGGGGCGGAGGACCGGGAGAACTGGGCCCGCCTCGAGGCCCGCCAAGGCCCCGCCCTCTTCCTGGAGAAGACGATGCCCAGGACGGCCCTCCCCGGGGCGGAGGTCCAGGTGGTGCTCCGGGTGCGCAACCTGGGGGACGGCGAAGCCCTAGGGGTAGCGTTGCAGGACCTCCCCCTTCCCCTCCCCTTCGTCCCCGGTTCCGCCCAGGCCCCCAAGGGCCAGGTGGAGTACTCCGACGGCCAAGGGTGGACGGCCCAGGAGCCCCCTTCCGTCCGAGGGGTGCGCCTCCTCCTCCCCCGCCTCCTTCCCGGGGAGGAGGCTACCATAAGCTTCCGGCTTCGGGTGCCCCTCGGAACCCCCCCGGGCCTGGTGGAAAACAGGGCCTCCGCCACGGGGCCCGGGGGGCCCGCGGAAGGGCGGGCAACCCTAAGGGTCCTTCCCCTCTACGCCCACCACCTGGGCCCCGCTGGGAACCCCAGGGCCCTCCCCGGGGGAGAGGGCTTCCAGGACGACCGGCAGACGGGCAGGGCCCTGACGGGACAACCCCTCTGCTTCCTCCACACCCTGGAAAACGCTGGCACCGTGGAGGATAGCTACGCCCTCCGGGTGGAGGGGGTACCTGTGGGGGTAAGCCTCTGGCTGGAAGACCCCGCGGGCACCCCCCTCCCAAACCCCCTCCCCCTCGCCCCCGGGGAAAGGCGGGACCTCAAGGTTTGCTACCAGGCCCAGGGCCCCGGGGCCTTCACCGCCAAGGTGGTGGCCCGCTCCCTGGCCACGGGGGCGGAAAACGCCACGTGGGACGTCCTCGAGGCGGTGGGGGCGGAGGCCCTCACCCTCCTCAAGGAGGCAGACCCCCCCGCCGGCACCACCCTCCGCCCAGGCCAGGAGGTGGTCTACACCCTGAGGGTGCGCAACGCCTTTGGCCCCCTGGCCCAGGCCGTGGTGGAGGACGCCCTAGGCCCCCACCTGGAGTTTCTGGATGCCTCCCACGGCGGGGCTTACGACCCCCAGGGCCACAGGGTGGTCTGGACCTTGAACCCCTTGCCCCTTGGGGAAACCGTTTTCACCTTGCGGGTGCGCATCAAAGAGGGCACGCCCGACGACACCCTCTTGGAAAACGCCTTCTGGCTTAGGGCCAGGGAGGTGCCTAACCCCGTGGCCTCCAACCCCGTGCGCCACCCGGTCTTTGGGGTGAACCTCCTACTAAAGAAGGAGGTGAGCCCCAAGCAGGCGCGCATCGGGGACCTCCTCACCTACCGCCTCACCTTGGAAAACCCCGCTTCCGCACCCCTCACTGTGCGCCTCACGGACACCCCGCCCCCCGGCACCCGGTACGAGCCCGGCACCGCCCGGCTTTGCCAGGGGGGCACGCCCTTGGAGCCCCAGGTGGCGGAGGGGAAGCTGGTGTGGGAGGGCCTAAGCCTCCCCGCCAAAGGGAGGCTTTGCCTCACCTATGCCCTCCGCCTCCTGCCCGGCGCCTCTAAGGAGCTCATCAATACCGCCGAGGCCCTAGGGCTAAGCGGCCAAGGGGCGGTGGTGGCGAGCGGGCGCGCCCAGGCCCTCGCCCAGGTGGATCCCGGTCCCTTCGCCCTGGGCGGGGTCCTCCTGGGCCGGGTCTTCCTGGACCTGGACGGGGACGGGGTCTATAGCCCCGGGGACATCCCCCTTCCCGGGGCCCGGGTGCTCCTTGCCAACGGGCTCCAGGCCCTCACGGACCAGGAGGGGCGCTACGCTTTCCGCGACCTCTTGGGCCTCCACCAGGTGATGCTGGACCCCGCCTCCGCCCCCTTCCCGCCCAAAGCCCTGCCGGAAAACCTGGGAGAAGGCTACAGGAAGCGGGCCCTGGTGCAGGGGGCCACGGTGGTGGACTTTCCCTTGGTGCCCCCTAAAGGATGGGTGCGGGTGGAGCGGAGCACGGTCCTCCGCATGGGGCCCCTAATGGTGGAAAAAAAGCTTCTCAGCGTGGGGGAAAAGGTGTACGTGGAACTGCGGCTCCGAAGCGGGGAAACCCTTCCGGACTTCACCCTGACCGACCTCCTGCCCGCAGGCGGGGAGAAGACCTTCCACTTCCCCGAGTTCTCCGGGGAGGAAACCTTGGTCTACGAGGTGGGCGAGGCCCGCCTCACGGACCCCGAGGTGCGCTGGAGGTACCCATGAGGCGCTTACTTTCCGTCCTCCTCGCCCTACCCTTGGCCCTGGCCCAGGTGGAGCTCAAGGCCACCCTGGTGGGCACCGGCCTTTCCTGGGGGATGGACCGCCTCGAGGCCTGGCTCCTCCCCCAAAAGGAGGAGGGGCGGATTGTCCTCTTCTCCCCCGGCTTTGACCCTGAGGACTACCGGAGCGCCCTAAGGGGCAAAGAGGAGCTCGGGGACGAGCGCTACGATGGCGGCCAAGGGGAGCTAAAGGCGGTTTACGAACTCTACCGGGGCCAAACCCTCCTGAGGCGGGTGGAGTTTGGCCTGGAGCCCCACCGGGAAGTCCTCCTCTTCTCGGGCAGGCTGGAGAAGAACACCCCTTACCGCCTGGTGGCCCGCTTTGAGGGGTTGGGCAAGAACGCCTTCCTCCTGAAGGCGGAGGGCTTCGCCGTGCGGCTTGACCCCACGACCCTTACGGTGGAAGTACAGGACCAAGGGGCGGGCCTCACCCTTCGCCAACGCCCCGGTGAACGGGGCCGGTTCGTGGAGCTCTTCGCCCTCGAGGCCCCCCCCTCCCTCCTCCCCCTCCCCGTGCGCTTCTACGACGAGGACGGGCCGGAAGAGCTCCTGGCCCGGGTGGTCCTCCCCGATGGCCGCCTGGAGGAACGCCCCGTCTCGGGGGATAGGGCCTGGGCGGAGTACCCCGTGCGCCTTCCCGGCCTCACCCGCTTCCTCTTCGCCCAACCCCCCACCGCCAAGCAGTACTCCAACACCATCGCCATCCAGGTGAAGGCCTGCCTGGAGGTGGCCCAGGACCGCTTCCGGGCGGTTCCCCCTGACCCTAGGCGGGTGGCCGTGGTGGATAGCGCCGGGAACCCCCTGGACCTGAAGCCCACCCTCACGGAGGACGGCCTGGCCTTCCTGGACCTACCCCAGGGCTACCGCCTCCTGGAGGTTAGGGCCCAGGGGGCGGTGGTGGTGGAGGGCGACAGGGTCCGCTTCGGCTGCCCTGGGGGCGAGGCGGCCTTCGTGGTGGCCCCGCCCGAGGCCAGGCTCAGGGTGCGCCTCCTCCTGGACCTGCCTGGGGGGGAACGCCCGGGAGAGGGGGTGCTCCGCCTCGGGGAGGAGCGCCGGAGGGTGGCGGGCGAGGCCCTCTTCCCCTTGCCGCCTGGCACCTACCCCCTGGCCCTCGAGGCGGAAGTGGCCTTGGCGGAAGGGCCTACTGAGGTGCGCCTCCTCCCGGGCGAGGAGCGGGAGGTGGTCTTCAGGTTGCGGCCAGAGGTGAACCTCACCCTCACCCCCGAAGCCCAGCGCCACCCGGAAGGGGAAACCGCCCGCCTTCTCCTCCGGGCCACCACCCCTTACCCCGGCCTCCTCCCGGCAGAGCTTTCCCTAGAGCTTCCCCCTGAGCTTGAGCCCCTCACCGCCACCCGCCTCACCGCCCCCCTAAGCAAGGACCGCCCCCTGGAGCTCGCCGTGGAGCTTAAGGGCCCGGCGGGGAGCTACCAGGTGAAGGGGCGCCTCCTTCCCTTTGGCCTGGAAAAGGGGGCCGAGGTGGCCTTCTTCCGCCCCGCCACCTTCACCCTCAAGAAGGAGGCCCTGACCCCAAGGGTGGCCCAGGGCGAGGAGGCCCGCTTCCGCCTCACCGTGGTGAACGAGGGGGACGAGGCGGGCCGGATAAGGCTACGGGACCTCGGGGGAGAGGGCCTGGTGGGCCCCGGCCTGGACCAGGAGGTCTACCTGGAACCCCGCCAAGGGAAGAGCTACGAGGTGGCCTTCCGGGTGGTGGGGCAAGGCCTCCTGGTGAACCGGGCGGAGCTTTTGCGGGGGGAGGAGGCCCTCGCCCGGGCGGAGGCAAAGGTGGAGGTCCTCCTCCCCAAGCCCGCCCTTGCCCGGGAAACCCCCCACCGGCGCTACCTGCCGGGCGAGGTAGTGGCCCACCGCCTGGTGGTGAAAAACGGAGGGGATGCCCCCTTGCACTACACCCTGGAGGACACCTGCCCGGACATCCTGGAACCCGCCACCGCCCGCTTTGAGGGGACGGTGCCCCCGGGCGGGGAAAGGGTCCACACCTACGAGGCCCGGGTGCGCTTTGGGGAGGAGCGGGAGGGCCTGTGCCAGGCCACCTTGCGGTACGAGGGAGGCGCCTTGCAAGCGGAAACCCCCGTGGCCCGGGTCCTCCTCGGGCTCAAGAAGGAGGCCCTGGCCCCCCGGGTCCTGGAGGGAACAGAGGCCACCTTCCTCCTCCGGGTGGAAAACCCCGCCGACCACCCCGTGCGCATCCGGCTCCTGGACACCCCGTCCAAGGGGCTTCCCATGGAGGGGCTGGACCTGGAGCTTCCCCTCGCCCCCGGGGAGGTGCGCACCTTTACCCTGAAGGCGGAGGGCGTCCCGCCCGGGGCCCACGTCAACCGGGCAAGCGCCTTCCTCGGGGAAACCCCGGCGGCCTTCCCGGCGGAGGCCACCCTGGTGGCCCTCCCCCTCCTCACCCCAGAAAGGCTTTCCGAGGTGCGCCTGCCCTTCCGGGTGGAGGGGGAGGGTGAGGGCCTTCTCCTCGCCTTCTCCCTGCCGGAAGGGGCCACCTACGTGCCGGGAAGCGCCCGCTTGGCGGAGGGGGAAAGGCTTCTTCCCCTCGAGGACCCCCTCCTCCTGGAGGGCCGCCTCCTCTGGCGCCTCCCCTTCCGGAAGGAGGGCGAGGTCCGCCTTACCCTCCGCCACGAGCGGGCCCTGCCCCCCTTGGCCGAGCCCAGCCTGGCCCTCCTCGCCGGGGGGCGGGAGGTGTACCTGAAGGGGAAGGTGACCCTGGAGGAGTACCGCAAGGCCAGGCCCTTCCAAGGGGAGCGCCAAGGGGTCATCCGGGAGCCCAAGGACGGCGAGGTCTTCCGGGACCGGGACGCCATCCGGGTGGTCCTGGAAGCCCCTTTGGGCCCCCTTACCCTTAAGGTGAACGGCAAGCCCATCGGCCCGGAGCGCCTAGGGAAGGCGGAGCTGGACGAGGGGCGGGGCTGGCAACGCCTGGAGTACTACGGGATACCCCTGGAGGTGGGCCGGAACCTCCTGGAGGTGGAAGGCGTGGCCCAGGACCGCCTCGAGGTCTTCCGCCCCGGGAACCCCACCCGGCTAAGGCTCTCCCTCCTAGAGGCCCAGGCGGATGGGCGCACGCCCCTAAAGGTCTTGGTGGAGGCCCTGGACGAGAACGGCCTGGCCTCTGGCTTTGGCCCCGTCACCGTGGAAACCGACCTGGAGCCCTTAAACCCCGACGCCTTCCCGGAGGTTTCCGGCTACCAAATCCTCCTCAAGGACGGCCGGGCCGAGCTCCTCATAAGGCCCCTCACCGCCCCCAAGGAGTTCCGGGTCAGGGCCCGCTTCAACCAGCTGGAGGCCGAGGCCCGCCTCTTCGCCGGGGAGCGCAAGGAAGCCCTTTGGCTTGCCCAGGGGAGCGTGGGGGTAGCCCTCGGGCCAAGCCTCGCCCGGCTCTCCCTGGAAGGCCTCCGCCTCTTCGGCCTCGCCCGGGCCTACGCCGAGGGCCCCCTTCTAGGGGGACAGGGGCAGCTCGCCCTGGACACGGCGGGCGGCCTTGGGGCGAAGCTCGCCCCGGACCGCTTCCCCATCACCGGGGCCGCCACCGAGGCCAAGCGCCCCCTGACCTCCGACGACCCCGTGGCCTTCCGCTACGACCAGCCGGAGTTCTCCGTAAGCTACGAGCGGGCTCCCCTGGGGGCGGGCCTCCCCGAGGCCACCGCCCTCCGCCTAAGCACCCGGGGTGAGGGGCGCCTCGAGGCCTTCCTCGCCCTCCTCCCCCGGGGCACGGTGGAGGAGGTAATCCGGCCCGACGGCACCTCCTTCTACCGCCTCAGCCGGAGGCCCAAGCCCGGCACCCTCACCCTCACCCTGGTGGAGGGGGCCAGGGAAACCCGCCTGGTGCCCGGCAAGGACTACGTGGTGGACGACCTGGGCAACCTCCAGCTCTCCCGCCCCCTCTTCCCCACCACCCCGGACCTGAGCCCCGTCTACCTCCTGGCGGCCTACGCCCCCGAGGAGGCCCCCAGGGACCTCCTGGCCTACGGCCTTTCCGGGGTTTACGAGGCGGGGGGCCTGCGGTTTGGCCTCTCCGCCGCCCATCTGGGAGGCTGGCGTTTCGGGGCCGAGGTGGGCTACCAGGAGGGGGCAAACCGCCTGAGCCTGAAGGGGAGCTACCAAGAGGGCCGCTTCGGCCTCTCCTTCGGGGGCGACGCCCGGCTTGGGGCCTTCCGCCTCAGGGGGGACTTAAGGGCGGAGGACCTCTCCCAAGGGCTTTCCGCCCTCCAAGGGCAGGCCCGCCTGGCCTACGAGGAGGGCCCCTTGGGCGTGGCCCTGGAGCACGCCACCCCGGCCCAGACCGCCTTCCTCCTGGAATACCGCCCCAGGCCCTTCACCGTGGGGGCGGGCCTCGGCTACCTCTGGGGCGAAGGGAGCTGGGCCTTCCTGGGCCGGGCGGGGTACGAGGCGGGTGAGGCCCGGGCCCTCCTCACCCACGCCCAGCCCTTCAGCGTGGGCAAGGCCATCACCCGCCTGGACGCCGCCTGGCCCCTGGACCCGAACCTCCGCCTGGAAGGGGGCCTGGCCTACACCTGGGGCGAGGGGGTTTCGGGAACCCTGGGCCTCAGGCAACGCCTGGGGGACGCCAATCTGGCCCTCGCCTACGAGCTTCCCACGGCGAGCGGCGAGGGGAACCGGGCCCGGTTTGGCCTGGAAGCCCCCTTCCCCCTCACGGACCGCCTGAGCCTGAACCTCTCCACCGGCCTGGAGCGCCGCCTCGGGACCGGGGAGACCCTCACCGCCTTCGGCCTCGCCGCCCGCTACAAGGTGGCGGACCTCGTGGCCACCCTGGGGGTGGAAACCTCCCTGGGCCAGGAGACCAAACTGGTCCTCAAGGGCGGGGCCACGGGAAGCCTGGACGCGGAGAACACCCTCTCCGCCGACCTCGCCTACCAGGTCCTCCCCGAGCCCCGGGCCCGCTTCACCGTGGCCTACGCCCTCTTCGCCTCCCAGGTGAACCTCCTCACCTACCACCGCCTCGCCTGGGAAACCGAGCCCGTCCTCGAGGGCGAAACCCTCCTCGCCTACCACCAGCCGGGCTTCCAGCTCCGCCCCGGCTTCGCCTACCGGGTGAAGCCCCAAGACCCCGTGGCCAACACCTACCAAGTGGGCCTTGGCGGCAACCTCTACCCCACGGAGCGGTTCGGCCTAGGGGGTGCCCTCTACTACCTATTCCAGCCCGGAACGGGCGGAAACCGCTTTGCCTTTAGCGTGGAGGGAAGCTTTAGGGTGCTGGAAGGGCTTTGGCTCAACCTGGGCTACGGTTTCGGCGAAACCCTCTTCCAGCCCGAAGGCCTGTACCTACGCCTGGACTTCTTTGGAGGTAGCCGATGAGGACGCCGTGGGCTTTGCTCTTCCTCCTGAGCACCGCCTTTGGTCAAGTGGTGACGCCCTTGCAAGCGCGCTTTGGACCAGTAAACGACCGAGGGGATATCGTCCTAGTGGGAAATACCCTAATGTGCGCGGCGAGCCGTAGCGGATGCGACGTCACTGTCATGAACAACCCAAACGCGAACAACAACCGATCCATGACCTTCATCAACGCAGACCCTTCCGCTCCCAACTGGGGCACTGGCCGAGGGGGCTCCTCCGCCGCCACGCTCAGCCTTCCCACGGACGCCCAGGTGCTTTGGGCGGGTCTCTACTGGGGGGCACGCGCTGATCCTGGTGCCTCCGGAAGAAACCAAATCTACTTAAAACCCCCGGGCAGCACTTCGTACCAAACCGTTACAGGCCAGCTCCTTGGGACAATCACAGACCGGGGTACATCTACCACTAGACCTTACGCCGCCTTCGCCAACATCACCTCCATCGTGCAAGCCCGGGGAAGCGGCACCTACTGGGTCGGGGGCATCCTTGCCCAAACAGGAAACGACGGGCTAGGCTTTTACGCCGGCTGGGCCCTGGTGGTGGTCTACAGCGACCCCAATGCCACCTTTAAAAACCTGGTGGTCTACGACGGCTTAGCGAGCGTGAGCTTGGGGAACCCCGTAACCCTAACACCTAGCGGCTTCCTCACCCCGGCCACCGGGACCGTTACCGCCCGGGTGGGTGCCGTGGCCTTTGAGGGGGATGGGGGAGTACCCGGAGACCAGCTCCTCTTGAACGGCCAGGCCCTTTCCGACAGCCAGAACCCCATCGACAACTTCTTCAATAGCTCTATTTCCAACCTAGGCACACGCTTTACCCAAAAGACCCCGGATTACGTGAACCAAATGGCCGTGGACATAGACCGCCTGGACGCCACCGGCCGCATCCCCAACGGGGCCACCTCGGCTACCCTTACCTTCACCTCCACGGGGGACGTCAACGCCAGCGACACCTACTTCCCCGCCGTGCTCACCTTCGCCGTGGATATCTACTTCCCTGACTTGAAGACCACGTTTACCAAAACCGTAACCGACCTCAACGGGGGCCAGGTCCTCGTGGGGGACATCCTGGAATACGAGGTAAGCTTCCAAAACACCGGTCTGGATGGCGCCACCAACGTGGTCCTCACGGACCTCATCCCCACCGGCACCCAGTATGTTCCCGGAAGCCTGCAAGTCGTCCAAAACGCTGCCGGAGCCCCCACGGGCACCTTTTCCGACACTCCGGGTGACGACATCGCCGAGTACGACACTACCAACAACCGGGTGGTCTTCCGGCTGGGAACCGGGGCCACGGCCACCCAGGGGGGCCTCATCCTCCCAGGGCAAGGGGCGCGGGTGCGGTTTAGGGTCCGGATCCTTCCTAGCGCCGCCAACCAGAACGTGGTCAACACTGCTTCGGTTTCCTATAACGGCCAGACTTTAGGAAACCAGTATAGGGACACCGCCACCGCCGCCGCCTCCGTAACCGTGGTGGGCTTCACCCTCTCGGGCCAGGTCTACCATGACCGGGAACCCAACGGCCTCAAAGGCCCGGCCGAGGACTGGGCGGACGGCGCCACGGTCTACGTCAAGCTCTTCTCGGGGACGGGCCTGGTGGCCTTCGCCCAGGTGGACCCGGGAAGCGGCGCCTTTAGCCTCCAAGGGGTGGCCCCAGGGAGCTACACCCTGGTCCTGGACACCAACAACACCGGAAGCGATACCACCCCCACACCCCCTACGGGCTGGCTCTTCATTAACCCGGCCGCGGGAAGCCTAGCGGTGAACGTGAGCAGCGACATCCAGGGCCTCCTCTTCGGCCTCTTCCGCGGCGGGGTGGTGGAGGGCCGGGTCTTCCTGGACGACGGCCTCGGGAACGGGACCGCCAACGACGCCCTGCAGAACGGGGGCGAAAGGGGCGTGGGGAGCGTGGAGGTGCGGGCCACGGACGGGAGCAACACCCGCACCACCCTAACGGACGGTAACGGCTACTACCGGCTTTATATCCCCGCAAGCTGGGGAACCGTCACCCTCTCCCACCCCCTTCGGCCGGCCACGGGCTGGAACGACGGGAGCACCGCGCAAAGGGTGGCTAGCTGGCAAGACGCCACGGGCGCCCTCTCCTCTGGGGGAAGGGTGGCCCTGGGGAGCGCCCTAGGCCTTGCCGGCTCCGGCCTCACCCGCAACTTCGGGGTGGTGCGGGATAGCCGCTTCTACCCGGACCAGTCGGGCCAGACCAGTTCCCCCGGCACCCACACCTTCGCCCACACCTACGCCCCGGGTACCTTGGGGACGGTGACGCTCAGCACCGGCAGCGCCCCCCGCTACGCCTACCAGGTACGCCTGGATGCCGACTGCGACGGGGTCTATGGCCCCGGGGAGGACTGGCAGCCCTTGCCCTACACCTTTGGCGTGGGCCCCGCCTGGCCCCGGGAGGTTGACGGGAGCCTGAAGGGGTGCACCATCGAGGTGCGGGCCCTCGTCCCCGCCGGGGAGCCAGCGGGGGCGGTGGACATCCTCCTCCTGCGCGCCGGCCTCACCTGGGGCAACAACGCCGCCGTGGTGGAGCCTGATGGGGTCACGGACACCTTGCAGGTGACGGGGGGCGAGGTACGGCTCACCAAACGGGTGCGGAACGTGACGCAAAACGGCTCCTTCGGGGGCGCCGCCCAAGGTAGGCCCGGCGAGCATCTGGAGTACTGCATCGCCTACCAGAACCTGGGCACGGCGCCGGTTTCCGCCTTCACCCTAAGCGACCCCGTGCCCTTCTTCACCGACCCCCTCACCGCGGTGCCGGACTACAACAACCGGGCCATCCGCTGGACCCACGGGACCACCACCCTCCACCTCACGGCCCAAACGGGCGACGACGCCGGGGAGATCCAAGGGGGCCTGGTGCGGGTGGTGGTGGGCACGGTGAATCCGGGAGAGGCGGGGGAGGTCTGTTACCGGGTGCGGATCCGCTAGGAGCTCGCCAGGCTCATGAGGGGCTCGGGGTAAGGGGCAAAGAGGGCCTGGTCCAGGAGGTACCCCTCCTCCCAACGCAAGGCCCAGGACCGGAGAAGGGCGAGGGGGGCCTCGAGGGGCACCCGCTCCTCCCGGAAGCCCGCAAGGAGCTCCAGGAAGTGGGCCTTCTCCTTGGGGGCTAGGCCCTTCTTGAAGTACCCGAAGGCGTGGAGGAGGGTGTCCGCCATGGGCCCAAGGCGGAAGGGAAGCCTCGTGGCCCTTAGGAAGCCCTCCTCGTAGACCCGGCGCACCTCGGGGAAAGGCCTTCCCTTGGCCTCGGCGAGAAGCCGGCCTAGTTGGCGCGCCTCCCCTTGGTGGTAGGCGAGGAGGAGGAGCTTGTAGCGGGCGTGGAAGGCCATAAGGCCCCCCAGGTCCTCCACCCGGCGTAGCCTCGCCAGGGCGAAGATGCGGGTGAAGAAGTGGGCGCGGATGCGGGCGCTGGAAAGCCGGCCCTCGTCCTCCTTGGGCAGGAGGGGGAAGGCCCTTTCCACCGCCTCGGCAAAAAGCCCTGGCCCCCGGCCCACCACCCCGCCCGCATCGGCCCGGGCGTAGACCTTGGCGTCCTTCAGGGCGCAGGTAGGGGAGCGGTTCTTGAGGATAAACCCCTCCACCGAGCCCAAGCCCGCAAGAAAGCCCTCGCTAAAGGAACGCATCCTCTCGGTCAGGTCCTCCCCCGTACTGGGCTGGACCATCCGGGGGCCATCCTCTCCCCGCACCAGGCGCACCGTGGGCCTCGGCACCCCGAGGCCTATTTCCACCTCGGGGCAGACGGGGACGAAGTCCACGTGCTCCCTCAGGGCCGCCACCACCTTGTCCGGGATGAGTTCCCCCGAGTAGCGCACGGCGGCGAAGCCCAAACAGGCGCTTATTGCGAGGCGGGGTCTAGGCCAAAAGGCTTCCACCTCCCGATGCTAGCCGCCCCGCCACCCCCTCCCTGTGGGCGGGCCAACAAAAGCCCCGCCCCCTAGGGGGCGGGGCCCTCCGGGCTCGCCTTAGTCAAACCTATTCTGCTGGAGGAGGCTCGCCGTCGCTTGCACCGAGGGGATGGCCCCTGCCACCTTGCGGAGGGCGGCCCGGGTGCCCTTGTACCAGGGGATGGTGGTCTTGGGGTCGGTGTAGCCGGAAACCAGGGAGTTGGAGGTGCCCCGCCAGTGGTACATGACGAGGAAGAGCATCCCCGGCTTCACCGCGTCGGTGACGTAGACCAAGAAGGTGCCGTTCCCCTCCTCGTTGTAGACCTCCACCAGGTCCCCGGACTGAAGGCCCAGGCGCTTGGCGTCCTCGGGGTTCACCTCCACGTAAGGGAGGGGCAGGGCCATGGCCTTCTCGGGCAGCCGGCGGTCGTGGTAGGCGGTCTGCCAGATGGTCTGGGCCCGGCCGGTGGTGAGCCAGAAGGGGTACTGCCTGGCCTTCTCCCCTTCCAGGTACTTGGCCACCTCCTGCGGGTAGCCCTCCCAGTCGTCCGTGCCGTACCACTTGAACTTGCCGTCGGGCGTACCGAACTTGTGGGTGTAACGGCGCACCGTGCCCACCAGTTGCCCGGTCTTGGGGTCGCGGCGCACGGGGGTTTGGATGCCCTTTTGGCCCAGCTGCTTGAGGAGGGCGTAGGTCACCCCCTTGTAGTTCTCCGCCTCCAGCTTTGCCTCGTCCTCCTCGCTCACGCGGTTGTCGCCGAACTCCTCGGCCCCCGCCAGGAAGACGTCCTCGTCCGTCCGCCAGTTCTTGCCGAACTCAAACTTGAGGGCCTCCTGGACCTTGCCCTCGGCCCGGTACAGTTCGGCGATGCGCAGGCCCACCCATTTGAAGATCTCCCAGTCGGGCTTGGCCTCCCCGGGCGGGTCCATGAACTTCTCGTAGAGGCGGAGGAGGCGGCTATTGCAGTTGATGGAGGTGTCGTTGGCCTCGCCCCAGCCGGCGGCGGGCAGGATGAGGTGGGCGTCCCGGGCGGTTTCCGTCATGTAGATGTCCTGGACGACCATGAAGAGGGCGTCGGGATCCTTGTAAAGAACGTCCAGGATCTTCTGCACCCTTTCCCCGATGGTGCCGGGCTCCCCGCCCTCGCCCAAGGCGCGGGTGAGCTTCTCCGTACGCTCATGGATGCGCTTGCGGAAGACCTGGTTGTTGGGGGTGGAGAGGTAGGGATCGTTGGCGATCACCCAGTAGAACTTGCCCTTCCCATCGGTGAGGAACTTGTCCACGTTAACCGGGGGGCCGCCGCGGTAGATGGAGCCGGGCGTGGGGGCGGGCGGACGGACATAGCCTTCCTGGTGCCCACCCTGACGGCCGCAGCCGGTGCCGGGGCGGCCGATGTTGTGGGTGAGGACGGCGAGCTGCACGATGGCCGCCACCTGGTCGTAGTTCTTCATGTTCCAGATGATGCCCTTCTCGTAGATGGTGAGGGTACGGCGCTTGAACCGGCCCGCCTTAGGCTTGGCGATCCAGTCGGCGGCCTTCTCAATCTGGGCCCGGGGCACACCCGTGATGCGCTCCACCTCCCGCATGAACTCGGCGTAGGGTACCCCGAGCTTGAGGCTCTTTTGCTTGTACTCCTCAAAGAGGGCCATGTCCGTGCGGGCCTGGAGGTAGGCCACCCCGCTCCCAGACCACGCGGGCGATGGCGTTGGCCAGGATGTAGTCCGTGCCCAGGTTGGGCTGGAGGAGCATTACCCGGTCGGGGGCCACCTGGGCCGCCAGGGTGTACGAGCTCGTCTTCCTCGGGTCAATGACGATCATGTACCCGGGCTCGGCGGGCTCCCCCCGTTCAAAGGCCGCCTGCTTCTCCGCCACCGTGGCCCCTTGCAGGTTGGGAAGCATGTGCTCCACATAGAAGACGGTGGCCGTCTCGTAGGAGTTGGCGCCCCAGAGGACGATGGTGTCGGCCAGGCGCGCGTCCTCGTAGGTGTAGTTGAGCTCGTGAACGCCCCGCTCCCGGCTACCCCAGACCTCGGAGTTGTAGGCCGGGCGGTTGTGGATGGCGATGTGCTTCACGGAGAGGGCGGCGAAGAAGAGCTTGCCGGCAGCGTAGTTGTCCTCAAAGCCCTGGCCCGAGCCCCCGTGGTCGTAGCACTTTACGGCGATGTTGTCGTCGTTGCCATCCCGGTCACGGATGCCCTTGATGACCCCGGCCATGAGGGTGAGGGCGTCCTGCCAGGTGATGGCCTGGAACTGGTCCCCCACCCGGAGGAGGGGGTAGGTGAGGCGGTCCTGGGTGCCCCGGTCCAGGCTCCACACCGTGAGGGCGTTGGTGCCGCCCCGGATGGAGTAGTCGCCCCGGTTAATGGGGCTATCCTTGGCCGGGACGATGACCACGTGGTACTGGCGGCCGTCCTTGCCCACCGTGATGGCGTGCATGGTTTCGGTGTAGCTTTGACCAGCGAGCGGCGCCTGCGGGCTCGTGAGATCCAGGCCAAAGGCGTTCTGGTTAGGCTTCGGGCCACCCTGCTCGCCCACGGGCCAGACGTACACCTTGTAGCCGCACCCTACATTGCAGTACTGGCAGACCTGGTTGTAGACCTTTGCGTTCTTGGGGGGAATGGGAAGCTGGTCCCTACGGGGAATGAGCGCCATAGGCTACCTCCTATACGTTCTTCACCCGGCCCCAGATGAGGCCCTGCACCGCCACGGCGTAGATGTCGCCCTTGCCGTCCACCCGCAACGGGATTTGGGGCAACCAGGAGCTGGCCAGGCCTTGGTAGGTCTGGCCGGCCTTGGCGGGGTCAAACATGGAGTAGTGGCACCGGCAGATAAAGCGGCCCTTCTCGTACTGCACGGGGCAACCCATGTGGGTGCAGAGGGCGGAGAAGGCCACGATGTCCCGGTCCTTCCCCACCCCGCCCAAAGCCGGGCGGCCCAGCTTCACGAGGATGGCGGGGGCCGAGGCGTCGGGGTAGTTGAAGGTGATGGGCTGCCCCGTCCGCACCTGGGCAACGTTGGCCACCTTCACCGCCGGGTAGGTGAGGCTTGGGGCGTACCAAAGCTGGGCCTTGCCGCCCGCGGCGAAGAGGGCGCTGGCCGCCGCCGTGAGTTGGACGAAGCGCCTACGGCTTAACGTTCGTGTCATACCGATTCCCTCCTCTCTTGCCTTTTTCGTTTGAACAGTATCAAACGCAAGGGACATTTGTCAATAGGTGGAGCCCATTCCATAAATACCCCGCACGGGTATTCACGGGCACCGCCCATAAGCGATGGGTGCTCTAGATTCCATACCGCTTATGCGTGGGCAAAACCCTGCTACACTATGGGCAGTATGCGTAAGGCGGACCTCTTGGAGAGCCGCTTAACGGCCCTGGCCCACCCGGCGCGGGTGGCCATGGTGCGCCTGCTCGCCGAGCTTCCCGACGAGCACACCGCCCGGGACCCCCGGTGTGGCACCGCCTTCGGCGTCTGCTTCTGCCACCTGAAGGAGAAGACGGGCCTTTCCGGGCCCACGGTGAGCCACCACCTGAAGATCCTGCGGGAAGCGGGTCTGGTGGAGGGGGTACGGGTGGGCCGTTGGACCTACTTCCGCCTGCGGCCGGGGGCCCTCGAGGGCCTCGCCCAGGAACTCCTGGCCCTGGCGCGCCAGGCGCAACGGACGCTGGAGCGGGCGGTGTAGGGGGCGTAACTGCTCCCCCCAGCCCCCCTCGCCAAACAGGACCGGGAAGGCCTAGGGGTTTTCCCCCCGAAGGGGGTTAAAGGCCACCACCCAGCCTGGCCGGCCCCGGCCCACATTGAAGGCGCCAAGGAAGGCCAGCCCTCCCAGGGCGAGGCCCAACACGGCGAGCAGGAGGCCGGCCACCAGGGCGGGGACTGGGAGGGAAGCCTCCCCAGAGTCCCCCGCCGTAGCCCAGGCCTGGCCGAGGGCCCATAGCAAGACCCCAAACCCCGCCGCCGCGACGCCAAACCCGGCCCAGATCCAGGCCCAGGCCCGACGGTAGCGCCGCCGGGCCTCCTCCCAGGCCTCGAGGGCCTCCGCGGGAGGGTAGAGGAGGCCGTTGAGCCAGGCGGGGCCGGTGGCCGTGGTGAGGTAGCGGGAAAGCCCCTGGTGCTCCCGCCAGGAAAGGCCCAGGTGCCCAAGGAGCCGGTCCCACCCCGGAAGGTCCAGGGGCAAGGGCACCTCCCCGGTGCGGAAGCGGAGGCGGAACCGGGGCCCGGCCTGCCAAGGAGGGGCCAGGTGGACCTTAAAGCGCTGGATGGCCTCGGGGCGCTCCTCCAGCCAGGTCCAAGGGCCCTGGGGCCCCTCGAGGCCCAAAAAATCCCCCTTGGGGTAGAACACCCCACCCACCCGCACCCCGTCCGGCAAAAGCTCCACCCGGAGGCCCAGCCGCCTTAGGGGCTCCCACCCGGTGCGGAGGAGGTAGAGGCCCCCAAGCCCCGCGCCAAGGAGGGCGAAGAGGGCGAGGATGCCCCCGCCCCCAAGCCCCGCCCAAAGGAGGAGGGCGAGGCCCAGGGAACCGCCCAGGAGGCGCAGGAGCGCCGCCCGGCGTTGCCAAGGCTGGTGGGCGAGGAGTGGGGGTCTAGCCTCCTGGCCCATGGCCCCTACCGCCCCCAGGTGTTGGGGAGGCCGGAAAGGCTTTGCTCCAACTGCCGCCAGCCTCCCTGGCGCAGGGCTTCCTCCAGCCGGCTTCCCCGCTCCACCGCCCCCACCAGGCCGCCGAAAACGGGGTCCCGCCAGAAAGTCCCCGTGCGGAAGGATTCCTTGTAGACCTTGAACACCTCCCCGGTACTCGGGTCCCGCACGTAGGTCTGGTCCGAGAGGAGGTTGGTCCAGCTGCGCCGCATCCAGGCGTTGAACTCTTCCCCCTGGCGCACCACTTCCAAGACGCGCCGGGTTTCCTCCTCGCTCGCCCGGCGGGCCCTAAGCGCCTCGAGCCAAGGCCACTCCGGATGGGCCCGGATCCCAAGCAGAACGCCGTTGAACACGGGAAGGCTCTGGGCCAGGGCGGAAGGGGTTCCCTCCCGCACGAGGACCTCCAGCCGAACCTGGCACAGCCCGCTCGCCGCCACCCAGTCCGCCTGCTGGCTCGCTAGGACATCGCCCCTGAAGTAGGCCTGGCGGGAAAGCCCCCCTGACCGCGCCTCCAGGGTGTGGTCCCACCTGGCCCGGACCCACTGGCCCCCGCGGGGCATCTGCATCAAATAGCTGTCCATCTGCGCCTCCTCCGCCGCCCTAAGCTCCTCGAGGCGGCGGGCGATGCGGTTGGTGGCGGCGGGGGAAGGCTCCAGCTTGGCCACCTGCCATTCCTGGCCGCGCTCCTGGCTCCAGAGCTGCACCAAGAGTTGCGCCACCTCCTCGGGCGTCGTGGGGCAGAGGAAGCCGGGAAGGATACGCTTTTGCCCGTTCCAGCCAAAAATCGTGGAGGCGTTACCCCCTAGGCCCGTCTGCAGGCCAGACGCCACCAGGAAAAGCACATCCATCCGTTGCGAGACCCCCGGGCGATCCAGTGTAAAGGCGAGCTGGCGGACAGAAGGCCCATCGCCGGTGGGAACCAGGGCCCCACGAAAGGCATAGCCCTGAGGGACCTTTAGGGCAAAGGCTTCCATGCCCAGAAGGGGGTCGTATACCCTTTGCACCCCGTAGGCCACGCGGGCATTTACCGGAAGAAACTCCAGGGAGCGCAGAACCTGGAAGGCACGGCCCCGCACCGTGGCGCTGGCGTCCGTGGGAAGGAAAACGCTCACGGCCAGGACCTGCCGGTCCCCGCGCAGGAGGAGATGGGCTGCCTCGTAGGTTAGGCCGGCGAAAAAGGGGTCTTGGAACGCCCTTAGGGCTAGGCTAGGGGCCAGGCGGTAGGGGTAGACGAGGCCCTGGGCCGCCAGGAGAAGCCCCCCGGGCACGGTCTTGAAAAAGAGGGCAGGCCGACCCCGGGCCATGGCCTGCGCCTCCTGCACCAGGGGGGTCACGGCCTCCCGGGGGGCCTTCAAGGGCATGCCCCGGACGAGGAGGAAGGCCTCGAGGTCCCCCACCACCAGGCCGTAGTCCCGCACGCTCACGCTGTAGCCCGGGGGAAGGAACAGGGAAAACCCGTGCAGGGCATCCCGGATGATCTCACCCCCCTGACCCCGCGCCAGGCCTCCCCAAAGGCCTAAAAGGAGAAGCGGCCCAATGACCCTCAAGCTAAGCAAACCTTTCCACCAAAGGAAGCGCGCCGCTAGGCGGCTATACTGGCGAGCGAGGCGCTTCATCTTCCCTCCTCCTTCCCATCGCCCCCCATGTGGGCAGCAAACTCCTGCCAGCTTTCCCGGAACACGAGCAGGAACGCCACGATGGCCCTGTCCGTCACGCCCCCTTCCAAGAGGAGGTCCGCCTCCAACACGGGATAAAAACCCTCGTCCAGGTAGGCCCGGCTGAAGCGATACTCCCGGTTCCACGCCAAGACCTTGGCGATGTGGTCCAGGGAAGGGCCCTCGGGTAGGTCGGCTTGGAGCCTGAGAGCACCTGAGAGGGAGTGGGCCCGGGTGGCAAGACGGGCGCGGGGAAGGGACCTGGCAAAGGGGAGGGCGTCGGCGATGAGGTGGGAAAAGGGCCCGGTGCTGGGAACCTCTGCCCCTGATCCCCCAGGAGCTGGACCTGCCCAAGGAGTTGCCGGAAGAGGGGTTGTACCTGGGCAAAGGCCTGGGCAGGGGTGGTGAGCTGCAGGCCAAAGGCCCGCCCTCCCTCCACGGTGTAGACGGCGAGGTCCACGTACGCCTGCCCCTGGTAGCGAATCTCGGCATACACCCCCAGGGCAGGCCGGCCTCCTAGGGTGAGGCCCGTGAGGGGTTGCCGTTGGGCCTGAAGGCCCTGGGGGGAAAGCACCCGGTCCTGCTGGGCCGGGCCCGCCCCCACCAAGGCCGTCATCCAGGCATACCGAGGCATCTCCTCCCTACGGGCGCACCGTGCCGGAAAGGCGTAACCGCAAAACCTCGGTCCGGTAGCGGATGGTGGCCTCCTGGCTGCTGGTGGCATCCCCGCTGATCCGGGCGCTCACGTAGAAGCGGCCGCTCGCCACCGCCTGGAGCTGCCCTGCGCTTAGGCTAGCCTCCCCGGAAACGCAGACTGGGCCAGCGTTAAGCCCCGCCACCCCCCCGATGCCCTGGGCGACCAAGTTCGCTGGGTCCAAGAGGCCCGCCTCGTCACCCGCCAGGTATGCGGCGTAGGTCAAGGAGCCGCTAAAGCTTGCGCCCGGCGTTTCCGAGGTGAAGCAGACCCTGTACTCCAAGCTCGCTCCCGAGAGGCTAACCCGGCTATCCGGGGTGTAGGAAACGGGCACAGGCCCAAGCGTCTTGGGGTTAGGGTCTATACCCCCAGCCCTCACCTGAAAAGTGCCCTCCACGAAGTCAGCGGGCAAATCCCGCTCCAGCAAGTCCAGCGTATAGTTGAAAGGAAAGCTGCAGGCGGCAAGCGCCAGGCCTAAGAACCACAACCTCTTCATCGCCACAACACCTCCTTTCACCCCTCACGCTAGTCCCCAGGCCTTACAAAACCCTTAAACGCCCCCAGACCCCACCCCCTTCCGGGCCTCCGCCAAAGGGTTGTACCGGCCCGCCCACCCCTGAAGGCCACCCAGGCCGAAAAGCCGGTGCCACGTGGGAAGCCAAACCAGGAGGAAGAGGAGAAACCCCAAAAGCGCCATGTACCCCCCGATGGCGCTACCGCTTGCAACCAGCACCACCCCTAAGGCCAAGAGGCCGCTTACCCACCAAAGCCGCCCCACCTCCCGGCGGTAGCGGGCGCGGTCCCTTTCCCAAACCTCCCAGACCTCCTCTGGGGGGTAAAGGAGGCCATTCAGCCAGCCGATGCCCCGAGCCTCGCCCAGGTAGGTGGCAAGCCCGGGGTGCTCGGTCCAGTCCCACCCCAGGTGCCCAAGGAGCCGGTCCCACCCCGGGAGGTCCAGGGGGAGGGGAAGCTTCTCCCCAAAGTCCAGCCGGAAGGGATGGAGAGGGCCCCAGGGTTTGGTGGGGGCCAAAGGGCCCTCGAGGCCCCGCAAGGCCGCCTTGGGGTAGTACCGCCCGGCGTAGCGGACCCCTTCGGGCTCCAGGACCACCTTTAGGCCCGCCCGAAGCAGGGGAGCGAGCCCCGTGCGGTAGAGGTAAAGGGGAGCGAGGAGGAAAACCCCCACCCCCACAGCCCAGGCCCAGGCCTCCCCTTCCCGCACAAGAAGCCAGACAAGCCAAAGCGCCCCGAGGAAGGCCCCACCCCCGAGGAGGAGCCGGAGGAGGGCCGCCCGGGTTTGCCAGGGATGGTAGCGGAGCGTCTCCATTTGGACCACCTACCCCTTGCAGACCCCGTACATCCGGAGATCCAGGGATGGGCTTCCCCTCCCAGCCTTCAACAAGCGGCAAGACGGGGGTGCAACCGAGGTTGAGAAGGGCCCCAGGACCCCAGGGTCCTCAACTCCCATCCTCCTCAAGGGAACTTACATCTCCCTTAAACGCCCCGCACCCCAAGCTTTTTCGCCTCGGGGCCCTAGCGGCCCATGACCGCCTGCCCCTCGGCCAAGCCGCGCGAACCCCTCGTTCCTAGAGGGGTGGGGGCGACGAGGGGCCGAAAGGTGGGCAAACCGAGGCCACCTAAGAGCGGTTTTCCCGGGGCCTCGCCCCCCTACACCCGGAAGACCTTGGGCGGCAGAAAGGCCTTCAGGGCTAGCCCCCCGGGCCTCGCCTCCCCTTCCAGCCAGGCCACCCCGCCCTTCTTGAAGGCCAGGCGTTCCGAAACGGCTTCCTCCACAGAAGCCCCCAGAAGGTCCCCAAGGAGGAGTTGGACCAGAAGCGCAGACAGAAAAGGCTCATGCCCCACCAGGGCCACCCTCCCCTCCCGGGGCAACGCCTCCAGGAGCGCCTGGCCAGGAGGGCCTAAGAGGTGCGGCGTGAGGCGCACTTCCCCACCTAAGCCTTCGGCGAGGAGGCTTGCGGTTTCCAGCGCCCGGCGCTTGGGGCTCGTGAGGATCAGGTCCAAGGAAACCCCGAGGGCCTTCAGGCCCCGGACCACCTGGCGAAAGCGCCGCACCCCCTTGGGGGCGAGGGGCCGCTCGTCATCGGCCCCCTCCCCTTCCCCCTGGGGCGGCAAGGCCAGGGCGTGGCGGACCAGGAAGAGTTCCATGCTTCAGTCTACCCGGGCGGGCGCTGGGCATCGTGGCGGCCGCCCCAAAGGACCTTTTCCCCTTCGGGGAGAAGGAGAAAGCTATTGCGGTCGTCCCGCACCTGGCGCTTGAGCACTTTAAGCACCTTCCGCCTGGCCTCCTTGGAGAGCACCGGAAAGAGGAGCTCAAACCGGTTTTGGAAGTTCCGGGGCATGGCGTCGGCGCTGGTGAGGTAGACCTTCCAGGCACCCCCCGCCCGGAAGGCGGCCACCCGGGCATGCTCCAGGTAGCGGCCCACCAGGCTTTTGGCCTGGAAGCGGGGGTGGAGGAGGGTCAGGGTGCTCCGCACCAAGAGGTCCACCCGGGCCCCCGCCTCCGCCGCTTCCACCAGGGCGGAAAGCACCTCGGGGTCGGTAAGGTGGTTGAACTTGAGGATGACCCGGCCCTTGGGATGGGCCTCCGCCAGGATGGACTCCACCAAGAGCGCCCGGATGGCCTCCCCCGTGCGCAGGAGGGCGAGGTCGGGGAAACTCCCCTGTCGCACGGCGCGGAAGAAGGCGTGGACATCCCGCACCACCTCCTCCCGGGCGGTGAAGAGGGAAAAGTCCGTGTAGAGCCGCCCGTTTTGCGGGTTGTAGTTCCCGGTCCCGAGATGGGCAAAGCCCCCTTCCCGGGTCAAGAGAAGCAGGGCCTTGGCGTGGACCTTGCGCTCGGACAGGGGAAGCACCTCCACCCCCGCCCTCAGGAAACGCAGGTACCAGCGGAGGTTCTGCAACTCGTCAAACCGGGCCCGGCCCTCCAGGAGCACATGCACCCGCTTTCCCCGCCGGGCCGCTTCCAGGAGCGCCTCCGCCAAGGGGTTTTCCTCCCCGATGCGGTAAAGGGTGGCGTAGACCTCCTCCACCTCGGGGCGCAGGGCCGCCTCGGCGAACCGCTCCACAGCCCCGTAGTCCTCAAAGGGGTGGTAAAGGAGGAGGTCCTCCTCCCGCAAGCGTCCCAGGGGGTTTTTGAGGAAGCCCTCCGGGCGGACCGGCTTAAGGGGAGGGAAGCGCCACCCCGAAGGCCCCGCCTCCACCAGGGCCTCCACCAGGGTGAGGTTCAGGGGTGGGGGAAGCCGGAACACCTCCTCGGGCAAAAGGTCCAGGCCCCGGCGTAGCCCCTCGAGCCAGGCCTCTGGGAAGCCCTCCTCGGCCACCAAGAGGGTGGGCACCCCCTCCTGCCGCCCCTCGAGGGCCTGCGCCAGCTCGTCCCAGTCCGCCCGGGCCCGTTCGCTTTCCAAAAGGCGCAGGACCCGGAACTCGTAGAGGGGCGCCTCCTCGGGCAGGAAGAGGTCGCTCCGCGCCCGCACCAAGGCCCCAAGCCGCACAAAGGTGCCCTCCCTCCCCGGCACCGGGAGGAGGCGGGGCAGGTCCTGGGGCAGCCGCACCAGATGCTTGGGCGAGGCGAAATACAGGGCCCCGTGGGAAAGGTCGCCCACCGCCTCCCAGGGGATGAGGTCGGTTCGGGGGGCCACCACCTCGGCCAAAAAGACGCGGAAGTACATCCAGTCCAGCTCGTCCAACGCCTCCGCCGACAGGACCTGGAGGACGGGGGCCGCCTCCTGGAGGAGGGCGTGGTAGCGCTCCGCCGCATAAAGGCATTGGGCCTGCGCCTCTTCCAAGAGGGCCCGGTGCGCCGCATCCCCCCGCCCCTTCAGAAAGATTTTGGCGATGCGGGCGGCGAAGAACTCGTCCAGGTTGCGGTTCCAGATGGCGAGGAAGCGAAGCCTCTCCAAAAGGGGAAAGTCGGGCCGCTCGCTTTGCCTGAGGACCCTGCGGTTAAACTGGAGCCAGCTGGCTTCGGAGAGGAGGCGCATTTGCTACAGATTACGCCAGCTTCACGTCAGGAGGCGGTCAAGGAGCGTTCCTTGGCGGTCTTGGACCTGGGCTCGGGCACCTTTCGCCTGGTGGTCTACCGCTATTGCCCGGGGGCGTACTACCTCTTGGCGGACGAGCTCCGGGAGGCGGTGGCCTTGGGGGAGGGGCTCGCGGGGGGGCGCATCGTGGATGAGGCCCTAGCCCGGGGCCGGAAGGCCCTCCGGGCCTTCGCCGACTTCCTCCGGGCCTCCCCCATGGACGAGGTGGTGGTCCTGGCCACGAGCGCCATCCGGGACGCCGAGAACGGGCACCTGGTTCTGGAGGAGGCCTGGCGGTTGGGCCTTCCGGCCCAGGTGGTGCCGGGGGAAGAGGAGGCCCGCCTGGGGGTCTTGGCGGTGGCGAACGGCCTTTTCCTCGAGGACGCCCTGGTGGTGGACCAAGGGGGAGGAAGCGCCCAGGTTTCCCGCATGGAAGGCCGCCGCTTCCGCCAGGGGAAGGCCTTGCCCTTCGGGGCTCTCCGGCTCACGGAGACCTTCCTCCAGGGCGACCCGCCAAGCCCCAAGGAGGTGCGGGCCTTGGAGAAGGCGGTGGCCAAGGCGCTTCGGGGCTTGGGGCTATCGGGGGGTTTACCCCTCGTGGGCCTGGGCGGCAACCTCCGGGCCATCGCCCGCCTCCACGCCAAGGGGCGGGACTACCCCTGGGAGCACCTCCACGGCTACTTCCTGCCCCGAGAAGGGGTGGAGGAGCTCTACGAGCGGGTCCTGCGCCTTCCCCTAAAGGAGCGGGCCGAGCTTCCCGGCCTCCAGCCCGACCGGGCCCGCACCCTGCCCGCCTCCTTGGCCTTCCTCCGGGCGCTCCTGGCCCAGTTCCAGGCCCCGGGGCTTTGGGTAAGCGGGATGGGCATCCGGGAAGGGGCCTTCTTCAGCCGGTTCCTGCCGCCACCCCACCTCCTGCCCGACCCCCGGGCCTTCGCCGTGGAAAGCCTCTTCCAACGCTACCCCTTCTCCGAAGCCCACCGGGACCGGGTGAAGGCCCTGGCCCTGGACATCTTCGCCGGGCTTGCCCCCCTCCATCGCCTGGGAGAGGAGGAAAAGCGCCTCCTTTTGGAAGCCGCCCACCTGCACGATATCGGCATGCACCTGGGCTACCACGACCACCACAAGCACGGGGCCTACCTGGTCTTCTCCGAGCCCCTTTTGGGCTTCCGCCACCGGGAGCAGGCCCTCCTGGGCCTCTTGGTGCGCTACCACCGCCGGGGCGACCCTTCCCCGGGGGCGCTCAAGCCCCTCTTGGAGCGGGGGGACGCCAAGCGCCTCCTAAGGCTTGCCGCCCTCCTGCGCCTCGCCGAGATGCTGGAGCGCACCCGCTCGGGCCGGGTGCGGGGGCTGAGGGTGGAGCTTGGGGAAAGGGTGCGCCTTCTTCTGGAGGCGGCGGAGGACCCTTGGGTGGAGCGGGTGGAGGCGGAAAAGCAAGCCGGGCTTTTCCAGAAGGCCTTTGGGCTGGGCCTCGAGGTGGTGTGGGCGGGGCCCTAGCCCGGGCCTGGGCTCGCAGGCTTCCTTCGGGGGTTCTGGTCGGCAAGTTTTCACCCCCCACATCCCCTCTTTTCTCTAAACTAGACCCGTGGACCCCAGCACCCTCCTCCACAGCGTGCGTCCCGGGCTTCGCCTAAAGGGCTTGGTCCTGGGGGAGAGCGTGCGCGTGGAGCACGTGCGCCCCCTCGAGGGCGCCCTCCACATCACGTACCGCAACGCCCAAGGCGAGCTCGGGGAAGCCCTCCTCTACCCCGAGGACCTTGCCCGGTTGGAGGTGGAGGAGGCGCCCCGCTTCCCCCTAAACGCCCCCGGGGACCTTTTCCGCCTGGCGGCGGAGGCCAAGCGCATCCGCCTCGCCTACCTCTTTGATCCCTTCATGGCGGTCCACGCCTCCTTGGTGGAACCCCTACCCCACCAGATAGAGGCCGTTTACGGCCACATGCTCCCCAAGAATCCCCTTCGCTTTCTCCTCGCCGACGACCCAGGGGCAGGCAAGACCATCATGACGGGGCTCTTCATGCGGGAACTGGCCCTGAGGGGGGCGTTGGAGCGGGCTTTGGTGGTGGCCCCCGGAGCCTTGGTCCTCCAGTGGCAGGAGGAGCTTTGGGAGAAGTTTCGCCTTCCCTTTGAGGTCCTCTCCCGCTCGCGCCTGGAAACCGCTCGCCAAAACCCTTTCCAAGAGCACGGCTACTGGATTGCCCGCCTGGACCAGCTGGCCCGTTTTCCCGAGGTGGCCGACAAGGCCCTCGAGGTGGACTGGGACCTGGTGGTGGTGGACGAGGCCCACAAGATGGCGGCCACCTACTACGGCCAGGAGATTAAGGCCACCCGCCGCTACCGCTTGGGCCAGCGCCTTTCCGAGAAGGCCCGTCACTTCCTCCTCCTCACCGCCACCCCGCACCGGGGAAAGGAGGAGGACTTCCGGCTTTTCCTCTCCCTCCTGGACCCCGACCGCTTTAGAGGTAAGCCTCGGCCCAATAGCCCCGCCTTGAACACCGAAGGGCTCTGGCTCAGGCGGCAGAAAGAGGACCTGGTCCGCTTTGACGGCACCCCCCTCTTCCCCGAACGGCGGGCCTACACCGTGGGCTACGCCCTTTCTCCCGAAGAAATGGACCTCTACGAGGCGGTGACCGCTTACGTGCGGGAGGAGATGAACCGGGCCGAAGCCCTGGAGGAAGGGCAACGCCGCACCGTGGGCTTCGCCCTCACCCTGCTCCAACGTCGGCTAGCCAGCAGCCCCCTGGCCATCGCCCGCTCGCTAGAAAGGCGCCGGAAACGCCTCGAGGCCCGCCGGGAAGAGGTGAAGCAGGGCCTCGCCCTGCGGTTTCCCATCCTGGAAGAGGAGGACCTGGACGAGCTGGAGGAGTTCCCCAGCGAGGAGCTGGAAGGGGCACCCGAGGTCCTGGACCAGGCCACCGCCGCCCGCACCCTGGCCGAGCTGGAAACGGAAATCGCCACCCTCAAGCGCCTGGAAGCGAAGGCCCAGGCCCTTCTCAAGAAGGAACAGGACCGCAAGTGGCAAGAGCTCAGGAGCCTCCTGGAAACCGACCTCATCCGGGGGCACAAGCTCATCCTCTTCACCGAGCATAAGGACACCCTGGACTACCTGGAAAAACGGCTCGCCCGCTACCTGGGCCGCCCCGAGGCCCTCGTGAGCATCCACGGGGGGCTTTCCAGGGAGGAGCGCCGCCTACGGCAGGCCCGCTTCACCCAGGACCGGGAAACCCTCATCCTCATCGCCACCGACGCTGCTGGGGAAGGGGTGAACCTGCAACAGGCCCACCTCCTCATCAACTACGACCTGCCCTGGAACCCCGCTCGCCTGGAACAACGCTTTGGCCGCATCCACCGCATAGGCCAGACCGAGGTGTGCCACATGTGGAACCTGGTGGCGGCAAACACCCGGGAAGGCGAGGTCTACCTACGCCTCCTGCGCAAACTGGAGGAGGCGAGCACGGCCTTGGGGGGCAAGGTCTTTGATGTCCTGGGCAAGCTCTTCCAGGAAAAGCCCCTTTGGGAACTCCTCCTGGAGGCCATCCGCTACGGGGAGGACCCGGAGGTGCGGGCCCGCCTTTTCCAAAAAGTGGAAGGGGCCGTGGACCTCAAACGGCTGGAAGCCCTCCTCCAAAACGCCTTGGCCTCCGAGGTCTTGGACCCCAAGCGCCTGACGGAACTCAGGCTGGCGATGGAGCGGGCCGAGGCCAGAAAGCTTCAGCCTCACTACCTCTCCAGCTTCTTCCAGGAGGCCCTCACCCGCTTGGGGGGCACCGTCCACCGCCGGGAGGGAGGGCGGATGGAGGTGAGCTTCGTCCCCCCTCGGGTACGCCAGGCGCGGCCCGGGGTCTTGCGAAGCTACACCCGGGTGACCTTTCACAAGGACCAGGTGGCCCTCCCGGGTAAACCCGTGGCCGACTTCCTGATGCCGGGCCACCCCCTCCTCGAGGCCCTCCTGGACACCGCCTTGGCCGAGTGGGGCGAATACCTGGACAGGGGAACCGTCCTGGTGGACGAAAACGCCACCGCTCCCCGGATTATCCTGGCCCTGGAGCACGAGGTGCAGGACGCCAAGGGGCCCGTTTCCCGCCGCTTCCTCTACGTGGGCCTGACCCCGGAGGGCGAGGTGCGGGAGGAAGGCCCCGCCCCCTATCTGGACCTGCGCCCCGCCACCGAAGAGGAAAGGAGGATGGCCCTGGCCCTTTTGGAAGGGCTCAACCTCCCCCACCTCCTGGCGAAGGCGGAAGCCTACGCCGCAGCCCACCTGGCCCGCAAACACCTGGAAGAAGTCCGCCGTTTCCGCCAGGTGGAGGTGGACCGCACGCTAAAGGCGGTGAAGGACAGGCTCTTGTCGGAAATTTACCACTGGGACCAGCAGGCCCATAAGCAAAACAAGCTGGCCCGAGAGGGAAAGGCCGGGGCTGCCGGCCGGGCGGAAGCCTTCAAGCGCATTGCAGATGAACTGCGGGAGCGCCTGCGCCGCCGGGAGGAGGAGCTTGAGCAGGCCCGCCACCTGCGCTCCCTGCCCCCTCGGCTCTCCCAGGCCATCCTGGTGGTGCCGCCCCTCTCCCAGGCCCTAAAGGCCCCCGAAGAGGACGTCCGCCAACGCCTGGAACGCATCGCCGTGGAGGCGGTGCTTTGGGCGGAGCGGCGCATGGGCCACGAGCCAGAGGAGATGTCTCCGGGCTACCCGGGCTATGACATAGAGTCCCGTACCCCCGAAGGGCAACTACGGCTCCTCGAGGTCAAGGCCAAGGGACCCGGTTCCGAGGTGGTCACCCTTTCCCGCACCCAAATCCTTACCGCCCTCAACAAGCGGGAAAACTGGTACCTGGTGGTGGTGGAAACGGACGGGGAGAGGGCCTTGCGCATCCACTACATTCCCCCCTTCATGGGCGAGCCCGACTTCGCCGCCACCAATGTGTCCTACGACCTCAAGCAGGTCCTGGCCCGGGCGGTGCGGGTGGTAGAGGCGGGGAAATGATACGCTCGTATAACAAGCTCCAAGCTTGTTATACAAAGAGGGGGGTCTAGTATCATAAGACCCATGCGCCCCGAAGCCTTTTCGCCAAGATCCCCGGGCAGGCTCGTTTCCATTGGTCAAGGCGCCTATGCCTTCGTCCCTGACCCCTTGCCACCTCCATTGGAGTGGACACCCCCTTTAGTACGTCTCCTGGACGAGGCTAGGGGCAACCTTGGTGAGCTTGCGGGCTTACTGCACACGTTACCTAACCCTTACCTTTTCATTCGGCCTTTCATCCGCAAGGAAGCCGTACTCTCATCTCGGATTGAGGGCACCCAGGCGAGCCTAGTAGACGTTTACGCCATGGAGGCCCAGGCCCCCCTTTTCCCCAACCCAAATCTACGCGAGGATGCCCAAGAGGTCCTCAACTACATTCGTGCCCTAGAACGAGGGAGGGCGCTCCTAAAGGAACTTCCCCTTTCCCTGCGCCTCCTCAAGGAGATGCACGCCGTTCTCCTACAAGGGGTGCGGGGCCAAAACCGGGCGCCAGGTGAGTTTCGGCGGGCGCAAAATTGGATTGGCCCGCCAGGGTGTACCCTGGCTGAAGCTCGTTACGTGCCCCCCCCTCCAGGCCCCATGCTGGAAGCCCTAGATGCCCTGGAGCGTTTCTGGCATAGTGACCATGGGCTACCCCCTTTGGTAGAGATAGCCCTTGTACACTACCAGTTTGAAGCCATACACCCCTTTTTGGACGGCAACGGCCGCATTGGCCGCCTCCTGATTACCCTGATGCTCTTGGAGCGTAATCTTTTGCCTGAGCCGGCCCTGTACCTCTCCGCATATTTTGAGCGCTATAGGAGCCAGTACTACGATCTCCTTCTACGCGTCAGCCAAACAGGAGACTGGTTGTCTTGGATTGTCTTCTTCCTCCAAGGTGTAAAAACCGAGGCGAAGGACGCTGCCCAAAAGGCCCAGCGACTCACGGCGCTACGCCAAAGCTGGCGCCAAATCTATCAGAGCCAGGGCGGAAGCGCACACCTCCTGGCTTTGATAGACCTTCTCTTTGAACAGCCGGTGCTCACAGCGCCCATCGTGCAGAAACATCTAGGGGTAACGCACGCTTGGGCCATGCGTCTGCTAAGAAGGCTTGTGGAAGATGGTATCCTCTCGCCCATCGGGCAGGCCCGGCGCAATCGTCTGTATGGCGCTCGGGAAATCCTGCAGGCCCTAGAGGAGCCCAGCCATGCCGAAGAAGCTCATTGAGGTTGCCCTACCCCTCGAGGCCATCAACCGGGAGGCGAGCCGGGAAAAGTCCATCCGCCACGGCCACCCCTCCACCCTGCACCTTTGGTGGGCTAGGCGGCCCCTGGCCGCTGCCCGGGCTGTCCTCTTCGCCAGCCTGGTGGACGACCCTGGGACCTACCTTCCCCCCGAGGAGGCCCAGCGGGAACGGGAAAGGCTTTTTGACCTGCTGGAGCGCCTGGTCAACTGGGACAACGTCAAAAATCCCCAAGAGGCCCTGAACCCGGGCCAGGGCGTCATCGCCGAGGCCCAGTACGAAATCGCCAAGAGCCTGGCCCGAAGCCTGAACCAACATCCCCCCGCCTCCAAGGAAGACCGCCCCGCCATAGAAGCCCTCCTGCGCCAAGCCCCGCCCGTGCTAGACCCCTTCGCCGGGGGTGGCACCATCCCGCTAGAGGCCCAGCGCCTGGGCCTTTCCGCCCACGCCGGCGACCTGAACCCGGTGGCCGTCCTCCTCAACAAGGCCCTTTTGGAAATCCCGGCCCGGTTTGCGGGTCTGCCCCCCATGAACCCCGAGTACCGGAAGGAGGCCACGGCCAGCGACCGCTTCTTTGGCGCCCAGGGCCTCGCTTGGGATGTGCGCCATTACGGGGCCTGGATGCGCGAGGAGGCCAAGAGGCGCATCGGGCACCTCTACCCCGAGGTGGAGGGCAAGCCGGTTATCGCCTGGATTTGGGCCCGGACCGTGACCTGCCCCAACCCCGGGTGCCGGGCGGAAGCCCCCTTGGCCCGCTCCTTTTGGCTTTCCAAGAAGAAGGGCAAGGAAGCCTTCGTAGTCCCCGAGCGGGCACCGGAGGGCATTCGCTTCCGTGTGGAGCGCACGGGGAAACCCCCCGTGGAGGGCACCATAAGCCGAAAGGGAGGGGTTTGCCTGGTCTGCGGAAGCCCCATCCCCCTAGAGCACGTGCGCCAGGAGGGGAAAGCGGGGCGCCTTGGAGCACGGCTCATGGCCATCGTGGCCGAGGGGCAAGGGGGCCGGAGCTACCACTCCCCACTGCCCGAGCACGAGGAGGTAGCGAAAAAGGCAAAGCCCGCTTGGGCACCCGAGTTTCCATTAACTCCGAATAGTCGTCATATGACCCCTGCTGTGTACGGAATGACGTCATTTTCGCAGCTCTTCACCCCCCGCCAGCTGGTGGCCCTCACCACCTTCGCCGAACTTATAGCCGCGGCGAGGGAAAGGGCCTACCAGGACGCCCTAAAGGCGGGCCTACCCGACGACGGCGTACCCCTAGCCCAAGGTGGGCGGGGTGCCAGGGCGTACACAGACGCCATAGGGGTTTATCTAGCTCTGGCTGTAGACCGCTTAGCTGAAAGCTCAAATGTTCTATCAAGATGGCAAAGCGCCGGCGACAAAGTCGCCGGCGCTTTCAGCCGTCAAGCTTTACCAATGCTATGGGACTTTGCCGAAATAAACCCCTTTTCAAGTTCCACCCGCAACTTTTTGGATGCGGTGGAATGGGTCGCGGAGTGTCTGGAAGCTCTTCCCGCCCACCCCCCTGGCCAGGCCCGGCAGGTGAACGCCACGGACTCGGTCAACGGCGTTCCCTCCTCACCCCTCATCTCCACGGACCCCCCTTACTACGACAACGTCCCTTACGCCGATCTTTCCGACTTCTTCTACGTTTGGCTTCGCAAGACCCTGAAGGACACCTACCCGGATCTCTTCCGCACCCTCCTGGTGCCCAAGGAGGAAGAGCTTATCGCCGACCCCTACCGCCACGGGGGCAAGGAGGCCGCCAAGCGCCGCTTTGAGGAGGGTATGCGCCAGGTCTTCCGCAATCTCCGCACCAAGGCCCACCCCGACTACCCCCTAAGCCTCTACTACGCCTTCAAGCAACAGGAAGTGGAGGAAGAGGAGGAGGAAACGGAGGATACTCCCCAGGTGGCCTCCACCGGCTGGGAAAGCTTCCTACAAGGCCTGGTGGACGAGGGCTTCCAGATAACCGCCACCTGGCCCATGCGCACGGAACGGGCCAACCGCCCCCGGGGCCAGGGGTCTAACGCTTTGGCCTCCTCCATCGTGTTGGTTTGCCGCCCACGCCCCGAAGGGGCTCCCAAGGCCACCCGGCAGGACTTCCTCCGGGCCTTGCGCCAAGAGCTTCCCGCCGCCCTAAAAGAGCTCACCCAAGGGAGCATTCCCCCTGTGGACCTGGCCCAAAGCGCCATCGGGCCGGGCATGGCCGTCTTCAGCCGCTACGCCGCCGTTTTGGAGCCGGATGGCCGCCCCCTTTCCGTGCGGGAAGCCCTGGCCCTCATAAACCAGGTCCTGGACGAGTTCCTGGCCGAGGAAGAAGCGGAGCTGGACCCCGATACCCGCTTCGCCATCGCCTGGTACGAGCAGTACGGCTACGAGGAAGGCCCCTACGGGGACGCCGAAACCCTAGCCAAGGCCAAGAACGTGGCCGTGGCGGGCCTGATGGAGGGGGGCATCCTCCTAGCTAGGGGGGGCAAGGTGCGCCTTTTCCGCCCCGAGGAGTACCCCGAGGACTGGAACCCCAGCGCCGACAAGCGCCCCTCCGCCTGGGAGGCGGCCCACCACCTCATTCGCCTCTTGGCTAAGGCCGGGGAAAGCGCCGCCGCAAGCCTCCTCGCCCAGCTTCCCGGCCACCTGGCCGAGGGGGCGAGGGCCCTCGCCTACCGGCTTTACCAGATTGCCGAACGCAAAGGCCGTGCGGAAGACGCCCTGAACTTCAACCTGCTGGCGGGAAGCTACGGACACCTGGCGCTGGAGGCCGCAAAGCGTAAGGGGGTCCAGGAAAGACTTTTTGGCTAGAGGAGCCGAGGATGGCACGGAGGTTAGCCTTGACTAACTATCTTGGGGGTAATAACATGGGGGTGTGAGGTGGGGCGATACCAGGTGGTCTTCTACCAAGACCCCAAAGGGCGCGAACCTTTTCGCGAGTGGCTTGAGGAACTGAAGCGCTTTCGCTCCCACCTCCACCCGCTAGCCATGCGCCTTCTTAGCGAGCTTCAGGAGCTTGGTACCGACGAGATGCGGCCACCAAGGGTCAAATCCTTCCGCCGTGAGGGCGTGCTGATTCACGAGCTTCGCAAACGCACCCAGGAAGGCGCCATGCGCATTTTCTTCGGCTAGGCTCCACCTTTTTGGTCGTGGCCGGAGAACTCAAAAATGAGAACCGGCCCGACGAAAGACTTTTGGATCTTGTTGTCCAGGCCTACAGGGAAGAGGTGAACTAAATATGCCTAGGGGCACGAACTTTGCAGATTACTTCAGGGATTCCATGCAGGACCCTGAGGAGCGGCGGCTCTACCGGGAGGTTTTGGAAGAGGAACTGCCTGAGCTTTTGGTCCACTTGCGGGAGAAGCGGGGGCTCACACAAGAGAAGCTAGCCAAGCGCCTTGGGGTGTCCCGCAGCCGCGTGAGCCAGCTGGAGACTACCGGGGGGCTTTCCCTCACCTTGGAAACCCTGGCCCGGTACGCCCTGGCTTTGGGCCTTTCCTTGCGGCTTGAGTTTGCGGACGAGAACGGAGAGGTTCTCGCCCGCTACAGCCTCTCCCCGGATGAGCCTTTGGAGTCCACCGCCGCAGGTTGGACCAACGTGGACATCAGCCCCCTTTCCCTTTCCTGGGACGAAACGCCCATCAGGACCTGCGCCGCTTAAGCTATGGCTAACAAATCGGAAACCATCCGAAACCTCTACCAACAAGGGAAGAGCGTTTCGGAAATCGCCAAGGAGCTGGGGCTTACCTATCAACGGGTCTATAGCACCCTGCGCAGAGCAGGGCTTCTCCAGGTCAAGAGCCCCCCATCCGAAGGGAAGGCAGACCCCAAGGCCTATAGCCGCTTTATTGAGGGGCTAGAAATCCTATCCGTGGAGCTCCTAGAGGTCCAAGCTAAGCTGGAACGCCCTCCGCAGAAAGGCGCACCTCTGCAACCCGTTTTCGGCCGTTCCGAGCCCTTCGGGCCGGAGAAAATAAAGGACGGGTTTAGGGCCGGTTTGGAGCTCCAGCTGGACTTTCAGGACTCCCTTGGCACCTTTGGCTTTCTCAGGCTCCGCGTGGCGGCCAGCTACCAAAGCGGCGTGTTCCCCGATGCCTCTTTCTTCCAAACGTTTAGCCAACGGAACCTGCCCGTAAACCTCTGGCCGTACCTGCGCTTTTACGTGGACTTCCTAACCAGTCAGATGGGCCTCCCACGCCTCGTGCTTCCTGCACTTAAGTTTTGAGACAAGGTCGTTTGGCCAGGGGCGCCTCCTCCTGGCCGATATGCTTTTACTATGGCGCTCAGCAACCGCGAAATCGTAGGGCGGGGGCTGGACCTCCTCAAGGCTGGCCTCAGGCCCTTTGTGGAGCGGGAGTACCGCCGGGTGTACGGGGACGACTGGGCCAAGGAGATGGCCGAGGTCTTGCGGGGGGACCGCTACTCCCTCCAAGACCCCGACGCCCAAGCCCTCCTCAAGCTCATGGACCACCGCTGGACCGAGGTCTTTGACGAGAAGCTTGGCCGCTGGGGCCGGACCTTGGTCAAGGAGCTCATAGAGGTGCGCAACCGCTGGGGCCACCAGAACGCCTTTAGCCTCGAGGACGCCCACCGGGCCCTGGACTCCATCACCCGCCTTCTGGAGATGATCGCCGCCGACGAAGCCCGGGAAACCGATCGCATGGCCCGCGAGCTCCTCAGGCGGCGCTACGAGGAGGACGCCCGGCGGGAAGCGGAACGGCGGGCCAGCGAACCCATCCAGGTTCTGGCCCATAGAGGCCTTCCCCCCTGGCGGGAGGTGGTTACCCCCCACCCCGACGTGGCCTCGGGCCGCTATAGCGAAGCGGAGTTCGCCGCCGACCTAGCCCAGGTGCACAAGGGCGAGGCCGGGCCCGAGTACGGCGACCCCGAGGAGTTCTTCCGCCGCACCTACCTGACCAAAGGGTTATCCCGCCTTCTCCAAAGCGCCCTCAAGCGGCTTTCCGGCGCAGGGGGCGACCCGGTGGTGGAACTCCAAACCGCCTTCGGGGGCGGCAAGACCCACTCCATGCTGGCCCTTTACCACCTCTTCGGTGGAAGGGTGAACCCGAAGGAGGTGCCGGGGTTGGAAGACCTCCTGGCCGAGGCGGACATCGCCCAGGTGCCTGTGGCCCGCCGGGCCGTCTTCGTGGGCACCGCCTTTAGCCCCGCCCGCACCCACCCCAAGCCCGAGGGGCTGGAGGTGCGCACCCTTTGGGGAGAAATCGCCTACCAGCTCGGGGGCGTGGAGGGCTACCGCATGGTGGAGGAGGAGGACCGGAAGGGGGTAGCCCCGGGTTCGGACGTCCTAAAAGCGCTCTTTGACCGCTACGCCCCGGCCCTCATCCTCATTGACGAGTGGGTGGCCTTTCTCCGCAACCTCTACGGGGAAACGGACCTGCCCGCCGGCACCTTTGACCAAAACCTCACCTTCGCCCAGGCCCTCACGGAAGCCGCTAAGCGAAGCCCCCGCACCCTGGTGGTGGCCTCCCTGCCCGCTTCCGACATGGAGGTGGGGGGAAGCGGAGGGCGGGAAGCCCTTATTCGCCTGCAAAACGTGGTGGGAAGGCTGGAGTCGGTTTGGCAGCCCGCCACCCAGGACGAAGCCTACGAGATCGTCCGCCGCCGCCTCTTCCTTCCCCTTTCGGAGGAGGGCTACCGCCAGCGGGACGCCGTGGTGCGGGAGTTCATGCGCTACTACCAGGAAAACAAGGGCGAGTTCCCCAGCGAGGTCCTGGATCCCAACTACGAGCGCCGGATGAAGGCGGCCTATCCCATCCACCCCGAGCTCTTTGACCGCCTCTACGAGGACTGGTCCACCCTCGAGGGCTTCCAACGCACCCGGGGGGTCCTCCGCCTCATGGCCTTCGTGGTCCACACCCTCTGGACCCGAGGCGACCCCTCCCTCCTCATCCTCCCCGGCAACCTGCCCCTGGACGCCGGGGGGCCCCGGTACGAGCTGGTCCGCCACCTCTCCCGCTACCAGGAAGGCTTTGACCAGGTGGTGGACGCCGACATAGATGGCCCCAACGCCAAAGCCCTGATCTTGGAGCGGGAGCGCCCTGCCCTGGCCCGCCACCACGCCGCCCGCAGGGTAGCCCGGGCGGTCTTCCTCGCCACCGCCCCCGCCGCCGCAAGCCCCGGCCAGGCCCACCGCCCCAAGGGCGTGCAGGGGGTGCGGGTAAAGCTAGGGGTAGCCCAGCCCGGCGAAAGCCCCTCCCTCTTCACCGATGCCCTAAAGGCCCTTTCGGACCGCCTCACCTACTTCCACGCCGAGGGGGACCGCTACTGGTTTGAAACCCGCCCAAGCCTGAACCGCCTGGCCCAAGACCGGATGGCCTCCCTGGAAGAGCACGAGGCGATGGCGGAAATCGTGGCCCGGCTTCAGGCCTGGGCCAGGACCCGTCCCCCCCTCTTCGCAGCCGTCCACGCCGCCCCCTCGGGAAGCGGGGACGTGCCCGACGAGCCCGCTTTGCGCCTGGTGGTCCTGCCCCCCACCGCTCCCTACAGCAAGGAGAACTCCGAGGCGGAGCGGCTCGCCCGGGAAATCCTGGAGCGCCGGGGCCAGGCCCAAAGGCTTTACCGGAACACCCTCCTCTTCCTCGCCCCCGATGCCACCGCGGTACCAGACCTGATGGAGGCGAGCCGCCGCTACCTGGCCTGGCGGTCCATCCTCGAGGACAGGGAGCGGCTTAACCTGGGCCAGGCGGACGTGCGCCAGGTGGAAGCCCGGGTCAAGGAGGCCAGCGAAACGCTAGACCTGCGCCTAGAGGAGGCCTACCGCCACCTCCTGGCCTTCCACCAACCCGACCCCAAGGCCCCCCAACTGGAGATGAGCGCCATCCGCCTTCTGGGTAGCGGCAAACCCCTGGAACGGGCGGCGGCCAAGGCGAAGAACGAAGGCTTGGTCTACACGGAATGGCATCCCTCGTTCCTGGAAGAAACACTGAAAAACTACGGCTTTTTCGCCGCCAGAGGCCAGGAACTACCCTTAGGGTGGCTTTGGGAAGCCTTCGCCACCTACCCCTACCTGCCCAAGCTCAAGGATGAAGCGGTCCTCCTGGGTGCCGTGGAAAAAGGTGTTCGGGAGGGGCTTTTCGGCTACACCGAAAGGCCTGGGGAGGGGGCCAGGGTTTTCCTTCGGGAACCCGTCACGCCTAACCTCTCCGGGTATCTTCTGGAGCGAGAGCGGGCCGAGGGCTTGCGGAAAAAGGCAGAAGAGCCAGAGGAGAAGGCACCAAAGGACCCTGCGGAGGGAGGGCGAGACGATATAAAAGGCCCCCCTACAGCTCCTAGTGGGGAACCCCCCTTCTCCTTTCCCGGGCCCAAACCCCGCCGCTACTACCTCAAAAAGGAAGTGCGCCCCGCCAACCTGGTAAGGGACGCGAGCCTCTTGGCCGAAGAGATTGTCCGCCACCTGGCGGGGGAGCCCGGGGTGCGGGTGAGGGTGGTCCTCGAGGTGGAGGCGGAGGCCGAGGAGGGCTTCTCCACTGAGCTTCACCGGGTTTTGCGGGAGAATAGCCCGCACATCGCCGACGAATACAGCCTGGAGGCCTAAGCCCAGCCCTCCCCCGGGGCACCGCCCGCACGGGCGCATTCCAGAAGCCGCTCCGCCCCCTCGGGCCTCGCCGGGAGGTAAAGGTGGACGAAGCTCGCCAAAACCCTCCCGTCCGCATACCCCTCCACCTCCTCCCCGCCCACCCGGCGCCAAGCGGGGCTTGGGGACTGGGGGAGGCGGGCGTAGTGGAACTCGTGGCCCTTGTAGACCTCGCCCCTTCGGGCCAAGGGGTTATCCTGGAGGGCCTCCACCTCCCGGTAGCCCAGGACGGGCCTTTCCGCCATCCGGGCCTCCCCCGGGACCAGGCCCACCATGGGGTAGAAGGCCTCCCCCACCCAAAGCCCCTGGGAGAGGTACATATACCCCCCGCACTCCGCCACCACGGGCCCGGGAAAACGGCGGATGGCCTCCCGCATGGCCCTGTTGGCGGAAAGCCGCTCGGCGAAGAGCTCCGGGTAGCCGCCCCCTAGGAGGAGGGCCTCCGCCTCGGGGAGGGCTTCGTCCTCCAGGGGGCTAAAGGGGACGAGCTCGGCCCCCAGGGCCTCCAAAAGCTCCAGGGCCTCCGGATAGTAGAAGCGGAAGGCCCGGTCCCAGGCGTAGGCCAGGCGCACCCGGGGCGGGCGCCTTTCCGGGAGGAAGGAGGGGGCCTCGGGGAGGGGCGGGGCGGCCCCGGCGAGGCGGAGGGTGGCCTCGAGGTCCACCCGGAAGGCCCGCCGCAGGGCCTCCAGGGGCGGGGCCACCTCCCCGGCGAGGACCAGGCCCAGGTGCCTTTCGGGCAGGGCCAAGGCGGGGTCCTGGGGGAGCCAGCCCAAGAGGGGGAGGCCCAAGGGGGCGAGGGCCTCCTTGAGGAGCTCCGCATGGCGCTCGGAGCCCACCCGGTTGGCGAAGACCCCCACGAGGGGCACCTCCGGGTCGTGGTCGCGGAAGCCCCGCACCAGGGCGGCGATGGAGCCCGCCATCCCCTTGGCGTCCACCACCAAGGCCACGGGCAGGCGCAAAAGCCGGGCCACCTGGGCCGTGGACCCCACCCGGCCCACGGGGTCCTTGCCGTCAAAGAGCCCCATCACCCCCTCCACCAAGGCGAAGTCCGCCCCCCTCGCCCCGTGGCGGAAGAGGGCGAGAAGGCCCCCCTCGTCCAGGAAGAAGCCGTCCAGGTTGTAGGGCCTCCTTCCGGTGGCCGCCTCCAGGTGGGTGGGGTCAATGTAGTCGGGGCCCACCTTGAAGGCCTGGACCCTCAGGCCCCGCTCCCTCAGGGCCAGGGCCAGGGCGAGGGAGAGGGTGGTCTTGCCCGCCCCCGAGTGGGGCGCCGCCAGGAGGAGGCGCATCAGTGCTCCATCCCCCTTTGCGCCGGCACGCCCTGGTCAAAGGCGTGCTTCACCTTGCGCATCTCCGTCACCGTGTCCGCCTGGGCCAGAAGCGCCTCGGGCGCCCCTCTGCCCGTGACCACCACGTGCACGTGGGGCGGACGGGCCTTGAGGGTTTCCAGGAACTCCTCCAGGTCTATCCACCCGTAGCGCAAGGGGTAGGTGGCCTCGTCCAGGATCACGAGGTCGTACTCCCCCGAGAGGAGGGCCTCCTTGGCCCTTTGCCAGCCCTCCCGGGCAAGCCCGGCCGAGGCCTCCAGGTCCCGGCTTTTCCACGTGAAACCATCCCCCAACCCCTCAATGGGGATGCCAAGGCGGGCCAAGGCCCGGTGTTCCCCAAAGCGGGCGGTGGCGTGCTTGATGAATTGGAAGACCCGCACCCTAAGGCCCCGACCGTGGGCCCTCAGGGCGAGGCCGAAGGCGGCGGTGCTTTTCCCCTTGCCGTCCCCGGTGTAGACGAGGAGGAGGCCCCTCCGCTCCCCTTGGGGCTTGGCGTAGGGTTTCACCCGACGAGGCCCTTCCATAGAGCATAGGTTAGCAGGGCGGCCAGCTCCCCCAGGGCGATGGCCGCCCCCAGGATGTCCCCGTTGAGCCCCCCAAGCCGGGAAAGGGCCAGCCTCGCCACCCCAAAGGCGGCGAGGAAGGCCGACAGAGCGGGCAAGGGGAAGAGGAGGGGGAAAGGCAGGGCGAGGAGGAGGGCTACCCCCCACGCCCCCCCCCGCACCATGGCCGCCATCCCCGGGCCCAGGAGGGGGTAAAGGTGGAGGAAAGGCAAGGGGGCGAAGCGGGCGAACCCGGGAAAGAGGAGGAGGAAAAGGGGCTCCGGGGCCAGGGCCAGGGCTTGCCAGAGGAGGAGGAGGTAAAGCCCGCCCACGCCGAAGGCGAAGGGCCCCAGGTGGGGGTCCTTGAGGATGCGAAGCCTTTCCTCCCGGGACCGGTAACCCAATAGGGCGTCGGCGGCGTCCAAAAGCCCGTCCAGGTGCAAGAAGCCCGTGAGCCCAAGGAGGAGGGCCACCTGGAGGGCCGCCTGGAGGCCCGGGGGGAGGGGGAGAAGGGCGAGGAGGGCGAGGAGAGCCCCCAGGGCGTAGCCCACCAGGGGGAAGAAGGCCAGGGCCCGGCGGAAGTCCCGAGACTCCAGGGCTAAGGGAACAGGAAAGACGGTGAGCAGGGCGAAGGCGGCCCCGAGGGCCCGAAGCACCTACCCACCCCGGGAGACCCCCGCCTCGGCGAAGGTGGCCATGTGCAGGATGCGGGCGGCGGCGCGGAGAAGGGGCATGGCGAGCACCGCCCCCGTCCCCTCCCCCAGGGCCAGGTCCAGGTCCAAGAGGGGCCGGAGGCCCAGGGCCTCCAGGAGGTAGCGGTGCCCGGGCTCCCGGGAAAGGTGGCCGGCGAAGAAATGGTCCCGTATCCCCGGCTCCAGCTTCCAGGCCAGAAGGGCCCCGGCGGTCACGGGAAACCCGTCCAGGACCAGGGGGACCCCCTGGGCGTACCCTTCCAGGTACACCCCGGCGATGGCGATGAGCTCAAGCCCCCCAAGCTCCGCCGCCACCCCCAAGGGGTCCATCCCCGGCCGCAGGCGGGCAAGGGCCCTCCCCACCGCCTCCCGTTTCCGCCTCAGGCCCTCCTCCCCTACCCCTGTCCCCCGGCCCACCACCCGTTCGGGGGGAAGGCCGAGAAGCCCGGCGGTGAGGGCGGCGGCCGCCGTGGTGTTGCCGATGCCCATGTCCCCGGCGGCGAGGAGGGTAGCCCCCTCCGCCAGGGCCCGGCGCGCCGCCCTGCGACCGGCCTCGAGGGCCCTTTCCGCCTCCTCCCGGGTGAGGGCGGGCTCCAGCGCCAGGTTCCGGGTGCCCTCCCGCACCTTGGCCTTGAGGAGCCGCGGGTGGTCGGGGAGGTCCCCCATGACCCCCACGTCCAGCACGTAGACCTCGCAGTCCGCGGCCAGGGCGAACTGGTTGATGGCCGCCCCTCCCCGGAGGAAGTTCAGGACCATCTGCCGCGTGACCTCCTGGGGGTAGGCGGAAACCCCCTCCGCCACCACCCCGTGGTCCGCCGCCGCCACCACCACCGCCCCCCGGCCGAGCTCCGGCTTCACCCGGCCCTGGATGGCCGCCAGGCGCACCGCCACCTCCTCCAGGTACCCCAAGGAGCGGGGCGGCTTGGTGAGGTCTTCCATGCGCTTTTGGGCTTCTTCCAAAACCTCCCGCTGCATCGCCCTCACTATAGCAGGGGGCGTAGACTTTAGCCATGGAGCTTTGGCTCGTGCGCCACGGGGAAACCCTTTGGAACCGGGAGGGGAGGCTTCTCGGGTGGACGGACCTCCCCCTCACCCCCCTGGGGCGGGCCCAGGCCAGGGCCCTTAGGGGGCTCCTCCCTCCCCTACCCGCCTACAGCTCAGACCTGAGGCGGGCCCTGGAGACGGCGGCCCTGGCGGGCTTTGCGCCCAAACCCACCCGGGCCCTACGGGAAATCCACTTTGGGGCCCTGGAGGGGGCTTCCTGGGAAACCCTAGACCCCCTCCACAAGGAGGCCCTCCTCCGCTTCCAGGGCTTCCACCCCCCTGGGGGGGAAGGCCTCGAGGCCTTCCAGGAGAGGGTGTTCCGGTTCCTGGAGGGCCTGGAAGGGCCCGCCCTCCTCTTTACCCATGGGGGGGTGGTGCGGGCGGTGCTAAGGGCCCTCGGGGAGGATGGCCTGGTGCCGCCGGGAAGCGCCCTCCTGGTGGACTGGCCCAAGAGGGTCCTGAGGCGGTTAGCGCCTGCACAGGTTGACGGGGGAGGGGAAGTAGGATAAAACCTAGGGCAAGCCCCCTAACGGGGCCCGTGCGGCTGGGGTGCCCCAAGGCCCGGATGTCTTGGGGCAGCAAAGGGGGAAGACCGGTGAAAGTCCGGCGCTGTGCCGCAACGGTAACCGGCCCGCGCATCAAGCCCTTCGTCATGGTCGGAAGCCCGAATACCCGCCCCGGCGCGCGCCTCACCTGCCCCCGAGCAGGGGTGAAAGGAGGCAAGCATGCGCGAAGCCATCGGTTTCCGGTCTAAGCTTTCTGTTTTCCCCCCACCTAGAGGTGCCCCATGACGGGCCTTGATCTTTTGGCCGTGGCCCTGGGGATGCGCCACGGCGTGGATCCCGACCACCTGGCTGCCGTGGACGGGCTCTCCCGGGTGCGCCCTTCCCCCCTCAACGGCGTCTACTTCGCCCTGGGGCACGGGGGCATCGTCACCCTCCTGGCCTTCCCCGCAGCGGCCTTGCTTGAACGGGTGGACCTTGAGGCCCTCCACCTCCCCACCTTACTCCTCCTCCTGGTGGCCGGCATCAACCTCTACCGGCTCCTCCGGCCCGAGGGGAGAGCGCCCCACCGCCTTCCCCTCCTCAACCCCCTCCTCCTCGGCCTCCTCTTCGGCCTGGGGTTTGAGACGGCAAGCCAGCTCTCCGCCCTGGCCCTGGCGGCTGAGCTTTCCCCACTGCGCCTAGGGCTTTTCTTCACCTTGGGGATGCTCATGGTGGACGGGGTGGACGGGTTCCTCGCAAGCCGCCTCCAAAACCTCGCCCGGGACTCGGAGCGGGCCAGGCGGGCAAGCCAGCTCCTGGGGTTTACGGTGGTGGGCCTAGCTCTGTTTCTAGCCGCGGCGGAGCTCTGGCGAGTGGACCTCGAGGCCCTCGCCCTTCCCTTGGGCCTCGGCCTCTTCGGGTTCCTCGTTCTCCTGAGGCTTTACGCCCTGCGCCCCGCATGAGCCATCCCTACCCCCCGCCCCGCGACAAGAAGGGAAACCGCATCGGCTTCACCACGGGGGCCAACGCCGCCGCCGCCGCTAAGGCCGCTGCCCTGGCCCTCCTGGGGGAAGCCCCCAAGGCAGCGGACATCTGGCTTCCCGCCGGATGGCGCCAGTCCTTCCAGGTCTTCCGCCTGGAGCGCAAGGGGGACGGGGTCCTGGTGGGAATGATCAAGGACGCCGGGGACGACCCGGACGTGACCCACGGAGCGGAGATCCAGGCCTACGTGCGCTTTGCCAGCGAGGACCGGCTGGAAGGGGGGGAGGGTGTAGGGGTGGTGACCCGGCCTGGGCTTGGGGTGCCCGTGGGGGAACCCGCCATCAACCCCGTGCCCCGTCGGATGATCTGGGAAGCGGTGCGGGAGGTGACCACCAGGCCCCTCGCCATCACCATCGCCATCCCCGGCGGGGAGGAGCTGGCCAAGAAGACCCTAAACCCCAGGCTCGGCATCCTCGGGGGGCTATCGGTGCTGGGCACCACTGGCGTGGTGAAGCCCTACTCCACCAGCGCCTTCCGTATGAGCGTGGTCCAGGCCGTGGGCGTGGCGCGGGCCAACGGCCTCCTGGAAATCGCCGCCACCACGGGGGGCAAGAGCGAGCGCTTCGCCCAGAGGCTCCTCCCCCACCTTCCCGAGATGGCCTTCATCGAGATGGGGGACTTCGTGGGGGATGTGCTCAAGGCGGCGCGGAAGGTGGGAATAGCGGTGGTGCGCATCGTGGGGATGATTGGGAAGATCTCCAAGATGGCCGACGGCAAAACCATGACCCACGCCGCAGGGGGGGAGGTAAACCTTTCCCTCCTCCTCGGCCTCCTCAAGGGGGCGGGGGCGAGCCCCAAGGCCCTTAGGGAGGCGGAGGGAGCTGCCACCGCCCGCCGCTTCTACGAGCTCGCCCTCGAGGAGGGGCTTGACCGCTTCTTCCTGGACCTCGTGCGCCTGGCCCAGGAGAAACTCCAAGCCTACATCGGCCCAAGGCCCTTCGTGAGCGTGGCCCTCACGGACTTTGACGAGGGACGGTGCCTTGCTGCCTGGCCGGACCGGGAGGTGTACCGTGGATGACCTGATTCGGCAACGGAAAAACCCCACCCACCAGATGACGGAAAAGGGAAGGGCCATAGAGGAGGAAAGCTTCCGCCTGGTGGACCTCGAGGCAGGCCCCCACGGCTTTTCCCCTTTGGAGTGGCCCCTCGTGCGCCGGATGATCCACGCCACCGCCGACTTTGAGTACAAGGAGATCACCCGCTTCAGCCCCGGGTCCGTGGAAGCAGGCCTCCGCGCCCTCCAGGGAGGGGCCCGAATCTTGGTGGATGCCCGCATGATCGCCTGCGGTTTGAACCCCGAGCGCCTCAGGCTTTTCGGGAATGAGGTGGTGGAGCTTCTTTCCCATCCCGAGGTGGTGGCGAGGGCCAAGGCCACGGGGGGCACCCGGGCGGAGGCGGCGGTGCGCTACGCCGAGGAGAAAGGGCTTTTGGAAGGGGCCATCGTGGGCGTGGGCAACGCCCCCACCTTCCTCCTCGCCCTGGTGGAGGCGGTGAGGCGGGGAGCAAGGCCCGCCCTGGTGCTCGGCATGCCCGTGGGCTTCGTAAACGTCCTGGAGGCCAAGCAGGCCCTGATGGAGGCCCCCGTCCCCTGGATCGTCACCGAGGGGCGGAAGGGTGGGTCCACCCTGGTGGTGGCCGCCCTCCACGCCCTCCTGCGCCTGGCAGCGGACGGGGGCGTGGACACCTCGAGGGCTTACCGGGAGGGCTAGATGGTCTACCTCATCGGCATGGGCGCCCGGGGACGAGAAGGGCTTAGCCTCCTTGCCCTGAAGCGGGTGGAGGAGGCCGAGGTCCTCATTGGGGGAACGAGGCACCTCGCCCACTTCCCCGAGCACGGAGGGGAGAGGATCCCGGTGAAGGGCCCCCTGGAGGCCCTTTTGGACCTGGCAGAGGAGCGGGTCAGGGCGGGCAGGCGGGTGGCCTTCCTGGCCTCGGGGGACCCCCTTTTCCACGGCATTGGCAGGCGGGTCCTGGAACGCTTCCCCGAGGCGGAGGTCCACCCCGCCCCCACCGCCTTCCAGGAGGCCTTCGCCCGCCTGAGGCGGCCGTGGGACGAGGCCCGCTTCTTCTCCCTCCACGGGAGGCCCCTGGGGGGCGTGCTCCTGGAGGTGGCCCTCTCCCCCCTCTCCGTGGTCTACACCGACCCCGAGAACACCCCCAACAAGGTGGCGGAGTCCCTCCTCGCCATGGGGGCAGGCCCCTTCCGGGCCCACGTGGCGGAAAGGCTCGGGGAGGCGGACGAGCGGGTGCGGAGCTTCCCAAGCCTGGAAGCCGTGGTCCAGGAGCGCTTCTTGGACCCCAATGTGCTTGTCCTCGAGGCCCAAGGCCCCCTCCCCCCCCGTCTAGGCTTCTTCCCCGATGAAACCTTTGAGCAGCGGATCCCCAAGCGGGGCCTCATCACCAAGCGAGAGGTGCGGCTTCTGGCCTTAGGCCTCCTCGCCCTTCCCCCAGACGGCGTCCTCTGGGACATCGGGGCAGGCACGGGGAGCGTGGGGATTGAGGCGGCAAGGCTCGCCCCGTGGGGACAGGTCTACGCCGTGGAGAAAAACCCCGAGTCCTGGCCCCACATAGAGGAGAACGCCCGCCGCTTCGGCGCCCACAACCTGGTCCTGGTGCGGGGAGAAGCTCCCGAGGCCCTCAAGGGTCTTCCCGCCCCCCATGCCGTCTTCGTGGGGGGAAGCGGGGGGGAGATGCGGGGAATCCTATCGGAAAGCCTGAAGGCCCTCCGGCCCGGCGGGAGGCTGGTGGTGGCGGCCATCACCCTAGAAAACCTCCTGGAGGCCTACGGCTTCTTCCGGGAGATGGGCCTGAAGGTGGAGGGCATACAGGTGCAGGCGAGCCGGGTGGTGCCCCTCGGACCCTACCGCCGCTTGGAGGCGCAGAACCCCACCACGTTGCTCGCGGCCACGAAGGAGGGCGCATGAAGCTCTACCTTCTCGGCGTGGGCCCTGGGGACCCCGAGCTCCTCACCCTAAAGGCCCTTCGGCTCATCCAGGGGCTTCCCGTCCTCTTCTACCCCGAGGAGGAGGGGCGGGAGTCCCTGGCCCTGCGAGCGGCGAAGCCCCACATCCCCCCCGGCAAGCCCCTCCTGCCCCTACCCCTCTTCACGGGCCACGATCCCCAAGCCCGGGAGAGGGCACGTAGGCAGGCGGCGGAGACCATCCGGGAAGCCCTCGCCCGCTATGGGGAAGGGGGCTACCTGGTCCTGGGGGACAGCCTCCTTTACGCCTCCCCTCTCAACCTCCTCCCCCACCTGTCGGGAGTAGAGGTGGAGGCTGTCCCGGGCATCAGTGCCCACCAGCTGGCGGCCTCCCGCGTCCTCCGGCCCATCGCCTTGGGGGAAGGAGGGTTTGCCGCGGTGACGGGGCTCAAGGGAGTGGACCCTAGCGGATTAGACCGCTTCCAAAGCGTCTTCGTCTACAAGGCCAAGGACCTGGTTGGCCTAAGGGAAGCCTTTCCCGAAAGGAAGGGCTTCGCCTTCCTGCGGCTTGGGATGGAAGGGGAAAGGATCTTGCCCCTGGAGAGGGCCTGCGAGGTGGAGAGGGACTACTGGACGCTGGTGGGCCTATGGCGGGAGGAAACATGAGACCCGTGGTGCACGTGGTGGGCGGGGGGCCGGGGGACCCCGAGCTCCTCACGGTGAAGGGGGCCCGGCTCCTCCAGAAGGCCCGCCTCGTCCTTTTCACGGGAAGCCTCTTCCCCGAGGCGGTGCTTGGGGAGCTGGCACCCAAGGCCATCCTCCGGGACTCCAAGGGGATGGTCTTGGAGGAGATCGTCGCCCTCCTCGCCGAGGAAGCGCAGCGAGGCCCTGGGGTGGTACGGCTCCACTCGGGGGACCCAGGGCTTTACGGAACGCTTCTGGAGGAGAAGGAGGCCCTCGAGGGCCTGGGCGTGGAGGTGGAAGTGGTGCCGGGGGTCACCGCCGCCTTCGCCCTCGCCGCCCGGGCGGGCCTCGCCCTCACCGCCCCCGAGGTGGCCCAGGCGGTGGCCTTCACCCGGCTTGGGGTGCGCACCCCCATGCCGCCCGGCCAGGATCCCAAAGCCCTCGCCCGCCCCGGCCTCACCCTAGCGGTCTACCTCTCCGGCATGCACCCCAAAAGGCTCGCCCGGGACTTGCAGGAGGCGGGCCTGCCCGCGGACACCCCCGTCCTCTTTGGGCACAGGGTGGGGCAAGCGGGGGAGGAGGTAGGGCTCACGGACCTGTCGGGCCTCGCCCACCTTCCCGCCCGGGACACCACCGTCTTCCTGGTGGGGGAGGCCCTGCGGGCGAGGGGGGTGCGGAGCCGGCTTTACGACCCGGACTTCCGGCACCGGTACAGGAGGTGAAGATGGGGGAACTCTACCTGGTGGGCATGGGTCCAGGCGACCTCCCCGGCCTCACCCTGAGGGCCAGGGAGGCCCTGGAAAAAGCAGAAGTGGTCATCGGCTACAGCACCTATATCAAGCTCCTGGAGGAGATGGGGCTCCTTGGGGGCAAGGAAGTGATGCGCAAGGGGATGACGGAGGAGCTGGACCGGGCGGAGGAGGCGCTGGAACGGGCCCTCGCCGGGCAACGGGTGGCCCTGGTCTCGGGAGGGGACCCCGGGATCTACGGCATGGCCGCCCCCGTGCTGGAGCTCATGGAGGAGCAAGGCTTCCGCCGCGCGGACGGGGGCATGGGGCTCCCGGGGCGCTTCGCCCTTGGGGAAAAGAGCCTGGTCCTCGAGGTCATCCCCGGGGTCACGGCGGCCAACGCCGTGGCGAGCCTCTTGGGAAGCCCCCTAAGCCACGACACCTGCCTCATCAGCCTCTCCGACCTCCTCACACCCTGGCCCCTCATTGAGCGGAGGCTCCACGCAGCAGGCATGGGGGATTTCGTGGTGGTCCTCTACAACCCCCAAAGCAAAAGGCGAGACTGGCAACTGCGGCGGAGCGCCGAGATCCTCCTCGCCTTCCGCCCCAAGGAAACCCCCGCCGCCCTGGTGAAGAGCGCCTACCGCAAGCGGCAGGAAGTGACCCTCACCACCCTGGAGGGCCTCCTCTCCGCCGAGGCGGGGATGCTCACCACGGTGGTCATCGGCAACCAACAGAGCCGCTTTTTTGAGGGAACCTTCCTCACCCCGAGGGGCTACGGGCTCAAGTACCACCTGGAAACAGGCGAGCCCTTTCCCGGGGAAACCCCGGGCCTCTCCCTAAGGAGGCGGGATGCCTGAGCTTGGCCCCTTAAGGCCCGAAAGGGTGGCGGTCTACACCCTGACCCTACCGGGGCTTAAGGTGGCGGAGGCCATCCACCGGGCCCTTCCCGGGAGCACCCTCTACGTGGCGGGGAAGTACCGGGGGCTCTTGGAGGCCCACTTCTTTGACGAGCCCATCCGCCAGCTCCTGGAACGCACCTGGCCCCTCCATGACGGACATGTTTTCGTCATGGCAGCGGGCATCGTGCTGAGGGCCATCGCACCCCGCATCCTGGACAAGCGGGTGGACCCGGCGGTCCTAGTGGTGGACCTTAAGGGGCGCTACTTCATCCCCCTCCTCGCCGGCCACCTAGGCGGGGCCAACCCACTCGCCCGCTACCTGGCGGAGGCCCTAGGAGGAGAGGCCGTCCTCACCACGGGCACGGATAGCCTGGCCCTCCCCGCCCCCGATCTCCTGGCCAAGGCCCTTTCCGCCCGGGTTCCGGACTGGGAACCCCTTAAGGAGGTGTCTGCCCTTTTGGTGGACGGGAGGCCCGTGGGCTTTTACTCGGACTGCGTGGACCTAAGTCCCCTTGCCCGCTACCCCTCCTTGCGCATCCTCCCAAGCCCCCACCCCGAGGGGGTGGAGGCCATGGTCCTCTTCACGGTGAACAAACCCTTCCCCCTCCTCGTGCCTGCCCTCTTCGCCCATCCCCCGGCCCTGGTCCTGGGCCTCGGGTGCAACCGGGGAACCCCCTTGGAGGAGATCCGGCGGGAGGTCTTCCGCTTCCTCGAGGAGGGCGGGTTCGCCCGGGAGGCCCTGGCCCGGATTGCCACCGCTACCCTCAAGCAGGACGAGGCGGGGCTTCTGGCCTTTGCCGAGGAGATGGGGCTTCCCCTGGGCTTCCACCCCCCTGAGGTGCTCAACGCAAAGCCCATCCCCAACCCCTCGGAGGTGGTCTTCCGGCACACGGGGCTCTACGGGGTGGCGGAGGCGGCCGTCCTTGCGGAAGGGGCAAGGCTGATCGTGGAGAAGACCAAGCGGGGCAACCTCACCCTAGCCCTCGGAGTCCTGACCCTGGCCCTTCCGGAGGAGGCCTTGCCGTGATCCTCCTCGTGGCCCATGGCTCCCCCGACCTTCGGGCCCAAGCCCTGGCCCAGGGCCTTCGCAAGGGGCTCGCCCGGCGGCTCGGGGTGGAGGTACTTTTGGGCTTCATTGAGCACCAGCGGCCTACCCTCCTTGAGAGCGCCCTGGCCTTGGGGGAGAGAGGGGGCGGGGTAGTCCTCCCCCTCCTCCTCCTTGGGGCGGGGCACCTCAAGGCCGACCTCCCCTTAGCCCTGGAGGCGGCCCAGGTCCGCTACCCAGAAGCCCGCTTCCTCCTGGCCCGCCCCTTGGGGACCCATCCCGCCCTGGTGGGGTTGTGGGCAGAGCGCTTGCGGCGGCGGGGAGCTGGGGCGGAGGATGGGGCCATCCTGGTCCTCCGGGGGGGCACGGATCCCGGGGCCAACGCGGAAGGGGCCGCCCTGGCACGGCTTCTGGAAGAACGTGCCGGTCTTCCCGTGGTCCCCGCCTACGCTGCCAAGGCCCGCCCCACCCCCAAGGAGGCGCTCCTGCGCCTCGCCGGGCTTAGGCCGAAGCGGGTCTTCCTTCTCCCCCACCTTTTCTTCCGCGGAGTGGTGGAGGAGAGGCTCCTTGGCCGGGTCCAGGGGCTTTCCCTGGAAGTCCTACCCCCCCTTATGGGCCATCCCGCTCTCCTCGAGGCCCTGGCGGACCGCTACCGGGAGGCCTTGGAAGGGGGCCACGCCCCCTGCGACACCTGCCGGTTCCGCTTCCCCATAGGCCGCTTTGCCCCCCGGCGGGAAGCCCAGATTGCGGGCCTTCGTGCCCTTCGCCATGCCCTCTTCGCCCCGGGACGCCACCCCCACGGACCTTTCACCCACCTCCTCCTCTGCACGGGGGAAGCCTGCCGGGAGGGCGGGGCTTTGGCCTTCCTCCGCGCCCTAGAGGAGGGGCTAAGGGACCTGGCCCCCCTGGTCCAGCTCACCCCCACCCCCTGCCTCGGGCGGTGCGGGAAGGGGCCCATCCTCGTGGCCTATCCCGAAGGGGTCGTCTACGGAGGGCTCGGGCCAGGGGACGTACTCCCCCTACGGAGGACCCACCTGGAAGGGGGGGAGGTTTTCGCTCCCAGACTCTTGGAGGTGATCTAGATGGCATGCCATGAGCTCTCGGCCCTTAGGATTGCTTTGGGAGAACTTTTGGAGAAGGATGCGCATGACCTCGCCCACGAACGGGAGGAGCTCGCCCCCGTCCTAGAGGGGCGGCCCGAAATCCGGCGCCTCTCCGAGGCCAAGACCCTCCCCGCCATGGAGGCGGCCCTCCGGGAGGCCCTCCTCCACCTGGAGGAGCAGGCCGCCCGGGCGCCCGAAGAACCCTACTGGCGCGGCCTCCTCCTCACGGCAGAGGCCGCCCTAAGCCGCCTCCAGGCCATGAGGCGGGAGATGGAGGCCCTTTACGGGGACCTGGACGCCCTCCACCACCGCCTCCATCGCCTCTTCCCGAGAAAGCGAGGATGAGGGGCAAGGTCTACCTAGTGGGAGCGGGGTTTGGGGGGCCCGAGCACCTCACCCTGAAAGCGCTCAGGGTCCTGGAGGCGGCGGAGGTGGTCCTTCACGACCGCCTAGTCCACCCCGGGGTCCTGGCCTTGGCCAAGGGGGAGAAGGTCTTCGTGGGCAAGGAGGGTTATGGGGAAAGGACCTCCCAGGAAGCCATCACCGAAAGGCTCGTCGCCCTGGCGCGGGAGGGGAAGGTGGTGGCGCGGCTCAAGGGAGGGGACCCCATGGTCTTCGGTCGGGGCGGGGAGGAGGCCCTGGCCCTGAAGCGGGCGGGTATCCCCTTTGAGGTGGTCCCCGGCGTCACGAGCGCCGTGGGGGCCCTGAGCGCCCTGGGCTTTCCCCTCACCTTCCGTGGCCTTTCCCGAAGCTTCGCCGTGGCCACGGGACACGACCCCCGCCTGCCCCTCCCCCTGGCGGATACCCTGGTCCTCCTCATGCCCCTCCATGCCCTTGAAGGCCTAAAGGCAAGGCTCTTGGAGCGGTATCCCCCCGACACGCCCCTCGCCCTCCTGGCCCGGGTAGGTTGGCCGGGCGAAGAGGTGCGGCTCGGCCGGGTCCGGGACCTGCCGGGCCTTGGAGCGGGCCTCCCCTCGCCGGTCCTCCTGGTGGTGGGGGAGGTGGTGGGGCTTTACGAGGAGTTGCGGTGAGCCTCCTCCTCGCCCTCCTCCTGGACGCCCTCCTGGGCGAGCCCCCCGCCCGGCTCCACCCCGTGGTCTGGATGGGGCGGTACCTGGCGTGGGCCTGGGGGCGGGTGCGGGGGTTCGGGTCCGGTGCCTTCTACTGGACCTTGGGCGCCCTCCTCTTCACCCTCCCCGCCCTCCTCCTGGACCTCCTCCTCCGCCCCCTGGCCTGGGGAGGGCTCCTCCTTGGCCTCCTCCTCAAACCCCTTTTCAGCCTGCGCATGCTCCTCGCCGAGGTGGCGGGGGTGGAGAGGGCCCTAGGGGAGGGCCTAGGGGAAGCCCGGAAGCGGCTATCCGGGCTGGTGAGCCGAAAGACGGGGGACCTTTCCCAGGAGGAGGTGCGGGAGGCGGCCCTGGAAACCTTAGCGGAAAACCTCTCCGATAGCCTCGTCGCCCCCCTCCTCTACTACGCCCTCTTCGGGCTTGGCGGGGCCGCCCTCTACCGCTACGCCAACACCGCCGACGCCATGTGGGGCTACCCCGAGCACGGGGCGCGGGGCGCCTTCGCCGCCCGGGCGGACGACCTCCTCAACCTCCTCCCCGCCCGCCTCACGGGCCTCCTCCTCTGCCCCCCGAGGCTTTGGGGAAGGCTTTGGGAAGAGGCCCGCAAAACCCCCTCCCCCAACGCCGGCTTCCCCATGGCCGCCCTGGCCCTCGCCCTGGGGGTCCGCCTCAGGAAGCGCGGAGCCTACGCCCTGAACCCCGACGCCCCCTCCCCAACCCCCCGCCACCTCTCCGCGGGGCTTCGCCGCGTGGGGCTTCTCGGGTATGGGGTGGGGGTGGCCCTGGGGGTGGCGCTCCACCTCCTCGGCCGGTAGGCTGGGCCAAGGTCTTGGGAGGGAGGATACCTATCATGGAGGGCATGCTGGACGATGTGCTAAGGCCCATCCACGGCGGGCCCGACGGGGGGCCTGAGCCCCTCTACGACTTCTCCACCAACGCCAACGCCCTGGGGCCCAACCCCGTGATACTCGCCTACCTCAGGCGGGCCGACCCGAGCCGCTACCCCGACCCCCTCTACCGGAGGCTCCGCCGGGCCCTGGCGGAGGCCCACGGGGTGGCCCCGGAGCAGGTGGCGGTGGGCACGGGGACGAGCGAGCTCATCCACCGCCTGGCCCGCTGGAGCTACCTTAGGGGCCCCATCCTCCTCCTGCCCCCCACCTTCAGCGAGTACGCCCGGGCGGCGAGGGCCCTGGAGCTTCCCCTGTGGGAGGCGGGAAGCCCCGAGGAGTTCCTGGACCTCCTCCCCAAAAGCTCCCTGGCCTTCCTCTGCGTGCCCAACAATCCCACGGGAGAGGTCTACCCCTTCCTGGAGGAGGCGGCGGGGCGGGCCGGGGGCGCCTTGGTCCTGGACCTGGCCTACTACCCCCTCCTGGAAGCCCCGCCTCCCCTCCCTCGGAAGGCCTTCTGGCTCGTGGGCCCCAACAAGGCCCATGGCCTCACGGGGGTGCGGGCGGGGTACCTGGTGGCCCCCCTGGATCTCACCCGTTTCCAGCACCTCGCCCCTTCCTGGCCCGTTTCCGTCTACGGGGAGGCCCTCCTCCTGGGCCACCTGGACCCGGAGGCCCAGGCCTGGCTGGAGAGGGTCAAGGGGGAGCTCTTCCGCCTCCGCCGCCGCCTGGCGGAGGGGCTAAGGGGGTTGGGCCTCGAGGTGCGGGAAAGCCCCGCCAACTTCCTCCTCGTCCGGGTGGGCCGGGCCACGGAGGTGGCCCTGGCCCTGAGGGAAAGGGGCATCCGGGTGCGGGACGGCACGAGCTTCGGCCTTCCCGAGTGGCTTAGGCTCTCGGCCCAAAGGGAGGAGGCCATCGCGGCCCTCCTGAAGGCCCTGGAGGAGGTCCTCGCCGGGGCGCCGGTGGACCAGGGCGCCCCAGGCCCCTAGGGGGGAGGTGCGGGTTGCGGGCCAAGGCCCTTGCGGTCTGGGGCACGGGGAGCGGGGTGGGAAAAAGCCTCTTCGTGGCGGGGCTTCTTCGCCACTTCCGGAGGCTTGGCCTCAAGGCCGCCCCCTTCAAGGCCCAGAACATGGCCAACCACGCCCGGGTGGTGGCGGGTGGGGAGATGGCCACGGCCCAGTGGCTCCAGGCCCGGGCGGCGGGGGTGGCGCCCGAGGTGCGCATGAACCCCGTGCTGGTGAAGCCCTTCGGGGAGCGGGGGGCCCAGGTGGTGGTCCTGGGGAGGGTGGACCCCTTCCTCTCCTCCCTCCCCTGGAGGGAACGGAAGCCCCACCTGGAAGCCCCCGTCCGGGAGGCCCTGGAGGGGCTTCTGGCAGAGTACGAGCTCGTGGTCCTGGAGGGGGCGGGAAGCCCGGTGGAGCGCAACCTCTGGCCCGACCTCCCCAACCTCCAGGTGGCGGCGTGGGCGGGGGCCAGGGCCCTCCTGGTGGCGGACGTGGACCAAGGGGGGGCCTTGGGGGCCCTCTACGGCACCTGGGCCCTCCTGGGAGAGCACCGGGAGCGGCTTTTAGGCTTCGCCTTCAACAAGTTCCGGGGGGACCTTTCCCTCCTTAAGCCCGCCTACGGCCTCCTGGAGGCGTGGACGGGGGTGCCCGTCCTGGGCACCCTGCCCATGCTCCCCCTGGAGCTTCCCGAGGAGGACGGCTTCCGCCACCGCCTTCGGGGGGGAGAGGGGCCCAAGGTGGCCATCCTCCGCTACCCCCACGCCGCCAACCTGGACGAGTTCTGGCCCCTCGCCGAGCTGGCCCGCGCGGTCTACGCCGAAACCCCCGAGGAGGCGGAAGGGGCCGAGCTCCTCATCCTCCCGGGAAGCCGGCTTCCCGCCCGGGACCTCCCCTGGCTTAAGGCCTTCCTCCCCCTCCTCCGGCGCCACGTGGAGGCGGGAAAGCCCCTCCTCGCCGTCTGCGGCGGGGCGGAGATGCTCTCGGAGGCCATCGCGGACGAGGAGGGGGTGGAGGAGCAGGGGGTCTTCCCCGGCCTCGGCCTCCTCCCCTACCGGGTGCGCATGCGCCGGGAGAAGCGGGTGAAGGCGAGGCGGGTGCCCCTTTCGGGGTTGGCGGGCTACTGGGGGAGGCTGAACGGCCTCGAGGCGGAGGGCTACGAGATCCACCACGGGGAGGGGCTTCCCCTCATCCACCAGGAAGGAAGCCTCCTCGCCACCTGGCTCCACGGCCTCCTGGAAAACCCCGGGGTGCAACGGGCCCTCTTCGGCCGGGAGGCCCGGGCCCTGGACGAGGCCCTGGATAGCCTGGCGGACGCCCTGGAGCGCCACCTGGACCTCCCCCGCCTCCACCGGGCCCTGGGCCTTACGGGGAGGCTCTGGCAAGGGGTAGCCCCCCAAAGCCCCGACCCGCCCCCCAGGCCCGGCCTCGTCCTCCTCCTGGGCGGGGCGAGAAGCGGCAAGAGCCGCCACGCCCAGCGCCTCGCCGGTCCCCAGGCCACCCTCATCGCCACGGCGGAGGCCCGGGACGAGGAGATGGCAGACCGCATCCGGCGCCACCGGGCGGAGCGCCCCCCCACCTGGGAAACCCTGGAGGAACCCCTGGACCTGGCGGGGGCCCTGGGGCGGGCCCGCCACCCCGTGGTGGTGGTGGACTGCCTCACCGTGTGGGTTTCCAACCTCCTGGAGAGGAACCTGGACCCCTTGGCCGAGGTGGAGCGTTTCCTGAAGGCGGTGGCGGAAAGCGGCAAACGGGTCATCGCCATCTCCAACGAGGTGGGGATGGGCATCGTCCCCGCCAACGCCCTGGCCCGCCGCTACCGGGACCTCCTGGGCGGGGTGAACGCCCGGCTGGCGGAGGAGGCCGAGGCGGTCTACCTCCTGGTGGCGGGCCAACCCCTCCTCCTAAAGGGCGGGGAACCTGTGGCCCAGGCTACACCGGAGGGGCACCCTGGCCCGGAGATGTAGTTTAGACAAAAGTTAGACAAAGCACCCGCTGCTAGGCTAAGCGTGCCCGATAGGGCAAGGAGGTCCTTATGCGCAGGTGGTTTCCCCTTCTCCTGACGGTTTTGGCCGGGCTTTCCCTAGCCCAAGGGGCCATGGTGCGGGTGGCCCACCTCTCCCCCGACGCCCCCGCCGTGGACGTTTTGGTAAACGGCCAGCGGGCCATCCAAAACCTGGCCTTTAAGGAAGTGACCCCCTACATCCCCCTCCCCGCCGCCCGGGTGCGGGTCCAGGTGGTGCCCGCCGGGCAGGAGGGCCCCGTGGTCATTGACGCGGAGCTGGACCTGCGGGACGGCGTCTACTATACCGTGGCCGCCACGGGCTTCCTGGCCCAGATCCGGCCCCAGGTGTACACGGACGCCCTGGCGGGCCTCTTCCCCCGGGCGGGCTACGCCCGCATCCGGGTGGTCCACACCTCCCCCGACGCCCCCGCCGTGGACGTGGCGGTGAAGGGCGGGACTGTGCTCTTCCCGAACCTCCCCTTCCCCCGGGCCGGCCAGTACCTGGTGGTCCCGGCGGGGCGGTACGACCTGGAGGTGCGGGTGGCGGGCACGGCCACCGTGGCCCTGGAGCTCCCCGGGGTGGTGCTGGAAAGCGGCAAGACCTACACCGTCTTCGCCGTGGGAAGCGTCCAGGCGGGTACCCTCACCGTTGTGCCCGTGGTGGACGCCGCCGCCTTGGGCGGAAACCGCTAGAAGGGGTCTTTGGCGCCCCCAGGGCTTCCTGGGGGCTTTTCCCATGGCCCTTCCCCCCTGGCTCCTCCCCCTCCTCGCCTGCCCCCGGTGCGGGGCTCCCCTCGTGGCCTTCGGCTGCACCCCATGCGGGGTGGCCTACCCCTTAAGGGGTCCCTTTCCTGACCTGCGGGCCGGGAAGGAGCGTCTCCCCCTGGCCCTAGGCAACCGCTTCCCCCCCACCGCCTGGCTCTACGATGCCTGGCGGGGGCGGTCCACGGGCCTCCTCTCGGGAGGGGCCCTCACCTTCGCCGAGGAGATCGCCCACCTCCGGGCGTGGCTCCTCCCCACGGGGGGGCCCTTCCTGGACGTGGGCACGGGAACGGGGGTTTACCGGGAGGCCCTGGGGGAAAGGGCCGTGGGCATAGACCCCTCCCCCGCCTTCCTCCGGGTGGCCGCCCGGCGCCGGCCCGGCCCCTACCTCCTCGCCCACGGGGAGGCCCTCCCCTTCGGCGCGGGGGTGTTTTCCGGGGTGGCCATCGGGCCCACCTGGAACGAGTTCCAAGACCCTAGGCGGGCGGCCCTCGAGGCCAGGCGGGTGCTCCGGAAGGGAGGAAGGCTTTTTGGGATGCTCCTCCTGGGCCCGGGGCCCTCCTTTGGGCTTTTCCGGCCGGGTGGGGAAAAGGTCCTTTCCCTTCTCCAGGAAGCGGGCTTCCGGGCCGAACTCCTCCGCTTTGGGCGGCTTGGCCTGGTGCTGGCGGAGGCGTAAACCCTTCGCCTTTGGAAGGGCGTCCCCACAAGGGGAAAGGACGGCCGAGGGGGTCATGACCACCCGGGGGGCTCTTCCCGGGAAGTGGGCGCGAAGGTGGCCCCGCACCCAAAGCCCGGCCATCCCTCGGGCCACCATGGGGGCATGCGCCCCCTCGCCCTTGGCCTCCTCCTGGGCTCGGCCTTGGCGGCCTCCTACCTGGGCCTCCCCGGCGCCGACACCGGGCGCCCGGCCCTGGACCGGAGCTACGCCCTGGTCTACCGGGCGGAAAATCCACGGGCGGTGCTCCTCCTCGTCCGGGGCCTCCTTGGGGGGAGCACCAACTTCGCCCTCCTGGCGGAGCACCTACGGCGGGAAGCCCCTTGGCTGGAGGTGTGGGCCTGGGAGCGGCGGGCCAACGGCCTGGAGGACCGCAGGGGCTTCCTGGGGGAAGACCCCTTGGCCTACTACCAAGCCCTCCCCGAGCCCGACCTCTCCCCCCTGCGGGACTTCGGCCTAGAGGTCCACCTGAAGGACCTGGACCTGGCGGTGGCGGAGGCGAGCAAACGGGCCCCCGTGGTCCTGGCCGGCCACTCCCTGGGGGCGAGCCTGGCCACCCTCTACGCCTGGGCCCACGGAGAGAAGCTCCTGGGCCTCGTCCTCCTGGACGGCACCTTGGGGCTTGTGACCCTTTCCCGGGAGGCCTTCCTGCGGGGCCAGGAAACCCCTTTGGGCCCCCTCCCCGGCCTGGAGGACCTCCTCTCGGGGCGGGCAAGCCCCGTCTTCCGGCTCCCAGGACTCTCCCCAAGGGACCTCGCCCTGGCGGAGGCGGAGGCCTTCCTGGCGGGGAAGCGCCCCGAGGAGCCCGTGCCCTTTGGGCCCTACCGGGCCACCCGGGAGGCCAAGGCCCTCCTCCGGGTGGACGACCACTACAGCCCCTTCCCCCTCTTCAGCGTGAGCGCCGGCCGGGCCTGGGCCCGGGAGGGGTTGAGCCTCCTCGGCCTCCTCCAGGGCAGGCTCACCCTCACGGTGCGGGGCCCTAGGGCCGGGCCCATCCGCTGGCGGGACACGGGGGAGGCCACGGACCCGAGGGCCTTCCTCAAGGCCTTCGCCCGGGAGGAGACGGGGTTTTCCGAGTGGTACTTCCCCTACCGCCTCCTCCTGGAGGTGGCGGGCTACCCCTACGTGCGGCCGGACCTGAAGCCTAGACCCCTGCCCTACCCCGTCCTGGCCCTGGGGGCGGGCCGGGGCCTCGTGGACCGGCCCGAGGCCTTCCGCCTCCCCGAGCTCTTCCCCGAAACCCCTAGCAAGGCCCAGGTTCTCCCCGGCCTCACCCACCTGGACCTCCTCACGGAGCGGGAGGGTAGGACGGCCCGGGCGCTAAGGGATTACCTAGAACTCCTCCTAGGCCCAAGTAGGCCAGGGCCAGCCGGGCCGCCCTGAGCCCGGAAAGGGCGGCGGCGGGGATGCCCTGCCCGGGGAAAACCCCCTCCCCCACCCGGAAGGCGTTCCGCAGGAGGCGCACCCGGGGGAAGCGGAAGGGGTGGGTCTGGGGGATGCCCCCCACCCAGGCCCGGCCGGCGAAGCGCCGGTAGGTGAGGGGGGTGGCGGCGAAGAGGAGGATGGCCTCCCGAAGCCCGGGGAGGAGGGCCTCCCCTAGCGCCAGGGCCTTGGCCTGCCAGCGGGCCTTGGCCCTCCGGTAGTCCTCCCCCTCCAGCCCCGCCCACAGGGCCAAGGGGGTGTGGAGGGAGAGGCTGAAGAGGGTCCTTTCCCCTTCGGGCCGCAAGGAGAGGAAGGCGAAGGGCCTTTCCCGGGCGTTTTGCCGGTAGTAGGGAGGGCTAGCCCGGAAGGGCAGGACCCCGTAGACCACGAAGGCCCCCCAACCGTCCCCGGGAACCCGCTCCGGGAGGCCCAGAAGGGGCTCGGGGGGGACGTTGAGGACGAAGACCTCCCCCGCCACCACCTCCCGCTCCCCCCGGCGCCGGCCCCCGTAGACCACCTCCACCCCGTGGGCCCGGCCCTCCCGGTGGAGGAGGCGCACCGCCCTGGCCTTGTAGCGCACCTCGAGGCCCCCCGCCAAGGCCTCGGCCAGAAGGCCCACGTAGGGGGGAAGGGCCGCCCCCAGGTGGGGTAGGTCCAAGCCCAGGGCGGCGTAGAGGGCGTAGGGGTCCTCCGTTTGGGCAGTGATGCGGAGTTGCGCCTCGAGGAAAAGGCGGAAGGCCGGGTCCTCCGGGGCCCGCCTCGAGGCCCGCGCGAGGAGGTCCGGCAGGAGGGGGAGAAGCCCGGGGAGGGTGCGGAGGAGGAGGGGCGCCTCCTCGGGTTCGGGGGGCCAGGGGAGGCGGGGCGCTAGGGCGAGGAGGCGCTCCGCCCGGTCCCGCTGCCAGGCCCAAAAGGGGAGAACCCCCTTCCCGAAAAAGTCCACCTGGGCCTCCCGCTCCGCCTCCCGCCCCACGGGCCGGACGAGGGGGCCCCGGGGGAGGAGGACCTGGAGGAGGGGAAAGCCCTCGGGAAGGGGCCTGACGGGGGGCTCCACCCCCGCCGCCTCCAGGGCCAAGGCCAGGGGAGCGCCGGGGGCGAGGCCCGTGAGGAGGGTGGCCCCCGCCTCAAAGCGGAAGCCCCGGTGATGGAAGCTTCCCGCAAGCCCCCCCGGGTAGGTGTGGGCCTCCAGCACCACCACCTCGAGGCCCGCCCGCTTAAGGACCTGGGCCGCCACCAAGCCCCCGATCCCGGCCCCCACCACCACCGCCCGCACGTGCCCCAGACTAGGAGCCCAGGGAGGGAAAAACCTTTGCCCAGGCTATACTGGAAGCGGTGCGGCCCGAGGCGGCAAACCTCCTCGCCCAAGCCCGGGAGGATCGGGTCACGGCGGAAACCCTCCAGGGAACGGGTACTCCGCCGCCGTCTTCGCCCAGCAGGCGGGGGAGAAAGCCCTAGGGGTGGAGCGCCTGCGCACCTATCCCCGGTCCCACGATCTCCTGGCCCTCGCGGAGGGCCTGGGGGCTCCCGAGGGGGTGCGGGAGGCAAGCCGCCCCTTCACCCTGAGCCGCTACCCCGACGTGGCGGGCACCCTCCCCGCCCGGCTCTATGGGAAGGCCCAAGGGGAGGCGCGCCTCGAGGCGGCCAAGGAGGTGCTCTCATGGGTGGAGGCGAGCTTGCGCCCCTGAAGGAAGCCCTGCGCCAAGCCCCCTTCCCCATCGCCCTGGCCCTCCTCTTCGGCTCCCGCGCCCGCGGGGACGCCCTTTTGGAAAGCGACTACGACCTCCTGGTGGTCTCCCCCGCCTTCCGGGGGATGAACTATCTGGACCGGCTCCTCCTCCTCCACCGGACCCTTCCCTTGCGGCACGTGGACTACGTGGCCCTAACCCCCGAGGAGTGGGCCGCCCGAAGGGAGGAGCTCGGGGTAGTGGGGGAGGCGGCCCGGGAGGGGATCGTCCTCCTGGAAAACCCTTCCCCGCCACCATCCCGGTAGACGGGCGGGGCTAGGCTAGGCCCATGCGGGTCTTGGTCACCGGCGCCACGGGCTACGTGGGGGGAAGGCTGGTGCCCCGGCTTCTGGAGAGGGGCCACCGGGTGCGCGTCCTCGTCCGCGACGCCCGCCGCCTTGGGGGCCGCCCCTGGGCGGAGCGGGTGGAGGTGGTGGAGGGGAGCCTCGAGGACGAAGGGGCCCTCCTCCGGGCCCTGGAGGGGGTGGAGGCCGCCTACTACCTGGTGCACGCCATGCTCTCGGAGGCCCGCTTCCAGGAGGCGGAGGAGCGCCAGGCTACGGCCTTCGTCCGGGTGGCCCAAAGGGTAGGGCTCCCCCACGCCATCTACCTGGGGGGGCTCCTGCCCCGGAAGGGGCGGCCTTCCCCCCACCTGGCGAGCCGGGCCCGGGTGGGGGAGATCCTGCGGAGAGGGGTGCCCACCACGGAGTTCCGCGCCGGGCCCATCGTGGGCTCGGGCTCGGCCAGCTTTGAGATGGTCCGCTACCTCACGGAACGCCTCCCCGTGATGGTGGCCCCCCGCTGGGTCCTGAACCCCGTCTCCCCCATCGCCATCCGCGACGTCCTGGCCTACCTCCTCCAGGCCCTGGAGAAGGGGCCCTCGGGGGTGGTGGAGGTGGGGGCCCCGCCCCTTTCCTTCAAGGCCATGATGGAGACCTACGCCGAGGTGCGGGGGCTCAAGCGCCTCATCCTCCCCGTGCCCGTCCTGGCCCCCAGGCTTGCGGCCCTTTGGGTGGGCCTCGTCACCCCCATCCCCAACCGCCTGGCCCTGCCCCTGGTGGAGGGCATCCTCCACCCCCTGGTGGCGGACACCGCCCGGGCCAAGGCCCTCTTCCCCGAGGTGGACCCCATCCCCTACCGGGAGGCGGTGGCCCTGGCCCTGGAGCGCACCGCCCTGGGCGAGGTGGAAACCCGCTGGTCGGGGGCCCTCCAGGGGCGGAGCTACTTCCTGGAGGACCGGGAGGGGGTTATCCGCGAGGTGCGCACCCTCCCCGTCCAGGCACCCCCCGAGGCCGTCTACCGGGTCTTCGCCTCCTTGGGGGGCGAGCGGGGGTGGCTCGTCTGGGGCTGGGCCTGGGCCTTGCGGGGGCTCGTGGACCGGCTCCTGGGGGGCCCGGGCTTACGGCGGGGCCGGCGCCACCCCACCCTCCTCCTCCCCGGGGAGGCCGTGGACTTCTGGCGCGTGGAGGCGGTGGAGCCGGGCCGCCTCCTCCGCCTCAGGGCGGAGATGCGCCTGCCCGGGAAGGCGTGGCTGGAGTGGCAGGCCCTTCCCGAGGGGGAAGGTTGCCGCCTGGTCCAGACCGCCTACTTCGCCCCCGTGGGCCTCACGGGCTTCCTCTACTGGTGGGCGCTCTACCCCATCCACGCCCGCATCTTCAGCGACCTGGCGCGGGCCATCGCCAAGGAGGCGGAACGGCAACGGGAAGCCCTCGCCTAGCCTTGGCCCAGGCTACAAAGGGCTTCCTCCTCCTTCCCTAGGCTTGAGGCATGCGCGTCCTGGTGCTTGGGTCCACGGGAGGCTTAGGGGGAGCCTTGGCCTGGGCCCTAAGGGGGCACGAGCTATTTCTCTCCGGCCGGCGCCCGGGGCCCCTGAGGGCGCTGGCGGAGGAGGTGGGGGGTAAACCCATCCCCGCCGACCTCTCCGACGAGCTGGAGGCCCAGGCCCTCCTGGAGGAGGCGGGGCCCTTGGACCTCCTCCTCCACGCCGTGGGCGTGGCGGGGCGGGCCCCGGTGCGGCAAACCCCAAGGGACCTCCTGGAGGGGATGCTCCAGGCCCACCTCCTCACCGCCCACCACGTCCTCAAGCACGCCCGCTTCCGGCCTGGGGCCCGCGCCGTGTTCTTCGGGGCCTATCCCGCCTACGTGCGGTTTCCTGCCTTCGCCGCCTACGCCGCCGCCAAGGGGGCTCTGGAAGCCTACCTGGAAGCGGCCCGCAAGGAGTTCCGCCGGGAAGGGGTCCATCTCGTCCTGGTACGCCTTCCCGCCGTGGCCACGGCGCTTTGGAACCCCCTCGGGGGCCCGCCCAAGGGGGCCCTCGCCCCCGAGGAGGCGGCCCAAAGGGTCCTGCGAGGGGTCCTGGCCGAGCCCCCGCCCGAGGTCCTGGAGGTGTAGCCGTGGGGGCCCGCTACACGGCCCACTTCTACCCCATGCGCCTCGCCCTCCTCGCCGTGGGGGATAACTTCATGCCCATGGCCTGGTGGACCCCTGTGTCCAAAGACCCCTTCCGCTTCCTCCTGGCCGTGGACCGGAAGAACCACACCCTAGGCCTCCTCCGGGAGCTCGGCGAAGGGGCCCTCTGCTTCCTCCCCTGGGAGGCGCGGGCCTGGGTGGTGCGGGCGGGCTACCTCTCGGGGCGGCGCGTGCGCAAGGCGGAACGGTTGGGCGTGGCCCTGAGGCCCGCCCAGGCCCTGGCCCGGACCCGGGTTCCCGAGGGGGCGCTCGCCGTCTTTGAACTCAAGGTGGCGGAGTGGCCCACGGACGGGGACCACGCCCTCTTCCTGGGGGACGTGGTCCACACCGAGGGAAGCCCTGAGGCCAAAAGGCGGCCCATCCTCTTCCTGGGCTTCCGGGACTTCGCCACCTTGGGGGAAACCTGGAGGTTCCGGCCATGAGAATGTGGACCGCTTTCCTCTTCCTCCTGGCCTTCGCCCAGGCCCCCTACGCCGTGGAGGGCGTGGCCCGCTACCGGGGCTACTACCCCCTGGGGAGCTGGGAGGGGGTGAACCCCACGGCCCGGGGGGAGGTCCAGTGGGACGGGGAGCGGGCCTCGGGAAAGGTCTGCCTGGAGCAGGCGGCTTGGGACTCGGGGATCGGGGAAAGGGACAAGAAGGCCCTGGAGATCCTCCGGGCAAAGGAGTACCCCGAGGCCTGCCTCTACCCCAAGCGGGCCTCCTTCGCCGGGGCCCGGTTCGTGGTGGAGGGGGAGCTCTCCCTGGCGGGCCGCACCCGCCCCGTGCGCCTGGAAGGGGAGCTCCGGCAAACCCTCGAGGGCTACCGCTTCCAGGGCCGCTTCACCACCCGCTTTTCCGAGTGGGGCCTGGAGCGGCCCCGCTTCCTCTTCCTGGAGGTGCGGGACGAGGTGGAGGTCTTCCTCGAGGCGGAGGTCCGGCGGTGATCCGCCTGGGCTACCCCTGCGAAAACCTCACCCTAGGGGCGAGCACCAACCACACCCTGCGCCTCGCCTCCCTCACGGAGGAGAGGGTTCGGGCCAAGGTGGCGGAGAACCTCCGTGACCTGGAACGCATCCTCCGCTGGAACGCCTCCCATGGCTTCGGCCTCTTCCGCATCGGCCAGCACCTCATCCCCTTCGCCTCCCACCCCGCCTTCCCCTACCCCTGGGAGGGGGCCCACGGGGCCGAGCTCGGCCGCCTCGGGGGCCTGGCCCAGGCCTTGGGCATACGGCTTTCCTTCCACCCGGGGCAGTACGTGAACCCGGGAAGCCCCGACCCCCGGGTGGTGGAGCGCTCCCTGGCGGAACTCCGCTACTCCGCCCGCGCCCTGACACTTCTCGGGGCGGAGGACGGGGTCCTGGTCCTCCACCTGGGCGGGGCCTACGGGGACCGGGGGCGGGCCCTCCGGCGCTTCGTGGAAAACCTGAGGGGGGAAGGGGAGGTCCTCCGCTACCTGGCCCTGGAGAACGACGAGCGGCTTTGGCCCGTGGAGGAGGTCCTTGAGGCGGCGGAGGCCTTGGGGGTGCCCGTGGTGGTGGACACCCTCCACCACGCCCTCAACCCCGGGCGGCTCACCCTGGAGGAGGCCCTCCGCCTCGCCTTCCCCACCTGGCGGGGAAGGCCCAAGGTCCACCTGGCAAGCCAGGACCCGTCCAAGCGCCCCGGGGCCCACGCCTTCCAGGTCTCCGAGGAGGATTGGGAAAGGCTCCTAAAGGCCCTCCCCGGCCCCGCCGACCTCATGGTGGAGGCCAAGGGGAAGGAAAAGAGGCTCCCCCAGGGCGCCCTGGCCCTAAGAGGGGCTAGGGGAGGAGGACGGGCCTAGTTCCCTCCCAAGAACGCCCGCGAGGGCCTTACCAACGCGAGCCTATGGGCGAAAAGGGGAAGCCAACAGCGCACCTCTGGCGGGAAGGGGACGGGTGGGGGGCGCCGAGGCACCCCCTCCCCTACCGGCAGGGGAAGGGGCTAAAGGGCCCTTGGCTCCTAGCCCTCTCCCCAAAGGGAAGCCCCGGGAGGTTTGGGAAGGGGAGGCTTGGGAGCCCGAGGGGGTAGGGGTGCCCCTCCCTAGGGAAACTGCCCTGGGCATCCCCCAAAGCCTCCCCTACCCTGGGCAGGGCCGGGAGGGGGTTGAGGCGCCCGGGCCACGGCCCCACCGAGGAAAGCCCAAGGAGCCGCCACCCGAACCCATAGGGGAGCAAGGACTCAAGCTCCCTGAGCAACCCCTCCACCAGGCGCCGCCTTTCGGAGGGAAGGGCCTCGAGGTCCAGGCGGCTGAGCCGGGCCGCCACCTCCCGGTACCAGGGCCTCGGGGCCTCCTCCCGCCTCAGAGCCTCCCGCACCTTGGCCTTTAGCTCCCGCAGGGAAAGCCCCGCCTTCGCCTCCTCCAGGAGGGCCCTCCGGAGGACGTCGTCCTTCACCTTCTTCAGTTCCAGGGCGGCGGTGTAGGGGATGGAACCGGCCTCGAGGGCCTCCTTTAGGTCCTCGGGGAGCCCCAGGAGGGGGAGGCGGTTCTGTACGAAAGATTGCCAGGTCATGCGCCCAAGGAGGCGGAAGACCTCCTCCACCTTCTGGGCCTCAGGGTTCCCCATAACGTTATGGGGAACTTTCCCCCTGGCCTCGTCCCGCATCCGGTGGAGCAGGCTCACCACCTCTTCCCTGCTCTTCCCCAGCTCCAGGGCCAGGAGGTCCAAAACCGCAAGGGTCTCCTCTTACAGCCGGGGCGCAGCCGAGCTGAGCTCCACCTCGGTGCCCCACCAGACCAAGCGGTTAGGCTCATCCTGGTAGAGCGCGAGCATCCGGAAGGAGGTGGGTCCCTGGGGCAAAAAGGGAACCAGGGCTGAGCTCAACGTCCCTCTTCCCGCTCAGCCAAGAGGGTAGCTAGGATGTTTGGCCAGGCGTTGGGCCAGGAAAACCCTTCCAGGGTGGCTCGCCCACTACCCCGGTTGTGCCGGTCCGAAAGGGCCAGTGAGAGTGGAACACCTTCCCCTGGTCCCCGATTCCGATACCGCCCACACCCCAAACCCCCAAATGGCGTAGGGGTTGGTTGAAGTGCTGCCCCAAATTTGGACCACCCCAAGAGAGAGGCCAAGGGGTGTAGTCTGAAGGGGTAGCGAGATGCGCAGGTGGTCAGCGAAGGAAAAGGCAAAAATTGTGTTGGAGGTCTTGTCGGG
>Ga0272449_1000177_pt1 | contig 82415 bp, 68 predicted proteins | sample YNPCB0241_FD_198679 | JGI IMG/M metagenome (GOLD analysis project Ga0272449, IMG submission 198679) | Hot spring sediment microbial communities from Yellowstone National Park, WY, United States - YNP-CB-024-1 | ecosystem: Environmental > Aquatic > Thermal springs > Hot (42-90C) > Sediment...
GACTATAGCGGTAGGGAAACACCTCTTCCCATCCCGAACAGAGTCGTTAAACCTACCAGCGCCAATGGTACTGCCTTAACCGGCGGGAGAGTAGGTCGTCGCCAATTTTCCCAAAACCCCACTTCCTGTAAAGTGGGGTTTTTAATTTAAAATACTTTTAAAATGATTTTAATTATTTTTATTTTTAATCTTCTTACGTCTTCTTATCCCGAAAAACCTAATAAAATTGATTCTTTACCCATTGTCGTTTGTTGGAAATATGACGAAAATAAATTTTATGAAAAAATACCCTGTTCTATCGACACTCTTATTCAAAACTTTTATAATTACAACCCTGCAAATTTATTAAAATCTTATATCTTTAATTCAAATATCGGCACCCCATTGTTATCAAACTCTTTTTACGAAAGAAAATATTTTAATTTTTTCTTTTTTAACTTTTATTTTCCTTACCTATTCACAAATTTTAACGACTTTTATATTAATACTCGAAAACCTTTTTCTAAAATTAAATACATAAACGGAGGACCTTCTTCCGCAAAAGAAGAATCAATAGATGTAATCCATTCTCAAAATATCAATCCTTTCTTTAATTTTGGTCTAAACTTTTTTTCAGGATCATCACAGGGATACCTTCAATGGAATAAAACAAGAAGAAATTCTTTTAGATTATTCTTTTCATACGAAAATAAGAAATATTCATCATATGGCTCTTTCCGCATTAATAAATTCTCTTGTTTTGAAAATGGTGGAATTATAAACGATTCATTAATATTCGACGAAAATTATGTAAGTCAAGGCGATTTTCCTGTCTTCTTATCAGGACAAGGAACACCACCACACGACAAAGCTAATGTAATAAATTCATTTAAAAATCTTAGTGCTTTTCTCCATCAAGAAATTAATATTTTTAAAAATATTGATTCTAATGTAATTTTTAATAATATAAAATTTCTTAACTCGTTTGAAATTAATTTATATAAAAGAAACTTCATTGATGCTTATCCATCTATAGGATTAGGAAAAAATTTAATTGAAAATCTTTTCTTTAATGATAAAAATACTTTCGACTCTATATCATACAATAATTTTTCTTTTAACTATGGAATTTCTTTCGAAACAATCAAATTTAAATATTTTATAACAGGCATTAGTAGCTTTAATAATTTCTTCTTTTTTTCTAAAGATCAAAGTAGAAATTCAATATATATTCCTTTTTATTATTCATTTAAATATTTTAATAATGGCTTGAAATCTGGTTTATATTTTATTAATAAACTTTTTAAAGTAAATTCTTCTTTACAATATTATTTTTCTGGATTTGAAGCCAATTCTTTTAATTTTCATTCTTCTTTAGAATTGAACTTACTAAAAACCAATATGTCATTAAATTTAGAAATACAAAATAACAAACCTTCTTTTCTTTATTGTAAATACTTTTCTAATAATTACATTTGGGAAAATAATTTCGATTTTGAGAAAAAATATATCATATCAATAACTCTTAGCAAACCTTTTTTATCATTAAAGTTCGATAATTTTTTACTAGCTAATTATATATTTTTTAATGATAAATCAATTCCTGAACAATATAATAAAAATATTGTTATTAATAGTTTAACCATTGAAAACAATCTACATATTGGTAAGTTTATTGTTTTAAATAATGCGGTGTTTCAAAAATCATCCAATAATCAGATTATAAATTTACCTATTTTGATTGTTAATCATTCTTTTTCTTTTAATCAACCTATAAAATTTAATTTTACTGGTGGATTACTTGAAACATCAACTGGTTATGAAATAAAATATTTTAGTTCTTTTTATGCTCAAAAATATTCACCATATATATCAGCATTTTATCAACAAAATTTTAAAAAAATTGGAAATTATCCATTAATAAATGTATTTTTGCAAATCAAATTAAAAAGATTTCGATTTTTCTTAAAATATGAACATGTTAACTACAAATTGTTTGATAGAGAATATTTTTCTGGAATTGGTTACCCTTTAATCGAAAGAACTTTAAAATACGGTTTATCATGGCATTTTTATGATTAAAAATAATTTATTTTATCAAAATTTATTGAATATGAAAAAAATATATAATTTATTTATTTTAATTGCAATTTTATTTTTTTTAATTTCTTGTAAAAATAAAAATACTAATAACCTAAAAGAAAATAATCCTCACTATACATTAGAAAAAATAAAAAAAACTGGAGTATTAAAAGTTGCTACCGATTACAATGCAATTAATTATTTTATTTACAAAGGCCGACCAATGGGCTACCAATTTGAACTTTTACAAGAATTATCAGACTTTATGGGTATTAAAATAGAACTGGTAGCAGGTAAAAATCTTAAATCAAACTTAAAAATGTTAAAAAATAAAGAAGTTGATCTTGTAGTTGGAAATATACCCATTACTAAATCATTAAAAAATGATTTTTCTTTTACAATACCACACAATGTTTCATACCAAGTTTTGATTCAACGTAATACAAGTAATAATAAAGTAACAAACGTATTAGATTTGAAAGGAAAAGAAATTTATACACCAAATAATAATGCAATTGTTGAAAGATTAAAAAATTTATCTGAAGAAATAGGTGATACAATTTATATTCATGAAACTGATGAAACTTCTGAAAGTTTAATAGTTAAAGTTGCAGAGGGTTCAATTGATTATACAGTAGCCGATAAATATCTTGCTCAAGTATTATCAAAATATTACAAAAATATTGATTATAACGTAGAAATTAGTTTTATGCAAAATCTTGGATGGGTTTTAAGAAAAGATGATGAAGATTTATTACATCAAATAAATATATGGCTTTCATATTTTAAAAATACATATAAATATAAAAATATATGCAATAAGTATCTAAACAAAAATAATTTTCATAATTTTTCAAAGCCTGAAAATTACATTGCCGAACGTAATTTAGTTTCGAAATATGATAAAATAATTAAAAAATATTGTAAAGCATATGGATGGGATTGGCGTTTAATAGCAGCTCTTATTTATCAAGAATCAAATTTTAGACATGATGCAGAGTCATGGGCAGGTGCTTTTGGTATTATGCAACTAATGCCCGAAACGGCAGAAAGAATGGGTGTTAGAAGAGATGACCCTCCAGAAAAACATATCAAAGCAGGATTAGAACTACTTAAATGGTTTTATTTAAAGTTTAGCGACATAAAAGATGAAAACGAGAGGATTAAATTTATGCTTGCATCATATAACATTGGATACGGACATATTGCAGATGCAAGGAAACTTGCAGAAAAATATGGAGCTAATCCTAATAAATGGGATAACAATGTTGAAAAATTTTTACTAAAAAAATCTATTCCTGACTATTACATGGATCCTGTTGTTAAATATGGATATTGCAGAGGAATTGAAACTAGCAATTATGTAAAAAGCATAATGGAAAGATATAAACATTACAAAAATTTATTACATGATTAAATAATATATTTTACAAGTTCTTCTATTTTCTTTAAAAAAATAATTTCTGTATCTTCTTTTTTATTTATTTTCTTTATATTGTTGTATGATGATATAAAAATTTTTTTAAATCCCGACTTTTCAGCTGTTTTTATTCTTTCTTCAATTCTTATTACAGGTCTAATTTCACCAGTAAGACCTACTTCTGCCGCAAAACAAAAATTTGATTTTATCGATATATCATAAATTGAAGAAATTAAAGAAGCAATTACTGCTAAATCAACTCCTGGATCAGTAACTTTAATACCACCTGTAATATTCAAAAAAACATCTTTTGAATATATTTTGAATCCAGCTCTTTTTTCCATAACAGCAAGCAACATATTTAATCTTTTTGTATCAAATCCAGTAGTAGATCGCTGAGGTGTTCCAAATACAGCTTCACCAACCAACGATTGTACCTCTACCATCAGAGGTATAGAACCATCTGACATTATAGCTACAGCTGTTCCACTTAAATTTTTATCTTTTTCATTTGTAAGTATACTCGAAGGATTTTTAATTTCGTAAAGTCCATCTTCATGCATTTCAAAAAAGGCAATTTCGGGAGAAGCACCAAACCTATTTTTTATTGTCCTGATTATTCTATAAAAATTATTTTTATCACCTTCAAACATTAAAACACAATCTACAATATGTTCAAGGATTTTAGGACCAGCAATAAAACCATCTTTTGTAATATGACCAATTAAAATAACTGGTATTGCTTTTTCTTTAGCAACCTGTAAAAATTTGGCAGCACAAGTTTTAATCTGAGAAACTCCTCCAGGTATACCTTCAAACAAATCGGAATATATAGTTTGTATTGAATCAACAATTATAACTTCAGGTTCTAATTTTTCTATATGATTTAATATATTTTCAAGAATAACCTCTGAATAGATATAACAGTTATCAGATAAGTTTTTTGTGATTCTTTCAGCCCTTAATTTTATTTGTGAAGGACTTTCTTCTCCTGATATATATAATACTTTTTTGTCTATTAAACCTAAAATTACTTGCAAAACTAAAGTTGATTTTCCTATTCCAGGTTCACCACCAAGCAACAATAAAGATCCAGGAACAAGACCTCCCCCTAATATTCTATCTAGTTCTTCTAAATTAGTTCTTATTCTTTTATTTTTTATAGACTCAATTTTCGATATTAAAATAGGTTGAGAGTCTTTGCCAGGATAATAATTCAGACCTGAAGCTTTTGATTTTACTATCGTCTCTTCAACATAGGTATTCCAGCTTCCACACGAAGGACATCTACCAATCCATTTAACTGATTCAGCTCCACAATTTGAACAAATATAAATTGTTTTTGATTTTGTCATTATTTATTTTAAAGCAATTTTATTAATAATCTTTGTAGTAGAATAACCCTCAACATATGGTAAAATTATAACATCTCCACCATAAGAAGTAACAAAATCATATCCAACTATTTCCTCCTTTTTATAATCACCTCCTTTTACAAGTATATCTGGTCGAATAAATTTAATTAATTCCAATGGAGTATCTTCATCAAAAAATACTATAGCATCAATAAAATAATAAGCCGCCAGTAATAATGCTCTCGTCTTTTGATCTTGAATAGGCCTACCCTCTCCTTTCAAACGACGAATTGAATTATCTGTATTCAATCCTAGAATCAAAATATCGCCAAGTTTTGATGCTTCTATTAGGTACTCAAGATGTCCTCTATGGAGAATATCAAAACAACCATTGGTAAATACAATTTTATAGTTTTTAAATCTCCATATATGCAAATATTTTTCTAAATCATTTAAATTTTTAAATATTTTTCTTTTAATATGATCTATCATTTTAATTTATTTGTTTCTGGATCAGGAAATATTATTCTTGGAGTAAAATTTCTCGCTTCATTTACATCTATCAATGCATATGATATTATTATTACAACATCTCCAGGTAAACCTTTTCTAGCTGCAGGACCATTCAAACAAATTTCACCTGAACCTCTTGTCCCTTTAATAACATATGTCTCTATACGTTCACCATTATTAATATTTAAAACCTGAACTTTTTCACCTTCAATCAAACCCGCTGCATCCATTAAATCTTCATCAATTGTTATACTACCAATATAATCAAGATTGGCATCTGTAATTTTAACTCTGTGAATTTTTGATTTTAATACCTCAATTAACATTGCCTTAAATTATTTATATTAAAAAAAAATTATTTTTAGAAACTTACATTATCAATTAATCTTATTTTTCCAACTTTTGCAGCAATACATGCAGTTACTCCATCTCCAATTTTATTAATATCATTAATCTTTTGCAAAGTTTTATTATCAACAATTTCAAAATAATCTAACTTAATGATAGGAAACTTTTGCAAATAATTATAAACAAAATTATAAATTTCCTCTATTGATTTAAAATTTTTATAATTCTCTTTTACATAAAAAAGTATTTTAGACAATTCAAGGGCAACTTTTCTTTCCTCTGCATTTAATAACAAATTTCTCGAACTCATTGCCAGTCCATCACTTTCTCTAACAGTAGGACACCCAATTATTTCTACTGGAATATTTAAACTTTGTACCAGATATTTAATTATTGCAAGCTGTTGAAAATCTTTTTGACCAAAATATGCCCGATGAGGCTGAATGATGTCAAACAATTTTGTTACTACTTGAGCAACTCCATTAAAATGACCTTCCCTATACTTTCCTTCCATAACTTTATCCAGTCCACCTAAGTCGAAAACTCTATTATCTTTTTCAGGATACATTTCTCTATCGTCAGGACAAAAAACAACATCACAATCTACACTTTTTAATTTTTCAAGATCAACATCAATCATTCTCGGATAATTCTTAAAGTCATCTACATCATTAAATTGTGTTGGATTAACATATATACTTACTACAGTAATATCATTTTCATATTTTGATGTACGAATTAATGAAAGATGTCCTTCATGCAATGCACCCATTGTAGGAACAAAGCCAATTGTTTTTTCTTTTCTAAATTCACTAAGATAATTTTTAATTTCACTAATTTTTTCAAAAACTTTCATCTTATCACAAAATATATATAAAATTGACAAAGATATAAAATAATAAAATTAATAAAAAAATTAATAAATTTTTAGTAAATTTGCACAATTATTCTTATTGATTACTAATCAAATAATAATCAAAATAATGGAAGGAATAAGGGTTTTATTTGTATCACAGGAAATTACGCCATTTTTACCTGAAAATCAAATTTCAATAATATCTCGCTACTTGCCTCAAAAAGTTCAGGAAAAAGGATTGGAAATTCGTACATTCATGCCTCGCTTTGGTTGCATAAACGAAAGGAGAAATCAACTCCACGAAGTTATTAGACTCTCAGGCATGAATATTATTATCAACGATTTTGATCATCCACTTATAATTAAAGTCGCATCAATACAATCTGCACGAATGCAGGTTTATTTTATTGATAATGAAGATTATTTTCATCGAAAAGCTATTTTCTACGACAATGATGGCAATTTCTTTGAAGATAATGATGAAAGATCTATGTTTTTTGCAAGAGGAGTGTTTGAAACTGTTAAAAAATTACAATGGCCTCCCGACATCATTCATTGTCATGGATGGTTTACTTATATGTTACCTGTTTATTTGAAAAAAGTTTACCACGACGACCCTTTGTTTTCTGAAACAAAGGTTATCATATCTATTTATAATGACGAATTTCCTGGAATTTTAAATCAAGCCTTAATTAACAAATTAGAAGAAGAAGGTATTAACAAGCAAGAAATAACCTTGCTTGCAAATCCGACATATTTAAATCTTACAAAAACAGCAATCGAAAATTCTGATGGTGTTATAATAGGTAGTAAAGATGTAAATCCAGAAATTATAAAATTCCTTGAAAAAAGCAAAAATGAATACTTACCTTACATTTCAAATGAAAATTATGTTGATAGTTACATAGATTTTTATGACAAAGTATTATCACATGCTCTAAATAAAAGTTAATTAATAATTTTTGTTTTTTTGTTTCACAAACATTCTTTATTTTTATCATTTATTAAAAAAATTATTAATGATCAAAAAAATTTTAAAAAATTGGATTATAACAATTTGTTTATTAAGCTTTTTTGCATGCAACGAAGATCCTACACAGATAGGCATTAGTTTAATGCCTGAAGATGATTTTTTTAATGTAAATGTTATAGACACATTGACTATTGATGCTTATACTATCGGGCCTGTTCCAATACCTTCAACAAATAGATATAATTTTCCTTTTGGATGTATTAATGATTCTATATTTGGAAGTTTAAGTATAGATTTTTTAATACAACTTTCTCCTGCAGGTTATAAAAGCATAGGAACACTTTTAAGTATTGATTCGGTTTTACTTGAAATTGAATTTGATTCTTATGATGGCGATAGTAGTTACATTCCGCAGTTAGAAGTTTACAGATTAATAAAACCAATTGATGATACTTTAAAATATTCCGACCTTGATGTAACTGAATATTATAATCCCGAAAATTTAGCAATTTCGAATACTATTCAGAAAGATAGTACTTTAAAATATTCTATTTATCTAAATCCAATTTTAGGTTCTGAATTACTATACAACGATAGTACTTTTTTCATGAATGATTCAGTTTTTAATTCAAAATTTCCTGGACTTTATATTAAATCTCCCCGATCTGTTGAAAAAACAGGAAGTTTAAAATATGGCAAAAAATTTAATTTAACTGTCTATTATACAAATACATCTGGTAGTTCTTCATATGTTTTTAAATTTTACCCCGATTACGATATTTTTTTCAATCCTTATCCCGATTATAAAGTTAGCATTTGCCATTTCGATTATTCAAAGGGAATAATAAAGAATATAAACAATCCTTCAATTAAAGACTCTTTACTTTATATACAATCATTAGGAGGTACACAGGTAATTTTTTCTATACCCGCATTATCAGATCTTAAAGCAAAACTGGGTAATAAAATTATAATTAATAAAGCCGAATTAATACTTCCGATGATACTTGATAGTAATGATTTTTCAACTATTAAATTAACAAATCAATTAGGTATAAGAGTTATTAATGATGATAACACCAAAAAATTATTACCTGAAGATTTTTTAAATCAAACTTATACAAAAAGTTATATTGATGGAATGTATAATTCGTTGACAAAATCTTATAGAATTATAATGACTGGTTATTTACAAGATTTTTTTAGAGGTAAAGAAACATCAAATAAATTTCAAATTTTTTCTGCTTTACTAAATACTTCGGCAAAACGCACAGATTACAATATTTTCAATTTAAACAGGACTGTTGTAGCAAATCAGAATCACCCTAATCGAAAATTACAATTTAAACTATATTATACAAAACTATAATTTTAATATAAAATATATGTGTGGCATAGTGGGTTACATAGGAAATCGTGAAGCTTTTCCAATTATAATTAATGGCTTAAAAAGATTAGAATATAGAGGCTATGATTCGGCAGGAATTGCAATTCTTGATAAAGAAGCTAAAATACATAAAAAGAAAGGAAAAGTATCCGATTTAGAAAATTATATAATAAATAATGGATTTAATATATCCGGAAATATAGGTATAGGACATACAAGATGGGCAACACATGGCGAACCAAATGATATTAATGCACATCCCCATGTTTCAATGCATGGTAAGTTTATTTTGATACATAATGGTATTATTGAAAACTATGCAAAATTAAAAGAAAGACTTGAACATAGGGGTGTTAAATTTGTAAGTGACACCGACAGTGAAGTACTCGTTAATTTGATAGAATATATTTATCTAAAAGGAAAAGAAATTGATAAAACTATAAACTCAGAAGTAGCTGTACGATTAGCATTAAAAAAAGTACAAGGTGCTTATGGTATTGCTATATTATGCACCGATGAACCTGACAAAATAATAGCAGCCCGCAAAAGTAGTCCACTTGTAATAGGAGTGGGCAATGGTGAATATTTTTTAGCCTCCGATGCAACACCTATTATCGAATATACAAAAAGTGTAATATATCTTAATGACGATGATATTGTTATTATAACTAAAAATGAACTTCAATTAAAAAACTTAAAAAATGATACTTTAATTCCTAAGATTCAGCAACTCGACCTTAATATTGACGAAATAGAAAAAAATGGTTTTGATCACTTTATGCTTAAAGAAATATTTGAACAAGTAAAATCGACAAAAGATACATTTAGGGGTAGAATTACTCAAGATTTTAAAGAAATTAAACTTGGAGGTCTTTACGAAGTAATGCCACGTCTTATCAATGCAAAAAGAATTGTTATAGTAGGTTGTGGTACTTCATGGCATGCTGGTCTTGTAGGCGAATATTTACTTGAAGATCTTGCAAGAATACCAACCGAAGTTGAATATGCTTCGGAATTCAGATATCGTAATCCTATTATATACCCCGACGATATTATTATAGCAATAAGTCAAAGTGGTGAAACTGCAGATACTTTAGCTGCTGTTAGACTCGCAAAAGAAAAAGGTGCACTGGTACTTGGTATTTGCAATGTAGTCGGTTCATCAATACCACGCGAAACAGATGCAGGTGTTTATATACATGCTGGCCCTGAAATTGGTGTTGCTTCAACAAAAGCATTCACAGCTCAAGTTACTATCCTTACAATGATAGCTATATTATTAGGTAAAGAAAGAAAAACAATTTCTGAAAAACAGTATAAAGAGTTTATAGCTGAATTGGTAAATGTACCTTCAAAAATTGAAAAAGTACTTAATTCAAACGAAAACATTAAAAAACTTGCAGAATTATACAAAAACTCTACAAACTTTTTATATCTTGGTAGAGGGTATTTATACCCTGTAGCTCTTGAAGGTGCTTTAAAATTAAAAGAAATTTCATATATTCATGCCGAAGGTTACCCTGCTGCAGAAATGAAACATGGCCCCATTGCATTAATCGACGACAAAATGCCTGTAGTGGTTATTGCTACAAAAGACCATTCTTACGAAAAAATTATTAATAACATACAAGAAATTAAAGCTCGCAATGGAATAGTAATTGCAGTTATTACCGAAGGTGATACTATTATCAAAGAAATGGCAGATCATATAATTGAAATACCATCGACACATCCTGTATTTTCACCTATTGTAGCAGTTATTCCTTTACAATTACTTGCTTATCATATAGCAGTATTAAGAGGTTGCAACGTTGATCAACCAAGAAATCTTGCCAAATCTGTAACTGTGGAATAATTATATTATCTTTTTAAATATTGTTTTTCATAGTATTTTTCATATTCGCCCGATGTTACAGACTCAAGCCATTCTGTATTTTCAATATACCATTTAATAGTTTTACGTAATCCCTCTTCAAAGCTATGACGAGGTTCCCATCCCAATTCATTTCTTAATTTACTCGAATCTATCGCATATCGTAAATCGTGACCTGGTCTATCTTTTACAAATGTTATTAATTTTTCTGAAGTACCAATTTCTCTACCAAGGAATTCATCCATCAAATTACAAATTTTTCTTACCAGATCAATATTTTTCCATTCATTATTACCACCAATATTGTAAGTAGAACCCAATTTACCTTTATGAAAAATTAAATCTATTGCTTCGGCATGATCTTCAACATATAACCAATCTCTTATATTTTCTCCTTTACCATATATAGGTATTGGCCTTAGATTTTTTATATTATTTATAACTAATGGAATTAATTTTTCGGGAAACTGATAAGGGCCATAATTATTACTACAATTGGAAATAATAACAGGTATTCGATATGTATTAAAATAAGCTCTTACCATATGATCTGAACTGGCTTTTGAAGCTGAATATGGACTTCGTGGATCATATGGTGTTATTTCGGTAAAATATTTACCATCTTCAGCTGAACCATAAACTTCATCTGTTGAAATATGATAAAATAACTTACCTTCTGTATTGTCTTCCCATATTTTTCTAGCAGCATTCAACAAATTTACTGTACCAATGATATTAGTATAAATAAATTCCATAGGGCTTTCTATTGATCTATCTACATGCGATTCGGCAGCAAGATGAATTACACCATCAAAATTATATTTTTCAAAAATATCAAATACAAATTTTGTATCTACAATATCACCTTTTATAAAAATATAATTTTGTTTATTTTCTATATCTTTTAAATTCATTAAATTACCAGCATAAGTAAGTTTATCAAGATTTATTATTAAATATTCTGGATAATTATTAACAAATCTTCTAACAACATGCGAACCTATAAAACCAGCACCTCCAGTTATTAATATTTTTTTCATACTTTTATGTGTTTACTTATTTGTATTTTTCTTTTATATTTTTTTTCTTATGTATTTTTCCCAGTTCCACGCCGACAATAATATTTCTTCAAGAGGTGTTTTTGCTTCCCATCCTAATTCTTTATTTGCCTTTGTTGTATCGGCGTATATCATTGCAACATCACCAGGCCGTCTACCAACTATTTTATATTTAACTTTTACTCCTGTCACTTTTTCAAAAGTATTAATTATTTCAAGTACCGAATAACCTCTTCCTGTACCAAGGTTAAAAACCTCCCAGTTACTTTTATTTTGTTTATTTATTAACCTTTGTAATGCAACTACATGAGCTTTAGCAAGATCTACCACATAAATATAATCTCTAACACCTGTACCATCAGGTGTATTATAATCATTACCAAAGACTTTTAACTCTTCTCTAATACCATAAGCTGTTTGAGTAACATATGGTACCAAATTTAAAGGTTCACCTAGAGGCAATTCTCCAATTTTTGCAGAAGGATGAGCACCAATAGGATTAAAATATCTTAATGAAATAGCATTTATATGAGAATAAACTTTAATAGTATCTTGAATTATTTCTTCAGAAATTTGTTTTGTATTACCATAAGGTGAATTTGCTTTTTTGATTGGAGCTTCTTCAGTAACAGGCAATGAATCAGGTTCGCCATATACAGTACACGATGATGAGAAAACAAAATAGGGTGTTTTGAAATCTCTCATTGCAAAAAGCAAATTCAACAACGATTCAATATTATTATGATAATACTCAAGAGGCATTGTAACACTTTCACCAACAGCTTTTAAGGCTGCAAAATGAATAATCGCTTTTATATCTTTATATTTTTTAAACAATTCATATACTTTATCTTTTTCACATAGATCAAATTTTTCAAAAAATGGCCTTACTCCAGTGATTTCTGCAATACCATCGAGAACTTCAATTCTCGAATTGCATAAATTATCTACTATTACAACATCAAATCCAGATTCTATAAGTTCAACTACAGTATGTGAACCTATATATCCCGTGCCACCTGTAACTAAAATTAAATCTTTCACAGTTATATTTTTTTTTATTTATCTTTTTTCGATTTTGAAAACCTGTCCATTTTCTAATTTATAAACTTCTTGACTTTCAGGGCAAATAGCAATACCATTATCATCAAATTCAAGCCTATGACCATATTCACTCATCCATCCTATTTGCCTGGCAGGATTTCCAACAACAAGAGCATATGGGGCTACATCTTTTGTAACTACAGCTCCTGCACCCACAAAGGCATATCTACCAATTCTAATCCCACAAATAATTGTAGCGTTTGCACCTATTGTAGCACCCTTTTCAACAAATGTTTGTTTAAATTCATGTTTTCTATTTATAGCACTCCTAGGATTAATGACATTAGTAAATACCATTGATGGTCCTAAAAAAACATCATCTTCACATATAACTCCTGTATAAATTGAAACATTATTTTGTACCTTTACATTATTTCCAAGAACAACACCTGGAGATACAACAACATTTTGACCAATATTACAATTTTCTCCAATTATACAACCACTCATAATATGTGAAAAATGCCAAATTTTTGTGCCTTTTCCTATTACACATCCATCATCAATTATAGCTGTTTCGTGTGCAAAATATGTTTTTTCCATTTTTATTTTTTAAAAAATTCAACTATACTATCACAAATATAATTTAATTGATCATTTGTTAATTCAGTATGCATTGGCAATGACAAAACAATATTAGATAATTTTGAAGAATTTGACAAATTTTCATCTGTATAATTTAAATTGATAAAAACTTTTTGTTTATGTAAAGGCAATGGATAATATACCATTGATGGTATATTTTTAGTTTTTAAATATTCTCGTAATTTATCTCTTTTTCCATTCAATACTTTAATTGTATATTGATGAAAAACATGAGTTGAATAATCAACACGTTCTGGAATTTGTATTTCTTCAATATTTTTTAATGCTTCGTCATAAAATTGTGCTGCCTTAAGCCTACGATAATTAAAATCGTCAATATGCTTTAATTTTACATTTAAAATAGCTGCTTGTATTGAATCAAGTCGTGAATTTACACCTATTATATCATGGTAATATCTTTCTTTCATACCATGATTGGCAATCATTCTTATTTTTTCTGCTAATTTATCATTATTAGTAAATATAGCACCTCCATCACCATAACATCCAAGATTTTTTGAAGGAAAAAAAGATGTACAACCAATATCTCCAATAGTGCCAGCAAAAAGTGTTTGGCCATCTTTGAAAATATATTTAGCACCTAATGCCTGAGCACAATCTTCTATTATATAAATATTATTATCTCGTGATAAAGAAATAATTTCTTCCATATTGGCACATTGACCAAAAAGATGCACTGGAATAATAACTTTAGTCTTATTTGTTATTGCTTTTTTTAAAGAAGTAATATTTATATTAAAAGTATCCATATCAACATCAACAAATTTTAATTTATATCCCAAAAAAGCAACAACTTCGGCTGTAGCTATAAATGTATAATTTGGAACTATTATTTCGGCATCTTTATCAAGATCTAGAGCCATTAAGGCAATCATTAAGGCATCGGTGCCATTAGCACATGTTACAACATTTCGAACATTTAAATATTTTGCCAATTCATTTTCAAAAATATTAACTTCTTTACCTTTGATAAATGTTGTTGATTTAATAACAGAATTAATAGCATTATCAATATCTTCTTTTAAACGTAAGTATTGATTGTATAAATCAACCATTTGAATATTATTCATGAATATATGGTTTAAGAATGTTTAAAAATAAAAAAGCCCTTTTTCACAAGGGCCTTGGGTGGATGATGGGAGTCGAACCCACGACCTCCAGAGCCACAGTCTGGCGCTCTAACCAATTGAGCTACATCCACCATATAAAAAAATAAAGTGGTCCCACTTGGGATCGAACCAAGGACCCCCTGATTATGAGTCAGGTGCTCTGACCAGCTGAGCTATGGGACCAGCTTTTATTTAAAGAACTTTGATTTTTCCTTCACTTTTAGTGGTACCACCTGGAATCGAACCAGGGACACACGGATTTTCAGTCCGTTGCTCTACCAACTGAGCTATGGTACCATCATTTTTTTGCAGTGCAAATGTAATAAAAAATTATTTTTTATAAAATACTATAATGAATTTTTTTATTATTTTTTTATAGTTTATTTATTAGCTCTATAAATGTTTCGGCTGTATTTATAAAATATACCCTTTCCGATTTACTATTGATTTCATCTGTATCACAGCAAATTATAATTTTAGTATTTGAAAATAAATTTTCAATTTTTTTTAAATAATCATTAATAACTAAAACATTTTTTATCTTTTCAAATGAAAATATTAAATAATCAATGGTTTTTCCAGTAAATACTTCTTCTAAATCTTTTAATGAAACATTTTCACCTAAATATATTGTTTTGTACGACTTTTTTTTCACAAAATATAAGAAAAATAAAAGTTTTATATCATTAAATTCTCCCTCTGGTAAAAAAAATAAAAATGTTTTATCTTTCTGTTGAGAAACTATTTGAGCATCTATGGCTATTATAATTTTTCTTCGTATAAAATTTGAAATAAAATTTTTATGAATCTGATTTACTTTTCCAATTTGCCATAATAATTCTACTTTCTTAAACAACGGACAAATTATTTTTATAAATGTTTCTTCAAAACCATATTGCAAAATAGATCGTGTATAAAGTTTATCAAATTTTTCTTCATCTAAGTCAAATAGAGCAACTATTAAATTTTCAACAATTACATTTGTGTTGGTTTTGCTCTGAATCAATTGAGTTAATTTTTCTTTAATCTCTTCATCAGAAAATGAAGCAATTTGTGAAATTCTATAACCATATTTTAATAAAGTATTTATACTCATCAACTTTTTTAAATCATCATTGCAATAAATTCGTAAATTTGAGCTTGTTCTTTTCGGACAAAAAATTTTGTATCTTTTTTCCCAAATTCTTATAGTATGAGATTTAATTCCAGTGATTTTCTCGAGATCTTTAATCGAATATTCTTCCATAATAATTTATAAATAAAATGATAATAAAATAACAATTTACTGAAAAAAAGGTTCTTATCTCTTGTAAATTAACATGAATCCATCACGTATTGGTATTATAATGTTTTCAACTCTACTATCATTTTGAACTTTTTCATTAAATAATTTTATACCATTAGTATCTTTGTCACAACATTTTTCATTTATGACATTATTATACCACAAAACATTGTCTGCTAGTATTACTCCTCCATTTTTCAATTTTGGAAATATTAAATCGTAATATATAGGATATTCTCTTTTACTTCCATCAATATAAACCAAATCAAATTCAACATCTAAATTTTTTATTATTTCTTTTGCATCACCTAAAAGTTCAATAACTTTATGCTTGATACCAGCTTCCTGAAAATATTTATTTGAGATTTCTTGTAATTCTTCGTTTATTTCTATTGTATAAATTTTCCCTTCATTTGCTAATCCTTTTGATAGGCAAATAGTTGAATATCCTGTAAAAGTTCCTATTTCCAAAATATATTTTGGTTTTAATATCAAACTAATAATTTCAAGGAATTTTCCAAGATAGGGACCAGCAATCATTTCCGGATGAATAACTTTGAGAAAAGTTTCTCTATATAGTTTATACAACAAATCATCATGCGAAGATGTATGCTCCAAAATATACTTTTCAAGCTTATCTTTCATTTTATTTATAAATAAGATAAGAAAGTTTATTAACATTTAAAACTTCACTAGCAATACGACAAATTTGCTCGGGAGTAACAGATTCAATAAAACTCTTAATTTCGTTAATTGTAAAAACTTTGTTATAAACCAGACAACTTTTAGCCATTGTTAACATTGAATGTTCAGAATTTTCTGAGGCAATTGCAATTTGTCCGATTAGCTGTCGTTTAGCTTTATTAAGTTGTAAATTTGTTAAAGGTTTTTCTTGAAATTTCTCAAATTCTCTTACAATTAATTTTATACTGCGTTCTAAATTTTTCGAATCGGTACCAAAATATACTGTAAAAATTCCAGTATTGTTGTATGCAGTGTAATTAGAATCGATGTTATATGCAAAAGCATTTTTTTCTCTTAACAATACATTTAATCGTGAATTCATTCCCGGTCCACCTATTATATTATTAAGAAGTAACATAGCAAATCTATCAGGATGTTTTACATCATATGCTACATTTCCAATAATACAATGTGATTGATGAGTATTTTTCTTTATGCTTAATTGAAAAGGCTTATAATTAATATCAACAATTTTTGAATCGATATATTTTTTAGGAGGAACTTTACCAAAATACTTCTCTACAAGTTTTACAAGTTTATCAAATTTAATATTTCCAACCGATGAAATTATTGTCTGATCGGTAGGATAATTTCTTTTTATAAAAGAAAGAATTTTACCTCTTGTAATATTTTTCAAACTTTCTTCCGATCCAAGTACATTACGACCAATCGGATTACCTGCAAAAACTTTTTCTTCAAAATCATCATAAATCAATTCGATAGGTGTATCTCTATATGAATTTATTTCGTCAATAATTACTTTTTTTTCTTTTTCAATTTCTATTTCTGGAAATATAGAATTATATAAAATATCAGATAACAATTCAAGTGACCTTTCATAATAATTATTATAAAAAGATGTATGAATACAAGTTTCTTCTTTGGTGGTATAAGCATTTATTTCACCACCTACATTTTCCATGTACGATAATATATGATATGCTTTGCGTTTTTTTGTACCCTTAAATAAAGTGTGCTCAATAAGATGAGTAATACCATGTTCATCTTCCTTCTCATCTTTTGAGCCTGTTGCAATCATAATTCCACAAAACGAAACATCCGAATTTTTCTCTTTATGAACAACTCTAATCCCATTTGATAATGTATGATAATAAATATTCATTGCATCTTAAACAAATACTTTTTAAATTAAAACCTATAACTGACCTTTTCGTCTTTTTATTTCGTCTCTTATAATCGAAGCTTTTTCATAATTTTCATCTCTTATAGCATCTTCGAGCATAATTTGTAATTCATCAATTGAATATTTTTCAAGATCACTTTTAAAATCAATATTTTTCCTTGAATAATCATCTTCAGATTCGGTGAAATTTTCTTCAATTTCTTCATCATCATCTTTTTCAAAATCAATAACTATACCTGCTTTTTTCATTATCTCTTCTGTAGTAAAAATCGGACATTTAAATCTTAACGCAAGTGCAATAGCATCAGAAGTTCTTGCATCAACTTCAACTATTCTTTTCCCATCGTCGCATGTTAATTTTGAAAAAAATACACCTTCTTCAAGTTTATAAATAGTAACTTCTAGCAAATCTATATTAAAAGTTCTTGCAAAATTAACAAACAAATCGTGAGTTAAAGGCCGTGGGGGTTTCAATCCTTCAAGTTGTATTGCTATAGCTTGTGCCTCAAAACCTCCAACTATAATCGGAATCCTGCGCTTTCCTCCTTCTTCAGCAAGAACAAGTGCATATGCCCCAGTTTGAGTTTGACTATATGATATACCTAGTACATTTAGTCGTATTTTGTTACTCATTTTGCATTTTAAATGTTAAAATTATGCAAAGATAAATTTAATTTTAATAAAAAATAACACTTTAAAATTTAATATAAATAAATATAGTTATTCAAAAAAATTATCAATATTTTCGGCAGTTAAAATATAAACAATTTTTTTTCCATTCGGTGTGTAATTTGGTTCTTCACAAGCAAATAGCTGATCAATCAAATGTTGCATCTCTTCATATTGCAATTTTCTATTAAATCCAATAGCTAATTTATAAGCAATCTCTCGCAAAAATTTTTCTTTAATATTTTTTGAAATTTTACCTTTTGTATTCTCATAATAATCAAGCAATGAAAAAATAATTTCTTTAATATTAGCATTTTCAATATCTGCAGGATAACCATTTACAGATATACAATTTTTACCAATAATTGAAATATCAAAACCTATTTCTATTAAATCATTTAGTATTTCAGAAAAGATAATAAATTCTCTTTCATTAAATTCAACTGCTTCGGGAAAAACCATTTGTTGCACCATTATCTTGTTATGAGCTACCGAATGAATCATCTTTTCGTATATAATTCTTTCATAAGCTCTCTTTTGATCAACAATCATAACCCCCGATTTTATAGGAGTCATTATATATTTATTTTTTATTTGAATTAAATCATTTTCATGATTTGATTTTCCAATTGCAATTTTATTGTTTTCAGAAGTTGTAGTTAATAAATTTTCATTGTACAATTTTTCCCAATGTTTAATATCTTTATTCTTATTTAAATCAATTGTATTTTTTTGATTAAAATTTTTTTCAAAAGGATTATAAAAACTATTTGTTTCAATTTCAGGAATCTTAATTTCTTCTATTTTTTTATCAAGAACGTAAGGTATTTGAATACTTTTTTCAACATCAAAATCGATAGCTGGAAAAATATTTGTTTTACCAAGAGTTTCTCTTATTGCTGCTTTTAAAATTTGAAAAATAGCTTGTTCATCTTCAAATTTAACTTCAGTCTTAGTTGGATGTATGTTTACATCTATAGTTGTGGGATCAACTTCAAAAAACAAAAAATATGAAGGAATGTAGTCAGTTGGTAAAAGATTTTCATAAGCACTTAAAATTGCTCTATGCAAATAATTATGTTTTATAAATCTTTTATTGACAAAGAAAAATTGTTCTCCATATCTTTTTTTAGCATTTTCGGGCTTACCTATATATCCCTTAATTTTAATTAGATTCGTCTCACAATTTATTGGCAATAAATTTGTATTTATTTGATTACCAAATATATGGACTATTCTTTGCTTAATGTTTGAAGGAGGCAAAGAATACAAAAGAACTTCATTATTAATCAGTTTAAATTCAATTTCATTGAATGGTATAGCTATACGTATGAATTCATCTATAACATGTTTTAATTCTGTTGTATGTGATTTTAAAAATTTTCTACGAGCAGGCACATTAAAAAAAATATTTTTAACTATAAAATTAGAGCCTACTGGACAATTTGTAGGTGTTTGATTAACAAATTTTGAGCCTTCAATAATTATTTCTGTGCCAATTTCATTATCTTTGACCCTGGTTCGAAGTGTAACTTGTGAAACCGCAGCAATTGAAGCAAGAGCTTCGCCTCTAAATCCCATTGTTTTTATACAAAATAAATCCTCCGCTTTTGAAATTTTTGATGTAGCATGTCTTTCAAAAGCAAGTCGGGCATCGGTTGGAGTCATTCCACAGCCGTTGTCAATTACTTGTATTAAAGTTTTACCACCATCATTTGTAATAACTGTTATCGTAGTTGCACCGGCATCGACAGAATTCTCAATCAATTCTTTTACAACTGATGATGGCCTTTGAACTACCTCACCAGCAGCAATCTGATTAGCAACAGAATCAGGCAACAATTTAATTACATCTGCCATAATTATTACGACATGATAAAAAATAGATATATTAAAATAACAAGAATCAAAGCAATAAATAGTACTCTGATAATTGATTTTTTATGCTCTCTATTTAACACTTTCGAGTATCTTCTAAAACTACCATATGTAATTCGAGGAATATATGGTTTTGTTGTATCATTTAAATTCAATTCAGCCTTTATTTTTCTGACTTTTTCCTCAAACTCTTCTTTTTTGGGATCATAAAATATTGGTTTGTAACTAAATTGTTTATTCTTGTATAGTCTGAAAAATATTAATCTCATTTTTAAAAATTATTTTTACAAAATTCTACCAAATTATTTTTAAATACAATTTAAAAAACTATTTTTTTTCATTATAAATTATTATATCTTATTTTTGTAATATAGCTAACACATATTTCTAATTTTAAAAATGGAAACAATAAAAAATAGCTTACTTGAAGCTCAAAATATTCTAACAGAATTCATAAACAAACCTGAAAATATTACAAATATTGAAAAAGCAGGTAAATTATTAGTAAACACAATTAAAAATGGCAACAAAATTATTGCATGTGGCAATGGTGGTTCAATGTCCGATGCAATACATTTTGCGGAAGAATTAAGTGGTTTTTTCAGAGACAAAAGAAAACCAATACCTGCAATAGCAATTTCTGATCCAGCACATATTACTTGTGTTGCAAATGATTTGGGATTTAACTATATATTTTCAAGATACATTGAATGTATGGGGAATAAAGGTGATGTTTTGTTGGCTATAAGTACAAGCGGAAATTCACCTAATATTCTCGAAGCAGCAAAAATTGCTAAAAATAAAAATATGGCAATTATAGGATTAACAGGCAAAGACGGGGGTAAACTTTCAAGTTTTTGTGATATAGAAATCAGAGCTCCTTTTAGTAAGTATTCTGATAGAACACAAGAAATACATATAAAAGTTATTCATTGCTTAATAGAATATATTGAAAATAATCTTTAATAAATTCAAACAACCATTCTCTAAAACTTAGTTTTATGCTTGTAAAAACATATGGATGTGCAGTTTATGGCATCAACGCTACAATCGTTACAATAGAATTTAGTTCGTCCGAAGGATTTAATTTTTTTCTTGTTGGACTTCCGGATAATGCAGTAAAAGAAAGTCAACAAAGGATTGAAGCAGCTTTAAGAAATATTGGATATAAAATGCCAGGAAAAAAACTTATTATAAATATGGCACCAGCAGACATAAGAAAAGAAGGGTCTGCTTATGATTTACCTCTTGCTATTGGAATACTTGCAATTGAAGGAGCAATAAAACCTGACAAATTTAATGACTATGTAATTATGGGTGAGCTTTCACTCGATGGTACAGTGCAACCTATTAAAGGATCTTTACCTATAGCACTTGAAGCTCAAAAAAATGGTTTCAAAGGAATAATATTACCATTACAAAATGCTCACGAAGCAGCAGTTGTTGATAATTTGGAAGTTTACGGAATAAAAAACCTTTCGCAATTAATCAGCTTTTTCAACAATAATCAAGAGCTAGAAAAAGTTAATATAAATATCAAAGAAGAATTTAATAATAATTTAAATCATTACGAAGAAGATTTTGCCGACGTAAAAGGTCAAGAAAATGTAAAAAGAGCTCTTGAAGTTGCAGCAGCAGGAGGACACAATATCTTGATGATTGGTCCTCCAGGATCAGGAAAAACTATGCTCGCAAAACGCTTACCTACTATTTTACCTCCTTTAACATTAGAAGAGGCACTTGAAACAACTAAAATTCATTCAGTTGCTGGCAAAATCAATCATTTTTCTTCACTAATTACTACTCGACCATTTAGATCACCACATCACACAACTTCAGATGTGGCACTTGTAGGAGGCGGTTCATATCCTCAACCTGGAGAAATTTCATTAGCACATAATGGTGTCCTATTTCTTGATGAATTGCCTGAATTTAAAAGATCGGTATTAGAAGTTTTGAGACAACCTCTCGAAGATAGAAAAATTATAATTTCGCGATCGAAATTTTCTATAGAATACCCAGCTTCATTTATGCTTGTGGCTTCTATGAATCCTTGCCCATGTGGTTACTTCAACCATCCAGAAAAACAATGTGCTTGTAATCCTGGATTAGTAAAAAAATATCTTAACAGAATATCTGGCCCATTACTTGACAGAATAGATATTCATATAGAGGTAGTGCCAGTAAAAATAGAAAAGTTGACAGAAAATTTTAAAATTGAAAGTAGCATTGAAATAAGAAAAAGAGTAATAAAAGCAAGAGAAATACAATTCAATCGTTTTAAATTTTACAAAAATATACATTGTAATGCCCAAATGAATCCTAATCTTATTAAAAAATTTTGCATACTTGGCGATGAAGAAAAAAACTTACTTAAAAATGCTATCGAAAAATTAGGTCTTTCGGCAAGAGCATATGATAGAATACTAAAAGTCTCTAGAACAATAGCTGATTTAGATAATTCAGAAACTATAAAAACATTTCATTTAGCTGAAGCTATACAATACCGAAATCTCGATAGAGATTATTGGAACAAATAATAATAGGTGATTTATATCATAATTTTTTATAAATATTTATCACCTTAAAAATAATTTTTTTTAAATATAAAAATCTTAAATTTAATGTAAGAAATTATAATAAAAAGTTTCCCTACTAAAAAGGGTGTCTGGTTACAGCTTAATTAGTTTTATAAGCCCGGTATTGTTTACCGGGTATTTTTGTTTTATTTTTTTTTAGTTCAAAAAATTTTTTATTTTGTGTTCATAAAATTTTTAAAATTGCTTTGAATATTAAATTTTTGATTTATTACATTTGCAACAAATATTAAGGTATTACAATGAAAGAAAAAAAAATAGAAACAGCGTTAATATCTGTTTTTCATAAAGACAATCTTGAAGAGATTTTAAAAGAGCTAAAAAATTTAAACGTAAAAATCATATCTACAGGTGGTACAGCTGATTTCATAAGAATAATGGGAATTGATGTGACTACTGTTGAAGATATAACAGGTTATCCTTCTATTCTTGGAGGAAGAGTTAAAACACTTCATCCATCTATTTTTGGCGGCATACTCGGAAGAAGAGACAATGAAAATGATTTTCAACAAATGAATGAATACAATATAAACAAAATCGATTTAGTTATTGTTGATTTATACCCATTCGTAGAAACCGTAAATACTGGAGCTAATGAAGAAGAAGTAATTGAAAAAATAGACATTGGAGGAATATCACTTATTAGAGCTGCGGCTAAAAACTTCAATGACGTGGTTATAATTCCTTCGCAAGAATATTATCCAGAACTCCTTTCAATACTTAGAAACAATAAAGGCATAACAACATTAGAAGAGAGAAAAAAACTAGCTCTTGAAGCATTTAATGTAACTTCGCATTACGATATTGCAATTTTTAACTACTTTAATAATAATAAAAGCAAAATAGCCTTTAAAAAAAGTATTCAATCAGGAATACAACTTCGATATGGTGAAAATCCTCATCAAAAGGGTTATTTTTATGGTAATTTTAACGAACTTTTTGAAAAGATACAAGGAAAAGAAATATCATATAACAATTTACTTGATATAGAAGCAGGTATTTATTTAATTGATGAGTTTAACGATCCTACTTTTGCAATTTTAAAGCACAACAATCCCTGTGGCATTGCTTCTGGCGAAACAATTTTCGAAGCATGGAAACTTGCTTTGTCTGCTGACCCAATTTCAGCATTTGGAGGAATCCTAATAGCAAATAAGAACATCGATGAAGCAACAGCAAATGACATAAATCAATTATTTTTTGAAGTAATAATAGCTCCTTCATATTCCGAAAAAGCTCTTGAAATTCTTTCTTCAAAAAAGAATAGAATAATTTTAAAACGTAAACAATATAATTTACCCACAATACAGTTTCGTTCACTATTAAATGGCATAATAGAACAAGATAGAGATATAAAAATTGAAGACGAAAAAGATTTACATGTTGTTACCAATAGAAAACCTACTAATGAAGAAATACGTGATATGATATTTGCAAATAAAGTAGTCAAACACTGTAAATCAAATGCTATAGTACTTGCAAAAAATCGACAACTTATAGCAAATGGTATTGGACAAACATCAAGAGTTGATGCACTAAAACAAGCAATAGCTAAAGCTAAAAATTTTGGCTTTAAACTTGAAGGGTGTGTTATGGCATCAGATGCATTTTTCCCATTTCCAGATTCAGTTGAAATAGCTTATAATGAAGGTATAACAGCAATTATCCAACCTGGTGGTTCAATAAGAGATAACGAATCAATTGATTTTTGCAATAATCATAACATGACTATGGTATTTACAGGAGTAAGACATTTCAAACATTAAAATATAATCTATGGGACTCTTTTCTTTTCTTACACAAGAAATAGCAATTGACTTAGGAACTGCTAACACAGTTATCATTCACAATGATAAAATAGTTGTTGATGAACCTTCAATAGTTGCTATTGATCAAACAACGAATAAAATAATAGCAATAGGTCATGCTGCTTTACAAATGCATGGTAAAACTCATGAAAATATTAAAACAATAAAACCATTAAGAGATGGTGTTATAGCAGATTTTCATGCTGCTGAACAAATGATCAGAGGAATGATAAAAATGATAAACCCTGGCAATAAACTTTTCACCCCTGCATTGAGAATGGTAGTATGTATTCCATCGGGAAGTACAGAAGTTGAAATCAGAGCTGTAAGAGATTCTTCAGAACATGCTGGAGGTAGAGAAGTTTATATGATATATGAACCCATGGCTGCAGCACTTGGTATAGGCATGGATGTCACCGCACCAGAAGGTTGTATGGTTGTTGATATTGGAGGAGGAACAACAGAAATTGCAGTCATCGCTTTAGGTGGAATTGTTTGTAATGAGTCAATAAGAATAGCTGGTGATGGTTTTACAGCAGACATTCAAGCATATATGCGACACCAACATAACATAAAAATTGGCGAAAGAACTGCCGAAGAAATAAAAATAAGCGTGGGTGCAGCACTTCCCGACATTGATAATCCCCCACCCGACTTTATTGTTCGTGGGCCAAACATTATGACAGCAATGCCAATAGAAGTCCCTGTATCATTTCAGGAAATTGCTTATTGTCTTGATAAATCATTAACAAAAATTGAAACAGCTATATTATCTGTATTAGAACAAACCCCGCCCGAACTTTATGCCGATATTGTCAACAAAGGAATTTACTTAACTGGTGGTGGTGCTTTGTTGCGTGGTTTAGCCAAAAGATTTACAGATAAAATAAATATTCCTTTTCATCTTGCCGAAGACCCACTTCATGCAGTAGCAAGAGGAACAGGCATAGCATTAAAAAATATTGATAAATTCAATTTCCTTATGAGATAATTTAATATTAAAAATGAGAGAAATCATAAGGTTCTTGGAGCGTTTTAATTTTTTGATACTTTTCATATTTCTAGAAATAATAAGTATCAACCTCCTTATAAAACATAATTATGTGCATCAATATAAAACAAATTATATATTATCTTCTCTAAGAAATAATATTTTAAAGATTTCAGATAAAATAAATGAATATACCAGACTAAAAAAAGAAAATCGCTATCTTATTGAAGAAAACAATAAATTGTACAAGTATTATACATTTTATCAATATTATGAACCTTTTGATAGCTCCAATATAAACAATATTTTTTCTAATAAAATAATCCTTGAATTTATTCCTGCACACGTTGTTAATATCACTACCAACAATCAATACAATTATATTACTCTTAAAGCAGGCAAAAAAGAGGGTATCACAAAAGAAATGGCAATAATAAGCCACGAAGGATTGGTTGGTCATACAATAGAGGTATCAGATTATTTTTCTATAGTATTACCTATAATAAATATAAATTATCAGGTAAGTGCAAAACTTAAAAAAAACAATTATTCAGGTGTATTAACCTGGGATGGTAAAAATTATCAATATGCAGTTCTAAAAGATATACCGATACATGCAAACGTAAAAATTGGAGATACAATCGTTACCAGTGGATTTTCAACAATTTATCCTGAGGGAATATTAATTGGAATAGTAAACAATATTTCAACAGAAGAAGGAATTTTTTTGAATATAAAAATTAAACTTTCTACAGATTTTAAAAAACTCTGCAACGTTCAGATTATTAAATATCCATTAAAAAACGAACAAAAATTATTAGAACAAAAATATTATAACCAAGTAAAGAATGATTAAAGAAAATTTAAAATATCTATTGTGGTTTTTTATTATAATTTTCTTTCAAATTTATGTTTTAAACAATATTAACATTTCTGGTTATTTAAACCCTTACGTTTATATACTTTTTATCTTATTACTACCATTTGATATTCCAGGATATTTATTGCTCATTTTATCATTTTTTACTGGACTTACTATAGACATATCAATGTATACATATGGATTGCATACTTCTGTGTCTTTATTTATTGGTTTCTTACGGCCATTTATATTAAAAATTATTGCTCCACGAGATGGATATGCTAAAGCTACTGCTCCACGAATTTTTTATTATGGAAATTTCTGGTTTCTAAAATATGCTGTAATATCAGTAATTATTCATCATTTTTTATTATTCTTTCTAGAATCATTAAATTTTTATAATTTTTTGCATACACTTTTTAGAGCTACAATAAGTAGTATTTTATCAATAATTATAATAATTTTAAGTCAATTTTTTATTTTCCGTAAATAAATGGATATAAATGCAAACAGAAGATATGTAATTTATTTTATAATTGGTATTGTATTTTTGTCAATCCTTATTCAACTGTTTTATATACAAATAATTGATAAAAGTTATGAAATTTATGCCGAAAACAATTCAAAAAGAGTAGAAATTATATTTCCTCCTCGAGGATTAATTTATGACAGAAATAACAATCTTCTGGTTAATAATCAAATAGTTTACGATTTAATGATTGCACCATATGAATTAAAACCTTTTGATACTACAGAATTATGTGTAATTCTTAATATTTCAAAAGAAAAACTTAGAGAAGGTATTAAAAAAGCATATTTTCGCCGAAGAGATCCTTTTCTTAAACAATTACCAATAGAAAAAATTGGTATTTTACTTGAAAAATTATACCGTTACCCTGGTTTTTACTTACGTCCTCGAACAATCAGAGTATATAACAAAGAAATTGCATCTCATTTGCTTGGATATATAGGAGAAGTAGATGAAAAAATTTTAGTAAAAGATTCTTCGTACATTCCTGGAGAATATATTGGAATTAATGGTATTGAAAAATCATATGAAAAATATCTAAGAGGAAAAAAAGGGCAAAAACTTTATCTTGTCGATGCTTACAGTAGAATAGTTGGTCCTTATTATAATGGTAAATATGACGTAAAAGCAGAAAAAGGTAAAAATATTGTCTGTACTATAGATAGTAAATTGCAAGAATATGGCGAAAAACTAATGAAAAACCTCAAAGGAAGCATAGTAGCTATCGAACCATCCACAGGCGAAATACTTGCTTTTGTTTCTGCTCCTACATATAACCCATCTTTATTATCTGGTGAAAACTTATTAAAAAACTATCCAATATTAAAAAATGACTCTTTACAACCCTTGTTTAATAGACCTTTAATGGCAGGATATCCTCCTGGCTCAACTTTTAAAATCGTAAATGGTATTATAGCATTAAATGAAAAATTAATAGATGAAAATACTTCGTATGGATGTCCTGGGGGATATTATGTAGGTCGAGTAAAAGTTGGTTGTCACAGTCATTCTTCACCATTGAATTTTACACAGGCGATTCAAAATTCTTGTAATACTTATTTTTGCAATGTGTTTCGTAAAATTCTTGATAACAAAAAATATTCAAATATTTATGAATCTTATAAAATATGGAAAGACTATGCATCGCAATTGGGTTTTGGCAAAAAATTAAATATCGATTTACCAAACGAATCTCCAGGCAATTTACCTTCTGCCGAATATTACGATAGATATTTCGGAAAAAACAGATGGAATTCATTAACAATTATTTCGCTTGCTATCGGACAGGGAGAAATTCTTGCTACTCCTTTACAAATGGCTAATTTAGCAGCTATAATAGCAAATAGAGGATACTATTATATACCACACGTAGTGAAAAAAATTGAAAATAAAAATATTGATGAAAAGTATCGAAAAAAAATTTATACTAATATTGACACATCAGTGTTTGAAAAAATTATAAAAGGTATGTATCTTGCTGTTAATGGTGGACCAGGATCAACAGCTGGATGGGTCCGTCTTGAAAATATAGAAATTTGTGGTAAAACTGGTACAGCACAAAATCCACATGGTGAAGATCATTCTGTATTCATAGCTTTTGCTCCAAAAAACAATCCTAAAATAGCTATTTCGGTTTATGTAGAACATGGCAAATGGGGAGCAACTTTTGCCGCACCAATAGCTAGTCTGATGATTGAAAAATATCTTACTGATACAATTACCAGACCATGGATGGAAGAAAAAATTATTAATAGTTTAATCAAATATTAACTTTATTAATTTTATAAAAATTTTTTAAAACCAAAAACTTTGAAAAAATTTACTAAAAATAAATTAAAAATTGATTGGCTTATACTTTTGATTTTTGCTATTTTAGTAATCTTTGGATTATTAAATTTATATTCTACTACTTCTTCGTTATCATCAACAAGTAAACAATTATTTAACTTACAATCTATCTATGGTAATCAATTAAAATGGATTTTAATTTCTGTTTTCTTTGGTATTTTAATTTTTATAATCAATTATCAAATATTCAATTTGTTTGCTCACATATTTTACATTTTCGGGATAATCTTATTAATTCTTGTTTTAATTTTTGGAATTGAAATACGTGATACTAAGGCATGGATTAAAATAATGAATTTTAATTTTCAACCTTCAGAATTTGTAAAAATAACTACAAGTCTTGGCCTTGCATACTTCATTTCAGAACACAACATAACTCATTTTAATTTTAAAAATCTTTTAAAATGCAGCATATTAATATTTCTTCCTGCTGCACTTATATTAATGCAACCAGATACAGGAACGGCTTTAGTTTTCTTTTCTTTTCTTATTGTTTTATATCGTGAAGGAATGCCAGGATGGATTCTAATTTCATTATTTTATATTGCCGTAGTTTTTATTCTATCGTTAAAATATCCTTTTCATATTACTATAAATATATTACTTTTTTCTTCCATTATTTTTTATGGTTTGTTGAGTAAAAATGGCAAACACTTGATTGTTGCATTAGCAATTTTTATTATAACTTTTATTTTGACAAGTTTTTTTAATAAAAAGTTTTTTCATTTTGAAAAATCAATTATTAATTATACTTTTTTTGTTTTAACTGCTTTTATATTTATAATTTTTAAGTTTGTATATAAACTTAAACATTATATTTTATTAATACTAATCTTTCTGGCTTCTGCATCATTTTCTTATTCAGTAGATTTTGTATTCGACAAATTTTTAAAGCCACATCAACAATCACGAATAAAAGTAATGCTAGGTATTGAAACAGATACAAAAAAATATGGTTACAATCTAAATCAATCAAAAATAGCTATTGGTTCTGGAGGATTTTCGGGAAAAGGTTTTCATAAAGGAACACAAACCAAACTTAATTTTGTCCCCGAACAAAGTACCGATTTTATTTTTTGTACCGTTGGTGAAGAATGGGGATTTCTGGGTAGTTTTTTCCTTTTATTACTTTATTTTATTTTAATTAAAAGAATAATAGATATTTCAGAACGTCAAAAATCACGCTTTATAAGAATATATGGATATTGTGTAGCATCAATTATTTTCTTTCATGTAGCAATAAATATAGGCATGACCATTGGACTATTTCCAATAATAGGAATACCCCTACCATTTTTTAGTTACGGAGGATCTTCTATTATTGCTTTTTCATTACTTTTATTTATATTTTTAAGACTAACATCTGTAAGAACTTTATTTGCATGAAAATTCCTGCTCTCATAAAGAGAGCAGGACTAAAATATTTTTTAACTTATCAAATTAATCAGTTGCTATAAAATGGAAAACCATATATTCTTTTTTATCTTCAGCTCTTTTACCAAACCATATTCCTTTAACATAATTTTTATCGTCTTTTTCAATTTTAACTATTTTCCATTGATTAGAAGCAGTAGTAGTAGCTGTTACCCAACCAGCAATCCAGAATTCAGGTTTAACATCAACAAAAGTTATTAAATTTTTTTCTTCATTAAGAGTAAATGTTCCTATTTCTATAGTACCATTATCCTTTTTTATTCTTACTGTTCCATTTGCATAAAAAGTTATTCTTATATCATCTATATTCACTGTATCTTCATCATTGTATGGTGCCCAACCTGTATTTATTATATCTTGACGAGAATTCCAGTTATTTAAGAAATTTCCATTCAAATCTGTCCAATTATATGGAACATTAAGATCAAATTTCCATGTTCTTGAGTTTGTGACTGTTAAAGCATCTTTTTGATTTATATCTTCAAATGTGAAATTTGGATCTTCTTGAACAGGAGGTACCCAATTATCGCTATATTCCTTTGAAATATAGTTAAATATCATATATTCATTTTTTGTCTTATTTTTTACACCAATCTGCAACGTATTTTCAGTCAAAGAAACTATTTTCATTTCAGACGAAAAATCAAGATCATTTAAGCACCATGAATTTTTAATTATTAGAGGAATTGCGTTTGTAAATTTTATTGTTTTCTTTTTCACATTGAAATCAAAAGTACCATTTTGTATGCCTAATTCTTGATATAACTTATGATTAACTGTAACATAAGCACCTCCTTTCAATGAAAATATCATTATTCCATGATCACCTTTATCGCCCATCCATTCATTACCTGCATACGATGCTTCCCAATACCAACAAATACCATTTTCTACCATACACTCATAATGCCAACCATTGTCTCCACCCATCCAATAACATGGTCCATTAAAATATTTCGATACACCATTTTCGTCTATATCCAACAACCATACTTTTTCATTTCCTGGCCCACCTGTTAAATATGTCCACAAAGTATCACTAACATACATCAAATTAGTAGTATTAATTGTAAGATAAAAAGTGTCAGCCTGTACCAATCCACCTGGACTTAAAACACCATATACAAACACATATACACCAGGAAAAGGAATTCTCAATGTATCTTTCACTCTGGTAGAGTAACCCTGTGGATGTATCCAATATGGAGTAACATTTGGTGTTTGACTTTCAAGAATTATCATATTCGAATCTGCTGGATTCTGATAAATTCTATATTTTAAATCATTTTTAGAATAAAGTTCGCCTAATTGATATTCATCAGGCTTACATGATGCCAATATCAATATTATTATATATACAAATTTTAATAATTTAGTTTTCATAGTTAATAAGTTTTAAAAATTTACCAACCTTGATTTTGTTGTATTACAAAATTTGATGCAGTAATTTGATCTTTTGGTATTTGTTGGAAACCTCTTGTTTTTCTTAAATTTTCTCCTTTAATTCTTTTTATTTCAGAAGTTCCTCCACTTTTAACTTCTATTGTGACATCTACCGCTGATGCAGCTACATCAAGTCCTTGTCTCAACAAATCCCAGTATCTTATACCTTCAAAAGCAAATTCAAATTTTCTTTCATTCATTATGTTTTCTTTTGTTACCGGTTTAGATTGTAATCCTGCCCTTCGTCTAACCATATCAAAATATTCTTGTGCATTGCTACTTCCTAACTCTGCTGCCATAAGCAATACATCGGCATATCGCATAGCTACATAATCCTGATATTGACCAATCATAAAATTAACAGCACCATTATATTCTGCTAAATCCTTGCCATCAGGCATTGCAATTGGTGTATATTTTTTAATAGTATATCCGGTGTATTCTCTTTGATCGGTTATATCAAAATTTAAACCTTCTTCATTTATGGCTATTATCGAAGCATCTCTTCTTTTGTCACCACTTTCAAAAGAATTGTAAAACGAAGGTAATACAGTAGCAGCACCCCATCCTTTTCCATAAGGAGAAAAATTATTTTTTTGTTGTCTTAATCCCAACATTACAAGCCAATGATTACCATCTACATTTCCTTCATAATCAGATGTTATATTATGCTTTATTGCAAATATTGTTTCTTTATTATCTTTTCCTGCATATGTTGAAACAAGTTTTTTACCCGAATTGTCAATTTTTGTAGATGCTGCTGGCCATAAATTTTTATATTCTTCAATCAAACCATACTTTCCACTACTAATAATTTCTTCAAGACCTCCAAGCACTTCTGTTTTTGTGACTTTACCAACAAGATCTTGTTTGTTATAATAACCAGTGTAAAATAAAAATACTCTTGCTAAAAAAGCTTTAGCAGCCCAACGATTTGCTCTACCAGGCAAAACAACAGAATCACCATATTGAGCAGTAAACAACAAATCGTCTGCTATCAATTTATAAATTTTATCAGGATCTGACTGAGGTACAATTGCTGATGATGGTTCAGTAAGCAAAGGAATTCTTTCAAACAATCTGACCAAGTCGAAGTACATGTAAGCCCTTAAAAATCTGGCTTCTGCAATTATTTTAATTTTAAGTGAAATACTATCTTTCCAATCAATATTATCAATATTTTTTAACAAATTATTTATTCTAAATATTCCAAAATAATAGCTTCTCCATAAATCATTAAAAATATTAACTTCTCCAGGTGAACGATTTATATCAAACTCATCTATTATTTGAGCTCCATAACCATCTCCTGCACCTGTACCTCCAAAGCAAAGATCAGATAAAATTTCTGATGTGACAGGAAAAGCATTCCACACTTCATCAAGTCGTTGTAAACCATCATAACAACCTACAAGAGCAAGACGTGCATCTTTTATGGTTTTATAAAAATCAGCTTCAGTTAAAGTAGTAAGAGGTTTTGTTTCTAAGAAATCTTCAGAACATGATACTACCATCATAAAAATGGTATATATTATAGTTTTTAATATTATTTTTTTCATAGCCTTAAATTTTTAAAATTTAATATTTGCACCAAGTAAAAACGTACGCGATCGAGGATAAAAACCTAAATCAACCCCTGATACTGAATTATCAGGGCCAAAACCTACTTCTGGATCCATTCCATTGTACTTGGTAAAAGTAAATGCATTAATTACTGAACCATAAATTCTAAATGATTTAGCAAAATTGTATTTTAATATTTTTGTTAGGTCATATCCAATAGTTATATTATCAATCCTCAGAAAATCACCATTTTTAATAAAAATATCAGAAAACTGATAATTTATGTTATTTTCAGTTACCCTTGGTATTTTATTGGATGTGCCTTCACCATGCCATCTTGCAAGTATTTCTGTAGTGTAATTTTCGTAAGCACTTCCGTAATTTCTATAACACTGAACTATTTGATTACCGGCAACACCATGTGCTGTTATAGAGACATCAAAACCCTTGTAATCAGCACCAAATGAAAAACCAAAAATAAAATCAGGATTAGGATCTCCAATCATTATTTTATCCAAATCATTTATCACACCATCATCATTTTGGTCAACATATTTCAAGTCACCAGGTTTTGCATTAGGTTGTATTATTTTTCCAGTAGAATTTTTATAATTGTTTACTTCTTCTTCAGTCTGAAATATACCAGCAGTTTTCCATCCCCAAAAGTATCCTATTGGATATCCAGTTTCTGCAAGACGATAAAATTCTCCTGCATTTACATATAAAGCGTTTTGCTTACCGTGAATTATACCATCCTCTGTTGGCACTTCTTTAACTTCATTTTTATTTTTTGCAATATTGCCATTTATATAATAATTCAATTCCCCAATTTTATCTCGCCATGATAAAGCAAATTCAATACCTTTATTCAAAACTTTACCTCCATTGATATAATAATTATTAAAACCACTAGTTGCTGGAGCAGGTGCTTCAACCAACCAATCTTTGGTAATTTTGTTGTAAAAATCGAAATTAATACCTAACCTATACTTTAAAAGATATGCATCGAAGCCAAAGTTTGTTTGTTCTGATACCTCCCATTTTAAATCAGGATTACCAAAAGTTGCCGGATATGCTCCTGTCGTATTTCCCGAGGGATCAAAATCAGCAGTGCCAAAATAATATGCAGCATTAGCAGTATTAATCAACGACAAATATCGCCACATAGGTATATTTTGATTACCTACTTGTCCCCAGCTTAATCTTGGTCTCAAAAAATCAAGCCAATTTGAAGTACCACTCATAAAAGACTCTCTTGTTATTACCCACCCAAAAGATATCGACGGAAAATTTCCCCATCTATTATTCTTATGAAACCTTGAAGAACCATCTATTCTATAGGTCACATTAATCAAGTATTTTTCATCGTAATTGTAACTGATTCTACTAAAATACGAAAGTAATCTTATCGGATCGTAGGGAGAACCATTGAAGGTATATCTGGCTGGATCGGTATTTGTTGCATTGTTTATGTATGCATGTTCAAGATCTCCAACAATTAAATCAGTATTGGCAGTATACATAGACGAACCATCAAATTTATAGGCTGATGTACCAATAGTAACTGAAAAAGAATTTTTATTTATATTTAAATTATATGTTAACAAATTATCCCATTGTAATCCAAGCCCTTTACCTAAGCTTTGACGTACTTCATCATGATCATTAAAAGCATACATCGAAAGTCTGTATATTGGTATATATTGTCTTGTTTCGTTTGAAGAATAATCAAAACCAAGAGTTGATTTATATGTTAAATTATTTAAAATAGAGAATTGAACATATACATCTCCTAACAATCTCTGATTATTTGTTTTTCTTTGATTATTATAAATCATTCTTGCATATGGATTAGATTCGGCAGGATACCATGGTGTGTATATTTTACCTTTATATGTTACATTAGCTCCTTGTGTGTTATCAACAAAATTTCCATTGTCATCATACATAGGCAATAATGGTGTTGTTGTGAAAGCAGCACGAAAATCGTTAGTATATAATCCTCCTACTGCAATACCATTTTGATTAACATATGTGGCAGTTAGATGTTCACCAATAATTATTCCTTTTCGAATTTTATGTTCTGAATTAACTCTTAAATTATAACGATCAAAATGGGATACATCGGGACCACCAACAATCCCATCTTCACCTGTATATGACATCGATATTGAAAAGTTTGAAATATCACCACCACCAGTTATACCAATATTGTAATTTTTTGTTTTAGCACCATCATAAATCATTTCATCAATCCAATCAGTACCTTTGCCAAGTGAATCAATTTGTTGTTGAGTAAAATAGGGAGCTTTACCCGAATTTATTGCTGCTTCGTTCATTATTATTGCATATTCTTTTGCATTAAGCAATTTAATTTTTCGTGGCAAATAACTTGTTCCATAATAACCATCAAATGTTATTTCAGTTTTTTTGCTAATACCTTTTTTTGTGGTTATCAACACAATACCATTAGCAGCTTGTGAACCATATATTGCCGCTGATGCTGCATCTTTTAATATTTCAACGCTTTCTATATCGGCATTATTCAAAAATGAAATATCTCCTGTCTGTATACCATCAACAATATATAAAGGTTGAAAATTATGAACAGTACCAAGACCTCTTATTGTTACTTTAAATCCTGAACCAGGTTGACCTGAACCCTGAGTAATTTGTACACCAGCAACCTGACCCTGCAAAGCTTGAAATGAGGACGTAACATTACGCTTTTGAAGATCATCACCTTTTACCTGAGCTATTGCTCCAGTTAACAACGACTTTTTTTGAACACCATAACCTATAACAACAAGTTCATCAAGTACTTGAATTTCTGGAACCAATGTTACTGCAATAGTCGTATTATCACCAATCAGTACCTCTTCGGTAACATAACCTAAACTCTGTATCACAAGAATATCGTTATTTCCCGCTTCGATGCTAAAATTACCTGATTCATCAGTAACAGTACCTTTCTGAGTGCCTTTTACCACTATTGTTGCACCTGGCATCGGATCTCCTGTATCACCTGCAATAATCTTCCCTTTTATTACTCTTTGCTGTTGTTGGGTTGTTTGTGCTTTAATGTTATTCGTAAGGAAAAACAAAAGAAATATCGCTGCCACTTTAAGCAACGAATTTCTTAATTTTAAAATTTCCTGAATAAATTCAGGTTCTAATTGTAATTTCCATTTCATAATTTAAAAAATTTATAGGGTTGTCGTTTCATTTCTCTTTGTTTTGTTATATTTTTTCTCTTAATTCTTTGCCATTAAAAAGTATTGTTTTTATAGGTTTATCAAGCTGATCAATACTAATAGGATTTTTTTCTGTGATCAGATATATCTCAAAATATATCTTACCTTTAATATTATAATTATTATTTAGTCTATTAATTGTCAGTATTTTTTCTTTTGCATTATATTTTATTTTTATAAATTCATAATCATTATGTTCATAATTAGTTGACAATCCATCATCAATGTACATTCTAAATTCAGCATCTTTTTCTCCATAAACTATTGCCTTAACAGTATCAAACTTGTATTCAGCAGTATTTTGAATTTCTTTATATAACAGTAAGATTGATCCCTCTTTAGCAAAAACAGGAATTTTTTCGTATGGTGCTTCTATTTCAAAACATTGCCCTCCATTGTAGCACTTTCCACTATAAATGTCAAACCATTTCAATTGGTTGGGAAAATAAACTTTTCGACTTCTAACTTTATATTTTGATACAGGACATATCATCAAGGTTGGACCAAACATATATTGATCTGCAATATTTTTTACATTATCATCATATGAAAAATCCATAATTAGTGGTCTCATTATAGTATAATCATCGAAATAAACCATCCCTGCAAGAGAATATATGTATGGTATTAACCTATATCTTAACTTATTATAATAAAGCATCGACGAATAGGCAGGATGATCTGCTGGTGCAATATTAAAAATCTCTCTAAAGGGATATTGTCCATGTACTCTGAATAAAGGACAAAATACACCAAATTGGTACCATCTTGTATTAAGTTCTCTCCATTCTTCAAGATCTTTTTTCGAAGGATTTTCAAAACGTCTTTCGACAGCAAATCCGCCAATATCATGTGTCCAGTATGGTATACCTGAAATACAAAAATTCAAACCTGCAGGAATCTGGTCTGCAAGATCACTCCACCTGGCTGCAACATCACCACTCCATGTAGCAGCACTATATCGCTGTTGCCCGGCAAAAGCCGACCTTGTAAGAATAAATATTCTTTTTTCTGGATTTTTAGTTTTCAATCCTACGTATACTCCCTGTGTGTGTAATAAAGAATATGCATTAAAAACAATTTCTCCGGGACCATAATATGTCGGACTCATCATTTTTGCTCTTTCTTCAAGGTTGTGATTCGATTCAATATCAGGTTCTGTAGCATCTAGCCACCATGCATCAAATCCTAAACTATTCAAATGTTCATCCACCTGTTGCCAAAAAAGTTTTCTTGCTTGTGGATTAAACGCATCATAGAATGTGGATACATAACCAACCCAATCTTTTCTCTTCAAATCAATATTTCGCATATACAAAAATCCTTTCTCTTTCATTTCATTAAAATGCTCAATACCTTCATAAAACTTAGGCCATACCGAAATCATAATTCTTGCATTATAATCATTATGTAAAATTTCAACCATATTTTGTGGGTCAGGAAAACGTGACTTGTCAAATTCATGAGAACCCCATGCTGAGTCGCACCAATATCTCCAATCAAGAACAATATTATCAATAGGTATTCTTAAATCTCTAAATTTTTTAACTATACTTATAAGTTCATCTTTTGTTTTATATCTCTCCCGACTTTGCCAGAAACCATAAGCCCATATAGGAAAAATAGGCGCTTTGCCAGTTAATTTTCTGTATCCACTTATTATTTCATCAGCATTATTCCCATTTATATAATAATAATTAATATTTTTAGCATATTCCGAAGAAAATCTTATTAATTTCTGTTTATCTTCTGGCAAAGGATCTAAATGCTCCAAACCAATATAACCACCATTTCTAAGCCATTCTATTTTTATAAATCGCTTTTCTCCTTTTTTCAAAATCACATTAAAATTATTGTACCAAGGATTCCAATTTTGCCTCCACCTTTCTACAATTAAAGAATCATCAATCCATAATTTTACATAATCAGAAGCATATAAACGAAATTTGTGCTTACCAGAAACATCTGAAGAAATATAACCCGTCCATACAACTTTGACATTTTCATTAGGAATATCTTTTGGCCATCGACTTAACGATTCTATAAACTGATAATCAATAGTGTCTTCTTCTCTCTCAAGAAATATTTTACCTTGATAAAAATATTTTGCAGTTAAGCCGCCTTGTTTACCTTTTTCATTAAATAAAACCAAATCTGATATGGGCCTATATTGTCTAAAATCACCAAATCTTGTTATTGAATAATTATCCCAGAGTATTCCATAATTTTTACTTGAATAAATAAAAGGATTTACAGCTACTATATTGTGTTGAATTATTTCAACATCATCATTTTTGTAATTCATCTTTCCATTTTGATGTTGACCCAAACCATAAATAGCTTCATTATCATCCGAATTAAATTCTTGTATTACAAAATACCAATCACTACTATCAGAGGCTTTTTTAGAAATATAATATCTTGATTCATTTGTTTCTGATAATTTTATATTTCCGTTTATATCTTTAAATATTATTCTACCATTAACTTTGTTAACCTCTAAAAAATTATTCCCTGAATAAATTTCTATTATACTATCTTTAATTTTATATTTCCAATTTTTAAATACTTTCTGTTTAAGAACTACCAGCGAACTATCTTCATTAATATTTTTGGTTTTCGATGCTATAACATGAACAATATTCTGATCTATTATTTCTATTTTCAATGCACCGGTTTCCGATTTTTCAGGATAAATTATCAAACCATTGTTCAATTTAATAATTTCATTTTTATTACAACTTAATATTAAAAAAATAAAAACCCCAATTAATGAAAATGTTTTAACATTATCTTTTTGTTTCATAAATTTTAAATTTTTCAATAAAATTATTTCTTTTGTTGAAGATCTTCGTATATAAAATGTTTTCAATCAGGTATCAAAATGTTAAATTAGTTTTAAAATTTTTTGACAACTCTTAAAAAAACAGTTTTTATTTTTGTTTAAACAAACAATAAGGTTTAATAATTTGTTAAAAACAAAAAATTGTTTACTATACTTATAAAACTATTTTTCTCTAATTTTACAAAATAGTTTATTAAAAATGATTATAATATTTGATACAGAAACTACAGGTTTACCCGAAAAATTTGATACACCATACACAGAAACAGATAAATGGCCAAGGCTTGTACAATTGGCGTGGGAGGTTTATGACTTTTATGGCAAAAAAGTAAAACAAGCAGATTATATCATTAGGCCCGATAATTTTGAAATTCCTGAAGAAGTATCTAAAATTCATGGTATAACAACAGAAATTGCATTAAAAAAAGGCGTCGATCTAAAATATGTACTAGAAGAATTTAATAAAGACTTAGAAAAAGCTCAAATCCTTGTAGCTCATAACATAGAATTTGATATCAACATCATAAAAGCAGAATATATACGTACAAATCTACCAGATAAAATTGATGGTTTACATTTATTTTGCACCAAAAAGAACACAACAGAATTTTGTGCATTGTCAGGAGGTAAAAATGGTAAATATAAATGGCCAAATCTTTCACAACTATACAATAAACTATTTAATAGCGACTTTGATAACGCTCATAATGCAGCAGCTGATGTTAATGCAACTGCAAAATGTTTTTTTGAATTGATTAAAATTGGAGAAATTAATTCCAACAACTTAAAAATTTCTCCAGAAGATTTTGAAAAACTGATTTCAAATCTCAAAAATTCAGAAAAATACATGAAACATAACAACGAAATAATTGTAAATCAAAAAACTTCAATATATAAAAATTTTGAATTAGAATTAAACAACTTTGAAAATGAAGAAATAGAAATAACAAATGGCATAGAAGACAATGAAATTACTATAGATAAAGAAAACAATTTTGAATACAGAGAAACTGAAATTTCTGAAATCCCTTTTATACATTTACACGTACATACTCAATATTCTATACTTGATGGTGCATGTGAAATTAGCAAATTGATCGAAAGGGCAAAAACTTTGAACATGCCATCTGTTGCCATTACCGATCATGGTAATATGTTTGGAGTGAAAGAATTTTATGATGAAGCAAAAAAAGCTGGTGTTAAACCTATTATTGGTTGCGAAATGTATGTTGCCCGTAGATTTTTACAAAATAAACATGATAAGCTTGATAGTGGAGGATATCATCTGACTTTGCTTGCTAAAAACAAAAAAGGATATCATAATCTTGTTAAGCTAATTTCAAAAGCATGGGTCGAAGGTTTTTATTACAAACCACGTATCGACAAAAATTTATTAAAACAATATTCCGAAGGATTAATAGCTTTATCGGGATGTTTGAATGGTGAAATTCCATCGCTATTACTAAATAATAACTATAAAGAAGCTCTTAATGTTGCTCTTGAATTTAAATCAATATTCGGCGAAGATTTTTATTTAGAAATACAAAAACATCCTTCGGATGATCCTATTAAAAATCAACAAGTTTACAACAATCAGCTCAAAGTTAATGAATTAATTTTAAAAATATCAAAAGAAACAGGTATAAAAGTTGTAGCAACAAACGATGTTCACTTCATTTATAAAGAAGATGCTCCTGCACACGATCATTTACTTTGTATAAGTACAGGCAAAGATATTGACGATCCAAATCGACTCAGATATACACAACAAGAATGGTTCAAGAGCAAAGAAGAAATGTTATTTCTTTTTTCAGATCTGCCTGAAGCTCTTGATAATACATGGGAAATAGCTCAAAAAGTTGAAAATTATGAATTGAATCATCCCCCAATAATGCCAGATTTCCCATTACCTGAAGGATTTAATAATGCAGATGAATATCTTGAATATTTAACATACGAAGGTGCTAAAGAAAGGTATGGCGATATAACACCTCAAATAAAAGAAAGGCTTGATTTTGAATTAAGTACTATAAAGAAAATGGGATTCCCTGGTTATTTCTTAATTGTATGGGATCTGATAAAAGCAGCTCGTGAAATGGGGATTTCTGTAGGGCCAGGCAGAGGCTCAGCTGCAGGTTCTGCTGTTGCTTATTGTCTTAAAATTACTGATATAGACCCCATAAAATATGACTTACTTTTCGAAAGATTTTTAAATCCAGATAGGATATCAATGCCCGATATTGATATCGATTTTGATGAAGATGGTCGTGAAAAAATTTTAAAATGGGTAGTAAATAAATATGGTAAAGATCATGTGGCACACATTATCACTTTTGGTACAATGGCTCCAAAAATGGCTATAAGAGATGTTGCTCGAGTGCAAAAACTTGAATTGTCCGAAGCCGATCGTCTGGCTAAACTTGTTCCAGAAAGACCAGGTATAACTTTTAAAAAAGCATATGAAGAATCACCAGATCTTAAAAAAGAAAGAGAATCAGGAAAAGAAAAAATTGTACAAACCTTAAAATATGCTGAAGTACTTGAAGGATCAATTCGTCAAACAGGACTTCATGCATGCGGTATAATAATATCTCGAGAAAAGCTTGATGAATATATTCCTATTTGTACACATAAAGATTCTGAATTGTACGTAACTCAATATGAAGGAAAACATATTGAATCGGTCGGCATGCTTAAAATGGATTTCCTCGGATTAAAAACTTTGTCGATTATTAACGACACATTAAAAAACATAAAAAAATCAAAAAACATTGATATTGATATAAGCAAAATACCTCTTGACGATTCACTAACTTACGAATTATATAGTAAAGGAGAGACAAACGGTATCTTTCAGTTTGAATCGGATGGAATGAAAAAATATCTTAAAATGTTGAAACCCAACCGTTTCGAAGATTTAATAGCAATGAATGCTTTATATCGTCCTGGCCCTATGGATTATATACCTTCCTACATAAACAGAAAACATGGTAGAGAAACTATTAACTATGATTTACCCGAAATGGAAGAATATCTGAAAGATACTTATGGTATTACTGTATATCAGGAACAGGTAATGTTGCTTTCACAAAAATTAGCGGGTTTTACAAAAGGTATGGCCGATTCACTTCGTAAGGCGATGGGAAAGAAAATAAAATCAATGATGGATCAACTCAAAGAAAAATTTATTGAAGGGTGCAAAAACAACGGCCACGATGTAAATACTGCTTTAAAAATATGGTCTGATTGGGAAGCTTTTGCTGAATATGCTTTTAATAAATCACATTCAACTTGTTATGCATACATTTCTTATCAAACAGCTTATTTAAAAGCTCACTATCCTGCCGAATTTATGGCTGCCGTCCTTAGTCGAAACCTTTCAGATATAAAAAAAGTAACTTTCTTTTTGGATGAGTGTCGACGTATGGGAATAAATGTTCTTGTACCCGATATTAACGAAAGTGATCCTCGTTTTACTGTTAATACCGACGGAAACATACGTTTTGGTCTAGCAGCTATAAAAGATGTTGGAGAAGCAGCTGTTGAATGTATTATAAATGAAAGAGAAAAAAATGGCCCTTTTAAAAATGTATACGATTTTTTTGAAAGAATAAATCTTTCGACGGTAAATAAACGAAGTTTAGAAGCTCTTATAAAAGCTGGTTGCTTCGATAGTTTAAATCAAGTAAAAAGACATCAATTTTTTTTAGAAACTGAAAAAAATACTACTTTCCTTGAACAATTAATAAAATATGGCAATCGCTATCAAGATGAAAAAAATACATCTTCTATTTTTGGAGAAATTTTTAATGTAGAAATTAAAAAACCTGAAATTCCGGAAGGTCCAGAATGGTCAATATTTGAAAAACTAAAATACGAAAAAGAACATATTGGAGTATATCTATCATCTCATCCTCTTGATAACTACAAACTTGAAATAAAACTCTTATGCAATACTCAAATTAATCAATTAAATGAAAATTTAGCCAATTTTAAAGGAAAAGATATTACTTTTGCAGCTATAGTTACAGATGTAAAACATTTTACAACAAAAACAGGAAAGTTTTATGGAACAATAACTTTAGAAGATTATACCGGATCGTTATCAATTAATCTATTTGGAAAAGATTATGAAAATTTTAGAATTTATATGTATCAAAATTACTCATTATTAATTAAAGCTACTGTTGCTGAAGGTTGGAAAAATGAAGAACTTGAAATAAAAATTAAGTCAATGCAATTGCTTGATAACGCAAGAAACGACTTATTTAAAACACTATACATTAAAATACCAGTTAAAGAAATTAATAATAACTTTTTAGAAATTTTAAAAGCTAATACTAAACCTGGAAATACTATTTTAAAAATAAAAATTTATGATCCTGAATCAAATGTTTATATAGATATGCAAACAAAAAACAAATCAATATATATCAATGACAGTTTAATTTCATTTCTAGAAACTAACCCAGAAATTCAATATAGTATATTAACGAATTAATACTAAAAAAATAAATACTATGGCAATAGAATTAAATCAATCAAATTTTGATGAAATTGTTAATCAATCTGAAAAACCAGTAGTAATTGATTTTTGGGCTGAATGGTGCGGTCCATGCCGAATGATAGCTCCAATAATCGAAGAATTGGCTGAAGAATATAAAGACAAAATTATTGTATGTAAGCTCAATGTTGATGAAAATCCAGAGTTAACTTCTAAATTTTTTATAAGAAACATACCAACAGTATTATTTATCAAAAATGGGGAAATTGTAGATAAACAAGTTGGTGCTGCTCCAAAAAATTTGTTTATCAATAAAATTGAAAATTTACTTAAAAATTAATCTTTTTAACCTCGCACTAACTAAATGTGTGAGGTTTTTTATTTTTTAACAAAAAAATCATGATAAGATTTTTAAGAAGAAATGAAATTTATATTTGGTTTTTATTTACAATCTTTTATAGTATTTTTTACGTTATTGATTTATTTAACAACGAAAAATATAATGTGGTATCTTTTTATTCTTTTATTGATAGTTTATTTATAAACATAAATAACTTTAAAGTATTATCATTATTACTTTCTTTCGCTTTTAACATAATAATTGCTAGTCTGATATTAAACCTGAGTATTGAATTTCTTATTATACCTAATAAAAATTATATGCTTGTAGTTTTTTATTATATCATTACAGGTGTTGTACAATTTTATCACTATTTCCATCCTATTCATATTTCTTTAATTTTATTAATATTAATTTTAAAAAGTTTGTTTTCAAGTAGTAGAATTAATAAATTTTCTACAATATTTTTCGATACAGGATTACTTGCAGGAATATCTTTTATAATTTATTACCCTTCATGGATTTTTTTGGTAATAATATTTATTGGTTTAATTTTTTTTCGAAATTTTGATTGGCGTGAATGGTTTACTGCAATATTCGGTTTTATCACCCCTTTAATACTTGTACTTACCTATATTTATGTCTTTGATAAAGATCTTTCAATTATTGATTTATTTAAATCAATCGTAAAAGATAAAATATTACTCTCTCCTATAAAAATAGGCTTTCTTATATATTCATTTTTTATAAGTTTTATATGCATGTTAAATAATGCAAATAAAATACACACTTTGAAGATAATAACAAGAAAAACTATTTCATTCTTTATAGTTAATTTTATTTTTGTTTCATCTGTAATTTTATTATTCTTTGTACCAGAGTTTTCAAAATTATTAATCTTGGTTGCTGTTATAAATTTTTTATTTATTACCACATATTATTTTACAACATGCAATGTAAACAGGTTCAACAATATTATACTAGTTATTTTTATTGTCAGTCCTCTTTTTATTTATTTTATAGACAATTTTAAAGTGTTCTATACAAAATAAATATAGAATAAAAAATAAAATTTTCACTTTGTAATTATCAGCAACTTAAAAAGTCGCTTTTAATATTTTCTTGAAAAAATATATAGTTTTAAAGAATTGAAAAATAGTTTTTGAAAATAAAATAATAACATTCAATCATTAATGGATAATTAATTTTTTTTGTTTTATATGATATCAGTGTTGATAACTCTTTTATTGTAAGAAGACTTTAATTTGCAAGATCTCTGTTTTAAAAAAACAATTTTTTTTGTAGAATCTTTACAAAAAAAATCATATCCAAAGTTATTGATAATCTCCAAATTATTTTTTATTAATGAACTACAGTTAATGAAATTGATAAATATCACATATATAATTATTTCTAATTTTTTTATCGATCAATATTTTTAAACTTATAACACTTAACCCAATCTACTTGCATTGTACACTCATAAAACGAATTTTTTAAATCGTTAATAATCGATGCATTTAACAATAAATACATAGGTGTGTCTGGAATTCCTGTCGTAGCCTTTGCAACCTCTATATCATTAATTTTCCAAACAATTTTATCTGGATACCATTCAACAGTATATATATAAAAATTTTTTTTAAATCGATTTAAACAACGTTTAAATATATTTTTAGAAATATTTTTGTTGCTTTGCCAATAATTACCCATAAACAATTTTTTATTTGCCCGCGCAATATCTATTTGAGGTAGCATAAAATCACCACGTAACGAAAATCCTTGTATTATAAAAGACTTGTTTTCAAATCTGATTTTTGCTTCAAAAACCCCATATTTTTGCCTGAAACTGTCGCCCGTATTAATAATTCCCGATGTAAACTCAAAATCTTTTTCAAAAAATCCTATAGGAATATTTCCTACAGAAGGCTTCCATACTTTACCTTTCGATTTTTCACGTCTGGTTAAAATATTCAATATACCACCCGAAATTTTTAAATTGTTTTCACTATAACAATTCTTTTCAACATCAAGAGAATATGAATCGTTTAATAATTTTTCACCCCAATAATATTTTGTTAACCATAATTTTTTATTTAGTTTATTATCATTGAAATCATCATAAAAAGTTAATTCTCTGTTTTCAAGATCTTTAAATCTATTATTTTTTTTCGATTTTAAATACCATTTAATTTTTGGTAAATTTTTTAATTCCTGAAATCGCAATTTTTTTTGATATTCTTCAGAAGCTTTAAATCTTTTTTTAGGTGATAGCATTAAATATTCTTTGGTTTTTATAAAATCATCTGATTCAACATATTTTTTCAATTCAATAAATTGTTCATACTTTGAAGTATTTAAAAATTGCTGAAATCTCTTATATTCAATCGAATTTTTGAATTTAATGTTTTTCTTCACCCATTTATTTGATAATAGATTTTTGTATTCTTTTCGAATATCAACATTAGAAAGATCTTTAGAAATTTGTTCTTCTAATTTGACTATTCTATTGTATTCATCAGATTTTTCAAAAAACTTAAAGTCTTCATAATTTTTAGACTCTATAATTTTTAGATAATTCCTAACATCAGCATCTTTCAACAATCTTTTATAAGCTATTTCTTTATTATAAGCCTCAGAAAATTTATAATTTAATCTTTTAATTTCATCTATTTTTCTTTTAAATTCAATTGAATTAATTAACTCTTGCAATTCATAAAATTCTTTTAGTTCAGCAGAATTTTCGATATTTTTATATTCTTTAAATTCATTTTCTAATAATGATCTCTTCTCTTCAATTTTTGAAGTTGAAGGAAATAAACCTAATAACAATCTTAAATTTATCATTTTCTTATATTATTTTTAAATAAAATTAAATTTTAATCAGAATAAAATCAAGATTTTTATTCATTTTTTTTTAAATTGATAATACTGTAAACTAAACTTCCAATAAACAAAACAATTAATATGACGGATGATGCAAGCGAAACTTTTTCTCCAAAATAAAAACTTTTGGGATAAAATTTAAACTCTATAATATGTTGACCTTCTGGTATTATCATGCCCCTTAAAACATAATTACATCTTACATAATTTGTTTTCTTACCATCGATATAAGCATCCCAGCCCTTGTCATAGTATATCTCAGAAAATACAACAAACTGAGGTTTATTTGTATTTGACTTATATTTTAAATATTCGGGTTGATATTCAATTAATTCAATTTTTGCTAATGTATCTTTTACTGGATTAAAATTTCTAAATATTTCTGAAAATTTTTTATCTATTAAAACTTCTCTTTTTAAATCAATTTTATCCAATTCGGCTATTTCTTGATCAGCATTTTCAACAATTTTAATATTTTCTACAAACCAGGCGTTTCCGGCAGCATATTTGTTTATCAATGGATACGTTTCTAGATTAAAAATAATAAAGCGGGTATTCAACATATTAAAAGCATTAAGATTTGCAAATATACTATCTATCCTTTCATAAGATGGTTTCTGATTAAGGATATTGAGAAGTATCTGCATTTCTTTTATTAGGTGGAAATCTATCAATTCTTGATATCTTTTAATTTTAGCTGCACTATAACCACCTATCGAATTATGAAAATAAGAAGTAGAAGCATCTCTAAAAGGATCACCTACAGCAAGATTTAAGACTCTTTCACCAGGTTTAGCGTTTTCTAAAATATAATTATTAGCAAATGAAGGTTTAAAAGGTTCTTTTATTTCTTTTTTTGAAACAAAATTATCTTTATTCAAATATCTTTTGTCTACCGCCCATAAATCTATAAGAATAAAAACACCTAAAAGCGTTAAAATAAATTCTGTTTTAATCTTTTTATTAATAAAAATATATATCAAACTATAAGCAATAACAACAAAAACTAAAGACCTGAATGCATCAGCACGGAGTAAAGATTTACGATCTTCAATCATCAGATCAACCAAATTACCATAACCCATGTCGATATATTTTTCGTCGTATAGCGAATTTAAGCCAAACAAACTCGGAAAAATAATTAATATCAAAAGTAAACCACCTACAATGTAAAAACTATAATTCAGATATTTTTTCAATACTTCTTTATTAATCTTTTCATTAAAAACAATATTAAATAATGTTAAAGCAGCTATTAATGGCAAAGCAAATTCAGCAATAATAAGAGCCATTGATACGGCCCTAAATTTATTATAACCAGGTAGAAATTTAAACAAAAATTCAGTAAAAAACATTAAATTTTTACCCCATGACATAAATAAAGAAATAACTATAATTGAAAAAAGCCACCATTTATATTTCTTATCAAGGACGAACAGACCAAGTATTGCTAAAAAACATATAATTGCCCCAGCATATACTGGAGTAGTAAAAGGTTGTTTTCCCCAATAAGAAGGTAAACTCTTTATTACTTCAGAAGGATTGTTTGTAACTTTTCTCAAAAAACTATAAGTTTTACTCTTTTCATTAAATGAAGCAGGAGCACCTTTTATATTTGGAACAAGCAAACTCAAAGTTTCGTCAATACCTAAACTCCATTGAGTTGCATAATCTAAGTCAAGTCCTTTAGATTTATTTTCTTTTGTCTGAGTTAAGTCAGATTTTCCTCTTATTGAATACTTTGAATATTCATTCAGCACAATTATTCGTGAAAAGTTTGCACCTATGGCAATTAAATACACCACAAATAAAGCTATACAAGCAAACAATATTTTCTTAAAATACTTCTTTTTTATTGAATATATAAGTTCAATTATTCCAAGTACAAGAATTATTAGCAATGTATAATATGTAATTTGTGGATGTGATACATAAATTTGAAGAGCAAGAAAAATACCTGAAATTAAACTACCAAAAACAATATTACCACGAAAAGCACTGTAAACACCAGCAATTATAGGTGGCATATAACCAAGTGCAAAAGCTTTTGTATTGTGACCAGCCTCAATAATAATAAGAAAATATGAAGAAAAAGCATAAGCAATTGAACCAATTAAAGCAATCCATGGATTTAAATTAAATAGCAAACAAGCAATATAAAAACCTAAAAGATATAAGAATAAAAAACATACTGGACGCCAATCATTAATAGTTAAAATCTTATGAAAAATACTAATCTTATTATTTTTAAAATAACCTGAAGATATTACATATGAAGGCATTCCACTAAAAACTCTGTTTGTCCATAATGCCTCTCTTCCATAAATATTTTTTGCATCTCTAATTTCTTTCGATACACCTAAATAATGTATACTATCATATTGATATAATTTTTTACCTTGAAAAATTTCTGGTGTAAAATATAATACAGAAATAATTAGAAAACTTAATATTACTATAACATGTGTTTTTAATTTTTTAAACATAAAATTTTATTTTTAAAAATTTAATATAACAAAATTAATCTTTTCTCAAACTCTTCAATGTAAATTTATTTAAAAAATTTGCCAGTTTATTTCTATTTCCCAATTTGATCTTATATCAATACTACCTTGATAAAAAATAACTTCTTCAGGTTGGATCTTTTTCCTATAATTTCCGGTATCCCATTTATTATTATTGTTTTTATCAAAATAAGCTTTAAGTTTATATTGTCCTGGTTGTAAATAATTAAAAATTAATTTCTTTCTATCTCCTAATTTTTCTTCTTTAACTATCTTCCCTTTCATATTTAATAATTGTATAATAACATCTTTATAATTTCTATCAAAGTTTAATATCAACTTACCATAATAATCTTCTTTTCGACACTCAAATAAAATATTCAAAGTATCATTATAATGATTGTAAAAACTTTTTATAGCTTCCTCTTTGGCTATAAGTTTATATTTTTCACCTGGCTTCAAATCAGCTTTTATTCTGATAATTCTTTTATTTAAAGTATCTATATCAGCAATTATAGGAATTTCTTTATAAATTGTATCTTGAAATTTTTGTAATGTAAATAATTCTTTGTCTATTCTTTTAATAGGAAATGGAGAAATAATATACAGATCTTCATCCAACTCTTTAATTCCCTGTCCTTGCAATGATGTATTTAATTTAATTTTAAAATTCTTTTCTATCTGCTTGTTTTTTAATTCTTTTCTTCCATAATAAATAAAATTTATAGTATCAATTTTTTCAATATAATTATCTGAAGTATCTAAAATCGAGTATTTAACTATAGTCATTAAAGTATCATGCGCAAAAAGTGTAGAATCAATAAGCCATATTGTCACAGTATCCTTTTGTTTATTAATCTCCTTTAAATACCATTTATCAGAAGATGGTTTTAAATCAAGCAAATTAAAATTGAAATTATCATCAAATAAACTTCTATTGAAATTAACAACAATTTTAATCGAATCGGGTCTATTTTTTGATAATATATATTGGTTTCTCTCTTCTTCTTTAAATAATTTCAAATTAATACTAGTAGTATATATACTTTCAAAATTTTGTTGTTTCATTAAAGAATCAACTTTTGCACTATCAATTATAGTTGAATCAATCAAATAAATTTTATTGTTTTTAAAAATTTTATCATTTATTTCAACTATTGTATCTACAAAAGCAAAATATTCATCTTTCAAATCATATTTTAAATTGTTGTTTTTATCGGTAAGTGCATAAATACGGTATTTACCGTCTTTAAGATAATTTATTTTAAAATCTCCATTTTTATCACATCTACCAACATAAAGAGGTCTAACTTTCAAAGGAGCTGTATCATTCAAATTATTATAAATAAGTACATAAGTATTTTTATCAGGTGGTTCAAGATCAAATGCTTTTAATACTTTACCTGTAATACTAAAAGAATCAATTTTACTCCCTGTTGAAAAAACAAATTCAAAATTTTCTATAGGATTTGCCTCACGAAAGTCAACAATACTACTACCAAAATTTAAACAATATGTTACACTATCTTCAAGTTTATTATTTAAATTAATTATTAATGTTTTATGTCTAATTGTTGTTTTTATATCATTTTTTAAAGGAGGTGAAATAATAAGATTTTCATTAATTTTATTAAGCTGTATATATTCATCAAAAGTCAAATATATTTTATCACCTTTAAAATTAATAGCACCATTTTCGGGTATACTTTTTAAAATTTTTGGTGGTATTTTATCAGCTGGTCCACCTGTTGGTGAACCTATTTTTGCACAACTACAAAATAATAAAAACAGAAAATATATTACAAAATATTTTAATATTCTTAATTTCATTTTTTATAGATTATTTTTCATCGCTAATTATTGTAACTACTACCTCTCTGTAAGGCCTAGGACCATCAAATTCACATAAGAAAATATTTTGCCATGTAGATAATCCTAAATTTCCATTGATTATAGGAATAGTTTCACTAGGTCCAATTATTCCAGCTTTTAAATGAGCATCCCCATTATCATCCTGTTGATCATGTTCCCAAACTCCAGACGGTATTAACTTTCGAAGCAAATTGAGTACATCTCTCTGAACCGACTCATCCCAATTTTCTTGAATCATAATTGCTGCCGTAGCACCACGTACATAAAGAGAAACAATTCCATTTTTAACATTACTTGAATTAACAATATTTCTTACTTGACTTGTAATATCAACCAGAGTTTCTTTTTTATATGTTGGAATTTGCAAAATTTGTTGCATTTTTTTATTTTTAAAATTTCATTGTAAAAATAAATTATTTAACATTTTATTTGATAGTAAATTTTAAAAATTATTGGTAATTATTTTAAAAATGACACAAAAATCTAATTTAAATTCAAGGATTAAATTCTCAAATGACATAAATAAAAGTAGTGAAGAATATCTTACTAGTAAAGATAATATAAAATTATTCTATAAAAAGTGGGAAGCTGAAAATAAAGTAAGAGGGAATATTTTATTGATACATGGCTTTGGAGAACATATAGGAAGATATAACGATTTGTGCAAAAAATTTACAGATATTGGTTTTAGTGTTTATGGCATTGATTTACGTGGGCATGGAAAATCAAGTGGCAAGAGAGGCTATGCATCCTCATATAATTTATTCTTAAAAGATATTAATGTGTTGTATGAAAAAGTTATCAAAGAAAATGCTAATAGTCCTATAATATTGTATGGTCATAGCTTTGGTGGAAATCTTGTAATAAATTACTTACTAACATATCCACAAAATAAAATAAGTGCTGCAATTATAACTTCTCCATGGTTAAAATTATCATTCAAGCCACCTTTATTTAAAATAATATTAGGCAATATCATAAAACATTTGTTCCCTTATGCATTAACAAAAATGAATTTAAATGTCAATGGATTATCACCAAAACCAGAAGTCACATTTAATTATATAAATGATCCTCTTATACATAATAAAATAAACATTAAACTATTTTATCAAATATCAAATGCAGGAATCAAAGCTATAAAACAAATATATAAAGTTAATACTCCTATTTTAATCTTACATGGCATTAACGACCCTATTACTTCGCACAAAGCTTCAATGGAACTTATAAAAAATGCTAGCGATAAAATAACTTTAAAACTTTATAATATATCTTTTCATGAACTACATAATACTGATGAAGTCAATGCAATTTTCAATGATATAATTATTTGGCTGTCTTTAAAAAATATTTAAAAATTAATTTTTTATATTTGTTTTATTTATACTTTCTTGTTGCAAAATCATTAAAATAGCAGTGAATCCCCAGAACAAAGCTGATGCTTTATCTGTATCAAGAAAATTATTTAACAATCCGTGAAAATAATATGTACAAAGACCAAGAATTAAAGATAAGATAATTACACGTGTGTTATTATTTTTTGAATATTTATAAGCATTCAATCCTGTTAATAGAGTAACGATTATTATTGCTAAAAAAGATAATAAACCTAATATACCCGATTCTGAAAGTGGTCCTAAGTATTCACTATGTGCATTTCCAAGGTCCGACATATTGGTACTTATAAGTGTTTTTTCGGAAGTTAATTGAAAGGGTGCATATTGAAACATATATGTACCAGGCCCCCAACCAAACAAAGGTTTTTCTTTAAACATTCTTACTGCACAACTCCATCTATTCAATCTTTCGAGATTCGACATGTCTGTTGTAATATTGGTAATTGATTGAACATGTTCAACCAGTTCAACAGATGATGTTTTGCGATTTTTTTCAAGTAACCATTCGATTTCAGTCCATTGAGAATAAACAAAAAAACTAATTACAGCTATTATTATTAAAAGAATTGAAAATCTTATTTTTAATAATACAATAAACATAACTGCCATAGCAAAAATAATACTAAGCCATGCAGCCCTAGTATACGAAAAAATAAGACCTATTGTAAGAATCAAAAAAATCACAAATAAAAAAGCCCTTTCAGATATATTGTTTTTTTTAACAATAAACATACCAATTACAGGAGGCAAAAGCATTGCAATTATAGCACCATAAGAAGTATGATCACTATAAAATGGATTCATTACCCAATGTGCTACATTTTTATTAAATATATCAACTTTTGCTAGTCGAATTATTGAATAAATAACTACAGGAATAAGTCCCAAAATATATAAGTAAAAATATTTATAAATTTTTCTATGATTATCAACAAATTCAAGTGTAAGCAAGAAATATACTACAAGAAACCAACTTCGTGATAAGAAAAATTTTAATGATACTAAGGGCATTGTACTTGTTAAAGATGTTATAAAAATCCATAATAGATTTATTCCAATAGCTATTGTAATTGGGTGTCGTAAAAATTTTTTACCTGGAATTTGTCCATCTATTATTTTAAAAATTACAATTCCATAAGTAATAAGAATAAGAGCTTCGGAAGGAACAAATAGATCTACTGGCAGTTCTTTATCCTCAAAAATAAATCTTAAAGCAATTGAAAATGGAGTAGTAAAAATAATTAAATCATAAATCCAATCAATTCTATATAAAGAAACAAATATCACTAATAACACAAATGCCATAGCAACTGGCAATAAATGATATTCCAGATAAATGGAAACACAACTAAAAACAATGTAAATAAAAATAAATAATAGAATTTTCAAATTATTTTTCAACTCAAGTGATTTCAAAATTATTTATTCTTTTTAATAATTTTTTCATTAATAAAGAATACTAAAAAAGAGAATATAAATACTCCAACAACTGCTTGAAGGACAATCAAAGTTCTTTTAGGATATGCTTTTTTTTCAGGTTTAATAGCTTTATCAACAAGATACTTTTGAGGAACAAAAGCCATCAACTCAACCTTTGCTTCATTATACTTTGTTCTTAAAAAACTTAATTTGTCCTTTGCATTTTTATATTCTAAACTAAGTGCATGATACCTACCCCCATACTTTTCAAATAAATCAAGTTTCTTTTTTATCTCTTCAGCCGCTTTATAATTAGACATTGACAATACTCTACCATAAGCTTCTGTCAATGCCTGAGTTTGAAGTTCATAATCAAACATTCCCATCCGATTATATACTTCAAGAGAATCTTCGAGAGCTTGAACATAATTTATATAATCAAAATATTCTTTTTCAATTATACTCATAAGCTTTTCTGCTCTTTCTTTCTTTATTTCATATATCACAGAATCAATATATAAAGCAATGTCATTAGCTATTAATGCTGCAGTATCAGGATCAAAATCAAGCACTTCTACAATTAAAGATCTTAGTTTCGTTCTTCGTGCTTTTATATATTTATCGTATTTTTCAAGTACTAATGTTTTTTTAAATTTATGATTTTCTGGAATTTTATAATGTTTATATAGATTATATTTATTTATTATCTTATATTTTAGTCTGTTAGATGACAAGATCTGAAGTAATTGTTCGGAATCTTCTTCATCTCCAAATGCGATAATACTAGAACTAGCATATTGATCTGTAAACAAATACTTAGCGACAGGTGACGTGGTAACAGGATATAAAATAACAGTGGACTTGTAAAGATTAGGAATTAAAAGAGTAATAATAGAAGTAATCACAAAAGCAAAAGTTGTAATTATTATCAAGGGTCTTCTTTTTTCCCATGCAAATACAATTAAATCTTCACTTTTTAGATTAAAGTTATTTTTATTTAAATTCTCCATCGTTATATAAATTTAATTAAATAATAATTTTTTTTTCCTTTCTGAATTAATATATATCTATTGTTTAATAAATTTTCTTTTGAAATTTTAATCTCAGGTGATAAAACTTTCTCTTTATTAACACTCAATCCACCTCCTTGAATAGTTCTTCTGACTTCACCTTTCGATGGAAAAATTTGACATTTTGTAACTAACAAATCAATTATTTCAATATCATTTTTGATTTCTTCATACGACAATTCGTATACAGGAATTCCATCAAAAACATTTAATAAAGTCTGTTCATCTACACTTTTTAATGTTTCAAGAGTAGCATTTCCAAATAAGATTTCTGAAGCTTTAATTGATTTTTCAAGATCTTCTTTACTATGTACCCAAACTGTTAATTCTTCAGCAAGCTTTTTTTGTAATATTCTTTTTTCGGGTTGTACTTTATGCAACTCTATTAATGCATCTATTTCTTCACGCGATAAAAAAGTAAAAATTTTAATATATTTCTCTGCATCTTCATCAGATACATTTAACCAATATTGATAAAACTTGTAAGGTGAAGTTTTTTCGGGATCAAGCCATATATTACCTTCTTCAGATTTCCCAAATTTTTTTCCATCAGAGCGTTGAATAAGTGGTGCTGTCAATGCAAAAGCTTCGCCATTTATTTTTCTTCTTATAAGTTCTACACCTGTTGTAATGTTTCCCCATTGATCCGAACCACCCATTTGCAATTTACAGTTTTTGTTTTTATACAACCAGTAAAAATCATATCCCTGTATTAACTGATAAGAAAATTCGGTAAATGATATTCCTGTTTCAAGTCTATTTTTTACACTATCTTTAGCCATCATATAATTTACTGTGATATGCTTTCCAGCTTCACGAAGAAATTCAAGTAAAGACATTTCTTTATACCAATCATAATTATTAACTATTTCTGCAGATGCTATTCCTTTTGAAAAATCCAGAAATTTGCTCAATTGTTTTTTAATACATTCTAAATTATAATCAAGTATATCTTTTGTTAAAAACTTTCTCTCTTCAGTTTTTCCTGTTGGATCACCAATCATGCCTGTTGCACCACCCACAAGAGCTATTGGTTTGTGACCATAATGCTGAAAATGCACAAGTAAAATTATAGGGACAAGACTTCCAATATGAAGTGAATCAGCTGTTGGATCAAAACCTATATATCCCGTTACTTTTTCTTTTGCCAGTAATTCTTCTGTACCTGGCATGATATCATAAAGTAACCCTCTCCATTTAAGTTCTTCAACAAAATTCATATTTTAAAAATTTTTATTTAATTAAATAATATTATTATCCACTTCTTTTTTTGTATTTTCTTTTTTTATATTATCTGGTGTTTTGAAATTCATAACTTTATGTCCTACAGATATTATTATATTTGAAAAGAACGAATTTACAAAAACTTTATTATCAAACAACTCATGTTTTTTATTTATATCATAAATAAAAGTTAAAATTACAGAAACAACAATAAATATTTTTAAAACATTGATAATTCCTCCTATTAATTTATTCAAAAGACTTAATTCACTTTTTGAAAGTAATGAATCCAAAATAAATATCAATATTTTGAATATCAAAAATATTGTAATAAAAATAAGTATAAAAGAGAAAAATTTTGAAAAAATTACTGATAAATGAAAAGTTTCAATAAAAAAATTGACAAAATAATTTGAATAATTTATTGCAACATAAATTGCAACTAAAATTCCTATAAAACCAATTAGAATTTTTATAAAACCCTTTGAAAATCCTACCAAAAAAGCAATAACTAACAATAAAATAATAAATAGATCTAACAACATCATTTTATTTAAAAATTATCATCTAAAAAAACTAAAATTTTTGAAAATAAAAAGAATTTTGTTACAAATAAAATAAAAAATTATCTTTGCAACAAAGTGGCCCTATAGTTCAAGGGATAGAACGGCGGTTTCCTAAACCGCAAATCCAGGTTCGAGTCCTGGTAGGGCTACAAAAAAACCCGCTTTCTTCAAGCGGGTTTTTTATTTTTAAAATTTTAATCTTTAAATTCTTTGAGAATTTCCGATACCATATCTGGCGAAACTCTACCATATGTTCTATCTCCAACAATTACAACTGGAGCTAGTCCACATGCTCCTACACAGCGCAAGCAATTTAATGAAAATTTTTCATCAGGAGTAGTTTCGCCTATATTAATTTTTAGTTGTTTTTTAAATTCTTGTAAAATTGTTTCAGCACCTCTCACATAACATGCAGTACCTGTACAAATTGATATTGGATATTTACCACGTGGTGTCATTGTAAAAAAAGAATAAAATGTCACTACTCCGTATACTCGTGCCACAGGAATATTAAGTTCTTCAGCAACAACTTCCTGAACCTCAGCAGGTAAATAACCAAATTCATGCTGTAACTTATGGAGAATATGTATTAATTCCCCAGGATCATTATTATGTTCTTTACAAACTTCTTTTATTTTATTTACCTGATGTTCTTTAAGTCCAACTTTAACGTACGTCATAACTGTATTTTTTAGAGTTATTCAATATAAACAATTTTCTTTTTTCTATCAATATAATGAGTATGCAAAAGATGATGAGATTTTTCACTCAATGGTTTACCAAGAAATTCTTCATACAATTTGATTATATAAGGATTTTCATGTGATTTTCTTATTGGCTTATTAGCATCTTCTCTGTATATTGCTTCCATGCGTTTTTTGATGATTTCAAACTTTCCGTGATGTAAAGGTTGTCCACCACCTCCAATACATCCACCTGGACATGCCATAATTTCAATTGCATGAAAATGACTTTCTCCTTTTCTTATAGATTCGAGCAATTTACGTGCATTACCCAGTCCATGTGCAATACCAATAGTTAATTTTAAGCCGTCAAAATCAATAGTTGCAGATCGTAATCCTTCTATACCTCGTAATTCTTCAAATTCTATTTTTGGTAATGTTTTTTTTGTATATAATTCATATGCAGTTCGAACAGCTGCTTCAATAACACCACCCGTAACACCAAATATAACACCAGCTCCTGTTGACATTCCTAATGGCATGTCAAAATCTTCATCAGGTAGTGATAGAAAATCGATATTTGCTTGTTTAATTAATCTAGCAAGTTCTCTTGTTGATAAAGAATAATCTACATCTGGATTACCATTTACTTTGAATTCATTACGTTGAGATTCGTATTTTTTAGCAAGGCAAGGCATTATAGAAACAACTACTAAGTTTTCTCTTTTTACTTTTATCAAATCTGCAAAATATGTTTTTGCTATTGAACCAAACATTTGTTGTGGTGATCTTGCCGTTGATGGTATATCGAGAAGATCAGGAAACTGTGATTCAAAGAAATTCACCCACGCAGGACAGCATGACGTGAGAATAGGCAATCTTACACTTTTATCACCATTCAAAAATCGAGTTAGTCTATTAAGAAATTCTGATCCTTCTTCTAAAATTGTCAGATCAGCAGCAAAATCAGTATCAAAAACATATTTGAAGCCAAGGCGACGAAGAGCAGCAACCATTTTACCAGTTACTAGTGTACCTGCAGGTAAACCAAATTCTTCGCCAAGAGCAGCTCTTACTGCGGGTGCTGTTTGAACAATAACTATTTTTTCAGGATTAGCAAGGTCTTCAATAAGTCTTTGAGTATAGTCAACTTCGGTAAGTGCAGCTGTCGGACAAACTGCAACACATTGTCCACAATAAGTACAAACTGAATCAACAAGATCCATTTCAAAAGCTGGTGCTACTACAGAATAAAACCCTCGATTTATCGACCAAAGTGCACCTACAGTTTGAAATTCATTACACATTGTCATGCATCTACGACATCTGATACATTTATCCATATTTCGAATAATAGCAGGCGAAAAATCAGGTTTAAAAGTTGAAACTTCTGCTACATCCTCATAAGGTATATTACGAATACCAAGTCTTATTGCCATTGCCTGCAGATCACAATTACCTGATTTTGTACAGGTTAAACATTCTTTCGGATGATCAGATAATAATAATTCTAGTACAGTCTTACGTGCATTTAGTACCCTAAGTGTATGAGTTTTAATGACCATTCCATCAGTTACTTCAGTAGCACAAGCAGGAGCAAGATTTCTTCTTCCTTCTACTTCAACCACACAAACTCTGCAACTACCTGGCTTATGTTCTATCTTCAAATCTTGCAAGTTCATATAACATAATGCAGGAATATCTATACCTGCTTTTTTGGCAGCTTTTAATATTGTAGTTCCTTTTTTCACTTCAATTTCTCTATTATCAATAATAACTTTTATTTTCTCCATAAATTTTTAAAGTTTAAATAGGTTTAACTAATTATTATAGCATCAAACTTACAACGTTCATAACATGCCCCACATTTTATACATAAATTCTGATCAATAATATGAACTTCTTTTGGTTTACCTTTAATTGCAGATACAGGACAACCTCTTGCACATGCAGTACATCCTATGCATTTATCAGCAATTATAGTATATGTAACAAGAGATTTACAAACTTTTGCTGGACATTTTTTATCAACCACATGTGCATTATATTCATCTCTAAAATTCTTAATTGTTGATAATACAGGATTTGGTGATGATTGTCCTAAACCACACAATGATGTATCTTTAATAACATTTCCGAGATTTACAAGTGTATCAATATCTTCAAGAGTACCATTACCTTTAGTTATTTTTTCAAGTATTTCGTATAATCTTTTATTTCCTACTCTACATGGTGCACATTTTCCACACGATTCATCAACAGTAAAATCAAGAAAATATTTAGCCACATCAACCATACAATCATCTTCATCCATAACAATCATACCTCCAGAACCCATCATTGAACCAGCAGCTGTTAATGATTCATAATCTATTGGTATATCTAGATGTTTTTCAGTTAAACAACCTCCTGAAGGACCTCCAGTTTGAACTGCTTTAAACTTTTTACCATTTTTAATTCCTCCTCCTATTTCAAAAATTATTTCTCTTAAAGTAATTCCCATTGGCACCTCAATCAAACCAACATTGTTTATTTTTCCTGCTAGTGCAAAGACTTTTGTTCCCTTTGATTTTTCGGTACCTATTTTACTAAACCATTCAGCACCTTTATTTATAATAACAGGAACATTTGCAAATGTTTCTACATTATTTACATTTGTTGGTTTGTTTAGATATCCTGATTGAGCAGGAAATGGGGGCTTCAATGTTGGTTCACCACGCATCCCTTCCATCGAATGTATAAGAGCAGTCTCTTCACCACATACAAAAGCACCAGCACCATAACGTAAAGTTATATCAAAACTAAATCCCGTACCTAAAATATTTTCGCCCAATAAACCGTATTCTTTAGCTTGTTTTATTGCAATTTGTAACCTTTTGATAGCTAATGGATACTCAGCTCGTATGTATATAAATCCTTTTGATGCGCCAATACAATAACCACATATAGCCATAGCCTCAAGTACCGAATGAGGATCTCCTTCCAAAATAGATCTATCCATAAATGCACCAGGATCACCCTCATCAGCATTACAAACTACATACTTTTCTTTACCTTCACTTCTGCGAGCAATTTCCCATTTCAATCCTGTAGGGAAACCAGCACCACCACGACCTCTAAGTCCAGAATCTTTAATTATCTGGATAACTTGCTCTGGAGTGTATTCTGTCAATACTTTAGCCAATGCTGTATATCCATCTCTAGCTAAATACTCATCAATATTTTCTGGATCAATAATACCACAATTTCTTAATACTATTCTTAGCTGTTTTCTATAAAATTTAATTTCGTCAGTAGTCTCAACCTTTTTCAATTCTTCTAAATCGTGATATAAAAGTTTTTCAACTTTTCTTCCTTTTGCTACATGTTCTGCAACAATCAATGGAGCATCTTCGGGCTTTACCTCTATGTAAAAAGTATTATCAGGTATTATTTTTACAATAGGACCTTTTTCACAAAATCCAAAACATCCTGTTCTCACAACCTTTGCATACGAATCAAGCCCAAGGTTTTTTATGCTCTCGTTTAACTTATCATATATAAGATCACTATCTGAGGCCTTACAACCTGTACCTCCACAAACTAGAACAAATATTTTATACATCGACATTTTTTTTGTTTTTTTGAATGTAAAAATAAATATTTTTATTTAATACATTCATAATTTACAGGAATAATACCATCAATTAACTCTCCTTTAACAATATACTTATCAATAATTTCATTTACCTTTTTTGTATCAACATAACCAAATACAACAGGATCTTTACCTGGCAAAGTAACTTCAACCGTTGGTTCAGCATAGCAAAATCCCATACAACCAGTTTGAGTAACAACAGCATCAATTTTACGTTTTGAAAGCTCTTCAACAAAAGCATTCATTACATCTCGAGATCCCGACGCAATGCAACATGTTGCCATTGCAACCTTAATTCGAGGTAATTCATCTTTTCTTTCACTATTGTTTCTGATTTTAAATTCTTCTTTCAATTGCTGCTGAATTTTCTTTAAATCATCAAGTGTTTTTATCTTTTTCATTTCCTTAAATTTTTAATTGTTTGTAATTTGTATTTTATTATTATTCTTAATTTCTTTTATATTCTGATTAATATATTTATATAAATAATCAAGAATTTCTTTATTATTTATTGGAATATCTTTACCAAGAATTCTTTTTACTTCGTTTGTGTCTAAAATAAATGTATCATTATTAAAACGATAAAATAATTTTAACCTTATTTCTGGATTAGCTGACATAATAGTTTTAAAAGTTAACGCAATATTACCTTCGGGTATCATATCAATACTATCTATTTTGAAATGCGCTCTAACAACAGTTTTATAATTCTCAATACTTTCTACTTTAAGCCAACCTCCTGTTTGTTCAGCATTTTGTTTTAATAAAGATAATCCAATTCCTACTTTTCTGGTTTTACGGGATGTATAAAAAGGATCTGTAATTTTGTCAATTAACTCTTTTTTAATCCCTTTACCATTGTCTTGAATTATTAAATCCAATAAATTTTTTTCTTGAATTTCAATTATTGCTATACAAATTTCACTAGCTCCAGCACTTATAGAATTCTGAACAATATCAAGTATATGTAAAGATAAATCTTCCATTTACTCAATTAATAATTTATTATTTTTTAATGCCTCATAAAAGCTATAATAATTTTTTTCAACCATCTCTATTAATGTATAGTTTTTACCAATATCTTCAAGTTGGTGAGCATCAGAAGAGTTTAAAAAAGGTAAGTTGCCGAATTTAGACTTATAATAATCAAAATTCTTTTTACTTGATATTTCTATTCCATCTATATCAAGGTCATCAGGTATAAAACCAAGTACATTTAATATACTATAAGCTTCTCTATCAATATGCGCAGGAATTAATATTCCTTTATTTCTTTTAATTTCTTTTGAAATATTATAAATATCAGTATTTAAAGAAGATATCAACAACCATGGAAATTCATTTAGTATATTTTCGTCTTTATCAACAATAAGCTGATAACCTATTCGGTAAACATCATTAACAATTTTAGGAATATATTTGTTAATGTAATTTTGAAACATTTCGGCAGTTATATAATCAGGAAAATAAGCAAGATAATGCACATCAGAAATATTAATTTCGATACCTGGTATAACCAGAATATCATATTCTTTTGATAATTCAATAGCAGCTTTACAATTATATACTGCATTATGATCTGTAATTGCAATTATATTTAAATTTTTTTGCAATGCGGTTGCAATAATATTTTTGGGCCCCATTTCAAGTGAAGCACATGGTGATAATACTGTATGTATGTGTAAATCTGCCTTATAAAATTTCATTTTTTAAAACATTATAAAGTTTTCCAGAACATTCAAAATTGTTCAACTTTGTTGATAACAAAACAATATTTTCTTCATCAGCAACATTTATAACCTCCTGATCAGGTAATCTGTCCGATGTAATAATAATTGCTGGTATTTGCTTCATTACAGCAACAGCAACAATATTTTTATGAGTTTGTAATGTTATCCATATACTACCAGATTTTGCATTTGCAATAACATCACTTAACAAGTCGGAAGTATATCCCATCAGAATTTCTGAATCAGTGTAATTATTTATTATATTCAATTCTAATATTTCAATAATTTTTTTAAGATTCATAATTGTCAAATTTTTGATTTCCCCATATCTCTTTTATTATATTTATTATTTCAGCAAATTGTTCTTTATTTTTATATATTGTAAATAGATTATAAAACAAACAATATTCCAATTTTTTTCTTCCCTGTACAATATCTTCAGCAAAAGCTTTGCATGTAGGTGAACCACAAATCCCACAATCCATTAAAGGTAATATATTAACAAGGTCTCTAACTTTCATAATTTTTTTTATACCTTCCGATAAATCATTATCAATTTTCATTGACGATTCTAGTAAAGTATTTTGCGATAAAGCATAACTTTTCAAAATATTTTTATTTTCATCAATTATCGATGGTTCAAATGCCTTATCTGCATATTTAATTTTAAAATTTTTTGCCCTATCATACAAACGTTCTGATGTTAAAAAACGATTATGGACAGTAAGAATTCCACCTGCACAACTTTGATCACATGCTCTAAGTTCAAGAAAATCGAAAGTACCGGCCGGACTATTTTCAAGTTTTTCAAGAAATTCAATTACGTTTATAATACCATCAATTGCAAGACTTCTGCCACGAGCGTGAATAGATTCACCACCTGTAAGACTCCATAACATTTCAAAATCTTTTAATTGCTGTTTTTCAATACTTTTGTTTTCAACTTTAGCCGATGCTAAAACAGCAAAAACTTTATTATACAAAAAATTCATGTTAATTACCCCAGAAATATAATTATCTTTATTTTCAGAATTTTTTATATCAGCAATTTTCGATGCACAAGGTGTAACATAAAATATTCCTATTTCTTCATCTGTATATCCTTTATTTTTTAACGATTCATAAATAGCCCTTGCTGTAATATACAAAGGAGGTTTTAAAAGCATAATATTTTCAAGTAAAGAAGGAAATCTTACTTGTATCAATCTAACAATTGAAGGGCAGTAAGAAGAAATAATAGGTTTAACATTTGTACTATTCTGCAACTCTGTGATTAACTCCTGAAGTAAACTAGCACCCAATTCAGCTTCAAAAACATGAGTAAAACCTTGCGACATTATAGCACTATAGATTTCACGTACTGGAATACTACGTGGAAATTGTCCAATGAATACAGCAGGAATTAAAGCAATCCTGATTTTATAATTATATATTTTATTGAAATCATCTTGTTCAACAATAATGGCTTTAAAAGGACAAACACGCATACATCTGCCACAGTCAACACATCTTTCAGGTAATAAATATGCTTTACCATTTTTAATTCGCAAAGCTTCGGTCGGACAAACACTAATACAATGTGTACATCCTATACACTGTTCTTCCAGTATTTTTAATGCATGGTAAAACATATTCTTTTCATGTATAACATATAATAGTTACTTTAGTTCCCTTACCTACTTCACTTTCTATTTTAAGTTCATCAGCATTTTTTTTCATATTTGGCAATCCCATTCCTGCTCCAAAACCCATTTCTCTAACTTTTTCAGATGCCGTTGAATATCCTTCTTGCATCGCCTTTTCAATATCTTCAATTCCAGGTCCTTCATCATCAATCGTTACAACAATTTTGTTTTCATCAATGTAAACTTTCATAACCCCTCTATAAGCATGTGCTACAACATTTACCTCAGCTTCAAACATTGCAATTGAAACCCTTCGTAAGATTGATGGTTCAATATTCAACTGTTTCAATATTCTTTTAACCTCTGTTGTTGCATAACCTGCTCTACTAAAATCACCACCAATAATTTTATATTCCAATTCCATTAAAAAACAGGCTTTAATCCTTCTTTATACAACAAACCACATACATGAAACATTGAAAGCGGACTAGTTATTATTGTTATTTTCGATTGACTGGCTAAATCAATCATCTCACTGGTCGGTTTTTTATTTCTTACAAGTAAAATACCTTTAATATCAACAACTTCAGCAGTTCGAATAATTTGTAAATTTGAAAGACCTGTTATTAATAATACATTCTCTTTATCAAGAGTCAAAACATCACTCATCAAATCTGAAGCAAAACCCAAACTAAAATCAACCTCTATAAAAGGACCTACTAAAATTTTTCCTTCAATAATATTTACAATATCTTTTATATTCATTACATTTAAATATATCTGTTACAAAGTTAACAATTTTTGTTATAAAAATAACATAAAAAATCATAAAAAATTTAAATATTTTATATCATTTTGAATTTCTGTATTTTATATTTTTGTTAATTGTTAATATAATAACACTATCTGTTATAAATATAACATATATTTTGATTTATTTTCTTAATTTTTAATTTTTTAATTTATGTTGTTGCACATCTTTACTTTTTTTGTTGATTTATTGATTTTTTGTTTATGTAATATTGTGAATCACCAAATTGATTATATGCAATTTCTTCTCCTATCATTCTTATTCTATTATTAAGACAATCAATACAATATTCTGAATCTTCATCAATACAGGGTTTGTTTTCATAAAGTAAATAATTCTTTCGAAATATTGTAGGTGTAATATTTGGCATTATTACATTAGCACCTGCCATTAGTCCTATTTCTCTGCCAAAAGGATTAATAGCTTGTAAAGCCGTTGTTGCAGCTATATTAATATATGGCATCATTAGTCTTAAAATTGCTATCATCCTTATTGTCAAATCAAATCTTTTATTTTTTGATAAAAGCAAGTTTCGATGGCTATATAATGGGGTATCTTTGTGTTCAATATATGGACCCATTCCTACCATATCAATCTCAAAATCTCGCATGAAAATCAAATCATTCGCCAGATCTTCAGTAGTTTGAAATGGCAACCCAATCATTACTCCTGTACCTGTTTGATATCCAATTTTTTTTATATTTTCAAGACATTTCAATCTATTTTTAAATTGGTGTTTTGCATCATCCGGGTGTAACTTTTTATATAAACTTTCATTACTTGTTTCAATTCTTAAAAGATATCTTTGAGCACCTACTTCATACCATTTTTTATAAGTTTCATATGTTTGTTCTCCAAGACATAATGTTATTCTAAGTTCTGAATTTATTTCTTTTTTTATTCTTCTTATTATATTAGTAATACGATCTATAAAATTTTTATTTGTTAATTCTCCAGACTGTAAAACTATATTCATTATTCCTTTTTGATAAGCAATTTTAATAGTATCAATTATATCATTGTCGCTTATATTATATCTGTGTATATTCTTATTTTCGAATCTTATACCACAATAATAACAATTTTTTTCGCATACATTCGAAAATTCTATTAGACCTCTTAAAAAAACTTTTTTACCTAAATATTTAATTTTTGTCGAATATGCTTCTTTTATAAGTTTTTTATGATCTTCTTTTGTTTCACATAATAATAATTCAACTATATCTTCTTTATTTAACTTTTCTTTTTTTTCTAGAATTTTATCTAATTTCATTTATTTAATAAATTTTTTAAAAGGATTTATTACTCTATCAAATATGCCATTAATATAAGCAATTGTCATTCCATAATTTGTCACTGGAACACCAGCTTCTATAGCTTCTATCAATCTTCCTATTGTTTGTTTTTTAGTAATCATACAACTACCACATTGTATTACCAACTTATAATCTTTTATAGGTCTATTTATTTCTGAAAGTCCAGATATAACATCAAAATTCAAATTTTTTCCAGTATATGTTTTTAACCACTTTGGAATTTTAACTCTACCAATATCATCACAATTTACTTGATGAGTGCATGATTCAAGAATTAATATTAAATCGTTTTCTTCTAATTCATCAATTTTTTTTACTCCTTTTATATATTCTTCAAATGGTCCTTTTAATTTTGCAAATAATATACTAAAACTTGTAAGAGGTATATCTGGCGGAATAACTTTATTTACATAATGAAAAATTTGGCTATCTGTAATTGCAATGACTGGCTTAATATTATATGTTTTGAAAAAATGTTCAATCTCAGTTTCTTTAAGTACTATACTTATAGCATTATTATCGAGGACATCTCTTATTGTCATCACTTGCGGTAATATTAATCTCTTTTCAGGTGCTTCAGAATCTATAGGCGTAATAAGCATTACAATATCTCCATGTTTTATAATTCCATCAAGTATGGATGGTGTATGATACACATTTTCTGGAATTATTTTTTTTATTTTTTCTATAACTTCATTAAGATTGTATTTGCTTATTGAACTAAATTCAACTATTTCAATTTTATTTTCAAAATTTAATATTTTTTGTTTTAGTTCATCGGTTAATAATAATTTATCGCATTTATTATGTATTATGAGATATGGAATTTCATATTTTTTAAATCTATTAATTAATTCTTTTTCATATATGTCGAAATTATTTTCAGAAATAATCAATATTCCACAATCAATTTGTTTTATTATTTCTAATGTCTTTTTTATTCTTTTCTCTCCAAGTTCTCCTTCGTCGTCTATTCCTGCAGTATCAATAATTATAACTGGCCCCACACCAAATATTTCCATCGATTTTTTTACCGGATCAGTTGTTGTGCCTGGTACATCTGATACTATTGCAACATCACTTCCTGTTATTGCATTAATAAATGAACTTTTTCCGACGTTTCTTCTACCAAAAATACCTATATGTGGTTTTAAATCTTTTCCTTTCATATTTTAAAAATATAAATCTCGCTTACCTTCTTTCAAAAGCTTCAATTTTTCTATTAATGTATTTTTAATTCTTTCGTTCTCTATTTTTTCAATATTATCATTTATCAACTTCCAACCTCTTTCAGCAATATTGTCCGAAGCATAATCTATTAAATACTCTGCAAATGTTAATATAGCATTAGGAGTGCAATATTCTTTTATAAAACCTGGAACTGAAAATTCCATAAAATGTTCCCCTGTTCTTCCAATTCTATAACAGGCTGTACAAAATGAGGGTATCATCTCATAATTAATAAGTTCATCTATTATCTCTTCAAGTGATCGATCGTCATTAATACTAAATTGTACTCTATTCAAATCCTGTTCCTTTCTTGATTTTGAATATCCTCCTGGTTCAATATTTGTGCCTCCATCAATTTGCGAAACACCATATTGTATGATTTCGTTACGTAAATGTGCAGGTTCTCTTGCAGTTAAAATTAACCCTGTGTAGGGCACAGCTAAACGCAAAATTGCAACTATTTTTACAAAATCTTCATCAGTGACAAAATATTTATCTTGAATATTAAGATTCGATGCATTTTTAATTCGTGGAAACGATATTGTATGAGGCCCAACATTATAACATGCTTCGAGATGATTCGTATGCCGAATAAGTGCTAAAACTTCATAGCGCCAATCATACAAACCAAATAAAACTCCTAAACCAACATCATCTAAACCAGCCTCCTGTGCACGATCCATGGCCATTAGTCGATAATCGAAATCTGCCTTATTTCCTGAAGGATGATAAAATCTATAAGTTTCGAGATGATATGTTTCCTGAAATATTTGATAAGTACCAATCCCTGCCTCTTTAACAATCCTAAACCCATCAATATCAAGAGGTGCAGCATTTATATTAACTCTTCTTATTTCACCTTTACCTTTTTTTACCTTATAAGCCACACGAACTGTATGTGCTATAAATTCGGGCGAATATTCTGGATGTTCTCCATAAACCATAATAAGACGCTTTTGTCCATTATCTTCAAGTGTTTCTATCTCCTTTATCAATTCTTCATCACTCAAGGTTTTTCTAACAGCTTCTTTGTTGGATACTCTAAATCCACAATACTTGCAATTATTCGTACATTTTGTTCCTACATACAGAGGAGCAAATAATACTATTCTATTCCCATAAACCTTTTGCTTCAAAATTTTAGCACCTCTTTTTATCTCATCTACTAATTCTGGATCATTAGTATTAACAAGAATCGCAACATCTTCCATACTTAATCTGTGCTTCGATAAAGCTTTATTTATAATTTTTAATACTCTTTCTTTTGTTGGTATAGCATTATTTATGTAATACCATATTTCATCCGAATCAATAAAAGGCTTCATTCGTCGATCTTCAATAGCATATTTCTCAGGTGTAAATACCATTTTTTAGAATTTATATTCTTATCTGTTATTTTTTTAACAAATAAAGTAAAACTTTTGTTCATATGTATTATAAAAAATATTAAAATTTTTCCATTTTTAAAAATATTTATCTTTTTTTATTGATGGAACTTTAATATGATTTAAAGAAACAAAAGTTTTAATTCATATTATATGTTTTTTCTTTTTTAACAAATTTTAATTATATTTGATGTCATAATACTATTTGTTACTTTAATGACAAAAATCGAAGATTTATATCTAATTCAAAAACTTAAAGATGATGATATAAATGCTCTGGAAGTTATTTTCTCTAAGTACTACTCTGGTTTATGCCGTTACTTGACTATTATTTTTAAGAATCAATTAATAGCCGAACATATCGTACAAGATTTATTTCTTTATATATGGGAAAATAGGAAAAAATTGGATATTAATACTTCATTGAGTTCATATTTATATACTGCAGCAAGATATAAAGCTTTAAATAAAATAAGATATGATAATAAATTTACGAATTCAATATCTGAGTTAGAAAATAATAGTGATGAGAATAAAAATCCCGATAAATTATTTGAAATTCAAGAACTCCAGAAAATAATTGATAAAGCAATATCAACATTACCTCCACGATGTCAACAAATTTTTAAATTAAGCAAAGATGAAAATTTCTCATACGAAGAAATTGCAAAAATAATGGGTATTTCAACAAAAACAGTTGAAAATCAAATGAACATAGCATTAAAAAAATTAAGAAAAATTCTTCGTCCATTTTATCTTAAAATTTTTTTAATGGCATAATGCATTTTTATGAGATTATGGTCAATTCATCCTTCATATCTCGACACAAAAGGATTACTTGCATTGTGGCGTGAATCATTACTTGCCAGAAAAGTACTTGAAGGAAAAACAAAGGGTTATAAATTTCATCCTCAACTATTACGTTTTAAAAATTCATCTGATCCATTAATGTCAATAAACTTATATCTTAAATATATTTTTTATGAAGCAATTAAAAGAGGTTATAATTTTAACAAAAATAAAATCAAACTATATAATAATATTGAAATAACTATTTTTGTCACCAAAGGACAGATACAATATGAATGGACTCACTTACTTAATAAATTGAAAAATAGGGATTTCGAACGATATAAAATACTTTTAAGTGAAAATTATATAAAACCTCATCCCATTTTTAAAGTTATCGATGGCAATATTGAAGAATGGGAAAAAATATTAAAATAATTCTTGAAAAAATACAAATCAAAACGCTTTATAAAAAAATTAACATCGTTGTTTAAAATTTATTTATGTTTTTAAAATTTTTATTATTTTTGCAAATGGAGAGATGGCAGAGTGGTCGAATGCGGCGGTCTTGAAAACCGTTGTCCCGAGGAATCGGGACCGGGGGTTCGAATCCCTCTCTCTCCGCAAATATTTTGAAGTTTGAATTTTTTTATAAAAAAATAACAAAGATAGTGAGGTTGTTGCTTTGAATTGAGAGTTTTGCGTAACTTTAGGATTTTCAAATTTAAGTGAGAACATTAATTAACCTCTCCCTATTATAAAAAAAATAAGATTAAATTTTTTTAAATAAAAATAATATTAAGGATGATTTAGCAGGAATCAAATTGTGATTAAACTGCAATTTATTGATTTTGTAATTATTATTAAATGAAAATTAAAAAAATTTGGTGTTTTTTTCTTAATAATAGGTAAAAAAACAAACTTTTTTATAAGTATAATCAATGTTTCTTTAACAAATAAAAATCTCAAAATTGAGCCATTAAAATTATCAACAATTTTAATTATGCAAAAATTTTTTTTCATCTGTACTTTTTTGTAATCATAAAATTATTAACTTTTTAAAGATAAAGTTATCAATGTTTTAAGTAAAAAAATCTAAAAACAAAAAAGTGCCATTGACACTCGATCAATGGCACTTAGGTTTAAGGTTTATTTAAGCAATTTGTATTTATTCTGCTAAATTGAAATTTCTTAATTTTTCGTCTTGAGGTATTGGTAATAAGGCTTTTGTAGGATCTTTTCTGATATATTCAATTGGATCTGGATTAAGCGCAGAAAACTTATTGTTCTTTCTCCATCTTGCCAATTCAAGGACTCTTAATTTTTCATTAGCAAATTCTACCATCGATTCGTGCATAATTGCACGCATTACTTGATCATAACTATCGCACGGATAGTTTGTTGTCGGATATGAAGGCATATTAACACTTGGTCTTGCCCTTATAATGTTCAGGTAATAAATAGCGCTATCTCTCTGATTCATTTCATTTTTACATTCGGCCATTTTAATAATTACTTCTGCAAACCTCATGTTTCTATAATTAATGTTTGAAGTATAATATCCACCTGGATCAAGTTTATACATTGGTGAGTATTTTTTCCAACTTGCTTTTATAGTATCTTTTGGACCTCCATTTCTAAATATTGATTTATAACCATTTTGCATTTCAGCAGTAAGAATTTTTGGGTTTGCAGGATCGCCAAAGGTATCGCCTTCAAAATATACTGTTGATTTTAATCTTGGATCCATTTTTGAATCACCTTTAAAAGGCCTTTCAAATTCATCGAGCAATTTGTCCGATGGTATATAATTTCTCCACGCAACAGGGCTATAATCCTGAAACATTACATTTGATCTAGCATTTGTAGAATTACCATCGGCTCCCCATGTAAATCCATTTCCTGCAAAGCCAATCTCAAAAATTGATTCATCGTTATATTCAGTTTCTTCCATAAAATTGTCGAAATAATTATCAACAAGTCTGAATTTATTGCTTTTATAAATTTCAAGCAATTGTTTATATGCATCTGCATATTTTCCTTGATGCATCAGTGTTCTTGCAAGCAATAATTTTGCAGCTGCTTTTGAAGCTCTACCCGCATCGTTGCCTTCCCATTTCCATGGTAAATCGTTCATACATTCATTTAGATCACTTTCAATTAATGCATATATTTCAGATTCTTCAGATAAAGGTTTAGCAGCCGATGATGATTCAGCAAATTCTGTGTAAACAGGAACTCTTCCCCAATTTACTACAAGGTAATAATATGCATATGCACGAAGAAATTTTGCTTCGGCAATTCTTGTCTTTATAATATTCTGATCACCCTCAGCGTTAGGCCCGAAAGTTATTACAATATTTGCTCTATGTATAAGTCTATATAACCCATTCCAAACCCAATTTATGGTAGCATTGGTGTTATCGTATGTACCAAGTATTAATTGCTGATTATGAATTTCACATTGCCCACCACCAATTGCATGCTCGTCTGCACGACCATCACAAAAATATTGAAACATACGTCCCCAGAGATTAAACCCCAAAAAACCAGAATAAATAGCATTTGTGGCAGCTGTTATCTGATCAGCTGTCTTGTAGTATGTCTCGTATGTATATTGATTAGGATTACTCTGATTTAATAGCTCTTCATTGCAAGCATTTGCAATAAGGAGCATAATCAATGATACTATTAATAAATATTTTGCTTTCATTTTCTTTTCAATTTTTATTAATTAATTTTTAAAATTTTTTTAAAAAGAAACATTTATACCAAAAACAATTGAACGAGGCTGTGGATAAAAGCCAAAATCAACTCCTTGCAAGAGAGTAGCACCACCACCTGAATAGTTGTATGATGCACCTATTTCAGGATCATAACCAGAATATTTTGTCAATGTTAATAAATTATATCCAGTAATATACAATTGTATATCAGATACAGCACCTCTAAATACTGTGCTTAAAGTATTTTTTGGCAAGTTGTAACTAACTGTTAAGCTCTTTATTCGCATATATGAGCCATCTTCAACAAAACGAGTTGATGTACGAGCATTGTGGTTTGGATCACCATCAATAGCACGAGGTACGTCAGTATTTCTATTTTGTGGAGTCCAGGCATTGAGAACATTTTTGTCAGCATTAAACAAACGCATCATACCTTGTGTAAGTACTTTTACCCCATTATAAATTTCGTTTCCATAAACTCCCTGCAATAACATAGAAACATTCAATCCTTTATATGACACTCCTAAATTCAAACCGTAAGTAAAATCGGGTAAGTAACTACCAATGTAAGTTTTATCTTTTTCATTAATTATACCATCATTGTTTAAATCTTTAAATTTAATATCACCGGGAGCTGTTTCATTAGTTTGTTTAGCCGATGCATTTATTTCATCTTGTGATTGGAAAATTCCTTCAACAACCCATCCATAAAAACTTTGAATTGGCCGACCAGCTTCTGTTCTTGTAATTGCATATCCACCATAATCAGATGTTACAGCTGTCATATCAATAGTTGGCTGACCAACACTAAGTTTTAATACCTTATTATTAATAAAGCTTATATTTCCATCAACTGAAAATTGTAATTCTCCAAATTTTTTGTTATAACCTAAAGTAATATCATAACCCCAGTTTTTCATTGAACCAATATTAGTAGGAGGATTAACTGAATAGCCAAGAGATGGAGGCAATGGATTTTCAACTATCAGATTATCAGTTTGTCTTTCATAATATTCTGCTGATAAAGTTATGCTATTATTAAATAATGCTAAATCAAAACCAACATTCATCATTTTGGTAATTTCCCATTCAAGATCTTTGTTAGGCAATCTATCAAAATATGCACCAATATTATTTGAATAGTTATTATTAAATACAGCAGTTGTATTAGTATAAACAACAGCCTGCCATGGATATGCACCTACAGCATTAAACCCTAAAGTACCATAACTAGACCTTAATTTCAAATATGAAATAGCACTTATATTTTTCATAAAATCTTCTTTGCTTATAACCCAACCAAGAGAAAAACCAGGGAAATTTCCCCATTTTTTGCCCGGTGCAAAAACCGACGAACCATCACGTCGGAATGATAAATTTAATAAGTATTTTTCATCGAAAGAATAATTTAATCTTCCAGCATATGATTGCAATACAGTAGTTTCTTCATATCCATCAATACTTTGAGCATACGAGCCTGCCAGTTGATTTATGTCATTATTATTTTGTTTACCAAATGCATTAAGAACATAACGTTTTGTTTCTTGTTGCTCGCCAACTATTACTGCATTTATATAATGTTTACCAATTGTTTTTTCGATAGTTAACTGATTTGTAAATATTGGTGAATAGAAATAATATCGATTATCTGTAAGTTCATTTTCTGTTCTTACATTATAACCTTCATAATATTTAGGTAATCTGATAATTCTTCTATTAGCATCGTAATTAACACCAATACTTGATTTAAACTTCAACCAATTAGTAATATTCAATTCAGCAAAAACATTACCAACAATATTTACATCAGAATTTTTATCGGTTTCGAGTTTAGCTATACGCACTGGGTTTTCTGGATCACTTCCATCAGCAGGAGTTGCTCCTCCAAAACCACCAATATTTTTAGGATTATATACTGGAATATACGGTACCATATTAACCATATGTTTGATAATAGTACGCCCCCCTGAAACTCTTTGATTTAACATTTCACTATATGACAGGTTAATATTTTCACCTATTGTAAGCAGTTTATTAACTTTAGCACTTGTATTAACTCTAAAACTATGACGATCAAAACCTGTACCTATCATAATTCCATCCTGAACAAACCTACTATAAGAAGTATAAAACTTCAGGTTATCATTACCGCCGCTTAAGCTTGCATTTATTTGCATAACAGGAGCTGTCTGAAACATTTCATCCTGCCAATCGGTATTTGTCTGTCTGAAAGTTTTTGTGGCACCTTCATAAACTGGTTGGTCGAGATTGTTAAATCTTGGTGGCAAATCTTTACCTGCATTTGTTAATAACATCGTTCCATATTTAATATATTCATCAGTATTCAACAAATCTAATTTTTTCCATGCTTGTTGTACACCATATGAAGCACCTAAATTTAATCGCAATTTCTCTGAATATTTTCCTGACTTTGTAGTGATTAAAACAACACCATTTGCTGCTCTTGAACCATATATTGCACCCGAAGCAGCATCTTTCAATATCGTTATTGATTCTATATCTTTTAAATCAAAATTATTTAAATTTGAAACAGGGATACCATCGATAACATATAGAGGATCGGCTGCATAGTTAACTGATCCAACACCGCGTATACGAACTGTTGGTGCTGTTCCTGGACTACCAGTATTTATAATAAAAACACCAGGAGCTTCACCCTGTAAGGCTGATTGTAATGATGTAACGGGTTTTAATTCTACAGCTTTTGAATTGACTTTTGCAATTGAACCAGCCAAATTCTGTCGAGTTTGTGTACCATAACCAATAACAACTATTTCTTCAAGTCTTTGTACATCTTCAACCATTGTTACATTTAATAACGTTTTTCCAGCAACTGGTAATTCCTCTTTCAAGTATCCAACATATGAAAATACAAGAACTGCATTTTCGTCGCTTACAGTTATTGAAAAATTACCATCAGCATCTGTGACAGTACCATTACTTGTACCTTTCTCAATAATATTAACACCAGGTAATGGATTACCATTTACGTCAACAACTTTTCCAGTAATCGTATTCTTCTGATAAGGAGTTAAAACAATCAGATTGTTATTGATTATATTGTAATTTATTGATGTACCTTTAAATAATGAATTCATTAAGTTTTCCACTGATGTTTTTTCAACATCAATGTTAACCTTTTTACTGAGGTCTATTAAATCTTCTCTGTATAAAAATTTTAAAGAAGTTCTGTCCTCAATATTTTCCAGAACGTCTTTCAATGAGGCATTTTGTAATTTAAGGTTTAACTCCAGGGTTTGTGACAACATACTTGCATGTATGTTGGTTAACCCTAATACTAATAGCAGAGTTAAAAGTCTCATAATTTTTTTAGTTTTGTCAGAAAAAATTTTACTAATTCCAATTTTTTTCATAACTTTATAAAGTTTTTGGGTTTTATTATTTAATTGTTTTTGTTTGTTAAATTTTTATGTAAGCACCGAATAGTGCTTAACATGAGGGGGTAAGTGCTATTACCTCCTCTTTTTAATTTAAGTAAAAGTTTTAAGTTTTTTCATAAGTTCCGATTTTTATTTATCAATATATAAATATATATCTCTATATTTCATTTTATAAGAGTAAGTTTTTCCCGAAGATAATCTAAGTGCTTCCATTGCCTGATCGACAGTTTCTCTATCAAATACTCCCGTGAAAACATAGTTTTTAATTTTTTCATCGAGAAAATGAATTTTTACATCATACCATCTTTCAAGTTTAATTGCAAGATCTTCAAATTTTTCTCTTTTAAAAACAAGACGACCATCTTTCCAGCTTTCTTCTTTTTCGGCATCAACATTCCTTTGTACTTTAACTATTGGAACTTCTATTTCTTTCTTTTCATTTAATAGTTTTTCTGAAGATGCCTTAAATTTCAGAGAATCAACAGTTACTCTTTTTTCTAATAATTTTTCTTTCCTTTCAATTATACATTTTTCACGTGGTTTAAGAACAATCTCATGTTTTTTACCTTTATAATTTAATGGTATTAGGCTAATTTTTCCATGTATCAATGTCGTTTCTACATAATTATCTTCGGGATAAGCTTTAACATTAAATTTTGTTCCATAAACTTTAATGAAAGCATCAATTGTTTTAACTATAAAAATTTTTTTGCTTTTCTTAATGTCAAAAAAAGCTTCTCCTTCAAGATAAACTTCTCTATTTTTAAGATTAAATGAAGCTGGATATCTAATTGAAGATCCCGAATTCAACCAAACTTTGCTACTATCTGGCAAAATTACTTGTGTTCTTTGTCCTTTTGGAGAAAAAATATAGGTATAAGCATCTGTCCTTTTTATTTGTTTAAGATCTAATGAATACCTATAAAGAAATCCAAGAATTATTAATAATAAAATTGAAAAAGAAGATAAAATAGCAATAGCTGACTTTCTTTTTATTACAAACCTTTTATCAGGTAATTTTATTTTGTTTTTAAAACGTTCCCAATTGTATTTATGATTTTCCCATTTTTCTTGAATTAAAATATTTTTGAATTGTTCATCTTCACTTATTTCTTTAAATGCCAGATGATTAAAATCCGATGATTCAATCCATAAATTTAATTCTTTACTCTCTCTTTCACTTAAATCATTTCTTAAATATTTTTTTATTAATTCCCACGGAATAAAATACTCCATATATACAAAATTTTCAATTTAAATTTTCATATTTCTATATATATGTCACATAAAAATCAATTATCCCCCAAATAATTTTTTAATTTTTTAAACTTTTTTTAAAAGCATAAAGAAATAAATTGATTTTGAATTAAAAAGAGCCTTTTAAAAAAGTATCAAAAAAGTTTTAAATAAGAATTTTAAGATATAGCGGATGTTTAATTGCAATCGAAAATAAAGACTGGGAAATTCTGAGAGCAATCCCAAAATTATTTCAATCTAAAATAGCCAAAGCATTGGTGTTTATGTTTTTTTAAAAAATAAACTTATTATGTTCCTTGTTGATATATAGGTCTATAAATGGCTGCTTTTAGAGAGTATTCAACTGTTTCAAATTTATATAAATTACTATATTTACAAATTGTCAAAAAACAGTCATTAACTTTAGCATGCATATCTTTTTCCTAATTAGCCACAGTCATGCTTCTTGCGGCTTTTATATTTTTTTTGCTATTGAAAATTTGAAAATTTTTTAACTATTAAAGATGTAAATGTCCAAGTGCATACAGAAGTCCTTTCAAACGTCTTGCATGACTTTATTTTATTATCAATGATAATCTTGGTTTAAAACTATGCTGTCCCGATTTTGTGCAAGCCATTATATAATTTTTTCTTTTTCATCTTTACTTACGTAGCAATCTAAAGTTAGATTATCATATTTATAAAGAAAGTTTATTATAAAATTTACATCGTTTTGAAAAATTAAAAATTCACAAACATAAGGTATTGTTATAACCAGATTTCATGCAAACATTTCAATTTTAAATTTTTTTATCGGTTTTTAATTCTTTTATTATCTTATCAATGGCATTTTTTGTTGCAAGAAAACCTATTATATTAAAATCATATGCAATATTAGCCTTGTTTAATATTTCTTCTTCATATTTAGTGCTTCCTAATCTGTCAAAGCAAATTTATAAATTTTCCAGATACTCTCATTATTTTCATGTTCTAATTGTTTTGCAATTATCGGAACAGCTTCTTTTAAATTTAGCCAGGCAACCAATAAAATTATACCTGGCTTGACATATTGTTGAGGTCTTTTATTGTTTATATTATCATTAGCAACTGCCATTGACAGGCTATTTTGCAATTCTCGTGTTGTTTTTTTTGATATTTTGAGATATTCTCTAATTCTTAAAGTGTCACCTAAAAAACTGTTTCTTTGTACTTTTAATTCATTCTTTGATAGTTAATTCATTTTCTATATTTGTAAAAGGAGCGGCATTTAAAATATTCATTATCTTTTCTCGTACAATGTTTTTAAAATCAACTTGTTTTGCTTTTTTTTTCCAAAAGCCATTATTATCATTTACAGTAATAATTCTATAAATATCTAGTAATAAATTTGCAGCATCCTGTCTTATTTTCAGATAAATACTACTTGAAAAAGAACTATTCCAAATAAACTCAAAAAGATTATAAATGTTCGTACATAAGATGCTGTCAGTATAATAAGTTTGTAAGTAGTTGATAATTTTTTGTTGTTGCAAGTTTACTAAATATCTTAAATCCATTATTTGATCTGATTTTATTTTTTGGATTACTTCGCCCAAAAGAGAATCGCTTAAACCAGATTGTGAATGAATGTTTATTACAAAAAAATTTAAAACAAAAAGCAAGTAGTATCTCATGTTTAAGGAATTTTTTTATTATTAATAATTTTCCACTGCCATTTCCAAAAATAATTCATGTAATCGCCAGTACTCATTCGATAATCCATATAATTTCTGGTATACCCTTTAGCAATTCCTAACCCATAAACATCTTTACCATCTTGAACAAAAATATGATATAACTGGAGCGTATAGGCAACTTCATGTATAGCGATAGTATTTTTAATTGCAGGAATACTTAATATCGAAAAAGGTAAGCAACCGGTAGTTGGATGTAAAAATGCTCCTTCATACATTATTTCAATTTGCGTTTTAATCCTTTTTATTGGTATTATTATTAAAAAATATCCATCATTATTACTCATTATATTTTTGCCTATTCCGTAAGGTAGTGATTTCTTTAGCTGTTGTATAAGAATGTAATTAATTGTTTATAATTACTTGTTTATAATTACTTGATAATAAATTAAACTTCGAAATAGTATCTTTATAAGAAAGTAATATGGAAAATATTGAAAATGACCAGTCAACAAAAGCCTGGTTATAGGAGTTATTATCAAATTTTGTGGTATCAACAATAAAAGCATTTGCTGTTGTGGAATCTGATATATAATTTATAATCCTCTTCTTTTTTTGAAGGCTCTTTACACAAAACAGACAACATAATTAAAGTAAAGTATCATTTGTGTGATCTGCAAAATATAGATATTGATTGTTATCAAGATAATCTTCGACAATTATTGCTAAATCAAACATATTTGTATTACTTTTTATATGCGAAAAATTAATTGTATTTCCTGATATTGTCGTAATGTTTGCCTTAATTTTTGTATTACTTGCATTTATTTTTATATAAGTCATACTATCCTTTAAAAATTCAGTATCGACATTGATTATTAACTTTAACTCTACAGCTTGTGCTTTGTAAACACTTAGCCATGGAATCAATTTTTTTGGTCCCAAAAAATAATGATTTCTAAAATTTGCATCAGTAGCCAACATTCCGTATTTATCATAAAAGTTATCAAAACCAAAGCTTCCATCATAATTATCTTTATGTTCAATTTTAATTTAAGGCTTGTTGTAAATGTTTAACATAAATGTAGCTAATTGTTTTGAGTTTTTATCATAAATTTTAATCGAATCATTTCTAATATTAATTAAATCAATTAAAAAAGTCGCTGTACAATTGACCCTTGTTGTACCATATGCCTAGTTACACTTAACTAGACTGTCGCCTCTAAACAATTGAATACTATACTTTCCTTTTCTCCTTAAATCCCGAAGTTCTGTTTTTGCCCGAATGTTTTTTTTAAATTCAATTATTTTGAAAGTAAAGGTAATGTCGTAAATGTTTATTGCTACTGACGCTAACAAAAAAAATTCTTTGTCGAGTACTTTTAATGTGTCTCTTATTGGCTTACTTTTTATCTAAGGTAAAATTCGTTGTATCACTTATTGATATTGAGTCAAGTTTCCAAGTCCCTTTATCTATTGTGTCGTTTCTATATAATTGTAGGGTTATTTTTTCATTCCTGCATAAAGTTTTTAATTCCTTATTGGAGCTAATTTTATTGTTTGTTTCAACAATTTTGAACTTGTAATTTTCTTCTACCAACATCATCGCCCCCTCTTCTTCCTCTTCCGCCCACGCAAATATTATCTTTTGCGGGTTGTGAATGTAATCCCATTGATATTTCTTTAATTCAATAGCAATATGAGCTTTGTCAGCACTTACATAATCCATCAAATTGTTTGTCGTGCCTTGGGACTGTTGGTAAATGTTATCGTCACTAAATAGGTGCCTTAAATTAAATATATTAGCCTTTTGCCTTTCTTTATATAAATTTCAAAGAACATTTTTTTATATGCCTATCTAAAATATAAAATTTTCTCTTTTCTTTCAAAATTTATACCAAATTTTTTTGGTTTGGCTATTTTTTCATTTTCACAATCTTTAAAACACTTTTTAAATGTGTAGCTACTCAGCAAAGATATTATCAGTATAGGTTAGAGTAGTACTGCTCAGCAAATCCTCGACCTCGAAAGCGAATATTGCCTTTACATTAAGTCATTCTATTGTTTGTTTATAAATAAATTGTATTGAGCTGTTACGCCAGGTCGGCCAGTACCGTGGCGCCATTGACGGGCACTACCTTCAGGTCGAATTGACTGCGGTCATAGCCCACCAGCGCCAGGCGGCCCAGCGTAGTGGTCTGCTCCCTCCCCGAGGTGTCACGCAGGGTGTAACAAGCCTCGATACTCTCGTTGCTGCCGGCTACGCCCCCGTGAGCAGCAGCTGCCGACGGTTGCCCCTAACACTGGTGACTGTTACGTTTACCTGTCCCGGCTGATGGAGGAGAACTTGCAAGACGACTGGGGGACTGTAAACGCTCAGTCTCTGCCAGAGGCTAAGCTTTTAATAGATAGCGCCTGCGATTTGGAAATGAAATAAAAATTGTGAGGGGGGGGGTAATATCAATGAAATAGCTAAACACGAGGGTTATTTCGAGGAAAAGCCCGAAAACAGGGTGCATATAAAATGGGAATGGGACAAAAAGGAAAGTATGGCTATTGGCGTTACATATTATCCTGATGGAACTGTGTACGACCCAAGACAGTTGCCTGATTGGCAGCAAATCCTTGAAAAACACAAGAAAGAACAGGCTAAAAAAAAGTAATTCTGTTTTAATCCCTCTCGTAAATATACAAATTCCCTTCCTGATCTAAAAGATACATCCTGTTTTCGTCAAACAAGGGCGGATCTGTCGAAAACTTAGTTTCAAGTAACATGCCGTCTAAAATATCTCCATTTTGCGGGTTAGCTT